>Ga0302319_10019598_pt1 | contig 12281 bp, 6 predicted proteins | sample Bog_T0_2_FD_203319 | JGI IMG/M metagenome (GOLD analysis project Ga0302319, IMG submission 203319) | Peat permafrost microbial communities from Stordalen Mire near Abisko, Sweden - Bog_T0_2 | ecosystem: Environmental > Terrestrial > Soil > Wetlands > Peat | place: Sweden: Abisko, Stordalen Mire... | reverse complement strand
ATGCTCGTGGGCGTGTCGATGAGCGCGCCGGTCTCGTGCATGGGCCCACTGCGCTCGACCGCCTTGATCATGCCCTTGATGAGCGTCTGCCGGTACTGCCGCATCATCTCCGCATTCGGGAACGTATTCACGGCGATGATTTTCGCAATGCCCGTACGCGCGAGTACGCTGACCGGCACGGGGTTGGCCAGGCCTCCATCGATAAGCGTGCGTCCGTTGTCCGAGACGGGACGGAAAATGCCGGGAATGGAAATGCTGGCGCGGATCGCATCGGCCAGCTTGCCGCGCTCGTAGACCACTTCCTCGATGGTGTTGAGATCGGTGGCGACGATTTTCACCGGGATCACCGTGTCGTCGAAGGTGAGATCGTCAACGATGGTGCGCAGGAATTTCGAGACGCCGTAGCCGCGCACGACGCCGGCTCCGGGAAAAACCGGGCTGAGCAATTTCAGGAACGCACGGCGGCCCTTGATCTGCATCGCGAGCGCCTCCAGTTCATCCGCCGTGCGGCCCGTGGCCCACGCACCGGCGATAAGCGCGCCCATCGAGCTGCCCGCGACGACATCGACGGAGATGCCCTCGCGCTCGAGCACGCGGATGACGCCGATGTGCGCCAGCCCACGCGCGCCGCCCGCGCTGAAAACGAGGCCGACCTGCACGTTGCCCATCTCGCGCGCGATGCGCCGCACGGCGACGCTGTACGGCTCCATCGGCCGCCGCAGCACGTAGGGCACGCCGTCGACCGAATCGATGATTTCCGAGCTGGCGATCCAGCGCAGAAGGTAGCTGATCCCCTGCCCGACGCGATGCTGCGCGTGCTCCACGTACGGCACGCAGGTGGGGCCTACCGCGGTGAGGATGACGCGCACCTTGGCGGAGACGAGCTGCTCGTGATTGCGCAGGTCCTCGAGCAGAAGGCGCGTTTTCCCGAGGTGCTCATCCTCGTTTTTCGCGACCACGTAAATCTGGTCGGACTGAATCATGCACTCGAAGACCGACGGCCCGGCCTGGTTCGGCAGATCGATGAGAATAAATTTGTAACGCCGGATGAGCGTGCCGAGCAGCGGCGCGATGAGACGGCTTTCCTTCTCGCCGCCGGTGAGCTTGAGGCTGAGCCGGTCGTACTTGTGCGAGTGGCGGATGATGAAGCGGTCGAGCTCGAGACGGCTGGAAATCTCCACCGGCTTGCATTCCCCAAGCGGCTTGCCGCCGAGGCGTCCGCTGAGATCGAGCAGCAGCACGGGCTCGCCCGTCTCGCGCGCGAGGCTGGCGACGAGATTGGTCGCGAGCAGCGTCTTGCCCGCGCCCGGCACGGCGCTGAAGAGCGAGATGATCGTGCTTAAATTCGCGCGGCTTTTTTCCTCGAGCACCTGCTTGATGCGCTCGGCCATGCGGCGCGTGAAAGCAGTGGCCAATTGCGGACTGCGCGCGAGCATTGCTTCAAACGCGGCGCGGGGAATTTTCAGCAGCACGGAATCGTTGAGCGCACGCACGCTGGCCCAGTGCGTTTCGCCGCTGAGCAGCGGCATTTCGCCGAACCAATCGCCGCCGCAGTAACGTGCGAAGATGCGCTCGCCCCTTCCCTTCGCGGCCGAGTAGGCCTGCAAACGGCCGGAGACAACGACGTAGAGGCCATCGCCTTCTTCCCCCTCGCGCAGGACGATTTCGTTCTTTTTGTAGGTGGCGAAAGCCGCGGCCTCCGCCAGGTCGCGCAGGGTCTCCTCGCCGAGCGTGGCGAGGAGCGGGACACTCTCCAAAATCTGGGCTTTGCCTTCCATTGGCAGCACTCCGGACTGCTTAACGTCGGAATAATGTAGCCCGAATAATGAACATAGCAACCTGAAGACTTTTTTGGGGTGTACCATTTGCATTCTTTATAAAGTGGTGCAAAGGTTATAATGTTAGCGAAGGAGGTTCTCAAATGAGAGATTGTCCTAACCATCTCGGGTTCAAGACACGCCGCGAGATTTTGCATAGTCAGGCCTTGCTGCTGCGACGTTATCTGGAGAAGACGGTTATTCCCTTCTCGAAGCACTACGGCAAGCTCGCCGGCGATTTGCGTCGGATTCGCGACATCGGCGATCTGCATCACATCCCCTTCACGACGAAGCGCGACCTGCAGGAACACGCGCTAGATTTCGTCATCGTGCCGGACAAAAAGATCCTGGCCCGGCGTCCATCCACAATCGTTCGCGCGATGTGCCACGGACGCCGAGCCGTCGAGGATTCGTTTGAGCACGAATTCCGCCCGGTTTTCATGACGTTCACCTCCGGCCGCAGCAGCGAGCCGCTGCCGGTTGTCTACTCCAACCACGACCTTGATCATCTCAAGACCGCTGGCGTTCAGATCATGCAGATTTGCGGAGCGAAACGGGACATGCGGATGGTAAATATGTTCCCTTACGCGCCGCACCTCGCGTTCTGGCAGAGCCACTATGCGGGCACGGAGTTTGGCGTGTTCATGGTCGGCAGTGGCGGCGGAAAAGTGGTTGGCACCGATGGGAATCTGCGGCTCATCCAGCGGATCAATCCCGACGCGGTGATCGGCATGCCGACGTTCCTCTATCACGTCATGCAGGAGGCGGTGAGCCGCGGCATCCAGTCGCCGAAACTTCAGCGCGTGATCCTTGGCGGTGAGAAAGTGCCGGAGGGCATGGTCCGCAAGTTGAAGGCGCTCGCCGCGCAAATGGGCGCGAACAACGTGGACGTGCTGATGACTTACGGTTTCACCGAGGCCAAGATGGCGTGGCCGGAGTGTCCTTACCCGGATGGCGGCGAGTCCGCTGGATTTCATCTTTATCCGGAGCTGAATCTCATCGAGATCGTCGATCCGAAGACGGGCGAGACGGTCGGCGAAGGGCAGCCGGGCGAGATCGTTTACACACCGCTGGATTCGCGCGGGACCGTGGTGCTGCGTTACCGCACCGGTGATTTAATCGACGGTGGCCTCGTGCACGAGCCGTGTCCGCATTGTGGCCGCACCATGCCGCGTCTCGTTGGACATATCTCGCGAACAGCCGAAGTTAAGGAGATGCATCTCGACAAGCTGAAAGGCACCTTGGTCGACTTCAACCAGCTTGAGCATGTCCTCGACGGCGTCGACGCGATCGGCACGTGGCAGCTCGAACTGCGCAAGAAGCACGACGATCCGCTCGACCTCGATGAATTGGTGCTCCACGTCGAGAAACTCAACAGTGGCGACGACAGCCGCCTGCGCGCGGAGCTCGACAAGAAGGTCGCCTCGGCCGTCGAGGTGCACCCGAACAAGATCATCTTCGAGTCGGCGGAAGACATGCGCCGACTGCAAGGCGTTAATTTGCAACTGAAGGAGCAGCGCATCGTTGATCACCGGCCCAAATCTGAAAACGGCAACGGCAAGACGGGCCACGCCAACGGAAATGGAGGTTCCCATTGAGCGCGCAATCCCTCGTCATCGTCGACGGCGTCCGCACGCCATTTTGCCGGTGGAACTCCTCGCTTGCCGCACTCGGGGCAGATGAACTTGGGCGCATCGCGGTCGATGCGCTGCTGACGCGCACGGGCCTCGATCCCAAGCTGATCGACGAGGTGATTATTGGCTGCGTATGCCAGCCGGCCGAGGCAGCGAATGTGGCACGCGTAATCGCGTTGCGTGCGGGCATTCCGGAGTCGGTGCCGGCGTGCACGGTGCATCGCAACTGTGCTTCCGGCCTTGAGGCGATCACGACCGCCGCGGAACGTGCCGCCGCGGGACATGGCTCCATTTTCATCGTCGGCGGCGTGGAAAGCATGTCGCAAGTGCCGCTGCTGGTGAAACCGCAGACGGCGAAGAAACTCGGCGCTCTCGCCTCTGCGAAAACCGTGATGAAGAAGCTCGCCGCGCTGGGGAAATTCCGTTTCTCCGATCTCGCGCCACGCATCGCCATCAAGCTCGGCCTGACCGATCCGGTCAGCGGCCTCAACATGGGCGAGACGGCGGAATTGCTCGCGCGCGAGAACGAGATCAGCCGCGAAGAGCAGGATGCATTCGCCGTGGAGTCGAACCAACACGCCCTCGCCGCGCGCGCGAAACAGGCGGAGGAAATCTGTCCGGTCTACGTCAACGGCCAGGCCATCACCGAGGACAACGGGCCACGCCCGGATTCTTCGCCCGCCACATTGAAGAAACTCAAGCCGGTCTTCGACCGCCGCTACGGAACGGTCACCGCGGGCAACTCGTCGCAACTCACCGACGGCGCCGTGGCGCTGCTCGTGATGACCGAGTCGAAGGCACGCGAGCTCGGCTACGAACCACTCGCGAAGCTCTCCACCTACGCCTATACCGGCTGCGATCCGGCGCGCATGGGCCTCGGGCCGGTTTCCGCCATCCGCAAGACGGGACGTTCGGCGGCGACGGCCGACATCATCGAGATCAACGAGGCATTTGCCGCGCAGGTGCTCTCCGTCGTCAAGCAGCTCGGCGATGTGCCGCGTGAAAAGCTCAACGTGAACGGCGGCGCGATCGCGCTCGGCCATCCGGTCGGTGCCACCGGTGCGCGGCTGGTCCTGAGCGCCGCAAAGGAGCTGCAGCGCCGCAACGGCCATCGCGCGCTCGTGGCCCTGTGCGTCGGCGGCGGCCAGGGCGGCGCGGCATGGCTGGAGCGCAACTAGGAGCTGTATGAACGATATTCATCGCGACATAACGGCGGATCAATTTTGCATCCTGCGCTTCGACCAGGCGGGACTGCCGGCCAATCTTTTTAATCCCGAGACGCTCGCCGAGCTCAATGCGCACCTCGACGACCTCGAGGCGAGCCCCTCCATTCGCGGCATCGTTTTCATCAGCGGCAAGGAGCGCCTTTTCCACGCCGGTGCTGATCTGCGAGGCCTCGGGAAAATGGACCGCGAGGGCCTGCGCCACTTCATTGAGCAAGGCCAGGACGTCTTCACGCGAATCGCGCATTTGCGGATTCCCACCGTCGCGGCCATTCACGGCGCATGCCTCGGCGGCGGCTGCGAGCTTGCGCTGGCCTGCACCTATCGCGTCGCCACGAATGACCGCGCCACGAAGATCGGCCTGCCTGAGACGTGTCTCGGCATCCTGCCCGCGTGGGGCGGCTCGACTCGTTTGCCGCGCCTGATTGGCGTGACGCGCGCGCTGAAAATCATTCTCGCCGGACAGACGCCTTCCGCGAAACAGGCGCTGCGCTACGGCATGATCGACGCCATCGCGCCGCGCGAACTTCTTCTTTCCGCGGCCCTGCGCATGCTCACGCAGGGCCGCAACGCCCGTCGCAACTGGAAGCTGAATCCGCTCGTGAATCGCCTCACAGCACGGCTTATCGCCCCTACCGTCCGTGGAAAAGTGGCGCGGCAAACGCGCGGGCATTATCCGGCCCGGACTGAGGCCGCTGAGGTCGTGCTCGCCTCGCCTCGGTCCCCGGAATCAGCCTCGCTGGCCCGCGAACGCAAGGCCGTGCTTGATCTCGCCGCCAGCGACACGTGCAAGAATTTGATCAGGCTCTTTTTCATGAGCGAGCGGTCGCGCAAGACGGAAGGCCCGAAGGCCCGGCCCGTCGAGCGCGCGATGGTTGTCGGCGCGGGCGTGATGGGCTCCGGCATCGCCGAGTGGCTGGCCGCGCGCGGCGTGCGCGTGATTCTGCGCGACATCGATCCCAAGTTCGTGGCCATGGGACTCGACCGCATCCGCAAACTTTTCGGCGACCGGCGCGTCTTCACGGAGAAGGAAGGGCGCGACGCGATGGACCGCATCTCACCCGCCGTCGGGGATGTTCCGCTCGGCCAGGTCGATCTCGTGATCGAGGCAGCCGTGGAAACCATCGACGCGAAGAAGGAGATTTTCGCGGCACTCGATCAGCAGGCACGCCGCGAGGACACAATCCTGGCCACGAACACCTCGGCGCTGTCACTGGCGGAAATCGCGGGCGCGACGAAGAACCCCGCGCGCGTTGTTGGCATCCACTATTTCAACCCGGTCCACAAGATGCAACTGGTCGAGGTCGTCGCCGGCGCGCAAACCTCGCCGGACGTCGTGCGCCGCGCCGTGCAGTTCGTGCAGCAGATCGGCAAGCTGCCCGTCGTCGTCAAGGACAGCCCGGGTTTCCTCGTCAATCGCGTGCTCATGCCGTACCTGCTCGAGGCCGGGTTGCTGTTCGAGGCGGGCGCCCGGGCAGAAGACATCGACGAGGCGATGCTCGACTTCGGCATGCCGATGGGACCGCTGCGCTTGATTGATGAAGTGGGCGTCGATATCGCGTTCCACGTGGCCAACACGCTCACAGACAAGTTCAGCGACCGCCTGCGCGTTCCGCCCGGACTCGCCGAAATGGTCAAGTCCGGCTGGCTCGGACAGAAAAGCGGCCGCGGATTCTATCTTTACGGCGGCGGCAAGAAGAGCGTGCCCAACCCCGAGATGGACAAGCTTCGCCGCACCCACGATGCCGCCGGCCTGCCGCGCTCCGAGCTGCAGCTTCGCCTCGCGCTGCTGATGGTGAATGAATCGGCGCGCTGCCTCGAGGAGCAAGTCGTGGCCGATGCCGCGACGGTCGATTTCGCCATCGTCATGGGCACCGGGTTCGCGCCGTTCCGGGGCGGGCCGCTGCGTTACGCCGATGCGCTCGGACTGGGCAAGGTCGTCGCTGAACTCGAGCGGCTGACGAAAGAAGCCGGGCCCCATTTCAAACCGAGCACGCTGCTGAAGAAACTCGCCGACGAAGGAAAATGCTTCCATGAAAACTGACGAACGCTCCGTCATCGACACGTCAAAGATGTCAGCCGAGCAGCGCGCCGCGCTGGAATTGACCGAGGCCGCGCGCGAGACGCCTGAGGCGAAGCGCAGCTTCAGCGCCGACCTCTTTCTCGGCCGATTCAACCTCAAGGCGCTGCACCCCTACCCGCAGCAAAGCGTGGAGGACCGCGACCAGGGCGACGCGTTTTTGCACCGGATGCAGGATTTGCTCGAGCATCGCGTCGACCCGGACGAGATCGACCGGACGGGCGAGATTCCCGACGCGGTGATCGCCGAGCTCGCCGAGATGGGCGCGTTCGGCATCAAGATTGATACGAAGTACGGCGGGCTCGGGCTCTCGCAAACGAATTACTGCCGCACCGGCATGCTGCTCGGCCAACACTGCGGCAATCTTGCTGCGCTGATTTCCGCGCATCAGTCGATCGGCGTGCCGCAGCCGCTCATCCTCTTCGGCAACGAGGAACAAAAACGCAAATATCTGCCGCGAATCGCCAAGGGCGAGATCTCCGCCTTCGCGCTCACCGAGCCGGGCGTGGGTTCCGATCCCGCCAAGATGGAAACGCACGCCGAGCCGACAGCGGACGGCGAAGGCTTCATTCTCAATGGCACGAAGCTTTGGTGCACCAATGGTGTGAGGGCCGGCGTCATCGTCGTGATGGCTCGCACCGCGCCGAAGGACGGCAAGAACCAGATTACCGCGTTTATCGTGGAGATGAACACGCCGGGCGTGGAAGTGGTCCGCCGCTGCCGCTTTATGGGCTTGCGCGCGCTCTATAACGCGGTCATCAGCTTCACCAACGTCTATGTGCCGAAGGAAAACATCATCCTGGCCGAAGGCAAGGGCCTGCGCGTGGCGCTGACCACGCTCAACACGGGGCGGCTGACACTCCCGGCAGCTTGCACGGGTCTGGCCAAGCGCTGTCTCGAGGCCTCGCGCGAGTGGGCGAGCGCGCGCGTGCAATGGGGCGCGGCCATCGGCAAGCACGCGGCCATCGCGGACAAGATCGCGCGCATGGCGGCGGACACCTTCGCCATGGAAGCGATGACGTTCTATACCGCCAGCCTCGTCGATCGCGACAAGAAGGCGGACATCCGTCTTGAAGCGGCGATGTGCAAGATGTGGGCCTCGGAGCGGGCGTGGGAGATCGTCAACGAGACGATGCAAATCCGCGGCGGCCGGGGCTACGAGACTGCGGCCTCGCAGGAGGCGCGCGGAGAAAAACCCGTTCCGGTCGAGCGCTGGCTGCGCGACTGCCGGATCAACACGATCTTCGAGGGCTCGAGCGAAATCATGCGCCTCTTTCTCGCGCGCGAGGCGCTCGATCCGCACCTGCGGCTGGCCGGCCCGGTCCTTAATTCGCGGTACTCCGCCGGGGAGCGGGTTTCGACCGCGATCAAGGCCGGCGCGCACTACGCCGCGTGGTATCCGCTTTTATGGTGGCCGCTGAGTGGGAGCGGAAGCGATTTCGCAGCTCCGCTCAGGGGCCACCTTCGTTTTGCCGCGCGGACCTCACGGCGCCTGGCGCGGACACTCTTCCACGCCATGCTTCGCTTCGGGCCGAAGCTGGAGAAGCAGCAGCTTTTGCTCGGGCGCTTCGTTGATATTGGCACCGAGCTCTTCGCCATGACCGCGACTTGTTCCCGGGCGCAAGCCCTCGGCACGCCGGAAGCGCGCGATATCGCCGACTACTTCTGCCGCACCGCGCGGCTGAAGATCGGTGATCTCTTCCGCCATATTCACCGCAACGAGGACCGGCGCGGCTATCGACTCGCCCAACGCGTTATGGCTGGCGAAATCGGCAACTGAAGTAGAAATTCAACCGCTCGAAGAGCGCTTCTTGTGTCGTGAATCCGACATAACTAAGGCAAAAATGCCGGGTAAAGGGCGACATTTTTCGCGTCAAAACGTCATTTTGTATTCACATAGTATATGTAATATCACGTATTAGTCGTTATAGAATAATATGTTGAACGGCTTGTTATATCACTTTATAGGAGACAAACTTTCCACTGTATATTTCTTTGACATTGCTTGTTCGTTATGGAAGTCTAGCCAAATGATCAATACTTCCACGTCACTTGTTCGACTTGCTATCTTACCTTTGTCCATGTTCATCGCGACTGTGGCATCGGCCGCCACGACGATCGTCTACCCCACAGGCGTCAACCCGACCGACGTCCTGAATGTACAGGCCGCCCTGAACAACGGCGGAACGGTCCTGCTCAAGGCCGTGAACCAGGCGGGCAAAGCCACCTCTTTCAACTTCGGCACGTGGAACGCCAGCGTCAACATCCCAGCCAACTCCAGCGTCAACCTGGTCACGAACGTCACCATCACCGGTGAAAGCGTCGGCGGCAACCGCACGACGATCGCGGGCGGCGTCTCCCCCATCTATGAGGCGTCCGCGCAGGTGAAGGCCAGCATCTCTGGCATCAAGTTCGTGAATCCCCAATGGTGCGCGTTCAATATCCTGCAGAGCGCCGGTATTACCATCGCCAACAACGAAGTTGCTGGCGTGCTGCCCTTCCTGAATGGCTCGGGCTACACCGAGTCGAGCGGCATCTACCTGAACGGCGCGGGCAACAGCTTCACCGGCAATGTTTCGGTTACCGGCAACTACATTCACGGCCTCGATGGCGAGTATGAGTTCGGTCTCCTGGCGTACGCCGTCACGACGAGCATGAACTACGTGGGCAACACCATCCAGGCCGGTTTCGCGACGGACGCGGCGGCTGGCGACGTCGACTGCGAAGCTCTCGCGGTTGGTCACTGCCCGGGTGCGTCGAATATCACCGGGAACAACATCCAGATGGGGCCTGGCATTGGTTACGAGGGCATCGCCCTCTACGGCAACACGACCGGTGCGGCCACCATCCTGGCCAATGAAGTCACCGTCAACGCCGCGTCCATCTGCCATGAGGCCATCGGCGTGAACGGCACCGTCGGCCCGGTACAGATTGTCGCCAACTCCATCGACTGCGCGAGCTCGTACGCGGAAGGCATCGCCCTCGTTGGCGACATCTATCGCGGTACGGTCTCGAACGTGACGGTGGGGCTGAACGCGATCGACATCGACAACTCCTACTTCGGCGCCATCGGCCTCTACGGGGCGGTCACCAAGTGCTCGATCTCGCTGAACCTCATCACCGGCAGCTCCTACTACGGCGTCAGCTCCAACAGCGACGGCGGCCCCGCGGAAATCATCAGCTCGAATTCGTTCCTGAGTAACCTGTTCCTCGGCTACTCGGCGACGGGTGCGACGGTGTTCTTCGACACGACCACGCAGAACAACGTCTGGCGCGGTCCCTACACGAGCGTGATCAACAACGGCACGGGCAACTCGATTTCCAAGAGCCTGTTCTAAGGTTGGACGCAGCGAGTCACCTCGCAAATTGATCTAAGGCCGGCCTGGCATTCTCCGAAAGGAGGAAGCCAGGCCGGTTCCGTTTCAGGATGCTGCGTGCCCCTGAGGCAAGGAACTCTAAGCCGCCGGCTTGGCCTGCGTCGCTCGCTTGCACCAGAGCTTGCGCCCCTTGAAGGTGATGCCGTGCAGCTTCGATACAATAAGCTCGGCGTTTTCGTCCTTAACGTCGACGAAGGCCTGCTTCGATTGAAGCCGGATGACTCCCACGGTCTCCTTTGGCAATTTCGTCATGCCTACGATGACTCCGACTATGTCACCAGGCTGAATGCCATGCTCGCGGCCCACACCGAGCGTGATGCGAGTCATGCCCGGCTCATGCGAAACTTCTCCGCTGGTGCGATCCGCCTTGAGTCCCGTGCCTTCCGAGGATCTTGGACGGTCGCTGTGTTCGCGTGCTTGCCTCGGCTTGTCGAAGCGATCCGTGGACGGCTCGCGGTTAAAACGCTCCGGACGTTCCTCCCGGACCGGCGCTGCAGGTTCAGGTGAGAACAAATGGATCAGGGCCGAGGCGATGTCCGTTGCCGCGAATCCTTGATCCAATAATCGGCCGATCAGGGCGTCCTGCCGCTCGTATTTCCCTTCCGTCAGCGTTTGTCTCAGCGAATCATAGAATGCACTCGCCCGTTTCTCCTCGACCTCATCCTCGGAGGGTGGGCGCTCCCGCCGGATTTTCGCCTTCGTGAACCGGATGATGTTTTGCATCTTGTACAGCTCGCGCCCCGAGACCAGGGTGATCGCCTTGCCGCTGCGTCCCGCCCGGCCCGTGCGTCCGATCCGGTGGATATAGTCGTCGCCGTCGTGCGGCAGGTCGTAGTTGACCACGACCTCAATGTCGTCCACATCCAGTCCGCGGGCGGCGACATCCGTGGCGACGAGGAACTCGATTCCCCGCTTGCGGAACTTCGCGATGACCCGCTCGCGCATGGCCTGCGTCATGTCACCGTGCATCTTGTCCGCCCCGTAGCCTCGCGCGATGAGATGCTCGGTCAACTCGTCCACCATCATCTTCGTCGCACAAAAGATAATGCCAAATTTGTGGTCATGCAGGTCGATCAACCGGCACAGCACATCGAGCTTGGAACGGCGGTCGACCTCATAATAGACCTGCTCGATGTCCGGCAAGGTCAGCGCCTGCGTCTCGATCGTCACGTTCACCGGATTGCGCGTGAAGGTGCGGATCAAATCCTGAATCGGCCTGGGCAGCGTCGCGGAAAAGAAGACGGTCTGCCGTTCCTTCGGCGCCTGCTTGAGGATTTCGCGGATATCGTCCACGAAGCCCATGTCCAGCATGCGATCGGCTTCATCGAGAATGACCATCTTGATCTGGTCCATCTTGAGCGTCCCGCGATCGAGGTGATCCAGAAGGCGGCCCGGCGTGCCAATGATGATTTGCGCGCCATCACGCAGGCCGCGCAACTGCCGGTCGTAGGACTGACCGCCGTAAATGGGAATCTCCTTCACGCGTGGCTTGAAGTGAGCCAGCTTCGCCACCTCTTCCGCCACCTGCACCGCGAGCTCGCGCGTGGGACAGAGAATCAGCACCTGCGGCGCCCGCAACTGGGCATCCACCAGTTCGATGGCCGGCAAGGCGAACGCCGCGGTCTTGCCCGACCCGGTTTGCGATTGCCCCACCACGTCCGCACCGCGCAGGAGCGCCGGTATGGCCTGCGACTGGATGTGCGAGGCCTCCTCATAGCCCATCTGGGCAACGGCCTTGAGTAGTTCCGGCGACAATCCCAGCTCGGCAAATGGCTTTTTCTGCATCCGGCACGCTACACGCCGAAGCCCAAGTAGTCTCCACCTTATTGCGACCAAAGTGAGTGGCGGACAGGGAGGGATTCGAACCCTCGGTGGGTTTAACCCCACACCCGCTTTCCAGGCGAGCGCACTAAACCACTATGCGACCTGTCCAAGGTCCCCTCACCGTGGCGGGAGGGGAAAGGTGGTTACACTAAGCGAACCGGGCGCGCGGGCAAAGCAGGATTTTTGCGGCGCAGGCGTCCTTATACTTCGGGCTTGCGCGTAGACCGTGCGCGGCGGATGCGCTAGATTACACCGATGAGTCCGCTTCAAGAGGAGATCCTCGCGCTAAAGAAGAAGAAAAACGCCGTGATCCTCGCGCACAACTA
>Ga0302319_10019596_pt1 | contig 12282 bp, 8 predicted proteins | sample Bog_T0_2_FD_203319 | JGI IMG/M metagenome (GOLD analysis project Ga0302319, IMG submission 203319) | Peat permafrost microbial communities from Stordalen Mire near Abisko, Sweden - Bog_T0_2 | ecosystem: Environmental > Terrestrial > Soil > Wetlands > Peat | place: Sweden: Abisko, Stordalen Mire... | reverse complement strand
GGAGGTAGCGTCAATTGATGCATACCGGGCCGTCGCCTGTTTCGGGGCTGGTTCGTGGGCGGCGGGGTCGTTGGCCAGAATGAGTATGTGCTTCTCGTCGGTCTGCTTGAAGAAATAGTAGATGCCTTCTTCTTCCATGAGTCGGGAGACGAAATTAAAATCAGTCTCGCGATATTGGACGCAGTAATCGCGCGGGGCAAAATCACCGTATAGGTGTAGTTCGAAATCGCTGAAGTTGAGGTCTTTGAAAACCTTTTGGATAATGTCTGGAACTTTTTTGTTCTGGAAGATTCGGCAATCAGACGTCCGGGTGAGAAACCAGAGCCAGGGCACCATCTGCGCGTGATAGGCCGTGAGTTTCCCGTCCTGATGCCCTTGCGAAAAGCGACTGACGTAACCGTGCCAGTGGCGATCCACTGCATCAGCGTCCTGTACGGTGATGCCGACTTGCTTGCCCACTATGTCTTGGAAGCTGAGTGAGTCGTTTTCAGAGAGAAGGTCAAGATTGAAGTGGAAAAGCTGAGAGATGGACTCAGACCCGCTGAAACCGCGCAGCAGGAGCACGTTATCGCCCAAGGGCGTCGTAATGGCGATGCGGCGGTGGGTCTGGGTATAGGAAGGCATTCGTTCAACCTATCGAATCATCATGGTGCGAAATTACTAAGTCGTCAAGTGGCACGCTGGTGGCCAAAACTTTCATTGGATCACCGCCGCGAGAATTGATTTGTCGAAAACGGCGTCGGTCGGGTGATCGGGGAATGCAGCGGTGTCGGTTTTGAGCCAAGACATCCAGCCGAGGCGGGGGGCGCGGTCGCCTTGCTGCGTTAGGCGACAAACAGGAACTTCTTCTTTTTCGAGGATTACCTGAACGTCGAAAGCGAAGGCTTGGCCCACAAGAAAACGAGTCAGCTCAATTAGCTTCGGAAGCGATTTGCCGTTTGGGAGGAAATCTAAAAAACGGCTGCGCTTGACGGGGCCAATGCGGATGCGGAAACGGTCTTGCTGGTTCCACACCTTGTCTCCGAGGAAGGCGCCAACTCCCAATTGATTGCGTTCAAGTTCGGGCGTCAGATAGGAACGGTCAGATTCAGAGAGGTCGTACCAGCGTCCCAGGCATTGATCGATTTCAATGGGCACGGCGAAGTAGTCTCGTAAAATTGCTCGGATGGCGGATACAGAATGCGGGCGCTGCGCAATTAGGCCAGCGTAGGGTAGCAGATCCTCTTCAGGGACTTCCATTTGGCCGCGAATGGCGTTTGTTCCGAGTCCGATGAAGTCAAGGATGATGTGTGTGAATAGATCAGGGCGACGGTTGGCGCGAGCGGCCGTTTCGAATACGACAGCCGGGCGGTGTTTGGCCCAAGCGCGATAAAAGAGCGAAACCAGACGGTGATGGAAGAGGTCGAGGAAGTCGGCGAGCGCGTGATCTTTTTGCCCCTTGCGAGCAATGAGCATTTCGGTGTAGTGAAGCGGAAGCACGCCTTGGGTGCCCGTGAGACCGAAAAAGAGTACGGACATTCGCGGAGGAATGGCAGGCTTGCCCCCTGCCGCTTCAAGAGGACGTTGAATAAAATCGATGGCGCTGGCAGGGAAGCTGACAACTGTAGACAGTTTCTCCAATTCGGGAGGCCAAGCGGTAAAGCGGACGATCTCCTCTGCCGGACGGGCGGGACCGCCGATTGGCTTCTTTTGGGGATCGACAAGCGCGAGGAGACGGACCGCTTGAAAGAAGTCAAACTGAAAACCTTCCGTGAACAGCATCTCCTCTACAGAAGAAACTGTTCGCCGGCCAGGGGTGGCCATTGCTTGAGTTCTCCTTTGCTGTTTTTTGCGGACACGCGGGTGAATGAGTTGACGGCGCTATATAAAGCGAGGAATCTTTGCAAAACGGACGCGAGAAGGAAGACGCTGAACCCTGCATATTCGCTTTCATCGAAGGTGAGGGTGACGTCAGTGCCACGGCAAAACGTGATGCCCGTTTTGGAAACCACCCTGCTGACAGCGGCTTTGCTCTCCACGTTGAGAATTCCAGCGATTTGTTTGCTAAGAGACGGGTTGTCGTCGAAATTATAAAGCCGAAGAATTTCGCGCAACGCGTCGCGACCCTGCTCAACGATAGACAGGTGGTTGAGCGACAGATGGGAGATGAGACGCCATTGCAAACTCTTGCGAAGAGGGGGGCGAATAGAACGAGTTGGTTTGCGGATGCAGCGGGTGCGAACCAGGGCGGACCCTTCCGCCTGCAGTTCGCCAAATTCATCGGAGAGCCTTAACTTATCCTGGGCGGCTTGATCGCGATTCGTGCAGGTGATCCGCACGGTTAGCATCTCCGAAGGAGGTAGCGCTGGTTTAAAATTCAGATCAACCAAAGATAGATAAACTTCGGTGCCGCCGTCGTCGCCTTTCCGAAAAGACGGGCGGCGATGGGTGAGCCAGAGGCACTTAGCGTTTTCGAGATGGCTGTGGCGCAACGAATAGAAGGGTTGAAAGAGCTTCTCCTCTTGCGAGTTGGGCGCTGCAGAAGAAACGCTGTTCACCGAATAAACTTCGGTATGGAGGGGACGATGCTGGTCGGGTACCACGCGGTATTCGGTTCTCGTTTGAGTGACACGCACAGGCTCGGCGGTGGTGTCGAACAGGTTTATGACAGGCGTACAACCCAGTTGGAACGTGTTGGCATCGATGGTTTGTTCGAGACCAGCCAACCGATTTTTGTCTTTGAATTCTTTTAAGGGAAGTATGATTTCGAATTTGTTGCCGAAATCGGCAAGCGAGACGCGGTTTAGTCCTGTGAGATCGAAGAAGAGAAATTTCTCCGGGAATGTGAAGTATTCCTGCAGGAGGCGATAACCCACGAAGCTGTGATCTGAATAGTCAAGAGCGCCTTCCCCTGTCGCAAAGCCGACTTGCGCAAGGCTGGCGGGGGAAAGAATAGCGGTGGCTGTTCCCTTCCCTGGCGACTCGGATTGCAAGACAACGCGGAGAGTGTTGACGAAGAGCGTTTCGTAAAGGGCTTGGATCGCTGAGGTTTCGCCGCGAAGAAAAAAGCGCAGGGAATCGACACCGATCTGACTGAGGCGGAGGTTGCCCGCGCACTCCATTTCGATGCGGAGGGTGGCGGCGACTTCGTTTGAGATTCCAGGAGAGGAAAAACGGTTGACCCCTGAGATGGATGCGCCCTTCACTCGAATAGGCCATAGTTTGACGTCGTAACAGGTTCGGAAAGAACAGACCTGACCTTTTTCCGGCTTACTGTGAACAGGCGTTCCTTTGGCGATAGCGGTGGGAACGGCGTTTTGCGCGGAATCCATTTCAAATTGGACAATCGCTTGCGAAGGAATGGGACGTAAGTAGTGCGGGTAAAGGACACCAAGAAGCGACTCAGTGATTTCAGGAAACTCGTCATCGATCTTGTGTTGGATTCGGCCCGTGAGGAGGGCGAACGCTTCTATCATCCGTTCGACGTGAGGGTCGGCACATTTGTTGTCGCCTAATTCGATACCGGAAGCATCGTCGGGATATTTCGCTTGGAATTCACCCGCCATCTTGCGGATAAAGCGGAGTTCCTGCTGATAATAAGGAAGCAGTTCGTCGCGCATCAGGCTGCCGCTCCACTGACGTTAATTCGGCGGGAATCGCGGATTACGGAGGCGTCAAAAATCAAATCTTCGCGATCGGTGTCGTCGCGTAGAGTCGCTTCAATCTTGAAGCGCAGGATCGGATTAACAGGACTTGGAGGTTCTGCGATCACCCGAACACTCGTCAGTCGCGGCTCAAATTTCTTGATAGCGCGATCAATGGAGATGCGGAGTCGTTCTAGTTCAACGACGTTTTTTAGGTCGAACTGCGTGAAATCGGGAATGCCGTAGGTGAGCAGGGATTGTGTAGCTTCGTCGAAGATAGGATCAACGTCGCGCTCGGAGCGGCGCGTATTCAGAAGATCGGTCAAGTCACGGCATAAAGAGGCGCGGAGTTCCCGATCTTGCTCCCAGGTGCTCTTGGGGCGTCGAGCTTCGGCTGTGTTGACCAATCTATCGATGAAGGAAAGTTCTAACACTTTAATCTCCACAGTGCAAGGCTTGCCAAGGGTCAAGTCTGCAGAGCTGTTCGAAGAGCTCCTTGGCGCGATCCTTATCGCCGCTGTCTGTCTTGTAAATTTTGTAGAGGCGGCCCCAAACCCCCCCGACCAAGTCCGACGATTCCCACTCGGAAAGTTTGAATTTCTCGATCTGCTCGGCGAGTTCTTCAAGAATGGCGCGAGCGAGATCACTACGCCGGCTATTCAAACAAACTTCTGCTAGCAGAAGCTTGCGCTGGAAGCGGTTACGACCAGTTGTTTCCGACGCGGCGAGACGAGTCATGGCCGACAGGCCGGCGTCGATTTTACCGGAGCGGATGAGTTGCTCAGCGTCATGCCAAGAACCATTGGCGGTTGAACCATTGCCCAAAGCAGGTAGAGCGTGTAGCAACCCGTTGGCGGAAGACGAATTGCTGGTAGAGGAGCCGGTCTCGCCAGGGTGAACGACGGGACGTTTCTTTTCGAGACGCTGCGCTATCTCTTCCTTGATCTCGCGCAAGACTCCGCGGAGGTTGGACAGGTTTGGGGCCGATTTTTCTCCGAACTTTTCGTCGATGACCGCTTCCATGGCTTTGTATTGCCTAAAAACTTCTTCTACGGTGAGGTAGAGTTTTTCGTAATCTTCGAGTCCAGAGGCACGGAGGGCAGCATAATATATGTCCATTGAAACGCCAGAGGAGGCCAAAGCTTCGGTATACGCTTTTTTCTTCCCTTCGTCTATTTCGCCATCCGCCGACTTGAAATTACTTTCAGAGCCTACGCGCACTGCAGCACGCACCTGTGCAAGATTGAAATCGTCTGCCTTGCCGTCACAGCAGGTAACGGGAAGTTCAAGAACAGAATCAGCTAACTTTTCGTTGAGCCATTCCAGCGGGCGAGCACGATCTTCCGGGCCGTCCTCCATAAGCGGAAACAATCCCTTGTCCCAAAAGCGAGAGATCAGTTCCTTCAAAAGGCGAAAGCCCGCACCGAGCCCATTAAATCCGTGAAGCTTCAATTCGGCTTCGGTAAACCACATGGCTAGTTGAAGATCTTTGGTTCTTTCGCGGAGCGCCGTTGCAGCCAGATCTTCGAGTTGCCTCCAATTGGCGGATTTGCGGTCCTTCTTCTCCCACGGACCGGCTTGTAAGCCATCATCAGAGCGCCGCGATTCCTTGATCCGGTCCCATTCAGGGGTCCAGCGCAGATTTTCTCCGCTAGGCTTTTCCTCAGAAATCGGATCAAGGAGATCTTCGATGCGTGGCTGTTCTATCGACATGGCCAACTAGACGTTCCAATTCTTAATCAACTAAGCAGCGGCGCCTTTGGCAACATTCCATTTGGCCGCTACGTTACCGCCAGCCTTACCGTCAGCCTTTTGTTGGGTGTAGGTTTTCTCGATAGCGCCGAATGTCATGCTGATCTGTTCAAGCGGAAATTGGTAATCTCCCTTAGGATCGGCGTTATGAGTGATGCCGCTGATGATCACTTCTTTCAGTTTGATTTCCAGGTACTTAATAGGTGAATCACCACTCGCTTTTTGATAATCGATAGTGACTTCCGGGATGTGCGTGCACTTGCAGGCGGCCTCAAAAAGCTTCGGCGAAGCTTTGTCGATAGCTTTCTCAATCGTCAACGCGGAGAATTCGACGGCCTCAGCATTTCCCCCGCCGGCCGATTGCCGGGTAAATGAGGCTGGCTGAGACACGTTAAAGTTGATTTTGGTCGCAGCTACCCAATCTTTGTGATCCTTCTCAGTGACTTCGCCTTTGATGTCACCAAAATTTACGAACGCATTAAATGCCATTTCTTGGACTCCTTTTCAATTCAAACCTCTAACCCAAAATAGGCGTTAGACAAACCGTACGGACACGTTGTTGCAACTGTCATTCCAAATAACAAGTGTTCATCCCTTGGGTGGGGGCAATTTCGCCACTAGGCGCAAAGACACACCGAGCGCCTCTAACTGAAAGTGGGGGCGCAAATAAGCAACGGCGGTATACGCACCTGGCTTACCGGCAACTTCCGCCACTTCAATGCGGGCATCACGAAGCGGAAATTTTGCCTTCAGATCTTGCGGCGCCATGTCGTCGAGCAGCACGTAGTGAGAGATCCACTTATTCAGAAAGCTCTCGCATTGATCGCGCGACATAAAGCTGCCGATTTTGTCGCGCATCATCGTTTTCAGGAAGTGAGCAAATCGAGAGCAAGCGAAAATGTATTGCAACTGAGTGGAGAGCCGAGAATTGGCGTTGGCATCGTCATCCAGGTAAAGCTGCGGCTTCTGGGCAGACTGAGCTCCCATAAATGCAGCTCTGTCGGTACCCTTGTAATAAGAAAGCGGAATAAAACCGAGCTTCGCTAGTTCGTTCTCGCGCCGATCGGTAATGGCGATTTCAGTTGGGCACTTAGCCGCAACGTCGCCGTCGTCCGTTTGGAATACGTGAGTGGGCAGCCCCTCAACCAAGCCTCCACCTTCCACTCCGCGAATAGCGGCACACCATTCATGGCGCGCAAAAGCGTCTGTCAAACGAGCACCAAACGCGTACGCAGCGTTACTCCAAAGATATTTTTTGTGATCTCGTCCGTCCACATCCTCTTCAAAGCTAAATTCCTCCACCGGGACGGTCTTTTCGCCGTAGGGAAGACGCGTCAAAACATGAGGAAGGCAGAGACCAACGTACCTGGAATCGTCGCTCTTGCGAAACATATTCCATTTGATATAGGCGTCGTTATCGAAAATCTTTTCGAGATCTCGGGGTCCGCCGAGTTCGGTAAAACTCTCGAAATTGAAGAGAGAAGGCGCAGCTGCAGTGAGAAAAGGCGCATGAGATGTCGCAGCTATCCCCGACATTTTTTCAAGCAAGTCTACGTCTTGCGGCGAGCGACCGAACTCATAGTCGCCGATGAGCGCGCCAAAAGGATTGCCGCCTAACGTTCCGTACTCCTCTTCATAAATCTTCTTGAAGAGCTGGCTTTGATCAAACTCGGACGCGCCATCTAGATCTTTAAAAATATCTTTTTTGCTGGCGTTCATCAGCTTGATCTTGAGGCTTGTGGAAGTTTCGGTTTGACTCACCAGATACTTCAATCCGCGCCAGGACCCTTCAAGCTTTTGGAACTCTTCAGAGTGCAAGACCGAGTTCAACTGTTTGGAGATAAGCTTATCCAGATCAGCTATGCGCTGGTTGATCATCTTGTCCGTATCTTTCGAAACGGTCATCTGGCCGTTCATGACTTCGCCGACAAGATCCTTCAGCCAGAGTTTGCCGCTGGCACGCTCCTCGGGCGTTTGGCCAATACGGCCCTGCTCAACGATAAGGTCCAGGATAGTCTTATTATCCGTTGGTGTCTCTGCCGCCGGCGTTTCAGTTACTGTTTGAGGTTCTAAAGCCTGTTTAGCTTCCGGCATCTAATTCTCCTTTGCCTCGCCCACTATTCCTACTTCGGCGCCCGCTTGCTGAAGCTTTTCATGGTTGTGAATAATGTCTTGCAGGAGGCCGTCAAGCTTGTCATTGCCGATGAGACTGCTGCGCAAGTTTGCCAGGCTTTTGCGGACATCAAGAAGCTTGCGAAGCGGGTCGATCTGATTGGCAACCTTTGCCGGATGGAAGTCTTCCAGACTCTCAAAGCGGAGCTCGACGCCCAACTTTGTGTCATCTTCGCTTAGTTGGTTATCCACTTTGAAAGCCAATCGAGGATTGATCTTTTTCAAGACGGCATCAAAGTTATCGCGATCAATTTCAACGAACTTTCGATCTTTCATCGCCGGTAGAGGTTTGTCGGGCATTCCCGACAAGTCGGCCAAGACTCCAACTACGAAAGGGAGGTCTCGCTTCTCGATCGCGCCTCCAGTTTCAACGTCGTAGGTGATATGCACACGAGGAGGACGGACTCGACCTTCTTTTTTCTGTAAACTTTCTTTGGCCACGATTCAGACTCCTTGAAGTTAGCTTCTTACTATCCTGTAACTAGCTGGAAGTACAGCAATAAACGCGCGTTACTTGCTGGAAAGCTTATCACATAATTTCTATAGTGAACAAGACTTATAAAACGTTGCAGGGTGGAACTAGAATTATTGAAATTCTCTTGATCGCGAATTAGTATTGCAATTGTTGGACCGCTTTTCCTGAACATTGGAAATCAGCGAAGAACTTTGGATTGAAAACGTCTGCACCTCCAGGTAAATCTACGAACTCCAGCCGGACGGGAGCGGGTTTAATGAGCTCAGGCCGATCTTCTCGGCCTCCGCCGCGTGAGTATTTCCACTCCACGACTTTGGTCCCTAAGATCCGAGGTTGTGCCTCGCTCATAAGATGAAAGACTCCCCACGTGCCGCCGTAAGAGGCGAAGGCAAAAGAAACGCCGTCGCCAGTTACCACCCTTCCTACTGCGCCAGCGACGCTGCCGCCCGACGCCGGCCAATTAAATTGATGCTGGATGCTGTTCTTCCATTGAAAAGGCTGACCATCCACATCCAATTCGACAAACACGTTCTGAAAAGCGGGATCTAACTTCGGACGGAGAGTGTAACGGAGCTGAGGCTGACTGGCCCCGGCCGGAAAGAAAGCGTCAGTAAGTGTCTGAGCACGATTCAGAAAGACCAGTGTCTCCGCAGTTGGAGGTACTTTTGCCCCGTCTTTGGCTTTCCACGAGGCTCCATCCTTGACGACGGAATCGGCCAAATTGTCGGCCTCAAACTTCCACACCGTACCCGCGCCAGGCGCAAATAGATGGGCCACTTCTTCCAAACTCGCTTCCTGCGTTGAGGGCTGAAACGGATATTTGCGAAGGGTCGAATCGATGGAGCCGCAAAATCGCCGAGCAGCTCCATTGACTTTCTGGGTTATATCCACGGGTGTAGGAATCAAGTATTTCGCTTGGATAATCGGTTCTTCCAACAATCGCTGAACGCTGGCATAAGGGCCACCGGAGGTGACCGCCAGCGCTTCTCGAAGTTGCCGCGCCGCGCTGAGGGCCTTGTCGTAGTTCTGGGTAGCCGTTTGAGAAATAGCTGGATCTGGAGTTGTGGCATGAGCGATTTGATCCATGGATCGGCCAAGGTCAGCCAGCGCATCGACGTACGCCTTATTCTTTTCGTACACCCACGTATCGCTTGCCGGCTGAACAATTTGCTGGACAGGCTGAAAGACGCGCACGATTTCGGTGGTAAGCTCGAACTGCTTTCCATCAGCCAAGGGGCCATCTCTTCTAGGTCCGATTAAGGTATCCCTGGCTTTGTCAATGACATTGGTAATGGGCGCCAATGACTTTTCAACCGTCGAAGGTTGGGCCGGGACAAAATATGTATTCTTCGACGCCAGCGCAAACACGGCGAGAAGTGGAGATTTAGGATCGGAAAGCAACTCCAGCTTACGGGCAGCATCAGCCGGACCGCTGTATCGAACTACCGAAAAGCCATCCACAAACTTCTGCCAGGCAGCGATGTAATCGCGGATAAACGAACGCTGAATCGCTCCCTCCAGGGCATTATCTTGCTGGTAGTTCGCCAACATTCCTCTTGACTCGTCCAAGCAAGGGTCCCCGGGCATGTTTGCCTTCACGTCCTTGGAGGCCGCCTTCATGTAGGCCCAGCCGTCGGGGGTGAACACTCCATTCACTTCAGCGGGTCCGTTCAGCACCTTGCCATACTGCGGCGCCAGAGCACTCAGGGTTTGTGGCGTACCGAAACGCTTTTCGGCTCCGCTCAACAAGGAAGCATAAATTCGATCGGCTCCTTGAATACTGCGCAAGTAGCTGCGAGCATGTTCGACTGCGGCATCATCCGGCACGATCTTAAGCGGATTGCCGTTGGGCAGTTCAGCTGCATAGAAATCGATCTGACGGTAAGCCAGTTGACGCCACTCGGGACCTTCGCTGGGGTTCGTTTCATCGAGCGCTCGCTTCAAAACTCGCGAAACGAATGCCGAATCCGGGCTACACGCGCCGGAGGAGATCATCAGATGCGCTTTGAGCAACTCTGAGATAGGGCGGTAGTTAGCATCATCTGTTCCCGCTGTAGCTGGGCTGGACTTAAGTCTTGCAGTTATCGAATCATTCAAGCCAAACAGGAGCATTTCACCAAATCGCTGGAAATAAAGATCTCTCGCAGGATGAACAAGTAATCCGCCGGTATACAAGCCCCAGCGAAGACGCCAGGGAGCGCCGTTGCGGTCGTAGTTAGAGAGCAGCAATGCCTGGTCATGAAGCTTGTCAAGCGCTTTGAGGTCTTCCGCATTGGGATGCCGAGTAGAGGGAATGTTCCCGCCATTCACAGATTCGAGCAAACGCGAGTTACCCGACCACGACCTCAAAAAGCAAAGGCAAAGCAAAAGCGAAAGAAAGCAAGCGGCCCCGCATGCCGCTTTACGGTAGAAATCGAAACGCTCATCGACTTGAGCAGGGATGGTACGGGGCAGAACATTATCTGAAAGGATAACGCCAGTTAACAGATCGGTTACAAATGCCCATCGCCGGGTTCCACTTGCCCGAGCGCTGGTCTTGAGAGTAACTTGGTTTTCGGCGCTGCGAAAAACTTGTGTAGCATCCGCTTTGAAGACGGCGGTAGCGTCAGACACGATGCTGTCGTCAGGCAACGAAGAACGCGCCGGCAGACTAACAGGACCGGCTTCTTCTTCACACAATCCGGTGAAGTAATAGCCACGCAAAAAAGGAGTGTGACGGAGTGGATGAGGACGGAAGACATCCACCATAAACTGCACGACAGTGGGGCGGATTCTGCGCATTTCTCGAGGAAATTCATAAATGCCTGGCTTCCGGCGAGGGTCGTTTTCACGAGCCAAATGGACAACGCGCCGTTCGGCAAGCCTATGAAGCAGAGGACTTGTAAACTTGGTAAGACGCTTATTTTCGACTTGGGCACTGGGTAGTTCGGCAGGCGCCCCGTTGATAGGCGCGATAAAAGGCAGGCTACACCCAAAGATCTGACTCAGTTCGGTGCCGCGCAATGTGCCAAAGTAGTCTGCAAAATACGGAACGATATCGGTCTTAGTGGTGATCCAGTAAACCGGCAACTGGCGGCCAAACACTTCGGTGATTGCGCCGAGACGTTCGCGCCACTGACTACTGACGCGCTCGAGCTTATCGCGCCCCTGGGGACTGGACGCACCCATAAACTCCTTAACGTCGCCTAACGCAAGAACGCCGCGTAAATAGAGGCCCGACTCAGGTTCTTTGAAGAAGCGACGCCACCCGGCAGGACTGGAGCCACCGTGTAAAGTTCTCAGAAGACTCGCCCAACGGCCTAGATCTCCACTGAATGCTCGGCCCCCCAACTCGATAAAAAGAGCATTTTTTGCGAGCCAAATGTTAGCGACGCGCGTGGGAATTGTTTGGCCGGCACCGGCGGGCTGACCGCTCAAACACACCGGGTCTATGCCAGAATTTACAAACGAACTCGTTTTGCCAACACCTTCCGGACCGACTAATAAGTAGACGGGGAGATCGGAAAAGCGGGTCTGTCGGGCGGAGGTCGCCGATTTTGTTAACGAGTTTTTAGCCTCTTGGATGAGTGCCAGCAAGGCAGCATCGTCCTCGTTCATAACCACGGGAGGAGCGGCTTTGGGACTCACTTTCGGTTTCGCGTTGGAGCGCGCTTTAGCGACCCGAAACCAACCCCACGCCCATGAAAAGATAATCCAAGCAATCAGGGCGATTAGACCAACGGCGGTCCAGAACAGACCAAAGGTTCGGATCTCAGGACCATCTTTTAACAGGGCAGCTCCGACCCAAACCAAACAAACATAAAGGAATAGGAATAACAATAAGCTCTTGATCGACATTAAAATCTCAAAACAGCTTTCCCGATGCGCGCTGGGCTTCCCGAATAAGGTCCAATTTCAGAAAAATGAAAAGAATGATGGCCGCGGCCACTGAGCCTGCGGCCACGATAAGATAGCGCCGACTCGACCAAACAGAAAGTGGCGGCGGTGGCGGGGCCGACGGAGACTCAGGGAGCAGGGCCGACGGAGACAATAGCTCGGGCCTGCCGCGTATGTCGTCGATTCGACGGCGGGTCTTATCCCTGACTGAATCTAACTCCGCGCGCTGGCGTTCCGAGTAGCGACCTTCAAAGCCAAGTAACAGGCAGAGGACATAAACCTCTAAAACATCCGCTAAATCCTGGGAGTTCCGTCGTCCGCGTAGTTCTTCGAGTTTCTCGAAAAACACTTCGCCCGCGTTGGCTATTTGGAAGAGCTCTTCAG
>Ga0302319_10019587_pt1 | contig 12285 bp, 11 predicted proteins | sample Bog_T0_2_FD_203319 | JGI IMG/M metagenome (GOLD analysis project Ga0302319, IMG submission 203319) | Peat permafrost microbial communities from Stordalen Mire near Abisko, Sweden - Bog_T0_2 | ecosystem: Environmental > Terrestrial > Soil > Wetlands > Peat | place: Sweden: Abisko, Stordalen Mire... | reverse complement strand
CAGCCACGTCCACTGAAAGTGAGGGGCCGGCGCCCGCGAGAGGCCGGAAGAGACCGCCATGGGAAGCAGCGGCGCGGCGATGGGAAAGGCAATCAGCAGCAAAGCGCAGGCCGCCAGCCACGGCGCGGCGTCGCGGATTTCCGCCAGCGCCAGCCCCAACAGTGCGGCAGCCGCGGGAATCAGCGGCAAAATGTAGGAGGGGAGCATGTTAGCCGAGGCGGAGAAGAAGATCAGCCATAGCGCCGCCCAGGCCAGTAGGAATAGCCGCCGGGAATCGGTGTAGAAGGCGCGCCGCAAGGTCAGGGGAAGGAGCGGCGTCCAGGGCAGCAGCAGGGCCAGCAACACGGGGGCGAAAAACCACCAGGGCTCGCTATGATGTCCCACGGCGCTGGTGGAAACGAAACGCTCCACGTTGTGCAGCCAGAAGAAATCTTTCAGGAAAGCGATACCGTTGGCCCAGGTGCAGAGGGCGTACCATGGTACGCTCACCGCCAGGAACGGCAGGACCACTCGCGGGCGTATAAAGGTAAGGACGTTGCGGCCCAAGGTTGGCCAGAAGGGGCGCCCCCAGGGGACCAGGAGGGGGCATGCCAGCACCACGGCCACGGGACCTTTGGCCAGCACTGCCAGCCCGAGCAGGGCAGCCACCCAAGGCAGAAACCTGGCGTCCCGGTTGCGCACCCAGGGCAGCGCCAGCAGCATAGCGGCCGAATAAGTGACGGTGAGCGGCAAATCGGTAGTGCCGACTTGCGAAGAGACGATCCAAGCCACCGAAGTCCCCAGGATCCCGGTGGCAAAGCTAGCCGTAGGTCCGCCGAATTCGCGATGGAGGATCCACCAGTTCAGCCCCAGGAATGCCAGAGCGAGGAGGGCGATGGGAAGGCGCGGGGCCACTTCGGGGCCCAGGCCGAGGCGGAAGCCGATGCCTTCGATCCAATAGAGCAGTGCCGGCTTTTCGAACCAGGGCTGGCCCAGCAGCCGCGGGGTAATCCAATCCCCGGAAGCGGCCATGGTGCGCGCGACGGCGGCATAGCGTGGCTCGTCCGGCCCGATCAATCCGACGGCGGCCAGGTGATAGAAGTACAGGAAATACGCCAGGGGCAGCACCAGCCACAGCGCGCGCGGAATATTCCGGGGCATTGGTCTTATTATGGCATCGGGTGGTGGAACTACCTTTCCAACTTCATTTCCATGCCGTCGTCCCACCCAAGACTTCAATTTAGTCCCGTAGCTGTTCAGGAGACTATCCGCAGACGCGCCGAGGCGTAGCGGGGAATCTCGCCATCCGCCGTCACAAATTCCAGTTCCTCCGCCATGGCTTGGGCAATGAGAATCCGGTCGAAGGGGTCTTTGAGAACGTTGGGGCCTGCCAACACCGCCGCGCGCACGGCCCCGGTGAGCCTGTCGGGCTCAGCAGCGCCGCGTTGGTGTTGGGCAGAGATCCGTTCACAAATCGCCTTGCAGGAAGCAGTCGAGATCGACAGGCGCATCCCAGCCGGGCAACAATTCAATCCGGTCCCGCATGCCGCCGAGCCGAACCTGGCGGCGTTCCAAAGGCGGCTGGGTGGGTTGGGCCGCTGGTTCGATGGGTGCGTCCATGGCGTTTGATTATAGCCGGAAACCGTTGGGCGCGCTGTTCCCCGTTTCTCTTATCATAAGAAAGCGTGCCTGTTACCTTCCAGCCCCTAACGCCCGGCGACCTCGACCGCATCCTCGCCATGATGGCGCAACTGTATGCCCAGGGCAGCAGTGCCTTCGACGCCGCTCGCGCGCGGCGGGCAACGGAAGCCCTGCTCGCGGAAGCGGAGTTCGGCGGGGTATGGTCGATCGTCAGCGAGGGCGCGACCGCCGGATACCTGGTGCTGCTGCTCGGTTATAGCCTGGAATTCGGGGGCCGCTTCGGACTGCTGGATGAGTTATTCGTAGAGGAGCGGTGGCGCGGCAGTGGCATTGGAGCGCAGGCCGTGGCTTTTGCGGCGGCCGAGTGCCGGGCTCGCGGATGGCAGGCGCTGCGCCTCGAAGTGAGCCAGGATAACCAGCTCGCCATCGCGTTATACCGCCGCTCCGGGTTCCAATTGCACGATCGCTATCTCATGACCAAGTGGGTGTGATGCTACTCGATATCGCTAAATTACCGACGGCTGAGAACTCGGCCATTCAACTGCACCCCGCCGACAATGTCGCCGTGGCGCGTGTGCCTATTCCCGCCGGTGCCGAATTGCGCGTGGGCGGCGTGAACCTGGTGGCGCTCGACGCGATTCCCGCCGGCCACAAAATCGCCCTCCGCAGCCTTCCCCCCGGCGAAATGGTGGAGCGGTATGGGCAGGGTATCGGGCGAGCAACCACCACGATCGAAGCCGGCCGCCACGTCCACACCCACAACCTCGGCTTCGAAGAACTCCAATTGGAGTACGAATTTCCGGTAGCGGAAGTTGCGCTGCCTCAGCGGCGCGACGAGCCCACGTTTCTCGGCTACGCGCGCGACGACGGCCGCGTGGGAACGCGCAACTATATCGCCGTGGTGGCGGCCAGCAATTGCGCCGCCCACACCGCGGAATTGATCGCTCACAGCTACCTCGACGAGCCGCTGCCCGCCAACGTGGACGGCGTGGTGGCTTTTCCCCACGGCGAAGGCTGCGGCCACGCTTTCGGTCCCGACGTGGACCAGTTACGGCGTACGCTCAGCGGCGTCCTGGTGCATCCCAATGTTTCCGCGGCGGTGATTCTGGGGTTGGGATGCGAAGTGAATCAGATCGACCACTACCTGGGGCCGGACGCGCCGCGCAACCAAAGGCTCGCCGGACTTACCCTGCAGGATAGCGGCGGGACTCGCGGAACCATCGAAGCCGCGCGCCGCCAGATTGCGCGGTTTGTCGAACAGGCTGCCGCCGAGCATCGCACGCCGGCGCCGGCGTCCAAGATAGTCCTGGGGCTGAACTGCGGCGGCTCGGATTCCTTTTCCGGCATCACCGCCAACCCCGCGCTGGGTTACTGTTCCGACTTGCTGGCGGAAATCGGCGGCACGCCCGTGCTGGCGGAAACCACCGAGATTTTCGGCGCCGAGCATCTTCTGGTACGGCGGGCGCGCAACCGCCGGGTGGCGGAGAAGCTCTTGCAGTGCGTCGCCGATTACAAGCGATACCTGCGCCGCTTCGAGGGCAGCTTCGACGATAATCCCAGCCCTGGCAATAAGGCCGGCGGGTTGAGCAATATCCTGGAGAAATCGCTCGGCGCGGTAGCCAAGGGCGGCACTTCGCCGCTGATGGACGTGTACCAATATGCCGAGCGGGTCACCTCGCCGGGCTTCGTTTTCATGAATACTCCGGGATACGACCCGGTTTCGCTGGCCGGCCTGGCGGCGGGCGGATGCAACCTGATCGCCTTCACCACCGGCCGCGGCAGCGCCATCGGCTTCCCCACCATTCCCGTCATCAAGATCGCCACCAACAGCGCCATGTATAACCGCATGCGCGATAACATGGACGTCAATGCCGGGCGCATCGCCGATGGCGACGCGACCGTGCAGCAGATCGGGCAGGAGATTTTCGACCTGATGCTCGCCGCCGCTTCGGGGCGTCAAACCTGCGCCGAACGCCTGGGCCACAAGGAGTTCGTACCGTGGCGCATCGGGCCGGTGATGTAACCGCTTCTTCGTCTACAATGTAAATAATGTTGAGAACGGTATTTGCCACTTCTTTAGCCGCCCTCCTGCTGGTCGCGGCCGGCACAGCCCAGAGCGAAAAGAAATCCGCTTACAACAAGGCCGAGCTGGAAACCTATGTCCGCCACCTATGGGTGATTCCCTCGGCGCTCGGGGTGACCGTGGGCGATCCCAAGCCCTCGGAAGTGCCCGGCTTTCAGGAAGTGCCGGTGAAAATCACCCAGGGGCAGGCTTCCCAAGTAGTGACGCTCTTCGTCAGCAAAGACGGCAGCAAGATCCTGCAAGGCGAAGCCTTCGACGTCAATTTCAACCCCTTCAAGAAGGATCTGGAAAAGCTGAAAACGCAAGCCCAGCCGAGTTTGGGGACTCCGGGCGCCAGCGTGGTGGTGGTGCTGTTCAGCGATTTCCAGTGCCCCTTTTGCAAGGCGGAAGCCCAGATGCTGCGCCAGAACCTGATCGGCAGCTTCCCCACTCAGGTGCGGCTGTACTTCATCGATTTCCCCCTGGAACAATTGCATCCCTGGGCCAAAGCGGCGGCCGTCGGCGGGCGCTGTGTCTTCCAGCAGGATCCCTCGACCTTCTGGGACTACTTCGACTTTATTTACGGCCACCAGGAAGCCATTACGGTCGACAATTTGAAAACCACAGTCACCGGCTGGTCCAAGGACCGCAAAGACATCGACACGCTGCAACTGGGCGCGTGCATGGATACCAAGGCCACCGAAAAGGAAGTGAACGCCGAGATGGCCGAGGGCCAGACCATGGAAATCACCGGGACCCCCACCACGTTCGTGAATGGGCGGCGCATTCCCAATTCCATGGAATGGCCGAGACTGAAAGAGATCATCGACAACGAGATCGAATACCAGAAGGTCGCCAAGAACGCCGGCGAAGATTGCGGCTGTGAGGCGAAACAACTGGACGTGCCGGGCCTGCCCAAGCTGCCCGCTTCGCCCATCAAGAAACAGTAGGACAGACGTCCTCGTCTGTCCCCGACGCAGTAACGGGGGGTTCAATGACAGTTTGGAAACGCGGGCTGCTGCCCATTCTCTGCCTGGCATCCTGGGTCTACGCCGCCGATACCAGGGTCGATCCCAAGCAATACCTTGAGGATGTCAAGTACCTGGCCTCGCCGGAACTCCGTGGGCGCGCCACCGGCAGCCCGGAGTTGGAGAAGGCGGCCGGTTTCATTTCCGCTAAGTTCCAGGTGTTCGGATTGAAGCCGCCGGACGGCAACGGCTACCTGCAGGACTTCCCTGTCACCACCGACGCCCAACTCGGCGCGGGGAACCGCTTCGGCTTCACGGAAAACGGCAAGTCCACGGCTTTGAGCTGCCCGCGCGATTTCGTGCCGTTCAACTTCTCCTCTGCCATCAAATTCAGTGGAATGGTGGTATTTGCCGGCTACGGCATCACCGCGCCGGAATACCATTACGACGACTACACAGGGCTCGATGTGAAGGGCAAGCTGGTGCTGGTGATGCGTCATGAACCCCAGGAGAACGACGAGAAGAGCGTCTTCGCCGGCAAGAACTTCACCTCCCACGCGCAGTTCGTCAACAAAGCCGCCAACGCCAAAATGCACGGCGCCATAGGCCTGATTCTGATTGACGACCGCGCCGCCCACCCCGGCCAGCCGTGGGAGCTGGTGAAGTTCGGCAGCACCGAAGGGCCGATGGACGCCGGGCTGGCCATCGTCGAGGTGAAAGAAGACCTGGTCGACCGCTGGTTCCAGGATGCGGGGAAGAGCCTGGATAAGATCGAGGCGGATATTGATCGGGATCTGAAGCCCGAGTCCTTTCCGTTCCCACAAACCATCCGCGTCGACGCCCAGGTGGATATCCAGCGCGTGGTGAAGACGGTCCACAACGTAGTGGCTTATCTGCCCGGCACAACGGACGAGTACGTAATCCTGGGCGCGCATTACGACCACCTCGGCATGGGCGGGCAGTATTCGCTGACGCCCTCGGTGACCGCCATCCATCCGGGCGCCGATGACAACGCCTCCGGGACGGCCGGAGTGATCGAACTGGCGCGCTGGTTCTCCACCCAGCCGAAACAGAAACGGGGCATTCTGTTCATTACCTTCGCAGGGGAGGAGATGGGACTGCTGGGCTCAGCGTGGTACGTAGCCCATCCGGAACTGCCGCTCGCCAAGGCGGTGGCCATGATCAACATGGATATGATCGGGCGAATCCGCGAAGGGAAGGTCTACCTTGGCGGAGCGGCTACCGGCACCGGTCTGCGGCCCATGCTGGAACAACTGGTATCGAAGTATCCGTTGAAGGTGGATTTTTCGGAAGGCCCGGAATCGTCTTCGAGCGATCATACGTCCTTCACCAGCGGCCAGATCCCGGCGTTGTTTTTCTTTTCCGGTTTGCATAGCGACTATCACAAGCCTAGCGACACCTGGGACAAGATCGACGCGCCCGAGGCCGCCCAGCTTCTGGACCTGGTGGCGGACGTGACCGCCAATCTACGCAACGGGGAGGGACGGCCGCAATTCGTGAAAGTGGCTCCGCAAGGGCACGGGGAAGGCGCCGTAGGTCCGGTGAGCGGGGCGGCAGGCGCGGGCTATGGACCGTGGTTCGGCTCCATCCCCGATTTCGGGGAAGGGATCACGGGCGTAAAGTTCGCCGATATCACCGCGGGCTCTCCCGCCGCCACGGCCGGATTCAAAGCCGGCGATATCATGGTGGAATTCGACGGTAAGAAAATCGACAACCTCTACGACTTCACCTACGCCCTTCGTGCCAAGCAACCCGGTGACAAGGTGCAGGTAAAAGTAGTGCGCGACGGCAAAACGATCGAGGCGACGGTATTGCTGACGAAACGCCCGTAAATAATTACGGTAGCAGGCACCATAACCTCGAAATCCCTAATCCTGTTTGGCCTCATCCTCACCATCGGCCAGCAACTCCCGCAAATTCTGCAGGAGCACCGAAGGAAAAAACGGTTTGCGCAGGAAGCGCACGTTGGGGAGCTTGGTGACGGCCGGCTCCTTGGCTTGGCCGGAGATGAGTAACACGCGCGCTTGAGGCTGCAGCTTGAGCACTCGCTCGGCCAGCTTGCCGCCGTCCATCTCCGGCATCATCACATCGGAAATCAGCAGGTCGACGGGCTGGCTTTCGCAGAGGCGCAGGGCCTCGGAAGGCCGGTTGGCGGACAGCACGCTCACGCCCTGCGGCCGGAGCATCTTCTCCACCAGGCCGAGAATCTGGCGGTCGTCATCCACGATCAGGACGGTTCGTTGTGCGGTTCTCATCCGGAGACTTGATTCTACGGGTGCGCATACGTACGGCGCAAGCGCCGCCAAATTTGCGACAATCGAGTCGAGATGCCTTGCCTCCTGCTGCTTATCGTGCTGGCTTTCCCGCGCGTGATCCTGGCGTTGATGTTTTTCTTTTCCACCTACCTGGAGCGCGCTTACCACGGGATTCTCCTGCCCGTCCTGGGATTTATTTTCCTTCCGCTCACCACCCTCACCTACGCCTGGATGCTCAATTCACACCGGCCTCTGGAGGGAGCTAACCTGTTGATCCTGGTTATTGCCGCGGTGATCGATGCCGGCGGTCTGGGTGGCGGGGAGTGGCATCGCCGGAGCCGCTACTAACTCCGGGAAGCCGGTCCACGCCCCGCAGCGCGGGGAAGAGCCACATCCAGAAGACCACCACCACGAGTGTGCCGATGCCGCCCAGTACCACTGCCGGCACGGCGCCGAACCATTCCGCCGTGATGCCCGATTCGAACTGCCCCACCTCGTTCGAGGCGCCGATAAAGACCATGTTCACGGAACTGACGCGGCCGCGCATGGAATCGGGTGTCCCCAGTTGTATCAAGGTGTGGCGGATGATCACGCTCACCATGTCGAAGGCGCCCATCAGCACCAGGGCCGCCAGGGAGAGCGCCAGGTTGCGCGAAAGTCCAAATACGATGGTGGAGATGCCGAAGCTGAAGACGCACGCCAGCATGGTACTCCCGGCGCGGCGTGTAAGCGGGTAGTGGGCCACCAGCAGCGCCATGAGGATGGCGCCCGCCCCCGGCGCGGCGCGGAGAACTCCCAGTCCCACGGTGCCGACGTGCAGAATTTCCTGGGCATAAATGGGCAGCAATGCCGCGGCGCCACCCAGCAGGACCGCGAACAGGTCGAGCGAGATGGCGCCCAGAATCAGTTTCTCGCGCCAGATAAAGCGCAACCCCTCCAGCAGCACGCCGGGCGACGCCACGCCTCGCGGGCGCTGCGGCACGGCCACGCGGATCCGCGACACCAGCGCCAGACCGCAAAGATAAACGGCCGCCGCTCCGCCATATACCGGTACGGGAGTTCCGCTCAGGCCATAAAGCAGACCGCCCGCCAGGGGCCCGGTGATCACCGCCGCTTGAAATATGGAGGAAGACCAGGCCACGGCGTTGGAGAAGTGTTCCTCCTTTACCAGTTGCGGCAGAAACGCCTGCCCGGTGGGCATGTTGAACGCGCGAATGGTTCCGTTGAGCAGCAGCACCGCATAGACCGACCACACCGAATGGAGCCCATGCAGGGTCAGCCCCAGCAGCAGCAGGGAGTTGAGCGAAAATGCGGCGTAACAGGCTTGGAGGATTCGCTGGCGCGGCAGGCGGTCGGCGGTTTGGCCCGCCACCAGGAAAAGCAGGATGCCGGGGAGAAACTGCGCCAGGCCGACCAGGCCCAAATCGCGGGCCCGGTGGGTCAGGTTATACACCTGCCAACCGATGGCCACCGACTGCATTTCCGACGACACCGTAATCAGAAACCGCGCCGTCATGAAGTAACGGAAGCCGGGATATTGGAACGCGACGTTGGCCCGCGGCATGGGATCCGAATGCCGCTAAACTTCGAACTGCGCCGCGTCGCCGGTACGCGTTTCGTACATCACGAAGGTGGCGGGCACATCGGTGCGCGCTCCGTCCGGAGCAAACACGGCTCCCATGATGGCGCCCGGGTTGATTGCCAGGGTACGGCCAATGCGTCTGAGGTCGAAGAGATGGTTGTGGCCGTAGCAGACCACGTCGAATTCGTTCGCGGCCGCCAGCGTCTGAGCGATGCCGTCATAGTGGTTCATGGCGAAGCTCTGACCGTCGAATTCGCCGCGAAACAATTCGCCATGCAGATGGATATTCGGGTAGTGCCGCGCATTGGCGCCGATACGGAAAAGGTCGCCGTCGTTGTTGCCGAACACGATGTGGATGGGTCCGGCAAACCCTCGGCCCAGTTGGTGTACGACGAACGGTGAGCAAAGGTCGCCGCAACAGAGCAAGGCGTCGGCGTCACCCACGGCCGTAAGCGCGGCCGCCAGTTTCCAGACGTTATCGTGGATGTCGGACAGGATGGCGATTCTCATGGGCGGCGCAGCCGGGAGGCGAATTTCTCGCGGAATTTCTTCACTTTGGGCGAGACTACGAAGGCGCAGTAAGGCTGTTGCGGGTTATTGCGGAAATACTCCTGATGGTAATCCTCGGCGACATAGAACACGGCGGCCGGCCGCAATTCGGTGACGATGGGCCGCGACCACTCGCCGCTCAGTTCGCGGATGATTTCCTGGGCGGTGGCGCGCTGGCTGTCATCGTGGTAGAAGATGACGGAACGGTACTGCGGTCCGGAATCGTTGCCCTGGCGGTCGAACGAAGTGGGGTCGTGGGTGGCGAAGAAGACCTCGAGGATGTCGCGGTAGGCAGTCACCGCCGGATCGAAGGTCACCTGTACCACCTCCACGTGGCCGGAACGGCCCGTGCAGACGGTGTGGTAGTCGGGATTCGGCACGTGGCCGCCCATGTAGCCGGATTCCACGGACAGCACGCCCTGCATCTCGTCGTAGACCGCTTCCAGACACCAGAAGCAGCCGCCACCCAGCGTCGCGGTTTCGGAAGTTGCCATTACTACCAATTTACGCCATCCAGAGGCTGAGGCGGCTGGCTACCGCAACTCAACGGCCAAAATGGAGTTTAATAGTGCAGAGGGAACGAAATGCGCCGCAAAGCACTCTGGGGACTGGGTGTAGTTGTCGTAATCGCCGCTTGGCCGGGAATGGCGGTCTATGCCACCAAAACGGCTAGCGACACCGCCAGCTTCACCAGGCAGATTTCCAAAGACGACCGCGTTCTGCAAGCCTTGAACCGGCTCACGTTCGGCCCCCGTCCGGGCGATGTAGGGCTGGTGAAAACCGTGGGGCTGAAGAAGTGGATCGATCAGCAACTTCACCCCGAGAGCATCCCCGAGAATCCCGTCCTGCTGGAAAAATTGAAGCCGTTCGACAGCCTGGCAATGACCGGCGACGAACTGGTGCGCAATTATCCGGCGCCGCAAATCGTCCGCCTGATGGCCGCCGGGCAGCTTCCCTTCCCCACCGATCCGGACCGCCGCATGATGATCCAGAAACTGGTGAAGAAGGCCGAAACCAAGCAGGGCGACGGCGCGGCGCCGCCTCCCAACGCACCCAACCCTCAGGCCCTGGCGGAGATCCTGACCCCGCAGGAGATCCGCTCGCTGCGCACGGGCTCACCGCAAGAGCGCCTGGCGGCTTTGCGGGCGATGCCCCAGGAGAAGCAGGACGACGTCATCGGCGCCCTGCCGCAACCCCAGCGTCAGGCGCTCTTCGCAGCCGCTTCGCCGGAACTGCGCCGCCGCATCGAACTCGCCGCCGGACCGGCGCAAGTGGTGGTCCGCGATCTGCAAGAGAGCAAGATCCTGCGCGCGGTGTACAGTAACCGCCAGTTGGACGAAGTCCTGGCGGATTTCTGGTTCAACCATTTCAACGTCTTCATGGATAAGGGCGCCGACCGCTACCTGACCACGGAATACGAGCGCGACGCCATCCGCCCGCACGTGCTGGGCAAATTCCGCGACCTTCTGGAAGCCACCGCCAAGAGCCCGGCGATGCTGTTCTATCTGGACAACTGGCAGTCGGTGGGACCCAATACGCCGCCCGCGCTTCGCGGCGGGCCCAACGCGCAAAGGCAAGGTCTCAACGAGAACTATGGCCGCGAATTACTGGAACTGCATACCCTGGGTGTGGACGGTGGCTACACGCAGAAAGATGTCACCGAAGTGGCGCGTTGTTTCACGGGCTGGTCCATCGACCAACCGCAGCGCGGCGGCTCCTTCCGGTTCGCGCCGCGCCTGCACGATAACGGCGAGAAGATTGTCCTGGGCGTGACCATTCCGGCGGGCGGCGGCATCGCCGACGGCGAGAAGGTGCTGGACATTGTGTCGCGCAACCCCAACACCGCGCATTTCATTTCCAGGAAGCTGGCGCAGCGCTTCGTGGCCGACGATCCGCCGGCGGCGCTGGTAGAGCGCATGGCGCAGACGTTTCTGAAGAGCGATGGAGATCTGCGCGCCGTGATGGAAACCATGCTGGCGTCCAAGGAATTCTGGTCGGATGGGGCGTTCCAGTCGAAGATGAAATCGCCGCTGGAAATGGTGGTAAGCGCGGTGCGCGCCAGCAATGGCAATGTGGATTTCGCCACGGCTTTAGTCAACCAGGTGGGGCAACTCGGCGAACCCCTGTACCGCAAGCAGGAGCCCACCGGTTACTCCAATTCCAGCCGCGAGTGGATGAACACCGCGGGCCTGATGGCGCGCATGAATTTCGCCCTGCAACTGGCCGGCAACAAGGTTCCGGGTGTGACGGTGGAAAAGCACGAGAACAGCGCGGACACCGCGTTGGGCTCGCCGGAGTTTCAGAAGCGGTAGAGGGTATTTCTATGATCAATCGTCGCGTTTTTCTTCGCAATTCGGCATTGGCAATGGTGGGCGCGGGCACGGCGCCGATGTGGTTAACGAGGGCGCTCTCCGCCGGCACCGGGTCTGCGCGGAAGAAAATCCTAGTGGCCATTTTCCAGCGCGGCGCCGCCGACGGGCTAAACGTGGTGGTGCCGCATGGCGAGAAAGCTTACTACGCGCTGCGCCCCACCATCGCTCTGCCGCGCCCCGTCTCCGCGGGCGAAAAGCGCGACGATGCGGTCATCGATCTGGACGGCTTCTTCGGCCTGCATCCCTCGCTGGCTCCCCTCAAACCGTTGTTCGACCAGCAGCACCTGGCCATCGTGGATGCCGTGGGCTCGCCCGATCCCACGCGCTCGCACTTCGATGCGCAGGACTACATGGAATCGGGCACGCCGGGCGTCAAAGCGACGGATAGCGGCTGGATGAATCGCGCCCTGCCGAAGCCGGAAGGCAAGCCTTCGCCGGTGCGGGCGGTGGCGCTGGGACCCACGCTGCCGCGGAGCATGCGCGGCAGCCAATCGGCGGTCTCCATGCAGAGCATCGGCGCCTTCCAGGTGCGCGATGCCCAGGCGGCCATGGAGTTCCAGCAGATGTACCAGGCAAGCAAAGATCCGGTGATGCAGGCCACGGCAAAAGAAACGTTCGCCGCCATGTCCATGCTGCAATCCATCCAGAAGCAGCCCTACACTCCCGCGGCGGGCGCGGATTACCCGCGGGCGCCGCTGGGCGAGAGCCTGAAGCAGATCGCGCAATTGATCAAGGCCGACGTAGGGATGGAAATGGCCTTTGCGGACATCGGCGGTTGGGATCATCACGTGAATGAGGTTGCGCAGAAATCTTCCGAAGGACAACTGGCCAACCTGCTGCGCACCTTCGGCCAGGC
>Ga0302319_10019585_pt1 | contig 12286 bp, 14 predicted proteins | sample Bog_T0_2_FD_203319 | JGI IMG/M metagenome (GOLD analysis project Ga0302319, IMG submission 203319) | Peat permafrost microbial communities from Stordalen Mire near Abisko, Sweden - Bog_T0_2 | ecosystem: Environmental > Terrestrial > Soil > Wetlands > Peat | place: Sweden: Abisko, Stordalen Mire... | reverse complement strand
CTTCCAGGGCTGCAGCTTTATGTCCGAGCCACCCGAGACGCGGTTGAGATCTTCCTCCTGCAGTTCGATATGGGCAGGTTCCGTGGTCTTCGTCAGTTCATCAGGGGTCGAAACGGGCTTTGTCTGGTCGCTCATAAGAGGGTCCTCGATTCATATGTGCCTGGGCACGATGAAATGTTACACCCGGTTACTGCTTCGCGGCCGCCGAACGAGGAATGTGCAGGGACATCAGTACCAGAACGCCTTTTATTTCGCTGAACCAGTGGGCGGTACCATCGGGCACAATGAAGAAATCGCCTTTCGCCACCGCCTGCGACTTGCCGCCCTCGATTGCGGTGCCGTTCAGGTTCTCGGGATTCGGACGTTTCTCGTTCACCAGTTTCCCGCCGGTGACCAGCGTGGCCGAACCGTCGATTACGTAGAAGATTTCCGCTTCTTTTTCATGAATGGCTGCAGTCCCTATGGATGCACGGTATTCGAGGACCGCGCGGTAGGGCGCGAGTGCGACGATGGGCTGCGAAACCAGCGCCTGGCCTTCGGCACGGATCTTTTTCGCGTTGGCGATTAATGCCTGAACGTCAGCCGATGAGGCGTAGAGCCTGATATCGGTAAGAGCGGGTTGCTGCGCGAGGGCGGCGGAGGCCAGCAGCAGAGGAATGAAAAAGGCGCGCATAGGACTTATATCCTATCTGGCTTTCGCTATTACCTCAAAAGTGTCTTTCAACTGAAGAGAGAGCTTGTCGGCCTCGGGGTCGGCTACCCGGTACATCTCGCCGCGCAGGCGGTCCCTGAGCAGCGTGAGTTTCACGTAGTGGAAGTTGGGGAACAGCACGCTTTGGTAGAGGTCATTCGGGGTCCGTTCGACGAAGTACGGTTTGGCTCCGCCGCCGCCGGACACGAGATACACGACATCATCCACGACGCTGCGTTCGTAATTGTGGATGTGGCCGGCGCTGACGAGAAAGCGGGCGTGCGAGGTTTTCGCGATGGCGGAAAGATAGTCGCGGAGAGCGATCTCGTTCGGCCGCGGGTTGTGGTCCACCTCGATGTGGGTCTGGATGTCGGCGACCGGCGGATGATGCATGGTGAGCAGGACGAAATCGATGCTCGCCGGGAGCCCGCCAATCTGCTTCTCGATCCAGCGCGCCTGATCGCTGCCCGGCAGCAGTGAGGTGTCGCTGTCGAGCGCCAGCACGCAGACACGGGACCCCAGCTGCGCGGAATACCAGCGCCTGTTGCGCATCTCCGGGAAGGCGGTCCACCAGTTCTCGAGCGCCTGCTTCGGCTCACCGTGGAATTCGTGATTGCCGAGCGCGGGGAAGACATGCAGGCCGCCATCGCGCCAGGGCTTCGTCTCGGTTTTGAAGACGGCGTAGTCGTTCTTCACATCACCTGCAAGAGGTACGTCGCCGTTGAGCACGATTGCTGCCGGCTTCTCGGCGGCAATCCGCTCCACGAGATACTTGCGCACGCGGGGATCGGTGGCGGTAGTGTTGGCCGGATCGGTGAAGCGCTGATCTCCGTATGCGATAAAGCTGGGCTGGACGGCCATTTCGCCCTGGTTCACGGTGAAGGTGGGGCCGGGTTCGCTGAGCAGTTCGCCGGTCGGCAGGGTAGCGGCTGTGTAAGTCTGCTGCGCGAGGCTGAGGGACACCAGTACTGTCAGGAGGAAGAGCTTCGGAGTTTGGATCATTCTTTTTGTGATGGTCGCACCGATAAGTTGCAAATGAATGACGGCCCGCGTGAGATAGTGGCGAAATGCGCCGGCTCATCGCGATTGCCGCACTCCCGCTTCTGGCCAGCGCCCAGTACAGCCTCTATACCTGCGCATCGATTTCGAAAGGCTATGTTGTGGGAGCGCCGCTGCCGCCCAGCGGGCTGTTTTCGATGGCGGGCGACGGCACATGGCAGCACTTCGGGTTCAATCACCCTTTTATCTCGGCGATCGACTACGATCCCGCGGATCCTTCCACCTTGTACCTGGCGGCGGGGAACGGGCTGATCCGGGCCTCCGAGCAGGGCCGCAACTGGACGATTCTGACGGGCAGCGACATCACTGAAATTCGCGATCTGGCAATTGACCGGGAGTCCATTTACATCGCTCACAGCCATGGCATCCGCGTCAGCCGCGATCGAGGCGAAACATGGCGGGAAATCGGAGCGGGGCTGCGCCGGAAGTTCACCGAATCGATTCGGGCCGATCGTCATCGGCCGGGCGTCCTCGTCGCGGGCGGCGAGGAAGGCATCTATCGCACCGATGACTCAGGCAAAACATGGAAACTCGCCGGGGCCGCGGGGTTCCAGATCCTGCATATCGAGCAATCGCCTCACGATGCCTGCTTCTGGCTGGCGGTCACGCAGGGCGGCGGACTCTTCGCATCGCACGACTGTGCCGCCACATTCGAAGCCAGCGGTAACATCGGGACGGGACGCAATCTCTACGATGTACAGTTCGACCTCGCGTCGCCCGACCGGATTGCGCTCGCGGGATGGGGCGTTGGTTTCGCGATATCGCTGGACGGCGGGAAGACATGGCAACAACATAATGCCGGATTGCCGCGGCCCGATGTGTGGAGTGTCGCGCTCGACCCGGCCAACCCCACGCGCGTCTATATCAGCATCCACGAAGAGGCTGTTTATCGATCGGACGATAATGGGCTGACGTGGACGCGCGCCGGTCTTGAGGGGAGCGTGGCTCCGCGCATGAAGTTCATCCCCGGCAAATGAGAGTCCTCTTCCTTATCGCGCTGCTGGGGGGAGGCTCGCAGGCACAGACTTTCGAAGCCCGCAAGCTGGCGATGATCGACGCTTATGCGCATTTTGCAGGCCCGGGCGATCAGGGGTATGGAGAGATTGCGGCGCGTCTGTGGAAGCACGAGAACCCTGCCTGGTGTTCGGAAAGACTGGAGCAATTGCTTGCCGCCCCCACCGGCGATATGTTCTGGATGTTCCCGGTCACGGCGATCGCGTACCTCGATCGTGGGCAGCTCTCGCCTTCGGCTCGCGAGGCGCTGCACAGGGCGTGGCGGACCTACATGCCTTATCGCGGCGATACCGAGAACCACTTTCTGCTGTATTACACGACGCTGTATCTGATGTCGCAGCTATGGCCGGAGCAGACCTGGTACACCGGCAAGTCATCCTCCGCGAATATGGCGGAGGCGCGCCAGTGGATCGAAGCCTGGGTGCGGCTCACCACTACGCGCGGCCAGGGCGAATACGATTCCCCCCATTACATGGGTGTTTATTTGCTGCCGATGTCTTATCTGGCAGCATGGGCCAACGATCCGGCGATGAAGAAGCGGGCCGCCATGATGCTGGATTACCTGATTGCCGACTATGCGCCGGAAAACCTGGATGGACTTTATGTGGGTGCGCATGCCCGTGTATATGAGGATCAGCTGGTGGAGAAGTGGAAGGGGGTTTCGAGCGACTTCGGCTATCTGTGGTTCGGTCTCGGCCGGCCGATGCCGTTTCCGGACAACTACATCCTTTATTATCTGGTGGCCAGCGCTTACGAGCCGCCGGAAATTCTGAAGCGGATCGCGGCGGATCGCAGCAAGCCCTATACGCACTACGAACTGAAGCGCACGCGCAACCGGTGGCGCTATAACGAGGAACTGAACGGCCCTGTTTACAAGACCACTTATGTGCGGAAAGAGTATGCGGTGGGCTCCGATCAGGGAGGCATTTTACAGCCGATTCAGGAGCATTCGTGGGACGTGACGTGGTCCGTGCCGGACCCGCGCGGCGTCCAGAATACGTTTTTTACGCTGCACCCCTACTCTTCGATCCGGGAACTGCAGACGTACTTCGTGTTCGGTCCGGACAGCGGAACGGAAGGCGTGGTGCGGTCGAAGAAAACCTACGATTCGCCGGACAAACTGCTGGGCGGGTCGCCTTATGAACAGATCGCGCAGGACAAAGATACGATTGTGGCGCTTTACGATATTCCCCCGGAGACGCGTTTTCCGCACATCAACGGCTTTTTCTCGAAGGACCTGGGCGAGGTTCGGGAAGACCCTTCGGGCTGGATCTTCATGCGGGGAGGGGACAGCGCCTACATTGCATGCCGCCCGCTTCAGCCTTACGCGTGGAGGCCTATTGAGGGCGGCGGACGCCGGCTTTTTAGTCCGGCTCTGAAGAACGGAGTGGTGGTACAGGTGGCGGCGCAGTCCGAGTTCGCGAGCCTGGAAGCTTTCGGGAGAGCGATTTCGGCGCTGCCGCTTGCCATAGTGTCGGAACCCACGCCGCACGTTCGTTTCCGGTCGTTGCGGGGTGCCGAAATCGACTTTACCTGGGGGCAAACTCCGAAGGTGAACGGCAAACCGCTCGATTATGAACACTGGCCGCTGTTTGGGGGACCGTTTCTCGATGCGGCCCGGGACTCGCAGACGCTGACGCTCAAGTATGGGAAGATGCGCAGAGTTCTGGACTTCCGGAATCTATCGGTTACGGATTAACGCGGGCGTTTATATCAACAAGTCGCGGGGGCCATCAAACCGCTCGATGAATTCCTGGTCCGCTCGTTTTTGTCGCGATACATATCGGCATCGACCCTCGCCACAAAATCCTGCGCGGATTCGCCCACCTGAAGGCCGGTTACCCCGATAGCGGCGCTTGCTGTAATTTCAAACAGCTTACCCAGCACCACGATCTTCATGGGCGCACGAAGCAGCGCATTGAGGCTTTGAGCCCTTTGCCGTGCCTGCTCTTCGGCGCATCGCAGGACTGCGAGGAACTCGTCGCCCCCCCATCGGCACACCAGATCCCCGGATCGAACGAAATTGGCCAGAGTGCGGCCGTAAGTCTTCAACACCTGGTCGCCGGCAGCGTGCCCCCAGGTGTCGTTGATCTTCTTGAAGCCATTGAGGTCGATCAGAATTGCCGAGAGCTGATGGCCGCTCTCAATCAGCGCATTCAGTCGAGCTTCCCCCTCGCCCCGATTCAGTAAACCCGTCAGAGCGTCCAGGCTGGCTCGGCGTTCGGCGTTGTCCAGACGAGCGCTGAACTCAGCCAGCTGAGACTGCACATCGCCCAGAGCCGCCGTGTTTTCTTTCTTCGACTGCTCCGCAATTGCCCGCAGATCCCGTACGTGGCCGACGATCCGCCGTCTCAACTGTCCGAGATCGGTAATCTTTTCGCTTTCCTGGAGGTTGTTGGTAAAGACGCGAAGACGGTCGGCATGCCCGCAGTGCTGCTGGCTGAGCACTCGCGTGGCTTCGCCGAGCGCCTCAATTACCTCGCGCAGATCCTCTTCCTTCTTTGCCGTCGCAGCCTGGGTTTTTTCCTGATACTGGCTCACCAGATTCCGCAGTGATTCGCGGCTGCGGTCCAGCGCTTCGGCCTCGCGGGCGTGGCTGATTTCGGCTTCGATTTCGCGCAGGGACTCCCGGAATTCCTGGATAGCGTCCTTATCGCCCAAACCCGAGGCGGCCGCGATCGTCAAATTCCGTATCACCGAAACAGCGCTGGCGTAGGCGCCCAATGCCGCCTGGAATAGCTGGTCTTCCCGGTCAAGGCGATTGATGTTCCGCTTCAGAGACAGCATTCGATGGCGTTTTCGCCCTCCAGACTATTCATCGGCGCTTCCCCGTGAAAACCTTAGGCATTTCCTTGTTATTGTGGTTTCCGTGGCAAATCGGGACTTGAGCGATGTCGGGGGAACTTCCGGCGGACTGGGGACGTTTTTGATGGGGCTGGCGATGATCTGCATCGGCGGCTACCTGCTGACCAACCAGGTGACGGTCGCGGGTTCCTACTGGAATTTCTATGGCGGGAGCACATTCGGCATTACGCTGCTGCCCCTGCTGTTCGGAATCGCTGTGCTGTTTTGGAACGGCCGCAGTGTCATAGGCTGGCTGCTGACCGGGGTGGGAGCGCTCTTCATTCTGGCGGGTGTGATCGCCAATTTGCACATCTATTTTCAGCCCGCGACGCTGTTTAATACGATCGTGATGCTGATTCTGGTGGTGGGAGGGCTGGGACTGATTGCCCGGTCGATGTTCCCGCAACGGGCCGACGACGCTTAGAGGCGCTCTTCAAAAAAAGCACGGCAGGCAGAGTCATCCATAAAACTCTTTCTGAATCGCGATTCCCAAACCCGGCCCGGTCGGCACTTTGAAATACCCGTTCCGATCAAGCACCGGCGGATTCTCGAACATCGCAAACGGGTACTCGTAATCTCCGATCGGCGCGTCGTTAAAGATCTCCAGGTAAGGCGCATTCGGCCACGAAGCCACCAGGTGCAGGTCGCAGATGGTGCCCAGGCGGCTGTCGCCCACATGCGGAATGCAGAGCTTGTTCATCGATTCCGCCAGTACCGCGATCTTGCGTAAATGCAGCGGCCCTTCCAGCATCACCTCCGGCTGCACGATATCGAAACACCCGCGCTCAAGCAGAGTCCGGAACTCATGCACGCCGCGATTTCCTTCGCCGCCCGCCAGCTTCATCTCAATCAGACGATTCAGCTCCGCGAGGCCATCGAAATCGTAGCGAGGCAGCGGCTCCTCCAGCCAGTAGACCTTCATATTCTGGTATTCCTTCGCGGTTTCGTAAGCCCGCGTGAAATCCCACGCCACGCCCTTCTGCGAGCCGTAGTCGAGCGTGGCTTTGTTGCCATCGCACATGATCGTGTAGTCGTCGCCGACGGCTTTGCGCGTCAATTCCACCAGCCGGAGATCGTCCTTCATTTCGGGAAATGAACTGCGGAACTTGATCGCCTGCCAGCCGCGCGTTTTCATCTTCACCGCCTGCTCCGCCCGCTCTTCAGGTGTCGAAAGCCGCAGCATACTTGCGTACGCGGGTACCTGATCGCGCCCGCCGCCCCACAGCTTGTAGAGAGGCTGTCCGGCGATCTTTCCGATCAAATCCCACAGCGCAATCTCCACGCCGGCGGTGCCGCGATTCCCCGTCGCCGCGATCCCATACAGCCGCTGCGCATGCAGGTCGATGTCGAACGGGTCCGCGCCCACCAGCAGCGCTTTCACGGCGGCCAGCAGAGCGGGGTCCATATTGCCAGGCCCGATGCCTGTGACGTCCTGATCGGTGAGAATCTCGGTGATGAAGCCGCCGCCGATTCTGATCGGACGCGGATTGCCGAGCCAGTCCGGATAGGAGCCCAGGTCCTTCGACACCTTCAGCGGCGTCAGTTTGACGTCGGTAACCTTAACACGCGCGCCGCGAAGTTGCGGAACGGCCGCCAGCAAAGGAAGCGATTTCAGAAAATCTCTGCGGTGAGTCATATGCTCACTGAATCTTATATCGACCGCGCCATTCGTAAATGGTCCCGCCCAGCAGGAACACGGGCAAGGGAACCCAGCTCCACGCCGGCAGAAAAAACGCGACAATCATGCTGATCGCAAACACTGCCACAGCCATGGCAATACGCAAAGTCAAACGCGAGATCTGGCTCGGAGCCGCGCTGTCCAGCAAGTCCCTGCGCTTCGCGTAAAGCCAGTGCGCATTCAGCAGCAGCGCAATCGCCAGTTGATTACCGATATAGAAAAACTGCGACACCGGATGCACCAGCAGATGGCTCATCAGCCCCGCCGAAAACGGCAGCAGCGAAACGAACATCAGAAACAGCAGGTTCACCCACAGCAGCAACCCGTTTACCTGCCGGATGAAATGGAACGTCAGATGGTGCAGGAACCAGAATCCCCCCGCGATCAGAAATGTCACCACGTAAGTCGCAAACGCCGGCCCCAGCTCCAGCAGCTGGTCAAGCATGTCCGCGTTTGTCGAGTGGTGCATCACCATGGGCACCTCGAGCTTGAGCACCAGCAGCGTCATCGTGATCGAGAACACGCCGTCGCTCAGCCCTTCGATTCGCGACTTGCTCAACATCAGGGAAGAACTCATGGCGGAAGCACCAATATAGCGGTGCGCGACCGCCGCGATTACCATGTATAGAAATGACTCAGGGCCCTTCAAACAGGAAAGTCGCAAACGGTCTCGTTGCACTGAGCTCCGCCGCGGTGCTTGCCGTCTATGCTGCCGGATATGCACGGACGCGCTCTGCGGCCGCGAAGTTCGAAACGCAAACCGCCGAAAGACGCCCCGCCCCGCTGCCCGCGGCGCCGGCGAACCAATCGTCCCTTGCGGAACTTCAGCCGCCGCCCTCGCCGGAGAAAAGCCCGCCGCCGTCGAAAACAGAGAAGCCCGGGCCTGTCGCTGCCGAGCAGGTGGCGCCCGCACCTGAGACCGCGCCCCCCGCTGCTGCTGCTGCGGTCGCTGTCGCCGAGCCCGCACCGGCACCCGAGCCTGCTCCGCCTGCTCCGCCGCCACAACCTCCGCCGCCGCCTCCCGCGCCCACGTGGAAAGACGGCACCTACACCGGCTGGGGAACCTCCCGGCACGGCGATATCCAGGCCCAGGTCGTCATCGAAGCCGGCCGCGTCGCTTCCGCCACCATCGCTCAATGCCTGACCCGCTATTCCTGCTCAGTGATCGAGAAGCTTCCCCCCGAAGTGGCCCAACGCCAAAGCCCCGAAGTCGACTACGTCTCGGGCGCCACTCAAAGCACCAACGCTTTTTATTATGCCGTCGTCGAAGCCCTCAACAAAGCGAAGTGAGCCCGCGATGGGCACTATCGTTACCATTGAGGTCCTGTGCCCGAAAGCGGACGCCGCAATCGACCGCGCCTTCGCATGGTTCCATGAAATCGAATCCCGCTGCAGCCGGTTCAATCCGGCCAGCGAACTGATGCGTCTGGTTGCGCAACCTGGCGTTTCCGTTTCGGTCAGCCCCATCCTTTTCGAAGCCGTGCGCTTCTCGCTGATTGCCGCCGAGGAAACCGAAGGCGCATTCGACCCCACCACCTCCGGCCGCTATCGCGACATCGCTGTCGATCCCAAAAAGAACACCATAACCCTGAACCGCCCGCTCACGCTCGACCTCGGAGCCGTCGCCAAAGGTCTGGCCGTCGACGCCGCGGCCCGCGAACTCGAAGAACTTCAGGACTTCGCGATCGACGCAGGCGGCGACCTTTACCTCGGCGGCCTGAACCCGCAGGGAGAACCCTGGACTGTAGGCATTCGCCACCCGCGCCGCGACCGCGAAGTCATCCACACCCTCTGCGCCTCCGGCCAGGCTGTCTGCACATCGGGCGATTACGAACGCGGCCAACATATACAGGACCCGCGCACCGGCGCACCCGCCCGCTCCGTCGCCAGCGCTACCGTCATCGCGCCCTCCGCCATGCTGGCCGACGCCCTTGCCACCGCTGCCTTCGTGCTCGGCCCCGATGAAGGGATCGGGCTGCTCGACCGCATGGGCGTCGAAGGACTCATCTTCACTCCCGATCTGCAGCGTTCGGAAACACGGGGACTTCCTCGTGTGGCGTAAACTCGCTCGATTCTTCAAAACCCCCAAAGGCCTGCTGACCATCATCCTCGTCATCCTGGCCGTCCTGGCAGCGCCCCACGAAGGCATCCGCGCACTGCTCCCCGGCTTCCTCGGCGCTATCGCGGCCGCCGCCCTCGCCGACCTCGTCATCCTTCGCGTTCGAAAAAGCGTCTGGGAGTTCCCGAGCGGGGCGGTCCTGACCGCCATGATTGTCGCGATGGTGCTTCGCGCTCAGGAGCCCTGGTACGTCGTGTCCCTGACCGCGCTCGTCGCCGTGCTCAGCAAATACCTGCTGCGTTCGCGCTCCGCCAACGTCTTCAACCCCGCCGCGCTCGCTATCGTGATCACTTTCTATCTGTTCCACACCGGCCAAAGCTGGTGGGGCGCGCTCACCGAAGTAAATCCGTACGCTCAGGCGGTTCTGCTGATCGCGGGCATTTTCATCACCGACCGCGTCAACAAGATGCCGCTGGTGCTGATGTTCCTCGGAACCTACTTCCTGCTTTTTACGGTTACGGCTTTTGTCAGCGATCCCCAGTGGGTTTCGGAGATTTTCCGCCCGCCGGATCTTGAAGCCGCCCTCTTCTTTGCCTTCGTCATCCTTACCGATCCGCCCACTTCCCCGGCCAAATATCCGGACCAGGTCGTCTGCGGGGCAATCGTGGCCCTGGTCAGCTATGCGTTTTTCGAATGGGCCGGTGTCGTCTATTACCTTCTTGCGGGTGTCCTGGCAGGCAACATTTGGGAAGCCTGGCGGCGCGTAAATCGCCGCAACACCCTCCCCTTCCCGGCCAGGCTTGGCGGCTTCCTGCGCGAGATCACGCAGTTCGCCCCCTAAAGCTTTGTCCCCGACTCGCCGATAACAATGCAGAGGGCAGCTTGCCCCAGAGGCGTTTCTTTGACGACTGAAACAGCACCCGCGCTGCACGCGGACATAGGCCGTGCCATTAGCCAGGCAGCTCTGGAAGTTTTTTCGACGATGCTGGGGATGGATATTACCGCGGGCGAAGTTTCCGTGAGCAAGTCCGAGCCCGCGTATCATGCCCATGTCGTTGCCCTGCTGGGACTGACGGGCGACTGGTCGGGTTCCGGTCAGCTTGCCGTTGAACCCGCGTTCGCCTGCAAAATCGCCTCTCAGATGCTCATGGCCGAATACGACACCGTTAACGAAGATGTCCTTGACGCCATCGCCGAGATCGCCAACATGGTGGTGGGCAACATTAAAAATGAGCTCGAGCCCCGGCTGGGCCCCATGGGCCTGAGCACGCCGACGATCGTATTTGGCGGAGACTTCGGAACACGCGTTGCCGGCAGCCCGGAACGCGTCATCATGCCGTTCACGTGCCCGGACGGCGCGATGCACGTCCAGGTTCTCCTCACGCCCCAGCACAACGAGGCATCTCTCCACAGACTTCGCGCGCACCTGGCGCTGTCGCAATAAGAGGCTCCCGTGCATCGCAAACCCTATTCCGAATTGCTTGCTGCGGCTAACCGAGGCGCGCGCGGCGCCGCGCCCTATGTTCCGCCGCCCAGACCTGCGGCTAACATTCCGCCGCCAAAACCGGCGCCAGTGGCCCTACCGGTGTCAAGACACCCCGCCGAAAAGCCGATGAGTCCCGAAGCGGCCGCCAGATGCCGGGCCGAACTCAAAATTCTGTCCGCGCTGGTCGAAAAGCACCGCCGTTTAACCGATGCGGACGGCAAGAAAATGTGCCTCTTCGTAGACGAAAAACTGGCTGCCGCCTCCGTCGCGCTGAACAGAGGCGATGGCGACGGATCGTGGATCCAGCTCTTTGGCGCCGCCAAGCTCTGCCGTACCTTTAAGATTCAGCCCGAAGAGTCCGAACGCGTGATTTCACGGCTCAACTCCATGCTGGGCTAACCAACACGTCGGGCTAATTCGCCATAACCACAACACTCCCGCCGGCCAGTCCGGCCGCCGAGGCCCGAATCGTAATCGCGCCCTTCCCGGCGGCCCGCATCACCGCAACACAACTGCCGTGAAATGCCTTCCGCGACGTTCCCTGAAATCGTTCATGGCTACGGTAATCCGCGTTGTCCAGGGCCGCAATCGCCCCTGGACCGGCAGTCTCGAACGTGATCGACCGATCCGCATCCGGGACCATTACGCCCGCCTCATCGGTAACCCTGGCCGTAATGTACGAAACGCCGTCCCACCCGGTGACGATCTTCGCCCTTTCCGTGCTGACCACAATTTTCGCCGCCTTGCCCGCGGTCCGCAGCTCGTCCGATACGTCCTCGCTCTTACACGCCGCGCGAATCGTCCCCGGCTCATACGCCACCCGCCAGTTCCGCGAACTCGCATCCTTCGGCAGCGTCTTCGATCCCAGCGATTTCCCGTTCAGCAGTAACTGCACTTCCGCGCAGTTACTGTACACTTCCACGTTCTCCTCATGGGCATCGGCCGTTCGCGGCGTCCAGTCCGCAAACAGCGTGTATACCGGTGCCCGCCGGTTCGGCGACCCCTCATATCCCGGATCTGTCACCGCCCTCTGCTCGGGCGCAACCCGCCGGAACATGTGCACCACCGGCTTCTCCGCTCACCAGCTCTGCCGCTCGTACGCCACAGGCTTCATAGCGCCTGTCCGGTCCAGCAAACCCTCCGACGATGTAGTTACCGGCCACGCGCCCCCCTCGCCCAGATAATCCTCGCCGGCCCACAAAAACTGCCCCGAAAAAGCCGGGTTATCGCGCAGCGCCAGCCAGACGGTGCGGCCCAGCTGATTCTCCGTCCCGATAATCCTCCGCGAAGGCTTCGCCTGGTGCGCCGCAAGAATTTCGTTCTCACGATAGTTCTGCCCGACCACGTCCAGCATGTCCGCCAGCCCGTTGTCGTAATCGTGGCTCACGTTAGGCCGGAATAAGGCCTGCGTCACGGGGCGTGTCGGGTCCTGATTATGGAAAACCTGCACCAGCC
>Ga0302319_10019583_pt1 | contig 12287 bp, 12 predicted proteins | sample Bog_T0_2_FD_203319 | JGI IMG/M metagenome (GOLD analysis project Ga0302319, IMG submission 203319) | Peat permafrost microbial communities from Stordalen Mire near Abisko, Sweden - Bog_T0_2 | ecosystem: Environmental > Terrestrial > Soil > Wetlands > Peat | place: Sweden: Abisko, Stordalen Mire... | reverse complement strand
TGACAGACAGAAGGGCAAGGGCAAGGGCAGGGGCAACGGCAAAGGCAAAGGCGAGGGCAGTGGCCGGGAGGGCTTGGGCTACTTATTTGTTGGGCGGGAGCCGGCTATCAGGATGTCTACTAAGCGGCGGGCGCTTGGTTCCCAGCCCGGCTGCGCCGTTGTGTAGAAGATGCCGACGAGGGCGCGGACGAAGTCATTGGGATCGGTATCTTTGCGCAGATCGCCGCTGCCGATGGCGCGCTGGACCAGGGTGACGAACGCGCTGTGAATGAGGCCGCGCGCACCTTCGATGAGGCGCGCGGAGCCGCCTGGGACGGTGTCCATGGCGGGAATGATGAGCTTTTTGCTGGCCACGTGGTCGATGAAAAGCAGCATCCAGGCGCGGAGGGCTTCGAGCGGCGGCATGGTGGAGGCGAACCGGCTTCCAGCGGCAGTCAGTTTTTCGACTTCTCCGCGGTAGACGGCTTCGATGAGGGCGTCGCGGGTGGGAAAGTGACGGTAAAGTGTGCCTGGACCGATGCGCGCCTTACGGGCGATGTCGTCAAGAGCTGCCTCGGCTCCGTGTTGGGTGAAGGCGAGCCTGGCAACCTCGAGGATGCGCTCACGGTTGCGCTGCGCATCCGCGCGGGGCTTGCGTGTGGGCGAGGGCGGCGAAGACCGGTTTTTGGGCATAGGCAAGTTTGCGGAAAGATTTTGCAACCGGAGACAGTCTCCGTTTATCTTATATTCGGATACTGTCTCCGTTTTATCTGCCGGGGACGCGGATGTCAATTCTGGCGTGTGCTTTCTGAGTCTCGCCGGCCAACAGCGGGAGGATATTCAATGCGAATTTTTGTGACGGGAGCAACGGGATTCATTGGGACTGAACTGGTGGAGGAGTTGATTCAGGCGGGGCACCAGGTTCGGGGGCTGACGCGCAGCGACGCGGGCGCGGAGCAATTGAAGCGCGTGGGCGCCGAAGTACAGCGCGGAGACCTTGAGGATCTGGACAGCCTGCGTGGCGGAGCAATGGGCATGGATGCTGTGGTGAACCTTGCGTTCAGCCATGATTGGTCGAAGTTCGCGGAGAGCGCGGAGAACGAGATCAAGGCGATTGAGGCGTTGGGAGCTGTTCTGGAGCCGGGGAAGCTGTTGTTGGTGACTTCGGGGACGGGTTTGGCAAGCGGCGGGCCCGGTCACGTACGGACGGAGAAAGACCCGCCGGCGGTGAATGCCGCGATACCGCGGAGGCCGGAGCAGGCGGCGCAGGCGGTTGCGGAACGGGGTGTTCATGTGGCGATTGTGCGGCTGCCGCAGGTGCACGACACGCGCAAGCAGGGGCTGGTGCCGCTGCTGACGCAAATGGCGCGGGACAAGGGCGTGTCGGCTTATGTGGGCGATGGCGCGAACCGCTGGGCCGCGGCGCCGCTGAAGGATGTAGCGCACCTTTATCGTCTGGCGGTGGAGCAGACGGGTGCGGGTGTGAGCGTGTATCACGCTGTGCAGGAAGAAGGCGTGGCGCTTCGGGAGATTGCGGAGACGCTTGGCAGGGGGCTGAAGGTGCCTGCGGTTTCGATTGCAGCGGAGAAGGCTGGCGAGCATTTTGGGTGGTTTGCGCACTTCGCCGGGTTGGACATGCCGGCATCGAGTGAGTGGACGCGGAAGACGCTGGGCTGGGAGCCGACTGGGCCGGGATTGATCGAGGACCTGACGAATATGAAGTATTTCTGATGGGTTTCCCCCGGTGTAGCGCATAGCACTTTCTTCTCGGACTGTATCCACTATGATGTTCTCGATGCTTATTCTCTCCGCGTCCGAGATGCAGGCTTGCGACTTGGCGACTGTGCGCGACTTTGGCGTTTCGCCGGGGCGGCTGATGGTGACGGCGGCGGGGGCGGTTGCGCGGTTTGCGCGGAGGCATTTTCCCTCGGCGGGACGCATTACCGTGCTGTGCGGACGGGGCAATAACGGCGGGGACGGACTTCATGCCGCGCGTCTGTTGGGGGAGGCTGGCTGCCAGGTGACGGTGATGCTGCTGGGCGACCCGTCCGGCCTGAAAGACGAGCCTGCCGAGGCTTGGAGCTTGCTTTTGCGCAATGTGGGGCTGGTGAGCACGCATGTGATACTGGCGGCCGAAGACCTGGCTCAGCACAAGGCGGCGCTGGGCGCGGATCTCTTCATCGACGCCGTGGTTGGGACCGGCTTTCGTCCACCGTTGCGGGGGTTGCCTCTGGCGGTGCTTGAGTGGCTCAAGGGCGCTTCCGCTCCGATTCTGGCGGTCGATCTTCCATCGGGTTGGGACGCGGACTCGACGAGCACTTCGGCTGTGGCCTTTCCGGCGGATGCTGTGGTTACGTTTACTTCGCCCAAACCGGCGCACGTTTTTGGGCAACTGACCCGGCGATGGGATCAGCCGATTGTGGTTGCCGGAATTGGGTCTCCGGCGGAGGCGATTGTTTCCGCGCAGAAATTGCGTTGGGCGGGGAGTGCCAAGGCCATCACCGAGCCGCTGCGCGCCGCGGATTCGAATAAAGGGCGCTTTGGGCATGTGCTTGTGGTGGGGGGCAGCCTGGGCAAGTCTGGCGCGCCGGCGATGTCTTCTTTGGCTGCGATGCGGGCTGGAGCGGGCCTGGTTACGGCGGCGATTCCTGGGCCTCAGTTACCGCTGGTGGCTGGGATTGCGCCGGAATTGATGACCCTGCCGCTCGCGACCGACGATGAGGGGCAGGTATTGGCGGCCAATCTGACTCCTGAGCGGCTTGTGTTGCTGCTCAACCGGATTACCGTGCTGGCGGTTGGGCCGGGCCTTGGAACTTCGCGGCAGGCTGCGGATTTTGCGCTGGCGCTGATCGCAGCGAGTTCCGTTCCAACGGTGATAGACGCAGACGCGCTGAATGCATTGGCTTTGCAGCCTGGACGGATTGCAGCCCTGGCGCGGGACCGGGCTCTTGTGCTGACGCCGCATCCGGGGGAAATGGCGCGGTTGACGGGACTTTCGATTGCGGAGATTCAAGGGAACCGGCTGGAGATTGCTCGGGAGTTTGCGGTCCGGAACCGGCTCACGCTGGTGCTGAAAGGTTGGCGGACGCTGATCGCTCATCCAGACGGAAACGTGGCTGTGAATACCAGCGGCAATCCGGCGATGGCCAAGGGAGGGAGTGGAGATTTGCTGACCGGCCTGGTTGCCGCCCTGCTTGCGCAGCATCCTGAAGACCCGGCGCGGGCCGTCGAAGCCGCGGTTTACCTGCATGGGCTGGCGGGCGATTTTGCGCTGCGCGGGCAGGACCAGCATACGGTGCTTGCCACGGATTTATTACCTTGTCTTCCACATGCTTTCCGCTATCCTTCGCAGACCCATTCCGGGTATTGTTGGTTACAGGGATTTCCTGCGGATTCGCCCTCCGCAACACAAGTCCGCGAGGAGCGCCATGACTAAAGCAGCGGCCGATATTCATGAATTCGAGACCGATTCCACCTTGGGAACCGAGGCGGTCGGGCGCAAAGTTGCCGAGTTGCTGACGCCGCCGAGGCTTTTGATCCTGAGCGGCGACCTTGGCACTGGCAAAACAACGCTGGTGAAGGGCATTGCGGCGGCGATGGATGCGGCCGATCCGGACGAAGTGACGAGCCCCACATTCACGCTGGTTCACGAGTACTCGGGGACGCTGCACGGCAAGCCGGTGAAGCTGCTGCACCTGGATCTGTATCGCCTGGAAGGGGAGCGGCAGGTGGATTCGCTGGGGCTGGACGACATGCTCACCCCGGATGCGGTGGTGCTGGTGGAGTGGGGCGAGAAGTTCAAGAGCATCCGCAAGCGGGCGAACGGGGAAATCACGATAGTTTCGGCGGGCGGGGATACGCGGAAGATTGTGGTGACGCTGAACTGAAGGACAGGCGCCTGTCAGGTCCGTGGCCGGTGAGTTGCCCCCTGAGATGGTGGAGGTTGAAGGCGGATTTCAGGCTCAGGATCATGGTATTATTGGGATTAAATGGATTCGGTGGAGATTTGAATCCAAGGGAGCGGATTATGCGATTGACGATTGACACCAAGGACTAATCAAAGACTGGGAATTTTGGGACGGATCGGCAACGCCCTCCATGAGACGGAAAGCGCGGTCCCTGGAAGTAAGCCTCCCTGGCATGTCCATTTGTTTGAGGTTTTCTGGCGAAGGCGAATTCCCCCCGAACTTAGGTAGACGTTCTCCTCAATTATTTTAACGAGCTCCGGAACCTCGTTGATTACAGTAAACTCCAAGTCGTAGCACGGCGACGTCAAAGAAAAGAGCGCTCTGTCGTTCATGAGGGCAAGGCCTTCCACTTCAGAATAAATTTCCACCGCGTCAGACTCGTTCTTCATCTCTCTCAATTTAATCGGGTGCGCGACGGAGACTCGTTCCTGATCTGACATTGAAATAGAGACTTTGTCCACATTGAGTTCGCAAATTCTGGGAAGGGTTACCTTTGAACCGTCCGGCCTAGTCAGTATGCGGTCCCCGCCGGGATCGAAAACCTGGATGGGAATCGTCTTGTCAATTTGCTCGCCCTTCAGGTTGAGCAAGCGATAGTAGAGCTGCCTTTTGACGACGATGTAACCGGATGGAATGTCGGTGTATTCCCCTTTGGTGAGTATCAGCGTGTATTCAGGGCGAATGCGGCACACGTCCTCCTTTAGTATTTTTTCCATTTCTCTTGCGATCGGCGCGGGGACGAGGCGCTGGAATATCGCGTTCCAGACGTTTTCCGATACTTTTCCGCCTGCGCTCTGATTTCTTTGGACAGTGAAAGATGCTTATCGGACTCTTCCTTGCTGGCCATGTACCGGGTGAGGCCTTCCACGGTAATGATCATCATGCCAGCAAGAAGCAGCGCCTCGGCAAGGTGCTCCTTTCGTTGGCGGCTAAGATAATCATTGCGCTCCCGTTCAAGTTCGAGAAGAATCAACTGACGCTGGCTGGCTTCCGGTTGACCTTGAAGCTTTTTGATTACCTCGTCGACTTTCTCGACTGTTTGCTGCGGATTCTCATCGGCCCGGTCGTAGAGAAGCAATGCGGCAAGAAACAGCACGACCGCGATGAGAACGAACAAGCTGTACGCCTTGAAGAACTTCACCAACGACTGCTTATCCATTGCCCCTCCATTGTCGCTAAATCCTACTACACAGGTTGTTGAATTGGTTTCGTCCCACACCGCCGTTATCGGAACGAACGAAATTTGAGGCTGGGAAGTGAGGTCCGGGCGAGGAGTCGCGCTTCGCACCCCTGCGGGAGTAATCTGGTGAGACTATGAGTCAGAATCACCCGCAGGCGCGTCTCAATCTTATTCAGGCCCCCGGATACCGCGATACCTACGCCAACAGCGTTCAGATTCGCGTGAGCGTCTGGGATTTTCATCTTGTCTTTGGCCAGGCCAACCCGGAAAGCCCCGAACAGTTGAGCATTGTGAACCATCAGGGCATCTATCTCAGCCCTCAACAGGCCAAGGCCTTATGGAATGTTCTGGGGCAAAACATTGCCCAGTACGAACAGGCCTTTGGCGAATTGAAGCTGGAGCCGCAGATACCGGATTTCCCACAGGGTACGGTGAATTAGCTCGCACCGTTTGTTAAGCTGCTGGGCACGGGAGCGAGCAAAGGCAAATGGACGAAGATCGATCAGAGCGACTAGAGCGACCTGAACAGGCTAGCCGGGCCAAGCCGCGCTGGCACAGTTTCCTTGTGCCGCGTCCTGACCAGCCTATGCCGCTGTGGATGATTTTTCCGGTGATCTTTGCCGTGCTTTACCTGACGCACTGGAAATTGCTGAACCTGCCATATTACTGGGACGAGGCGGGCTACTACATTCCCGCGGCGTGGGATTTCTTTCGTACCGGGTCTCTCATTCCGATTACGACCATGAGCAACGCCCATCCGCCGCTGCCATCGATTTATCTTGGGCTGTGGTGGCGCGTCTCTGGCTTTACTCCGGAGGTGACGCGGGAGGCGATACTCATCGTTGCGTCGCTGGGGCTGCTGGCGGTGTGGCGGCTTGCGATGCGGCTGAACGGCTCCGGTCCGGGGGCTGGACAAGTTGCTTTTTGGACCGTGCTGCTTACGGGGCTCTATCCAATCTGGTTTGCGCAAAGCACGCTGGCTCATGCCGACATTTTTGCCGCTACGGCTACGCTTTGGGCGCTGGTATACGCTCTTCCGGATCAATCGCGGGCAAGTTCGCGGCGGCTGTGGCTTGCGGCGCTTTGGTTTTCGGTGGCTGTGCTGGCCAAGGAAACCGCGGTTGCCACGCCGCTGCTGCTGGCTGCGTATTCGCTGGCGCTGGCGTTCCGGCAGAGGGGTGGACAGCGGCGGCGGAGTTTGGGGGAAGCTGCGTGGTACTGCGTCTGCCTGGTGCCCCTGGCTGGGTGGTATGCCTATCACCGGGCCAAGACCGGCTTCCTCTTTGGGAATCCGGAGTTTCTGCGCTACAACGCTACGGCTACGATGGACCCGCTGCGGATTCTGGCGGCGTTTGGTCATCGGCTGCTGCACCTGACTGCGCACATGAATATGTTTGTGCCGGTGTTGTGTACGGTGGCGGCGATGGTTCTGGACCCTGTCAAAACCGTGACTGGAGAGTCTCGAAGCACTTTGAGCCGGTCCGTTGCCGCCCGGATTGGCTGGCTTCTGCTGGGCAATGCGCTGGCGTTTTCAGTGCTTGGCGGGGCGTTGCTGACGCGCTACCTGCTGCCGATGTATCCGCTGGTTCTGCTGGTGGCGGTTTCGACGTTCCGCGCCAGGGTTCGCTACTGGCAGGGACTGGCTGTGTTTGCGGCTGCGGCATTTGTGGTGGCGCTGTTCATCAATCCTCCGTACGGCTTTGCGCCGGAAGACAATTTGACCTACGCGCATGTCATTCGGCTTCACCAGGCGGCTATTCACCAGTTGGAAAAGCGCTTCCCCGGATCGACTGTGCTGACTGCCTGGCCGGTGAGCGACGAACTTACTCGGCCTGAACTGGGCTATGTTCCGACGGCCTTCGCGGTTGACCGGCTTGAGGATTTCAGCGCCGCGCAGATTGCCCGGGCGGCGCAGGACCCTGGCGGATATTCGACGGCGCTGGTTTTTTCCACGAAGGAAGATCCGCCCAACTTGCCGTTCCACCTGAACAGCCCGGCCATGGAAGAGCGGTATTTCGGGTTGCACCACGATTTGTCGCCGGAGGCGATTGCGCAGCAACTGGGCGGAGAGATTGTGTGGCAGCACCGCGATGGGCTGGATTGGGCGGCGGTGCTGCGGTTCCACAGGGCGTTTGAGGCGAGTAACGTGGTGACTGATGGAGGGGTCGGCCGGTGAAGCTTTTGGGAATGGGGGTCGCTGAGGGGGTCCCGATTTGACTTTCATACATCTGAATCGATGGTGTTTGAGACGCGAGGAAGCCGCTGCAGGGGCAATCGACCTATAATCAGGATGAAGTGGTAGCGCTGACTCAATCTCGTATCCGTCGCGGCATCTTTTCGCTGCTGGCATTCTTTGTCGCGTTCTGCGTTGCGGGTACGGCGTTTGCGCAGGCTAATGCACAAGCCAGCGCGACTGCCGATGCTACAGGCGCTGAGGCTGGGCAGGGGCATATTCTGCTGGTGCTGCCGTTCGACAACCTCACCGATCCGACAGTCGCGGGCGCTGCTAGCCAGCTTTCGAAGGAATCCGCGAGCGAGTCGCCGGCACAGGCCAATCTGGACTGGATTGGGGAGGCTGTGCCGGAGATCCTGAACAGCCGCTTCAGCTCTTCCGGCTTTCTGCCTTTGAATCGCGAAGACCGGCTTTATGCGCTGGATCATCTTGGGTTTCCGCAGAGTTTTCAGCCGAGCCGGGCGACTGCGCTGCGGCTTGCGGAGACCCTGGACGCCGACTCGATCATTTTTGGAACCTTCGCAGCCAAGGGGTCGCAACTGACCATCAAGGCGCGAATTGTGGATGTGCCCAAGCTGCGGCTCTCTGCGGAAGTTACTGAAACCGGGGAGATTTCGCAGCTGATCAACCTGCTGAATTCGCTTGCATGGAAACTTACGCGGACGCTTGACCCGAAATTCGGAGTGGCCGAAGAGACGTTCCGGGCCGCCGGATCCAAACTTCGCCTGGACGCGTTTGAGCAATATATTCGTGGACTTACGGAGCGTGACTCGGACGAGCGCCTGCGGCATCTGAAGAGGGCGACCGAGCTGAACCCGGGCTTTATTGAGGCTTGGGTCGCTACGGGACGGCAGCAGTTTGAGACGCAGCAGTACGATCAGGCCGCAATTTCATACGCCAAGGTTCCGCGCGGGGATCCTGCGGAGCTGGAAGCGGGCTTCTATCGAGGGTTGGCGCAGATATTTTCAGGCAATTACGCGCACGCCGAGGAGTCGTTTGCCGCGGTGGCGCGGGTACTGCCGCTGCCAGAGGTGGTCAACAATCAGGGCGTCGCCATCAGCCGGCGCGGACACGATGCAATTGCGCAGTATCGGCAGGCCGAAGCGGCGGACCCGACCGATCCCGACTACCATTTCAACCTTGCCGTGAGCCTGAACCGGGAGGGCAAGAAGGCAGAAGCGCTGGCGGAATTGGGGCAGTGTCTGCGGCTTCGCTCCACCGACAGCGAGGCCAAAGCGCTGACCGAGGCCTGGACAGCCGAGGAGAAGCCGCAGTCGGAGCAGACGGTTACCGAGCCTCTGGAACGGATCAAACGCTCCTATAATGGGGCGGCATTTCGACAGGCGGCCCTGATGCTGGACCAGGTGGAAGCTGCGCGCCTTGAGGCTCTGCCCGCCCCCCAGCGCGCCTTGAACCTGAGCCACGCCGCCCATGAAAAGCTGGACCGCGGTTTGCTGCTTGAGGCTGAGCGCGAATACCAGGCTGCGCTGGACGCTGATCAAAAAAGCGCTGAAGCACATGCGGGGCTTGCCGAGGTGCGCGAGCGCGCGGGTGACGCTGAGATTGCCCGCACCGAAGCTCACGCGGCTTTGGATTTGAAGCCGAACCTTGAGGCGTACCTGGTGCTGGCCCGTCTTGACCTTGCCTCAAACCACTTCAACGAAGCCCGGGACGAAGTGATGGAAGCAATCCACATGGATGCCCAGGACCGCACTGCGCGTGAGCTGCGCAGGGCCGTCGATGCTCGCATTGAGGCGGAGCAGAAGGCAACCGCCGCCAAGGCCGAAGAGGCGGGAAAAGGCGAGAAGCCCGCCGAGAAGACTCCGGAAAAGGAGTAAATCATGCAAAAACGCGGCTTTTTGTCCCTCCTGGTTATGCTTCTGGCTCTGTGTGCATTCAGTTTGGTTCCTGCGAAAACTTCGGCGCAGAGCGCGCCGCTGGTATATCGTTTGGAGATTCGGGACACCATTCAGCCGGTGACCGCGTGGCGTCTGGAACGGGCGATTGCGCAGGCTAATCGGGACCATGCGGCTGCTTTGCTGATCGATCTGGACACGCCGGGCGGCCTGCTGGAGTCGACGCGGCAGATGGTTGGGGAGATACTTTCTTCGCGGGTGCCGGTGATTGTCTATATTTCTCCGGCGGGTGCGCGCGGCGGGTCTGCGGGATTTTTCCTGCTTGAGTCGGCAGACATTGCGGCGATGGCTCAGGGGACAAACGCTGGTGCGGCCCACCCGGTGCTTGAGGGTTCCACCCCAGATGAAACGATGAAGCAGAAGATGGAGAACGACGCGGCGGCTTTTCTGCGATCTTACGTTACGCGCAGGGGACGGAACGTTCCGGTGGCTGAAGATGCGGTGCGCAACTCGAAAGCGTACTCGGCGGACGAGGCGTTGGCGCAGCACCTCATCGACCTGATTGCCGCCGATGACGGGCAGTTGCTGGCTGCGCTGGATGGGCGCAAGATCACCCGGCTAGATGGATCGACGCTGACGCTGGGGCTTGGTAAAGCGCAGATCGTCACGATTGAACCGACAATCCGGGAGAAGCTGCTTGGGCATCTTGCCAATCCAAACCTGGCGCTGATGCTGCTTGTGGGTGGGGCATTATTGATTTACCTGGAATTCAACACCCCCGGCACCATTGTTCCCGGCGCGCTGGGGACGGTGATGGTGCTCCTGGCTATTTTTGCGCTCGATTTGCTGCCTATCCGGCACACGGCCCTGCTGCTGCTGGTGGCGGCGGCGGTGCTGATTACGCTGGAGGTTAAATTCACCAGCCATGGGGTGCTTGGCCTGGCTGGGATTGTGTGTCTTACATTTGGGACGCTTACGCTGGTGGCTGCGCCGATTCCTGAAATGGGAGTCCATCCGGGGATTGCGATTGGCCTCAGCGCTGGATTGGGCTTTATCACGGTGATGCTGCTTCGGCTGGCGATTCGCGCTCGACGGAGAAAATTCCTGATCGGGCCGGCGGCGCTGGTTGGCTCGGATGCGACGACGATGGACGAGATTGGGGCAGAAGGCGGCGTTGGACACATCCTGGTTCAGGGAGAGATTTGGGAAGCGAGGGCGGGCGCGCCTATTCGCTCGGGAAGCGCGGTTCGAGTGACCGGAATTGATGGGGACGTGCTCACGGTTACGTCCGTGGTTTTGGCCACAGACAACTGAGTTTTGCGGGAGTACAATCCTGCTGGAGATTGAAAGGCAAATTATGGACATTCTTGGTTATCCGGCGCTCATCATCCTTGTGATCATTGCGCTGTATTTACTGAATTGCATCAAGATTCTGCGGGAATACGACCGCGGGGTGATTTTCCGCCTTGGACCGGTTTTGCCGGGGGCGAAGGGGCCGGGAATTATTTTTGTGTTCAGGCCGATTGATCAGATGGTGCGGGTTTCGCTACGCCAGACCATCATGGAAGTGCCGCCCCAGGACGTGATTACCCGGGACAACGTGACCATCAAGGTGAACGCGGTGGTGACGCTGCGAGTGATCGATCCGATTCAGGCTGTGGTGCGGGTGGAAAATTATGCGTACCAGACATCGCAGTTTGCCCAGACAACTCTGCGGTCAGTGCTGGGTGAAGCGGAACTGGACGAATTGCTGAGCCATCGCGACAAGCTCAACCTGCGCATTCAGGACATTATGGATAAGCGCACAGAGCCTTTTGGCGTGAAGGTGCTGAGCGTGGAAGTGAAGCAGGTTGACCTGCCCGAGCAAATGCAGCGCGCCATGGCCAAGCAGGCCGAGGCGGAGCGCGAGAAGCGAGCCAAAATCATTCACGCCGGGGGTGAATTTGAGGCCGCGCAGAAACTTGTAGAGGCCGCGCACCTGCTCGCAACCGAGCCGCTCACGATGCAACTGCGCTACTTGCAGACACTTACCGAGATTGGCGTGGAAAAGAACACTACCATTGTGTTCCCATTGCCAGTTGACCTGTTGGCACTGGTGAGAGAAGTTGTGGTGGACAAGGCACCCAAAGCCACGATAAACGGTTAAATTGGGAGTAGAAACTCCAATCCATCGAGGGGCGAAATTTTCGTCATGCGCACGGCCATAGACCAGGAACAAGAGGAACTCGCGGCAGACCAAAGTGACCTGTCCGGTCCGTCCGGTCCGGTCCAGTACCGCGAGTTCACCCTCAGCACGACCACTTTGCTGGTCAGCTTCTTTGGCCTGGTGATGGTGTGCGGGTTGTTCTTTGGACTTGGTTACACGATGGGGCGGCAGGAGCCGACGGCGGCTAACCCACTGCAGAGCAATCCAAACGGTGCGGCGGCCACCCACGGCAACGGCGGCGGCAAGGCTGGGGCAACGGCGCAGAGCACGATAAAGACGGTGTCTCAGCCGAATTTGGACCAGGTAGAGCAGGCCAAACCCGCGCCAGAAACCTCGGCTGCTATCGCTCAGCCTTTTGCCCAGCCGGTTTCGACTGCTTCTGGCGCGGGAGCCTCGCAGCCGATTTCGCTGCAGGCAACAACTCCTGAGGCGGGCGCTTCGGTTGCTCCTCCGCCCGAGGCGGGCGCAATCATGGTGCAGATTGCCGCGGTGAGCAATCAGGCCGATGCGGATGTACTTTTGAGTGCTCTGCGCAAACGCGGATATTCAGTTACGGTGCGGCATGAGCCGGGCGATTCGCTGATGCACGTGCAGGTGGGGCCGTTCGCCAATCCGGCGGATGCCAGGGCGATGCGGCAGAAGCTGCTGAGCGACGGTTATAATGCGATTCTGCGGTAGGCAAGCGCTCAAACCGCCAGATGAATCTTCCTGAATTCCCTTCAAACGGAGTAATTTTGGGGTCACCTTCACGCTACCTCGCGGCAAACTCGTCGAGCGCCTGTCCCAGGCGATTGAGTGCTTCCGCGGTCATGGCTATGTCGCCGCCGATGCCGATGCGGAAGTGAGTGGGCATTTCAAAGAACTT
>Ga0302319_10019582_pt1 | contig 12287 bp, 12 predicted proteins | sample Bog_T0_2_FD_203319 | JGI IMG/M metagenome (GOLD analysis project Ga0302319, IMG submission 203319) | Peat permafrost microbial communities from Stordalen Mire near Abisko, Sweden - Bog_T0_2 | ecosystem: Environmental > Terrestrial > Soil > Wetlands > Peat | place: Sweden: Abisko, Stordalen Mire... | reverse complement strand
ACCGCACTGCGGCTGCCGGGCCACTATCGCGTGCTGCGCGTGGGCGCCGATGACGTTGGATTCGTGACGCAAACTGTCGCCGACGCATTACGGCGAGGAGGTTTCGCAGCCAGTGTCGCCGCCGTGGTACTGGACGATGCACCGGCTTTGGCGCACGCCCAGGCCACCCTGGCCGAAGCCGGCCTGCTGCACCTGCGCGGCGAGGTATTCGACGTCCGCGCTGTCCCGGGCGGCCCCGTGCTCGGGCAAGTGGACCGTGGCGCCCTGCCGGTGTTCGGCATCGCCGCCGAAGGCGTGCATGTGAACGGCCTTGTGCGAGGCGACGATGGCTGGCGCCTTTGGGTCGCCCACCGGTCGATGAGCAAACTGCTGGACCCCGGCAAGCTGGACCACATGGTCGCCGGCGGTATCTGCGCCGGCATGGACGCGGCGGAAACCGTGGTGAAGGAAGCCGGCGAGGAGGCGGGCGTCCCGCCCGATCTGGCCGCGGGCGCCCACCTGGCCGGCCTGATCACCTACGCCATGGAGCGCCCCGAAGGCCTGCGCCGCGATCGCCTCTACTGCTACGACCTGGAAGTCCCGCCAGAATTCCACCCCGTGCCGCACGACGGCGAGGTCGCAAGCTTTGCGCTCATGCGCCTGGACGACGTGCTGGCCCGCGTGCGCGACACCGATGATTTCAAATTCAATGTGAACCTCGTGCTGATCCAACTCTTCGTGCGCCTGGGGTTAATGTCGCCGACCGCATTCGGCCCCAATGCCAAAGAGCTCGGCATCGTAACGTAGGGTGGGCTGCTTGCAGCCCACCATCTCAATTACGCCACTTACCGCCTAAGCCTTGGTCCAAACATCGCCGGGCTCGAGCGCCAAAAACGCTCGCGCATCGATGCCATGCGCTGCCAACGCAACCGCCAGCCGCTCGTGCGGCTCCAGCCGTGGCTCATCGGTCAGCTGAAACGCGCCCCAATGCACCCCCAGCGCCTGCCGCGCGCCGCAATCCAGCATGATTTGCACTGCCTCATCGGGGTCCGTATGCTGATCCTTCATGAACCAGCGCGGCGCATAGGCGCCGATCGGCACGATCGCCAAATCCAGCGACGGACACAGCGCTTTTACATCGCGGAATATCCGGCCATTGCCATATCCCGTGTCACCCACGACGTAAGCATGCCCCACCGGCGTTTCGAGTATGAAACCGCACCACAGCGCCATGCGCCGGTCGCGAAACCCGCGCGCCGACCAATGCTGGGCTGGGTGCAAGCGCACGCTTGCACCGCCACCGAAATCGAACGCATCACCCCAATCGCCGGTCTGCACAGCAACATCCGGCGCACCGCCGGCAATCACCGCATCGTTGCCCAGCGGCGCGATAATCCGCGGCCGGTCGCGCCGCCACAGCCGCTCCAGCGTAACGATATCGAGATGATCGTAGTGATTATGCGTCAGCAGCACCGCATCGATCGGGGGCAAATCATCGAACGCAATCCCTGGCGCCGTCACCCTCCGCGGCCCTGCCCATGAATATGGACTAGCCCGCTCCGACCACACCGGATCCACCAGAAAATTGCGCCCGGCCGCCTGGATCAGCACCGTCGCATGCCCCACCATCGTCACGCGCAGCCCAGCCACGCACGCCTCCGGCACGGCTTGCGTCACCGCCACCGTGTCCGGCCACGGCGCGCGTGTTTCGCCGAAGCGCCAGCGCAGCATTTCGCGCAAACGCCGGTCGGTATCGGGGTGATCCGGATTGAAAAAGCGCGTACCGTCGTAATGGCCGGAGACAGGCCCACGGTAGTAGCGATTATTAGCCATATCGTAAGTGCTGGAGAATTAAGCCAAGGCAAGGAGTTCTTTTTTGAAAAAAGAACCAAAAACTTCTACACGGCTGTCGCGGACTAGTCGGCGACAGCCGTGTAAAAGTTTTTGCTTCTTTTTTCAAAAAGAAGCGCTTTCTTAACCCTCCGACGCCGCCACAATCGGCACTTCCCGCACCTCGGCCCCCGGCTGCTCGCCATAGCCCTGTGCCTGGTCTTCCTCGGGCTGATAATCCTCGTTGGCCTGCCGGCGCTGGCCGTTCTGCCCGTTCTGCTGCTGCGGGTTCTGTCCGCCGCCCTGGTAGTGTTGCGGGTTCTGCTGGCTGGCCTGGTTGATGGCGCTGACGATGCGGAAATAGTGCTCAGCATGCTGGAAATAGCTTTCCGCCATCACGCGGTCGCCGGAGCCGGTGGCGTCGCGGCCAAGCTGCAAATACTTTTCGAACAGCTGCTGGGCGGTGCCGCGAATACGCAGATCCGGCCCGCTGCTATCGAACACATGGTTGCGGTTCAGCGGGATATTGCCGTTGTAGCTGCGCGGGCTACCGCCCCCGCCACCACCGCCGCCGCCACCACCACCAGATCGGAAGTTACGTCCGCGCGTGCGTTTCATGTTCATAGAGTTTCGCAGCACTTTCCAAAATTGTTCACAGCGTTTCCTTCGCATGCGCCAAGGGCGGGATGCCCTGGGTGCCGGAAAAATCCTTCAGCGAAGTGACCGCACCACCCTGGTCAATCGGCCCCGGCAGAAAGCTTGGGGCCAGTCGGCTTGGGTGTCCTTGCCCGGGGACCGCGCCCTGGCAGGTTGCCTGGGCCGAAGCGGCGCCGCCGGTTACGGTGCGGGCGGACCCTAGCGTCATGCTGCCCTGGTGCCAAACGGTTTTTTACGCGGGCGCATGCAGCACAAGCGCGCGAGGAATGCCGGCTATGTCCGGCCGAGTGGCAATGCGTCCGTAACCAGCAGCCCGCGCCAACTCCCCAGCCGCCTCGGCCTGACCTACGCCAAGCTCAAAAATGGCCGTTGCGCCTGGGTTTAACAGCGGCAGCACGCCGGGGATCAACCGTGCATATTCCACTAACCCATCCGCCCCCCCATCCAGCGCACTGGCGGGTTCGTGATGCGCGACGTCCGGCATCAGCCGGGCGATGTCGCCCGTGGCGATGTAGGGCGGATTACACAAAATCAGGTCGAATCGGGCATCCAGCGGGGCGGCCCAGTCGGCGGCTAGGAACGCGGCGCGGCCGCCCAGCCCGAGTCTGGCCGCATTACCAGCGGCCAAAGCCGCGGCTGCCGGCACACAGTCCGCGCCCACGCCGAAGGCGGCAGGAAACTCCAGCAACGCCGCCAGCAGCAGGCACCCCGTACCGGTGCCCAGGTCCAGCACACGCCGCACTGCATTCCGGTCTGGCCAGGCCGCCAGCGCCGCCTCGATCAGCGTCTCACTGTCCGGCCTTGGGATCAGCGTGGCCGGGCTGACCACCACCTCGAACGTCCAGAACCCCTTGGTGCCCGTGATATACGCCAGTGGCTCACGGCCGGCGCGCCGCCGCACCATGCTCTCCAGGGCTGCGCGATCCACGGCCGCGTCGCCCGGCGGCAAGGCGCGCGGCGCCAAGCCTAGTAGATGGGCCAGCAGCAGCCTCGCCTCGCGGCGCGCATCCTCGATGCCCGCACGCGCCAGCGCCTCCGCAGCCTCATTCAGCGCCTGCTGGTAGGTCGTCCTGGACAGGATTCAGATTTCCTTCGCGGCGCGCAGCCCGCTCTGCACGGCGCCTTCCATATAGCCCTGAAACGCAAGCGAGGTGTGCTCGCCAGCAAAATGCAAATTGCCGGCGCGCAGCGATTGCGCGCCGCAAATCACCGTATACTGCCCCACCAGAAAATTGCTGTAGGCGCCGCGCAAATGCGGATCGAGATTGCCGTCGCAGCAATACGCCAATTGTGGCCCTGCCTGCCACGCAGCGGAAATTCCCGGTAAGATCGGCTCCAGCTGTGCCAGCGTATCGGCCACCATCGCGGGCGGCGCCGGCGCGGAATCGTCGCCGTAAGCGATGCCATAGCGCGCGGCCAACGTGGCGCCCGGCTTGCCGCCGGGATAGCCGACAAGAACGCCATCCGCGCCCTTGCCGTAGCCTCCCGCCTGCGTGTTGCTGGCATCCCAGCCGCCGCACACCAATTCGTCGGTCAGCACCGTGCCGTTATAACCGGCCGCGGCCCACGGCACGCCCGCTACCTGAATGAAGATCTTCGCGTTGTTGCCCAGGGCGGCCGTCGCGATACAACGTTGCTGCAGCGCGTTCAAATTCACGCGCGACAAATCCACATCGCGCAACGGTGGCGGCGGCAACGTCAGCACGACATGGTCGGAGGCAACATCCACGGTGCCCGATCCCACCTGGAACGTTGATATATAGGTGCGGTGCGGGGTTTCCCGCACCGCGAGCAACTGGTAGCCCAGATTGATCGTGCCCTGCGGCAAATCGTTGACCAGTCCGGCTATAATCTGATCGTTGCCGCCCGCTACCTGGTATTTTTCATCGGTGCCCGCCACCATCGGCGCATTGCGTGCCTGATAACCGCCCGGCCGGCTGGCGTCGTAGCCCAGAATATAAATCAGGTTCAGCGCCGATTGCCGGTCCGGGGGACTGCCATATTCGCTGATGACATCGGCCAGGCACAGCGCGCCCAACGGGCTGCTTGTGCCGCCCGGAATATATTGGTCCACCCAGTCGGTGACCGACATATGGTCCCAGGCGCGTGCCGTGGCGTTGGCGTGCAAATAGGTTGCGCCCGGCGCCGCGATCACCGCGTCATGAAACAATTTCCAGGCATATCCCTGCCAATCAGCGTTCAGCGCCGCCTGTGTATAGCGCTGCCCCGCATACCAGCCCGTGGCCGGCGCACCGTGCAAATTGGCGTTCGCGTTGGCCAGCGTCAGCCCGTACTCCCTCGCCAGCGCCCGCATCCGCACATGCTCGGAGGAGATGAACTGGCCGTGCTCCTCGGCATAAAGGCCGTTGGCGAAATAGCCGCGCAGCGTCTGCACCCGGCCGCCCACGCGATTGTCCCACTCGTAAATCGAAGCAGCGATCCCGCGGTTGAGCCACAATGCGCGCGCGCAGGCCAGGCCCGCCAATCCGCCGCCCACAATCACGACGCTCGGCTTGGTCCCGGAAGCCCTAGCCGTGCCAAATAGAGCCGCCAGCGCCGCCGCGCCCAACCCGGCCAGCACGCGCCGGCGCTGCACGGCTTCATTGCGCTCGGCCCGCATCGCCGTCACTTCATCGATCGGCGCGCCCGAAACATGCGATTCGATGGCGGCGGCATGCGCCTCGCGCAGCATCGCCGTCAGTTGCGCGTGATAGCTTTTCCGCATGCGCCCCCCGGTCACCTGGCGCGGCGCCGGCCTGGATTCCGGCGCCGGACATGTCATCGCAACCTAGCGGCTTGCCGCGGCGGACAGATAGGGCAAACTACACGCCCAACACGGAGGCACTGCGTGCGACCAGCCTGGCCACTCCTCTGCTTATGGCTGATCGCAGCCGCCCCGACAGCACCACCGGCGCCGCCCCCAAGCGGCGTGTCGTTCCAGGTTGAGGACGAAACCGACCCCGCCGAAATCAGCGAGGACACCGTCATTTTCATCGACGGTCACCTAGTCGCTCATTTCGTGCTGGACAAGGCACACCCAATCCAGACCGCGGCGATCAACCTGCCATCGGCCGCGCATTACGACTACGCGCTCTGCGGGCGCATCACCATCGCCCGGCCAGATGGCGGCCAGGACCAGCGCGTGGTGGACGGCGGCGCCACGCTGACCGAGGTGAACGGCCACCTGTTCCGCGCGCTGGCGGCGGGCGACTTCACAATCTTCTATCTCGCCGACGCAAAGGATCCGCAGTCGCTGCCGCCCAAAGACGCGCGCCATACGAACGCGTGCAGCCTGCCTGTGTCCTGACCAAGGCAAGCAAGCGCTTCTTTTTGAAAAAAGAAGCAAAAACTTTTGCGCGGCTGTCGCGGACTAAATTGGTAAAAGTTTTTTGGTTCTTTTTTTTAAAAAAAGAACCGCTTCCTTAATCGCCGCGATACCAGCGATACAATTCATCGCCCTCGCTGTTTTCAATAACAAACCCAACCGGCGCCCGCCGGTCGTCCACGCCGGCAAACGCCATGTTCTCCACCTTCGACCGCGCCGTGCGAATCGCGAATTCCAACGATTCCGACCCAAGAACCTTGACCTCGAGCTGACTGTCGAAATCCCGACTGGCCAAATATACCACGCAGTAACCCTTGGCGTAATGTTGGCCCATATTTCCGCTCCGCTCCGATAGGGCTTCCGCCCAAATTCCTTGCGGCGACTTGTAACCGACCACCAACCACGGCTCTTCCCAATCCGTGCAAAATCAATCCCAGATTGTGCAAACCCGCCGCAGCACACGGAAGCGTGACCAAGGAAGAAAGGGTAGGCCAGGGGCTCTGCCCCTGGACCCCGCTGGGGCCACGCGCGACGTTGCCACCACACGTGTGGCCCCCACTTTGAACACTGAGCAATCAATGGGGTTTGGGGCTCACGGCCCCAACTTGGGTACAGGGGGCAGAGCCCCCTGGCCTTCCTTACTCCTCGGACGCCAACCGCGCAGCCTGGTCTTCTTGCGTCAGCGCATCGACAAAATCGTCGAAGTCGCCCTGCATCACTTTGTCGATTTTGTACAGCGTTAAGTTGATCCGGTGATCTGAAACGCGTCCCTGCGGAAAATTATAGGTGCGTATGCGCTCGCTGCGGTCGCCGGTGCCCACCTGGGATTTGCGATCGGCCGCGCGCGTTGCGGCCAGCGAACTGCGTTGCTGTTCGTACATGCGTGAGCGCAGGATTTTCATCGCCTTGGCGCGGTTCTTGTGCTGGCTGCGCTCTTCCTGCATGGCCACAATGATACCGGTGGGAATATGGGTAATGCGCACCGCGGAATCGGTTTTGTTCACGTGCTGCCCGCCGGCGCCTGAAGCGCGGTAGGTGTCGATGCGCAAATCCGATTCATTGACCTGCACATCCACCTCCTCGGCCTCTGGCAGCACCGCGACGGTTATTGTGCTGGTATGGATGCGCCCCTGGGTTTCGGTGGTGGGCACGCGCTGCACGCGATGCACGCCGCTTTCATATTTCAGCCGTGCGAATACGTTGCGCCCGGTGATTTCAGCAATGCCTTCCTTAAGGCCGCCGAGCTCGGATTCGGCATATTCCATGATTTCGAAGCGCCAGCCGCGGATGCCGGCATATTTCTGATAGGCGCCGAACAATTCCGCGGCGAACAGGCCAGCCTCATCGCCGCCCGCGGCGGGGCGGATTTCCAGGATGGCGCTGCGCTCGTCGGCTTCGTCCTTCGGTAGCAGCGCCAGGCGGATTTCCATTTGCAGCGCCGGCAGGCGCTCGCGCAAATCGCGCAATTCCTCCTCGGCCATTTCGCGCATTTCCGGATCGGCCAGCAGCGCTTCGGCGCCTTCGGCCTCCAACTCCGCCGCGCGCATTTCCTCGATACGTGCCACTACCGGCTCAAGCTCCGAGAGCTCTTTTGAAGCGCGTGTGAACGCCTCGCCGGACATGCCTTCGGACAGCAGCGCCCGCAATTCCTCGGCGCGGGAGATGATACGATCGAATTTCTGCGCGAGATCCATGGTGGCTTATACCGCCAGATGCGCGGCGAGATCGGCGAGCGCCACCTCAGTTTGTGTGCCGGCCGCGAGGTCCTTCACCGATGCAACACCTTTGGCGAGCTCCTCGTCGCCCAGGATCACCGCGGCGCGGGCGCCGGTTTTATTGGCGCGCTCCATGCGGCGTTTCATGTTGCCGCGATACGCCATTTCAGCGCGGATGCCGGCGCGGCGCAGGGTTTGTAGCAGCGGCAATGCGGCGGCCTCGGCTGCCTCGCCCAACGGAACGATCGCCACCGGCCTCGGCGCTGCCGGAAATTTGGTTAGCAGCATCGCCAGCCGTTCCACGCCCGCAGCCCAACCGACGGCCGGCGTCGGCGGGCCGCCCATTTCGGCCACCAGCCCATCGTAACGCCCGCCCGCCATCACCGTACCCTGCGCGCCCAAAGCCGTTGTGACGAATTCGAACGCGGTATGGCTGTAATAATCCAGCCCCCGCACGATGCGCGGGTTTTCCCGGAACGGCACGCCCAGCCGCGTCAGCGCCTGGCGCACGCCATCGTAAAATGCCCCCGCTTCGGGTGTCAGGAATGGCGCGATCGTCGGCGCATCAGCCACCAGCGCGCGGTCCGCCTCATCCTTGCTGTCCAATATCCGCAGCGGGTTTTTTTCCAGCCGCTCGCGGCTGTCATGCGACAGCGCATCGCGGTGCGCCGTGAAATACGCCACGAGCGCGCGGCGATACGCATCGCGGCTGGCCGCATCGCCCAGCGTGTTCAATTCCAGGATTACATCGGCCGCGATACCGAGGCGCGTCAGAATATCCCAGCCCAGCGCGATGATTTCCGCATCGGCCAGCGGCTCGGCCGGCCCGATCAGCTCGGCGCCGATCTGGGTGAACTGCCGGTAGCGGCCCATCTGCGGCCGCTCATAGCGGAACATCGGACCGGCGTAGAACACTTTTTGCGGCAGCGACTGCGTCAATCCGTTGCTGACGAGCGCGCGGCAAATACCGGCGGTATTTTCCGGGCGCAGCGTCACGCTGTCGCCACCGCGATCGGCGAATGTGTACATTTCCTTTGTCACGACATCAGACGTATCGCCCAGTGTGCGCGCGAACACCGCGGTGTCCTCGAAAATCGGCGTGCTCCATTCGTCGAAGCCGTACGTCGCCGCGGTGGCGCGCGACGTATTGATCACATGGGCATGGCGGCGCTGATCTTCGCCGATAATGTCACGTGTGCCGCGAATGGGTTTCAAGGGGGGCAAATTGGTTCTCTTGATTGGGTCGAAAGGTGGTGGGTTGCCAAAGAGCAACCCACCCTACTGGATGAAGGGATTGTTGCGGCGTTCGGCACCGAAGGTGCTGTTGGGGCCGTGGCCGCAAATAAAACTGTAGTCGTCGCCGAGCGGAATCAGCTTGGTCTTGATGGCGCCGATCAGGGCTGCGTGGTCGCCATAGGGAAAATCCGTGCGCCCCACCGAGCCCTGGAACAGTACGTCGCCGACCTGCGCGAATTTCACCGCGTGGTTGATGAACACGACATGGCCCGGCGTATGGCCGGGGCAGTGCAGCACGTCGAACACATGCGGGCCCACCGACAGCTTTTCGCCTTCGGTCAGCCAGCGGTCCGGCAGCACATTGCGCAGCCCGCGCACGCCGAACATTTCGCCCTGGCGCTGCAGATTTTCTAGCAGCATGGCGTCACGCTGGTCCGGCCCGATGATCGGTACTTTCTCACTATCGGGCCGTGCGGCGAGGATGTCGCGCAATTCCATCACGCCACCGGCGTGATCCAGATGGCCATGAGTGAGCCAGATGGCGCAGACATCGAGGTCCTGCGCGGTGATCGCGGCCATGATGTTCGGCACGTCGCCGCCCGGATCGATCACCACCGCTTCCTTAGTTGCATCGTCCCAAAGCAGCGTGCAGTTCTGCGAAAACGGCGTAACCGGTACAACACTAACCCGAAGAGTCGCCATGAACCGCTACCTAAAGTAATGGGGTCTGGGGCCTCCCGGCCCCGTCGTGCGAATGCACGCTCTCGCGTGACGGGGTCCAGGGGCAGAGCCCCTGGCCTTAACTGCGTTTGTTGAGCGGCACGAAAGTAAGATCCTCTGGCCCCACATAATGAGCGCTAGGCCGAATGATCTTATTGTCGATCCGCTGTTCAATCACATGCGCCGCCCAGCCGGACGTGCGTGAAATCACGAATAGCGGCGTGAACATGGCCGTGGGCACATTCATCATGTGGTAGCTCACCGCGCTGAACCAATCCAGGTTCGGAAACATTTTTTTGGCGTCCCACATCACGGTCTCCAGCCGTTCCGCGATGTCGAACATCTTCGTGCTGCCGGCCTGGCGCGACAGCTTGTGCGCCACGTCCTTAATCACCTTGTTGCGCGGGTCGCCGGTTGTATAGACCGGGTGGCCGAAGCCGATAACCACTTCCTTGCGCTCGATACGCGCGCGGATATCGGCCTCGGCCTCGTCGGGCGTTGCGTAGCGCTTCTGAATTTCGAACGCGGCTTCGTTGGCGCCGCCATGCTTGGGCCCGCGCAGCGCGCCAATCCCGGCCGTGATCGCCGAATACATGTCCGATCCCGTGCCCGCCACCACGCGGCAGGCGAAGGTGGAGGCATTGAATTCGTGCTCAGCATAGAGAATCAGCGAGGTGTGCATGGCCCGCACCCAATGCTCGGGCGGCGTGTGGCCGTGCAGCAAATGCAGAAAATGGCCGCCGATACTGTCATCGTCGGTTTCCACGTCGATACGTTTTCCGTTCTGCGCGAAATGATACCAGTAGAGCAGGATGGAACCGAGCGAGGCCATCAGCCGGTCGGCGATATCGCGCGCGCCGGGGTGGCTGTGATCGTCCTTTTCCGGCAGCGCGCAGCCCAGCGCTGAAACCGCCGTGCGCATCACATCCATAGGGTGGGTCGAGGCCGGCAGCTCCTCCAGTATATTCAGCACCGCGTTCGGCACGCCGCGCAGGGATTTGAGCTTGGTTTTGTAGGCGATCAGCTCAGGCTGGGTCGGCAACGTGCCGTGCACCAGCAGATGGGCGATTTCCTCGAACTCGCAGGCTTCGGCGACGTCCAGGATGTCGTAGCCACGGTAATGCAGGTCATTTCCGGTGCGGCCGACCGTGCAAAGGGCCGTATTGCCGGCGGTGACGCCAGACAAAGCCACTGATTTCTTTGGCTTTGGCCCGGCGGGCGCAAGTGATGCGTCGTCCATCAGTGTTCTCCTAGGCGGCTTGTATGGGTATCCCTATGGGCATGGCTTTAGGCAAAGATAGGCAGACGGCGCAACGCCTGGGATGCAAGCGCGGGTCAACGGACTGTCTCCCAGGTGGCAACGCCGGGCAGCCATGTCAAAAAAAGGGGACCAAACCGTCGCTGCACCGCACAAACTGCCCGACCTGCAGCCGCGCCGCGCCAGCCTGAACAGGCCACGGAGCGGTGCCGCTCAACAAAACCCAGCGATCTTCTGGTGGCCGGGACGCGTGCAAACAGCACGCGGACCAAAGCCTGGCAGCCACGCCCGGCGTGAAAAGGACTATGGATGCTCTACCAGTATTATGCGTTGCAGCGGGCCACCCTGGAGCCGATGCGCCTGTTCGCCAGCGGCGCGCTCAGCCTGTGGGAAATGCCAGGCAACCCGTTGCGCGACACGCCGTTCGGCCGGCTGACCGCGGCCACGCTGGATCATTTCGAACATAACACCCAGAATTTCGGCAAGCCGGAATTCGGCCACACCTACACCACGATCGACGGCGAACCGGTCGCCATTATCGAGGAGGTGGTGGACCACCGCGTCTGGTGCGACCTGCTGCATTTCCGCCGCGCGACCGAGCGCCCGCAGGATCCCAAGGTGCTTATCGTGGCGCCGCTCTCCGGCCATTTCGCCACGCTGCTACGCGGTACAGTGGCGGCGTTCCTCCCCGACCACGATGTCTATATCACCGACTGGGCCAACGCGCGGGACGTGCCGATCAGCGCGCCGGATTTCGACCTCGACGATTATATCGACCACGTTATCGACTACATCCGCCTGTTGGGCCCGGATGTGCACGTCATGGCCGTCTGCCAACCCGCCGTGCCCGTACTGATCGCGACCGCGCTCATGGCAACCGCCAACGATCCCGCGTCACCACGCAGCATGACACTGATCGGCGGCCCGATCGACACGCGTGAGGCGCCAACCGATGTCAACGAGTTCGGCAAACGCCATTCGCTGGATTGGTTTCGCCGCAACGTCATCCATAGCGTGCCGTTCGGCAACGCGGGCTTCCTGCGGCGTGTATATCCAGGGTTTCTGCAACTGGCAGGCTTCATGGCCATGAACCTCGACAAGCATGTCGAATCGCACTGGCAAATGTTTCAGCACCTGGTGGAAGGCGACGGCGAGTCGCTGGCCAGCAAGCGGGAATTTTACCAGGAATACAAATCCGTCATGGATATGCCGGCGGATTACTACCTGCAGACGATATCCGCGGTGTTCCAGGACCACCTGCTGCCGCGCGGCCTGTTCGTCAGCCGCGGCCGCCAGGTGGACTGCGCCGCCATCGGCAAAACGGCGCTACTGACGATCGAAGGCGAGCGCGACGACATCTCCGGCATCGGCCAGACGCGCGCCGCGCACAAGCTCTGTTCAAACCTCGCCGACAACCAGCGGATGCACATTGAACAGGCGGGGGTGGGGCATTACGGGCTGTTCAATGGCAGCCGGTTCCGCAATGAGATCGCGCCGCGGATCAAGCAGTTTATGCACGCCCATTAATAGCAAAAGTCCAGGGGCGTTAGCCCCTGGACTTTTGCTT
>Ga0302319_10019581_pt1 | contig 12287 bp, 15 predicted proteins | sample Bog_T0_2_FD_203319 | JGI IMG/M metagenome (GOLD analysis project Ga0302319, IMG submission 203319) | Peat permafrost microbial communities from Stordalen Mire near Abisko, Sweden - Bog_T0_2 | ecosystem: Environmental > Terrestrial > Soil > Wetlands > Peat | place: Sweden: Abisko, Stordalen Mire... | reverse complement strand
TCGTTTGGTTCTTGCATGGCGTTTATAACCTCGGTTGCAGTGTTGCATGACCAGGGTGCGGTTTTTGGTTAAGTTGCTGAGGGGATTGGGGAATTTAGTTGTGAACGGGGAAGTCTTTATTGACCGAGAAGCCGGCTTCCAGTTGGGAAAGGTTCAGTCTGGACTCGAGCCGACCGGCCATCGCTGCGGCGCGGAAACATATTAACGACACGCGCATGTTGAAGAAGCAGTTGATGGAGGAATTGTCGGGTTGGATAGCGGAGCATGGGCTGAGGCAGGCGGATGCGGCTGAGATCCTGATGGTCTCGCGGCCGCGGGTTTCGGATGTGGTGAACAAGAAGACGGCGAGTTTTACGATCGATTGCCTTGTGGAGATGCTGGGGAGGATTGGTAAGCCGGTGAGGTTGGCTCGCCTGCGCGACAATCAGCCGATCGAACGGATCTCGCGTCTATTGCTCGGAGTACGAAGCTTCAACCACTTCATAAAAAGTACGACGGGCGAAATCCGCAGTTCGGCGGATTCGACTTCTTTGCGTGCCGGACGGGAGAGCGGCACTTCACAGGTACAAAGCCAAAGCGCCGCGTGCGTATCCAGACAGGTCAGAGATTGCCTTCCGGATTCCAGTGCACGGACCAATCGATCTCAACCAGATCTTCGGGATTGCCATTAATCAGCCCGGGGCGCTTCTTCATCCGGGCCAGCTTCGAAGCAGGAGGTTTATCCGCAACGATGCGCAGCACGCGCCCTTTGCGCTCGATCTCGACGGGCTCACCGGTGGCGAGGACCGTGTCAAGAATCCTGCGAGTTGAGAAATCTACACGTACGATCTACAACCGAGGCATCGGGTGCAGGATTTCCCCGCCCCCGATCGCCGCGAAGCGCTGCGCCAGTTCCTCGTGGATCAGCCCGTTGTCGGTCAGAATATGGGGCGATCTCAGGTGGTGCCTGCCGCCCTGCATATCCGTGCACACTCCGCCCGCTTCTTCAATCAGCAGAATGCCCGCGGCCATGTCCCAGGGGCTGAGACCGATCTCCCAGAAGCCGTCCAGGCGTCCGCAGGCGACGTCGGAAAGGTCAATTGCCGCCGATCCCGACCGCCTCACTCCGTGCGCCGTCATCGCCAGCTCATGGAAGTAATGAATGTTCGGATTGACTGCGCGATTGTGGTTCGGGAAGCCGGTGCAGAGCAGCGCATCGGCCACGCGTGCAACCTTTGAGACGCGGATGCGGCTTCCATTCAGGAACGCCCCGCCGCCGCGCTCGGCGGTAAACAACTCGTCGCGATTCGGATTGAAGACAACCCCGGCTATGAGTTCGCCTGCTTTCTCCAGAGCGAGCGTGACGTTCCAGACCGGATAGGAATGCGCGAAGTTGGTGGTGCCGTCGAGCGGGTCGACGAACCAGCGGTAATCGGACAGGCCTTCATGCCCGCCTCCTTCTTCGGCCACGATCCCGTGCTCGGGAAAATGCTGTTTGATGCGCTCGACTACCAGTTTTTCCGAAGCCTTGTCGGCCTCGGTCACCAGGTCGTACTCGCCCTTCATCTCAAACGTGACGCGGCGTTCAAAATAATAACGGAGCAGCGAACCGGCTTCGAGCGCTATGGAGGCGGCAACTTCTGAATAAGAACCCAAAGACTAATCCAGCAGCCGAGTCTCAAGCCGCTTCATAGAGGTACTTGATGTCGTGCTTGAAGATGAACAGATTCGGCGCGTCCGTGCGGGTGATGCGGATAAAGCGGCGGTCGTAATATTCAACCACCCCCGCAACCACTTCATCGTCGGTTAATTTCACGCAAACCGGGATTTTTTTTTCAATCAGATGCTTTAGATATTTAATTTCTTCAAAAGTCTGCTCCGGTGGGCGGGCGGCTTTAGCTTTGGCAGTCGTCGACACGATGGAATCTATGGACCTTTCGCTTTCTTGGTGGGCGGAGGCTTAGGAGGCCGAACGGTTTCATCGTTCGCTACGGTCCCCGCCGGCCCGGTGGAAGATCCCGAATACGCGGGCGTTCCCTCCGTGCGGGCCTCTCCATAATATCCACTGCGCGCCACAACATGCAATTCGGGGTTTGCGACTAATACACGAATCGCATGAAAACGGTCCGCCGTAAGCGGCGTGTCTTTCGGGTAATACCCGAGTAGGTACTGGGTGCGGAGATCGCGAAGAATCTGGTCGAAGGCCTGGTCCATCGCGGCCCCGAGGGTCGGCGCAAAGACGCGTCCGCCGGTGCGATCGGCAAACGTGGTGAGAGCGTTTTCGCCCCCCACGTTGCGACCGGCCTCATTCGTAATCGGCACCACGAGGATGGGATAAATCACGGCGTCGGCCAACTGCGCGGCTTCGGTGGCACGGTTGAAATCGGTCTTGCTGACGGTATCGCCGCCATCGGTCACCACCACCAGGATCTTGCGGCCAGGGCGGTCCTGAATATCGCGCGCCGCCAGCAGAATCGCGTCATAAAGCGAAGTGCCGGCTTCGCCTTTCAGCAGCCGGAGCGACCGGTCGATCGCACCGACATTGCGGGTATAACCGTTATGCCGAACAATTTCCCAGTTGAAGCTGTAAAGCGCAACGGCGTCTTCCGGATTGCCTTCACGCAGGAGCGCTCTGGTAAAACGCGTCACCGAGTCCACTTCGTATTTCAGATCCTTGGCCGTGGACCCGCTGTTATCGATCAGCAGCGCGACCGACAGCGGCTGATCCGTCTGGCGCTCGAAGACCGCGATTTGCTGGGACGCGCCGTTATCGGCCACCTGAAAGTCTTCCTTGTTGAGCGAACCGACCAGGGCGCCATTGCGGTCCTTCACGGTCGCGAGAATGCGAACGAGACGAACGTCGACGCGGATAGTCCCGGCCTCCTGCGCCGATGCGAAAACGCCCAACGCGCTAAGCAGGAGACATGCGAGGCGTATTCTCATCCCACTCACCTTCCACCCAGGTCTCGCCATCGGCGAAGAATTCCTTCTTCCAGATCGGCACCGTTTTCTTGAGCCGGTTGATGCCTTCGAGCGCGGCGTCGAAAGCGGGACGGCGGTGCGGCGCGGCGGCCAGCACCACGACGCTCGCTTCGCCAATCTCCATGCGACCGAGCCGATGGATCATCGCGACGCGGCTCACAGCGAACTGGCCGGCGATTTCGCGCCCTATTTCGGCCATTTTCCGGATTGCCATCGGTTCGTAGCATTCGTATTCAAGGCGTAATGTTGCGCGTCCTCTGGTATTGTTACGGACCACACCCTGGAAGGTTACAATTGCTCCGTCGAATCCCTGCAGCAGACGCAGTTCGGCGGCGCGCGGATCGATGGGGTCCCTTGTCAGGCTGAAGAAGTGCCCTGCGGGTTCGACAATTTCGTTTGGCAACGAAGGTTCGCCGACAGGGGACTGTGCCCCGCCACTCACAGGCGGCAGCAGCGCAACCTCGTCGCCTTCGTCCAGGAGATCGCCCGGGCTGCCGAATTCGTGATTGCGCGCGATAACGACGCTCTTCGCCATGTTTTCCAGAGCCGGGAATTGCGCGGCGTAATGGTCGAAAACGGAGCGCAGCGTTGCGGGCGCGGGCAGGTCGAGCCGGTCTTCGGCGCGGCCGCAGATGTCCTTTAAGAGTCCGAAGAAAAGCACTTTGATCTGCATGGAGGCCAGGGGCTAAACCGAATGTAACAGATCCGGCACGCACCGCCCGCTACAATCAAAGACCGTGTCAAAACACACTACTTCGATTCAGGTCCGCTACGCCGAAACCGACCAGATGGGTGTGGCTTACCACGCCAATTATCTGGTCTGGATGGAGGTGGCGCGGACGGACCTTTGCCGGTCATTGGGCTTGCAGTACCGAGAGATGGAGGCCGAAGACGGGATTCTGCTGGCCGTGACCGAGGCGCATTGCCGGTATTTGAGCGCGGCCCGGTATGACGACGATGTGGCGATTACCGCGACACTGGGCGAGGCGAATCGGCGCTTTATCTCGTTTGAATATGAGATGAAGTGCGCGGAGCGGCGTGTGGCCAGCGGGGTGACGAAGCATATTTTTCTGAATCGGGAGTTTCGTCCGGTTCGGTTGCCGGATAAGTTTGCGGGCTTATTTGGAGTGGTTTGAGGGGTGGCCGACGGCCATGGAGGGCATCCTCTCCGTGGGTGGATGACGCCACACCGGACGACCTCCGGTAATGCCGCCCGTAGCGGCGCCGGCGACGTCGGCAATAGGCCGTGGATCCCATACCAGACGGAAAACCTCGCGGCCCGATAACAGGTCCACCTCTGTAACGCGCTCGTAGTTCTCCGGGAGGCAGGCTTGTCAGGCCGCGGCCCGCTGCCACTGACCGCGAATTTTTGGTAGTGTCAACCCCGCAACGGCAAATCCGTCTAAACCGTCATGAAAGGAGTCGTAACGCTCAACATGCACAAAATAATCCGAGCACTTATTCTTACCGCGAGCGCGGCCGTCGCGCTTGCCGCCCAAACCACAACAACCACTCCGACCGTGGCCGATATCGTAGCCGCCCGGGTGGCCCGTCTCACCAAACTGCTCACCCTGACTACCGCGCAGGCCGCCTCGGCGACCTCATACTTCACGACCGAGGTGACCGCGGATCAAACCATCGCCACCAGCCTCGCCACGGCGCAAACCGCTTTGACCACCGCAATCGAAGCCAACAGTGCGACCGGCATAACGGCGGCCGCCACCTCCATCGGCACTCTCAACACGCAGCAGGCCGTGGCGGATGGCACAGCCGAAGCCGCCTTCTACGCCATCCTGACAACGGCGCAGCAGACGATCTACAAAGAGCTCATCGCGGCAGGCCTACAGGATTGCGGCCCCGGCCCCGGTGGTCCCGGGGGTGGCCACCACTGACCCGGTAAAGCGGCAGCGAAACGGCCTGGCGCGAGTTGCAGCTCCGCCGGGCTTTTCGTGCGTACGGCATCTCCTCCTTCGCCCATCATGAAACAGGCATCCACCACCGTGATGACCGGCTTCGAGTACAGCGACGAAAGCGCGCTGGATTTCGAACGAATTGTCGAATTCTATCGGCCGCGAATCTTCCGCTTCGCCCTCGCCTCTCTGCGCGACCGCGACTCCGCCGAAACCATTGCCCAGGACTGTATGCTCAAAGCCTACAGTGCCGCCGCCGGCTTCCGCGGCGATTGCAGCATGCAAACCTGGCTGATGGGAATCGCCGTCAATCTCATCCGCGACCACATGCGCAACCGCCGTCTGAGGTTCTGGAAACGAACCCGCGCCGCGCCGCTGCCGCCGGAGAGAATCGCCGGCGGGGAATCGCCCGAGTCGATAGCCGTTCTCCGCCAGCAGGTCGAATCCGTCTGGAGCGCCGCGGAACACCTGCCCGAGCGCCAGCGCACGGTTTTCCTGCTGCGGTTCGTCGAAGATATGGATATCCTCGAAATAGCCGCGGCCACCGGAATGAAAGAAGGCACCGTCAAGACGCATTTGTTCCGAGCCCTGCGGACGGTGCGCTTCAGAATGAAGGGGGGGACCACCGTATGACCGGCCATCTCGACCACGATCGGATTTCCCTCAGCGTCCTCGGTGAAGCCTCCGATGCCGATCGCGCTCATCTGGCCGCGTGTCCCGTCTGCCGCGCCGAAGTCGAGCAGTTCGAACAAGCGCTCCAGGGCCTGCGCAGCTCTGTCCGCGAGTGGAGCGACCGCGAGTTCGCAGGCGTATCGGCCGACCCGAAGCCCCTTTACCGTCCCGCGCTCACCGCTGGCAGTATGGCTGTGCTCGCGCTTCTTAGCCTGCTCGCTCTCAAATTTCCGATACTGCATCCGGCGGCATCCGGCAGCGTCGCCACGGCCGACTACAACGACGCCGATCTGCTGGCACAGGTCAACGCCGATCTCGCAAGGCCGGTCCCCAAAGGCATGGAAACCCTGCTGCCGCGATGATTTTTCCTGTGATCGCATTCATCGCGCTTTCCGTGGCGCAAGGTCCACCGCCGAACCACGTGGGACCTGGCGGCGGCGGACCGCGTTCGCGAGGCGGCCCTGGTTCCGGAGATCAGCGTGAATCGCCGGACGTTCTCTCTTCCAAATGGTGGACCAACCCCATGGTGATCCGCCGCCTCAACCTTACCGAAGACCAGCAAAAACGGCTCGATCAAACCTGGCAGCAGAGCCGCCTCCGCCTCATCGATCTGCGCGCGGCGCTCGAAAAAGAAGAAGCCCTGATGGAGCCGCTGCTCGCCCAGGACCACCCTCCGGAAAACCAGGTCCTTGCCCAGATCGACCGGATTGCCAACGCCCGCGCCGATCTGGAAAAAGCCAACGCCCGCATGCTTTTCTCGTTTCGCCTTATCCTCAGCCCGGAGCAATGGAGGGAACTTCAGTCGCGAGACGCCGGCCCGGGCGGCCGCAGGTAGGTTACGCGTAACAATTCGAAGCCATTCAGAATCTCCCCAAACCATCCAGTGATTTAGAAATGCACGCCGAACAAAACTTCGGCCTGGTTCAGGTTCGAGATCGAAGCAAAATCCGAAACCGTTGCGCGCGTATACCGCAGTTCCCCGCTGAGCCGGACAAACGGGATCTTCACATCCACGCCCCCGCCAATCACAAAACCGGCATCGGACTGATGCAGCAAAGCCCCGGGCCCCGTCGCGATCACGCTCTTGGCCGCATCCGAAATCCCCGCCAGATGATCGAACGAAAGCCCCGCTTCCACAAACGGCTTCACCACCGGAGCGTTGAAACGATACTGTGCCAACACGGGGAATCTCCACTGCTGCGCGGTCACGGGGTAATTGACGCCCCCTCCTCCAGTAACGCTGAATCCATAGGGCCGGTAGAGCGCATCCACTTCAATGCGAAAGCTGGCGGGCAAATTCACCCGAAGCGAAGGACCAACCGTAAAATTCGAGCTGCCCGCTTGCGGCCAACGCGGTAGCCAGAAACATCAACGTAAGTTTTCCCATCGCCTGCTATGTAAACGTTCGGAAGCGCATGGGGGTTGCACTAAGCGCCTGGCACGTGAAAGCTGAAGCCGCCACTTCGCCTTTCACGCCTAAATCCCGGCAGCCATCTCCCCCACCCCGTCGGCCGAGTCCTTCGCACTCACCACATACGAGCCCGGAATATTCAGCGGCTTGAGCTTCTTCTCCGCCAAAGTAACCCCTTCGCATTCCAGACTCCCCGATGCCGTGAAATTTCCGGACTCAATCCTCTGAATCCGCCCGCCGCCAATCTTCAGGACCAGCCCCTCCACCGCGATCTCAAGACTCACCTTGAACTGCACCTTCTTAATCACAACGTTGGCTCGCGCCAGGTCAAGGGAAGGCTCATGCGACGACTCGATGGTATGGTCCAGCAAAGGTATCAGTGCGGTCTCGGAAGTCGCCAGATACTTTCGGACCAAGGCGTACTTGCTCCACGCCCGCAGCATTACCCCAACCAGGCTGATATCGAGAAGCCCCGCGATCTCCTCCGACACAGCCTTGCCGATGAGGTCTTTCGTAAGCGAGCCCTCATTTTGAGCCCAGCGGCCCACCGCATCCGCCATCTCCCGCCGATCCGGCGAAAAGAACTCATACATCGTCTGCATAAAGCACCTCTCAGGAACGAATCCGCTGATCGCCGGGGTCGCGATGCGGGGTCAAACGCAACGCCAGGTCTGGCGCGTCGCCGATCTTCATCGCGACCTTCGACGCCCCCAGGTTACGATGCGGAACCACGCTCAAATCCTGAAGTTGATGCACCGGATGCGGAGTTTTTCTGAAGAACGCGAACGCGCCCGCGAACACAAGAACACTGGCTCCGACAATCTCCCAAAGCGTCCGATTGACCGGCGCCTCAAGCATTACCGCGATCTGCGTGTGGGGCTGCACCTGCGTATAAGCCTCGGGCGACTGACTGGTCACCAGGGCATCCTCGCTGGTACTGCCGGTTTGCTCCCCAAGATCGAGGGACGCTGCCGTCAGGATATTGCGAGCCTGGCTTAGTGTGAGATGGGTAAGCGGAGGCACAACGACCGAAGGAACCACCGAGGCCGGCTGCGATACGAACCGGTGCACCCGAGTGCCAGGCGCTGCCATCGATCCGGCAGACGGGTCCTGGGCAATCACCGTTCCCGGCGGTTGAGACGAGGGTTGCGGAGTTACATTACCGGGGCTCAGACCCGAGCTTGTGATTGTGCCGCTCGCCTGGCTGTCGGGCATTTGTGTGACGTTGGGCACGGTGACTGTCGCGGGCGCCGGAACGGGAATGGAAATCTCCAGCGCGACAGCTGTATCCGGCCTGACAAGCGTCCCCGGAGCCGGCCGCTGGCTGAGTACGCTGCGCGCCGGCTGCGGGGAATTGACCGCACTGACCGCGCCAGTCACAAGGCCCGCGTCCGCCAGCCTCTTCGACGCCGCGGCCTGGCCCATGTGCAGAACATCAGGCACGTAGACGCCTCCGGCCGAGACACCGATGTTGACTGCGGAACCGGGCGGCACATGAGCGCCGGGCGCAGGGCTTTGATCGAAGATCTGTCCCTGCGGGGTGGGGTCGAGTGCCTGAGTCGCACTGCCCAGGTTCAGGCGCGCTTGCGACAACATCCCCGCAGCGGATTTCGCGGTCTGTCCGCGAAGGTCGGGAACGGTCGCCGAGACCTTAGGCGGTGGAGGCGCCGTCTGCGAAAGAGTCAGTGTCACCGGTGTCCCTGGTTCGGCCGTTTGTCCCGGTGGAGGGTATTGATCGATAACGATGCCGGGCGGACCAGGGTCGGCGCGGCTCAGAGGCTTCCCGGTGGTAAGGCCGGCGCCGTCGACAATTCGAACCGCATAGGCCAGAGGGTCGCCAATTACCCTGGGAACCACTCTCGTAACGGGCATAGCCGCGGCGAGGGTTAGGTACACAGTCCGGTTATCGGGGATCGGGGATCGGGCTGCCGGCGTCTGCGCCACGACGGTGCCCAAAGGCTGCGGCGAAGGTGTCGACCCATTCTGTTGCAGCCTGAGATTGAGCCGCGAAACCGTGGAGGTGGCCTGGGCCGGCGTCATTCCGATCAGGTCCGGAATGGTGGGCCCTTTGGTTACAGGCATGCCCATCGACACGCTGAGCTGCACCAAGCTTCCCGCGGGCACATGAGCATTGGGCTGCGGGTCCTGGAAGACCACGTTGCCGATGGGGGCGCTGTTCTCGATCCTGATCTGCGCCGGCCGCAGATTCAGCTTTTCGAGGACAGCGAAAGCCTGGGCCACCGGCTTACCGCGCAGATCGGGAAGCTGCACGGACTCTAATCGGGCCGCGAACAACAGCGCGGGGACAAGGGCTGCGCAAATCGCCTGCGCCTTCATCGTTCCTCCCTCTGACCAGCAGAGTGTAACAGGACAGCCTCGCGTTACAAAAAAGCCTGGCGCTACAAAATCAGTTCAGAATTGTGACCGGCACAGTCCTTGTGAACTGGTGGCCGGTGGCGTCGAGAGCCGTCACCGAAACAGTATAAGCCCCAGGGTCCAGATTCTGGGCATTCAGCACGAGCCCCATGGGAACCGCCGGATTGCCCGGCTGGCCTTTATCCTTGAGCGGAACCACTCCCGAGTCCTGTTTGACCTCGCCCTTGCTGTCCAGGATTTTGAACTGGAATCCAAGGTTGGGCGTATCTTTAGCGTCCGGCGAAGCCAGAGCGGGTTCGTAAATCTCAGCATAGATAAACCCCTTCTCGGCCTTGCTGAACTGGTTGTTGCCGGCGGGCATGATGCGCATGCCGGAAGCGATGAGAGGCACCTTATCTTCGAGCAGTTCGCTGAAGAGATTGGCGCTGGCCTCCCGCGAGGGATGGATCTCATGGCTCAGTGCCAGTCCGCTCAGTGAGAACTGCGTTGTCTCCCAGGGATCGATGTTGAGCGGCGCTTCCAGTTTCCCAAACTGGTCGGCACTCGAGCTGAACACTAATTTGAAATTGTATTTACCGGTAGCCGCTTCGAATTGTTTTTCGTAATGGTATGGCTTTTCCTCGAACTCCTTCGCTTCTTTGGAGTCTTCACAGGCGAGCTTGACCGAATCGCTGAAGCGCGCCCCCACGCTGCCATCCTGAAGATAGGCGATGCCGACCACATTCATCGTCGCCCGGAACTGGCCTTTGTCTTTGGCCAGTTTAATAGCGCCGGCAGGGATATCGAGAGTCACGTCCACACGGGCCGTGTTCGGCGACGTGTAGAAGTAAGGCGCCAGCATGGAAGCCGCCGGGACAGTGGAAGGAGCGCTGCCGGTCATGCGGGCTTCGAGCTCGCGCTCGGCCGGAGTTCCCGAAAGGATATCGAGGGCCTTCGATTCGCAGTAACCGCTGCGGGCGCGCACATTGGCGCCGCCCTTATCCACCTTCACACGCAGTGTATGGCAGTTGCCAGGCTCAGATTCCCGGGAGGGCGAGTAGCCCAGAATGTAGTATTCGTTCTGCTCGCGGCCGATCTTTTCAAGGCCGCCCAGCAGATCGTTGGTATTCACGATAACGAAGCCGCCGGTACCGCTCGCCAGCGCGTAAAGCGCCTGCTGATTCCCCGTGATGCTGTTATCGATGGGAGGCAGAATGGAGCGCGCGAGCTTGTTCTGGTTCATCTGATTCAGCTGGTTCATCTGGTTGAGGTTCGTGTTCCCCCCACCCGTATTGGTACCGGTGGTGGCGCCGCGCCCTGTGGTTGTGCCGGTTGTTGTTCCCGGCGACCTGGCTCCTGTGCCTCCGCCAACAGTGCCACCGCCAAGACCTGGAGAAGTGGTTCCGCCTTTGCTGCCACCGCCCGATGTGGCGCCGCCACCCGATGTGGCTCCGCCCCCTCCCGTGGTGCCGCCCCGGCCCTGGAATGCAAGCGGGCCCGTCACCTGCATGGCATCGAGCATCGCCATTTGCGCAAGACCGCCGAAGCCTTTGAGCGAGCCGATCACTCCGCCGATACTCGGCGCAACAAGGCCGCGCACATCGATCGGATAGATCGCCACGTTAGCCCGATTACACGCATCGATCGTCGCCGTAACTTCAGTCAGGATCTCCTGATTCATCGGGAAGCCGCCGGAAAGAAAGACCAGCTGCTTGCGTCCGTTTACATCGGCCAGACCCTTCGCCATGTCGCGCAGCGCGCCCAGAACACCGCGCGTGGAGAAACCGGAGAAGCCCGGCATGCGCGGCTGGCCTGGAATGTTGCCACCCGCAACCGGCCCAACGGAGCTAAACTTCACGCCCGCGATAACCTTCTTCAGGCGGTCGGCATCGTCGGTAAAGTTCTGCGTCACTCTCAGAGAGCCGCTGTATTCCACAACGGCCATCAGGCGATTCGGCCCGGCGTTCTTTTCGACAAACTTTGTGGCCGCATCGCGTGCATAAGTCTGCTGGCCGAGGGCGACTGTCGAGTTATCGAAGAAGAGCACAAGGTAGTGCTTGCGATTCGGGTCGGGCGATGCGCTCGATTCGAAAGAGAAGCTGGTGATGGTCTGCTCCTTGTTGTCTTCCCAGACCTTGAAGTCTTTCTGGGTCAGGTCGTGCATGTAAGCGCCCTTCTTATCGGTCACCACCGAATCCACCAGCACCAGGCGCGTTTCAGACCTGATGATGGTGTGGGAATCGATCGGCTCCTGTTGAGCGGGCGCCTGCGCAAGAGCCGCGGCGGCAAAGAAGGCGAGTACGCCGGTAAGTGCGAAATATTTGTTCATTACGGAATCTCCACGGCGCCGTTTTGCGCCGCCATCAACTGACCTTCGCCCTCGCGAAGCACAAGGCGAATCACATAAGTTCCCGGAGCGACTTTGAAATCGGAGCGTACCGACACACCGCCATTGAGCTTTCCGGACTGCATTGTGTCGTCCTTCAGACGCAGGACGATCTTCTTCGAAAGGCTCTGCACAAAATTGCCGTTGCGGTCGAACAACCCGGTTACCAGCATAATTTCGTCGCCATTGCGTCCGTCGATCTTTCGGTACTTAAGCTTACGAATATCGAAGCGCGAGACCACCATCAGCCGTGCGTCGGAAGGTCCGGCTTTAAAAAACTGGGTGTGAAGCTCGAGCGGGATATCTTTCATTTCCTCGCGCGAGAACAGTGCCTGCGAGATTTCTTCTTTGGCCTCTTCGTCGGCGCTCGAGAGATGGCGCGGAGCATAATAGCCGCGCCGCGCTTTGGCGTTCATACCGGCCGGCGTTTTCAGCTTTACTTTGAGGTCGTGATAGTTCCCATCCAGCCTCAGGTTCTGCGGCGAGAAACCGAGCACGTAATAAACGTCCGGAACGGAAGCGAGTTCGTTGAGGCCGGTCACCAGGTCGTTGTTGTTCTGAAACAGCGTGCCGCCGGTGCCGTCGGCAATTT
>Ga0302319_10019576_pt1 | contig 12289 bp, 11 predicted proteins | sample Bog_T0_2_FD_203319 | JGI IMG/M metagenome (GOLD analysis project Ga0302319, IMG submission 203319) | Peat permafrost microbial communities from Stordalen Mire near Abisko, Sweden - Bog_T0_2 | ecosystem: Environmental > Terrestrial > Soil > Wetlands > Peat | place: Sweden: Abisko, Stordalen Mire... | reverse complement strand
CAAACCCAAAGAGATTTGGGGCGATGGAAAAACAGCGTCCTTGTCCCTGGCAGATATCTGCGTCGATCGTTACCTTCACGACCCCTCCTTCGTGTTGTTATCGAGACCTTACTACCGAGTAATTACTCGATAGTAAATGGGCAATCGTCGATAGCGAACAGGTCTTTCCAAAAAAACGCCGCCACGCGGCGATGCCCGCTCGTCCCGCCGCCACCCCTGGCACGTATTTTGATCCCATTAGGAATCACTGGGTTTCGATCTCCTCGCGACTGATGCCCAGGAAATACAAGACGGCGTCCAAGTACGGCACCGACAATGCGGTGTCGGCGTGTTCCTGTACGACTGGCTTGGCGTTAAAGGCAATACCGAGTCCTGCGACCGAGATCATGTCGATGTCATTGGCCCCGTCACCCACCGCGACCGTCTGCTCGAGGGGCACTCCCACTTCTTGGGCGAAGCGTTCCAGCGCGCGCGCCTTGCCCGCTCGATCGACGATCGGCGCCGCGAGCTTGCCCGTCAGGACGCCGTCTCGTATCTCGAGCCGATTGGCCTCGAGATAGTCCACGTGCAATTCCGCCATTAGCGGTGCGAGCACCTCGACAAAACCCCCCGATACGACGGCGGGGACGTAGCCGAGTCGATGCAGGGTGCGAAGGAGGGTTCGAGCGCCCGGGGTGAGTCGCAGTTTGGCGCGCACGTCGTCAATAACCGATTCAGGAAGACCCGCCAGCAGAGCGACGCGACGACGCAGCGACTCGGCAAAGTCGATCTCGCCCGACATCGCGGCGTCGGTGATCTTCGAAACTTCTTCAACGCATCCGCACGCATCGGCGAGCAGATCAATCACCTCGTCTTGCAAGAGTGTCGAGTCGGCGTCCATGACGACCAGATGCTTCGCACGACGATGAAGTCCCGCACGTTGCACCGCGAGATCGAGTCCCCACTGCTTGGCAACAGTGGCGAGATCCTCGCGCAGTTCCGCCTGACTTCTTCCTTGGACAACGAGCTCGTAACAATCAACGGGGTAACTCGCCAAATGGACAATTCGTTCGCACGTCGAATCGTGCTTCGCGAAGGTTGAGAAGATCGCGTCAAGCTGTCGGGCGCTGATCGAAGGAGCGAGCAGCGTCACGAGAAGGCGCCCTCCGTGCACGACGTCACTCGGCGTCACCGGCTCCACGCTGACCGTGATGCCCTCACCAACGATGTGATAATTCGCGATCACGTCGTGGATGCGTGATGACGTCACTGCATCATCGACGTTTATCTCTGCGCACAACACCAGCGCTCCGCGAATCGTGATTTGGGCGACGTCGGTGACATTGGCGTGATGTTCTTCGAGGGCAGCGAGAGCTGCAAACAACTCGGCCCCCACGCCGATCCGGTCAGGCCCGCTGACGGTCACCAGAAAAGTGGACGAACTCACGATAGAAGCGTAGATGGTCTCTTCACGATCCCCGAGCCTTGCTTCGCATCATCCGTGCTCGCGCTCCGACGCCGCTTGCTTCGCACGTAGTGCACGAACCTCCTCGACGTGTATGTCTCCTCGGAGGTCAAAGCGCCAGAGCGACGGGAGGGCTGCCCCCACGACGCCAACCGAACCAGTGGCGGCGAGCCCACCAAAAGTTAGCGAGAAACGAAGAGTCGTCCACGCAGCCATAGCGCCCGCGCGGAATTGACCGGCCATGGGTCCAATCGCGTACGAGATCATCTCAAGTCCACCCATCCGACCGCGAACATCGGGCGGGATTGATTGGTTCCACATCGTTTGTCGAAACGTGGCGCTGTACGCGTCCGACGCCCCCGCGAACGCCAAGCCGAGGAACACCAGCCACAACGAAGAGGAATAACCAAAGACCGCGATGCCGATTCCCCAACCAGCCGCCGCAAAGACGAGACCGCGACCCAAGCGCTGGACGCGTCTGGTCCACGACGACAGCAAGGTCGCGAGCAAGGTGCCACCGGGTAACGCACAGTAGAGGAGCGAGAGCGCATACGTCTCGTGAAAGTGAGCCGCGACGAACGGAAGCATCAGCACCGGATACGCCATCGCCATGGCGAGAATGTCGATCACGTACGTTCCCACGATGTCGGGACGAGTCCTCGCATAGCGCACGCCCTCGCGCATGAGTGCAGTCTGACTTAGCGAACGCTCAGATGGCACCCGTACGGAAGAGAGGGTGAACAAGAGAGCGATCGAAAGGACGAACGTCACCAAGTTAAAGAAGTATGACCAACCGGGACCAACGAGCACGGAGAGAAGTCCGCCAATGGCTGGACCGATGATGGACATGGACGCGCCGCGCAGGACGTTAAGTTGCGACGCGGAACGCTGCAGGTCGTGACTCACGAGCAATTGATTCATTGCCGAGATGCTCGGAGTTTGCACACTGCCCGAGGAAACGATGAACGCGTCAAAGACGAAGATCGCCCAGACCCGAGGATGACCGATAAAGGAATTGAGAAAGAGCATCAACGTCGCAACCATGAGTACTGCTTCGCTGGCGATGATCACGCGTCGACGGTCCCATCGATCGGCGATGACGCCACCGTAAAGTCCAAAGAAGAGCAGCGGGACGAGTTCGACCAGTCCGAGGGCGCCCACGTCCAACGTCGAGTGCGTCAAGTCACGAAGTTGAAAGGCCGTCGCCACGTAAGTCGCTTGACCACCGAGCGCCGAGACAAGTCCGGCGATGTAAAGCCGTCGGTATTGTTTTGACTCGCGAAGCGGTGTGAGGTCAAGACCGAACAATGAGTTCAAGACGGTGCGCCCGATTGCCAACCGCCCGCAGGACTGTAATGGCGAAGTACTTTGGCGGGGATTCCCCCGAGGACGACGTGATCGGGAAATGTTCCACGAACCACCGCGCCGGCCGCCACGACGGTGTTGCGGCCAAGTGTGGTGCCCGGAAGGATTACGACATTCGCCCCGAGCCAACTCCCAGAGCCGATGTTGACTGCGAGTTCGATGGGTGTCTGCCAACCCACCGCGTGATCGGGATCCTCATACGAGTGGTTCTGGTCCGTGATGTAGACGTAGGGACCCGTCTGAATCTCGTCGCCGAGGACAATCGACCAATGGCCAATGATGTGCGAGCCTCGACCAATGATGCACTTGCTCCCAATGCTGACAACGGGCGAGGACAGCATTTTTTGGTCGCCGCTGATACCCGCCGTGAGGCAGACGTTGGGTCCAATGAGCGTCTCGTCCCCAATAGAGAGGTAGCGCTCGTTGTAGATCACGCCCTGGGGAGCCATCAGCGCGGCGCGATCGCCGAAATAGTGAAATTTGTCGGCGTAGGCGTCGGAGGGCCCGACGGTCGCGACTTCGTTCGCGTAGCGACGCGCTCGGCGAATCCATTGACCCAAAAGACGCCGGAATCGAAGGCGGGAACTCACCCGAGTCACGCTACTTGGCAACGTCAGATGACTCCGTACCTTCTGTGTAACGTCGGGTCATGATGATTAATGTCGCGATCGTGGGATCGGGTTTCGGGGGACTCGGGGCCGCAATTCGGCTCAAGCGCGAAGGCATTGGCAACATTGCCATCTTTGAGCGCGCAGATGATCTCGGAGGCACTTGGCGAGACAACACCTATCCGGGATGCCGGTGTGATGTTGCGAGCAATTTGTATTCTTTCTCCTTCGCTCCCAATCCGAAATGGTCGAACACGTACAGTTACCAGCCTGAGATCTGGTCGTATCTTCAAGACGTCGCCACGAAGAACGATCTACGCCCGCTCATTCACTTCAATCACGACGTCACCGACATCTCCTATGACCGCACCGATCGACTTTGGAGGATCACAACCAATCAAGGAGACTTTCAGGCGCGTAGCGTAATCCTCGCGGCCGGCGGTCTCGCCGAACCTCGAATGCCCGACATCGAGGGACTTGCGAGTTTCAAGGGACCGATCATGCACACCGCGAAGTGGGACGCCTCAGTTGACCTGACCGGAAAACGCGTCGGCATCATTGGCACTGGCGCGAGCGCGATCCAAACGGTCCCGCAAATTGCACCGACCGTGGGCTCACTCGAGGTGTTCCAGCGAACGCCGTCGTGGATCTTGCCGCACCTTGGTCATGACGTGACGCAACGTTCGATGCGACTTTTCTCTATCGCGCCTTTGTTGCAGAAGTTCGTTCGAGCTTTCGGTTATTGGCAGCGCGAATTGATGGTGCTCGGATTCGTGAAGGATCCCTCGCGCATGACCAAGGGCGAGACGATGTCACGCGAGCATCTCGAACGTCAAGTACCCGACCCGGAACTTCGGGACCGCATGACACCGAACTACCGTCTCGGATGCAAGCGAGTCTTGATCAGTAACGATTACTACCCCACCTTCTCGCGCGAGAACGTCACACTCGTCACCGAGGCAATCAAGCGCGTTGAGCCTCAGGGCATTCGAACGGTGGACGACGTTCTGCATGAATTTGACGTAATAATTACCGCCACGGGCTTCTACGTCACTGACAACCCCATCGGCACCAAGGTCCACGGAGCCAAGGGCGAACAACTCGCCGAGGCGTTCCGAGGTGACATGGCCAACTACAAGGGCACGATGTTCCCCAATTTCCCCAATCTCTTCATGTTGGGGGGACCGAACACCGCACTCGGGCATTCCTCCATCATCTTCATGCACGAGAGCCAACTCAACTACATCGTCAAGACCATCAAAGTGGCGCTCCTACGCGACGCGCGGATCGAACCAACTGTTGACGCCGCTCGGACGTGGACCCAAGGCCTCCAAGAGAAATTGCCCGGCACGGTCTGGGGAACGGGTTGTTCGAGTTGGTACTTGAATGAACAAGGCAAGAACACCACGATCTGGCCCGATTTCACATTCAAATTCCGCAAGGAGACGCGACATTTCGAACCCAAGGACCACGAGATCTCGGTCTAGTTCTCAACAACGACTCAATACTGGGCGAATACTCTACGTTGCGGTCCGTCAATCGTCATGAGCCCACCGTAGGGAAGGACCCACTGAGGATCGGTGTGTCCAAAATCTGGACCAACGACGACAATCGCATCAGGGTTGTAGATGCAAAGCGCGTGTAGCACCGCGTCTTTTTGATCAGAACGAAACTTTTGTCGTTCTCGCTCCGACAGCGGAGCGTGCGTGTGCCACGCCTTTGGTTTGGCGAACACCACAGCAGCGAACTGTTCGAGCAGACCCCGCTCTCCGAAGTTACGTAACATTCGATAGACCTCGTCCGCGGACGGCATCTCTTCTGAGGTCTCGAGCAAAAAGACACAGTCGCGATACGCATCGTTTGCCAGTATCCAGCGATTCGCCGCGAGGTTCCAATGCAGCACCTCAAGATTCCCTCCCCACGTCGGACCTGTGACGACGCGATCTGCGTTGTGCCAATGCCAACCGGGTTCTGGTGTCGTCGCGAGCGGATGTTCAAGTGTCGACAGGTCATTCCAATCAGCTTGAAGGTCGCTGAACGAGGCGACCGGTGTGATCTCGACGTTGTCATGACCAAAGAGTGCGTGACGCAGTGACGACAGAAACACCTCGTGCACACCTCCTGGTCTCGCCAAGTGCACGAGTGTCGAACCGCCGTAGTATCCGGCTATCCCTAGCCGCCAGAGATAGTTCAAGAGATTCGTGTTATCCGAATAACCAAAGAATGCCTTGGGATTCGAGACCAATATGTCCTCATCAAGGTACGGCAAGATCGAGATCTGATCCGCGCCGCCAATGACGGCCATCAACGCTTTAATTGCTGGGTCCGCGAACGCGCGATTGATGTCGTCCGCTCGTTCCTTCGCGCTTGCTCCGAGCTTTCGAGTCGTCGCAAACTCCACAGGCACGAGACCGAGGACGTCGCGAAGGACTCGCAGACCCAACTCGTGCACCTCGGGATACGCACCTGCCCCCGCCCACGAGGGCGACACGATCCCGACGAGGTCCCCAGCTATCAATTTTGGAGGGATTCGCAGAGGATCGCGTTGCACCATGCGCATCACCGTACTCAACTGCCAACACAAGATTTGAGATGTCCCATGGCGACGGGCAACGTCGCGCCAATTAATCCAATGAAATGGGGGTGTCTACATCGATTTCCGCGTCACCCGCACCTACGACGTCCGGGGCGAGCGAGGTTGCAAGGTGCTCGCGCACGCGGCCGTCGATCTCCGCCATGGTCTGGGGATTCTCGCGCAAAAATCCCTTCACGTTCTCACGGCCCTGACCCATTTGTTCACCTTCGTACGTGAACCACGCGCCAGCTTTCTTCACGAAGCCGAGCTCAACCGCGACGTCGAGCACTGATCCTTCACGGCTTATGCCTTGACCGTACATGATGTCGAACTCTGCTTGCTTGAATGGCGCTGCGCACTTGTTCTTCACAACCTTCACTCGAGTGCGATTACCGACAACGTCGGTGCCGTCCTTGATCGATTCGATGCGACGAATGTCGAGACGAACTGATGAATAGAACTTCAAGGCACGTCCACCGGGCGTTACTTCTGGCGAGCCATACATGACGCCGATTTTTTCGCGAAGTTGATTGATGAAGATTGCGACGGTGTTGGACTTAGAAAGTCCTCCCGTCAGTTTTCGAAGCGCTTGGCTCATGAGACGCGCCTGCAGTCCTACGTGCGAATCGCCCATGTCGCCTTCTATTTCCGCGCGTGGCGTCAACGCGGCGACTGAGTCGATGACGATCACGTCAAGAGCGCCCGAACGAATCAACATGTCACAGATCTCGAGTGCCTGTTCTCCCGTGTCGGGCTGGCTGATGAGAAGGTCATCAACGTTCACGCCGATCGCTCGCGCGTACACCGGGTCCATGGCGTGCTCGGCGTCAATGTACGCGCACACGCCACCGTTACGCTGCGCTTCGGCGACGACGTGCATGGCGAGCGTGGACTTACCCGACGACTCAGGACCATAGAGTTCGACGATTCGTCCGCGAGGTAGTCCACCAATGCCGAGCGCCATGTCCAACGCGAGAGCACCCGTGGGGATGGACTCGATGTTCATGTGCAGGTTCTCGCCCATGCGCATGATTGAACCTTTACCGAACTGCTTCTCGATCTGGCCGAGGGCTGCATCGAGAGCCTTTGCGCGGTCGTCGGTTGCCATTGCTTTCTCCTTGTTCTTTGTCATGGGGGAAAGTTATTCGCCCCTAGTGACATCGGTCGCTCTGCACTTGTTCGAACGTTACTACGAACAAGTGTTCGTAGTAACGATATATCACTACTGCTTTGTCGAAGACGGGGTTCAAGCCTGACGTTTGGCGAAAATGTCGACAGGCGTTCAGGGTGTATCAATCAAAATACCTGATCAAGACCCTTTCTTGCGATGAGGAGCCGCTTGAAAGACTGAACCCAACCCGTCACGTTCGTCACGATGGCACGGAAACTGCCGGGCTAATTTCACAACGTGGCAACCTTCGATGACGTCATCCGAGCGAGTACACAGTTGCCCGAAGTGAGCGTCGCGACGTCCTACGGCACGCCCGCGCTTCAGGTACGCGGCAAAACCTTCTGCCGGCTTTGGGGACCGCGTGACGCATCCAAGGCGAACGTCGGTGAGAGCGACGTCCTCGTCGTGTTCTGTGACATTGACGAAAAGCAGTTCCTGCTCGCCGAGAGCGACGGGTCGATCTTCACTGCTGCGCATTATGACAACTACGGCGCGGTCCTGATACTTCTTGACGTCGTCGACGAAGAACTTCTGGCGACATTGCTCTTCGACAGTTACCTCTTGAAAGCCCCACCGAGCATTCGACGTCGATTCGGTGACTAGATCTCTAGTCGACGAGTGCTTGGTAGACCAGTCGTTGCAACTCGCGCCGAATTGGATAGGTGCTACTTGGTAAGAGCTGCGTGAAGAAGCTCACGCTTAACTCTTCGAACGGATCGACCCAAAACGTCGTCGACGCCGCGCCGCCCCAGGCGAACGTACCGTTGGATACCAGACTCTTGTTCTTCGCGTGATCGAGCATTACCGAAAAGCCCAGTCCGAAGCCGATGCCGGCGAAGTCGACCTCGGAGAACGAATCGGTCGCGAACTCCACTAAGTCAACACCACCGGGAAGATGATTTTCCGTCATCAGTTCGAGCGTGCGACTCGACACAATACGCACACCCTCGAGTTCACCGCCGCCAATCAGCATGTTCATGAATCGGTTGTAGTCGTGCGCCGTCGACAACAATCCGCCACCTCCACCAAGTAACTGCGGCGGATGCCTCGATGCCTTCGCCAACTCCTCGTAGGCCACCGAGTCACCCTTAGACGGCACGTAGAGCATCGCGAGTCGATCTTGCTTCCCAGGTGGACACCACCACTCGGTGTCGTGCATACCAAGTGGCTGAAGGACACGTTCGCGGAGGAATTCGTCGAGTGCCTGACCACTCCAGATCTCGACCAACCTTCCGAGCACATCGGTCGCGACCGAATAATTCCAGCGACGTCCGGGCTGAAAGAGCAGGGGCATCGAACTCCAGTCGTTGACGACGTTTTCGAGCGTGGCGCCTTTGGGATACCCGAAGTCGTAACCGTGGTCGCGGTAGATGGCGTCAACGGGGTGCAGATAGTTGAAACCGTAGGTGAGCCCGCTCGTGTGGGTCATGAGATGATGCACCCGCACGGGCTCAATCGCGGGCACCGTTTGTGGGCTTCTCGCCGGTCCAGATTGGTACACGCGAGGATTCTTCAGGGCATCAATCCATGTCCCAACGTCGTCATTGAGATCGAAGTGGCCCTCCTCGTAAAGGACCATCGCGGCGATGCTCGTCAACGGCTTCGTCATCGAATAGATCCGCCAGATCGTCTCGTCGCTGACGTCGATCCCTCGCTCGCGGTCCTGGTGCCCGGCCTTGCCACTCCACACCAATTGACCGGCGCGCGCAACCGTCGCGACCCATCCGGCGAGTCGACGATCGCGCACGTACGTGTCAAAGTGGTTCTGGATACGTTGCAATCGTGCCGCGTCGAAACCGAATTCCGATGGATCAACGCCCTGCTCGAGCACTGTCATGGTGTCCCCTGTCTTCATGCCGACACTACGTGAGAAACAACGTGATCAGCGCGTGTCGTCGAGGGTTCGACGCAAGACGTCGAGGGCGCTGATCGCGCTGTAGGCACGAATTCGAGGTCGATCCCCCGGAAGACGAAGAGAAGCGTCACGAAGTATCTCGCCCAGAGCAACCCCCACGAAGACGGTGCCGGGAGCTTGTCCATCTTGTTCCTCGGGCCCGGCAACGCCGGTGACGCTAAGCCCTATGTCGGCACCCATGACGCGCCGCACACCGTGGGCCATTTGCCTCGCGGCGAGCGCGCTGACGACAGGACCCTCGGATACGCCGAGCAGATCGAACTTGACGTGCGAGGCGTAACTGACGACTCCTCCGCGAAACCACGTCGAGGCGCCCACGACATTTACGAGCCGACTCGCAATGAGACCACCAGTGACCGATTCGGCGACGGCGAGCGTAGCGCCTCGCGCGAGGAGTCGTTGGGCGACGACGTCCTCCATCGTCTCCTCGTCGACACCAAAAATGATGTCGCCGAGCTGGTCGACAATGAGAGCACGTACGTGTACCTCTTCGTCCGCGAGCAGTCGCGCCGCGTGCGCCGCGTCATCGCCACGCGCGGTGATACGCACCTTGATGCCTTCGATCCCCGAAGCGAGAAACGCAATCGTCACGCGAGCGTCATCTTCGAGTGCGTCGAATCGCTCGCCCACCGCTTCAGCGAGAGCGGATTCGCTCGCCCCCCAGGTGCGCAGTACGCGGCTCGAGATCACCGACGTCGCGCCACTCGCGCGCTCGCGCGCGAGTAAATCTGGGAGAATCGCGCGTTGGAACATGTCGGTCATCTCGTAGGGGACACCTGGAACCGCGTAGACCACCTTTTGACCAACGGGACAGACGAGTCCCGGAGCGGTGCCTCGAGTCTGAGGGATGATCGTCGCACCTCGAGGCACGTCAGCTTGGAGCAGATTGTTGTCGGGCATCGTGCGACTGCGTGACGCGAACATCGCGCGTATCACCTCAATGAGATCATCTCGACGCTCGAGAGACACATTCATCACTTCGGCGAGGGCGGCACGCGTGATGTCATCTTGGGTCGGCCCCAGTCCGCCGCAGACAATCACTGCGTCACTTCGAGCGAGCGCGGTTCGAAAGGCGAGGACGATGCGTTCGTGGTTATCGCCGACGTGCTGATGAAAATGCGACGCGATGCCATTGGCGGCGAGCTGCTCACCGATCCACTGCGAGTTGGTATCTGGAATCTGACCGAGTAGGAGCTCGGTACCTACGGCAACGACCTCAACGCGCATTGGCGAGGACTCGCTTGCCGTCGACGTAGTAACGCCATCCCGTATAGACCGTCATGGCCGTCGCGATCCAAATCGTCGCCACCCCTAGCCACGCATGGTGCGCGGTGATTGGCAACACGCAAAAGGCAATCGCCCAATCCTGGACGAAGGTCTTCCACTTGGCGAGTTTGCTCGCAGGTATCGAGATGCCGCGCTTCGCCGCCTTCGCTCGATAGACGCTCATCCAAATCTCACGAAGCGTAATGATGATGGCGGGGATGATGAAACTCTTCAGACCGTGGGGGCGACAGATAATCAGCGCGTAGAGACTTCCGAGCACGATGACCTTGTCCGCAAGAGGGTCGAGGAATGCGCCCGACGTCGTCGTACCATGTCGGCGTGCGACGATGCCGTCGAAGTAATCAGACGCGGCGGCGAGTGCTCCGATGCTGGCGGTCCACCACGAAATTCGATCAAAGATGATGAGATAGATGAACACGGGCGACACCAGCAGGCGAAACGCGGTCATCAGGTTCGCCGGGGTCAGCAACGCGCTCTCGCCGTAGGTGCGCTCCTCGGTTCTCACAACGTCACCCCCTCGAGGTCAGTACCATGACTCGCTACGATCCGACACTGCACCGTCGAGCCCACGCTAAGCGACGGATCGACCATCACGACACCATCAATCTCGGGACACTCTCGCACACTACGTCCGACGCCCGAACTGTCAACCAAGATACGCTGCGTCGTTCCCACCAACGCATCGCGCTTGGTCGCCGTGATTGCGTCTTGGAGTTCACTCACCTCTCGCATTCGCTCGAGCGCCAATTCGTGTGGCACCTGGTCGCCGAGACCCTGGGCGTACGTACCGTCTTCGCTCGAGAACGTGAAGAATCCCGCCCAGTCAAGTTGCGCGGCCTTGATGAATTCAAGCAAGTCGTGCTGGTCGTCCTCGGTCTCGCCGGGATAACCCAGGATGAACGAAGATCTGAAGGTCGCATCGGGCTCGCTCTCGCGAATCGCGTCAATGCGTTCGAGGAATCGTTCGGCGTTTCCCCAGCGACGCATTCGCCGAAGCAACGATTTTGACGCGTGTTGCAATGACAAGTCGAAGTAGGGGACGCCGGTCGCGAGAATCGTGTCGATGAGTCCCGTCGTCAATCCCGAAGGATAGAGATACAAGAGCCGAACACGTTCGACTTCTGTGCTCAACGTCCTCGTCAGATCAATGAGTGGTTGCGTGCCGCCCTCGTCAAGGACTTCGACTGCTTCGCCTCGTCCAGCGCGACGACGATCGTGGCCCCAACTCGCAAGGTCTTGAGCAATGAGTACGAGTTCCTTCACGCCACCGGCGACGAGCGCGCGTGCTTCTGACAGGATTTCCTCAGTCGAGCGAGATCGTTGGTCACCTCGAAACGTCGGAATGGCACAAAAACCGCAGCGACGATCGCAACCCTCGGCGATCTTGACATACGCCCATGGCGTTGTCGACGTGGGTCGCGGCAGATTCAAAAGATCGAACGACGACGCGGCTCGTGCGCGCAACTCGACGCGTGTCGATGACGCGGTCAAACTCTTGCCAAATCCAGCGACGAGGTCAACTTCGGGTAGCGCGGCGGCAAGCTCGTCGCCGTAGCGTTCGGCCATGCAACCGGTGACGACGAGTCGCGCACCTCTTCTTTTACGATCGGCGAGGTCAAGAACGGTTTCAATCGATTCCTCGCGGGCTGCCTCAATGAAGGCACACGTGTTCGCCACGACCAGATCAGCGTCGTCGGGTGAGGAGGCGGGATCGTAGCCCTGCGTCTCGAGGAGCCCCGCGAGTTTGTCGGAGTCCACGTGGTTCTTCGGACACCCGAGTGTCTCGATCCAGTACCGCACCACCGTCTCCTCTATACGCGCCGACACCGAGCGCACTGCGCTCGGTGTTCATGGCGGAGAGGGAGGGATTTGAACCCTCGGGCCCACTTTCGCAGGCCGCATTCTTAGCAGGAATGTGGTTTAA
>Ga0302319_10019574_pt1 | contig 12291 bp, 11 predicted proteins | sample Bog_T0_2_FD_203319 | JGI IMG/M metagenome (GOLD analysis project Ga0302319, IMG submission 203319) | Peat permafrost microbial communities from Stordalen Mire near Abisko, Sweden - Bog_T0_2 | ecosystem: Environmental > Terrestrial > Soil > Wetlands > Peat | place: Sweden: Abisko, Stordalen Mire... | reverse complement strand
CCGTGCCCCATCCATTCGCTTCTTTTTGGCGAATGGGTGGGAGACCACAAACCTCAAGGCGCCATCGTCAGGCAAGCGACGACGGGCCCGTCCCAGCCGTTGAAGCCTGCGCCGGCGGATAAAGCACATCTCCCAGCGCCTGGTAGCGACCGCCATAGAACATCAGCGCATACTCCCGTAATCCCGTGCTCAGCGGCCCTCCCAGGCAAATGGCGGCAAGCACTGCCAGGCCGAATGCAAGCACGCCGAAGCATGCCTGCAGGGCGATTCCGGCAACCGCCGCTCCGCCTGTCGAATCGGCGAACGCCGAGTGAATGCCGTACTCAAACGCCCCAAAGGCGCCAGCCAGCGCGATACCCGGAATAAGCAGCAACATGAACAGGGCGACCCCCGCAATCATCGGCAGCACGACTCGCAACAGCGCGTAAACAATAAACTGCCTCTTTTCAGCGGTGACGCGATCCCACACTTCCATCCACGCCTCACCGGCCGATGCGTCATCCAGCGCGTAATGCGGCAGCATCCAGTCGCGCAAAACCATGTCGGCCAGAAATCCAGCCAGCCCCAGCAGAAGAATAATCGGAATCAAGGGCAGCACCAGTGCCAGCATCAATCCGATATTGGGCATCGCGCCCGGCGGAGTCTCATGGAATAACCGCCAAAATCCCCTCGCAAATGGAATCGCGATCAACACTACCAGCAGCAGGAAGCTGAATCCAACCCCCAGGTTCATCCAGAAAAAGCGGCTCGCCTGTTTTCTATAGAGCCGCCAGCCCGGCCCAATCTCCCTGATGTTATGAATCAGGCAATGGAAGAACGCAAACCGCAGCCGCGTGATCAGATAGAACAAAATAATCGACACCACCATCCCCAGCAGCAAGGCGAACACAATCCCCGCGATCCACTCCGGCCTGAAGTCGAAAGGAGAATGGACCATGGGCCCATGTTCCCATGAATGATTCCTGTTCGCCTGGGTGTGCAAATTGGCCCCAAGTCCCTCAGTGATGATCGCAACCAGACCAAGCTTCAGATAGGTTCCCCAGTGAAAGGGCCTGAACAGAAAGTCCCGGGTGCGTTGAATAGCGGGTGAAACAGAGTCGGCGGCTGAGATTGGAAACATGGAAACCCCTTTCCGGGGAAGTCACAATGTACTTGAGAATTACGCAGATTCTACGCGCGAAGTTCCGCAGCTGCGCAATCATTCTCGAAGCGGGTCGATCTTATTTGCCGCAAGGCGCACACACATTTCGCGTTCGATCCCAGGCCAAATTGCAACCGACCCTACCGGACTCGTCGGCGCAGAACTTGCGCGTGCCGTCCGCTTTTTGTCTCTCTGGCCATACGTCAATCGCGTATCCACCGTATTCGGACTGATGACACCAAATCCCGAATACATAGCCATCCTGTTTCACATAATTCCCGCCGATATAATCCCAGTCGCTTTCAGTGAACGGCGGCCCGGAGTAATTCCGCTTGATGGCTTGCCCATCACAGGTCCGATCCAGACCGCCGGATTCCGCCTGAACCCGTTCCAGTGCATTCTTCAAGCCCGCAAACCTCCCAGCCGCGAGTTGGTCATTCCGTGCCACCCTTTGAGCCACAAGGGGTGGTGTCAGCAACATCGTTACCGGGCCAATTGCAACGCAGCATCCCAGCACAATATAGGTCGCCAACAGCGCCTTCCCACTCTTGATCGATATCCTGCGCCCCACCAGGCACGCAATCAGAGAGACAACAATGCACATTCCGGTTCCCATAAGCAGAACAAGCCCTGAATAGGATTGAGCAATAGGATCTGGGGATGGCCAGATTGCAATGCCACAGCAAAGGCCGGCGAACGTACCGATAACGGAAGCCACCAGGAACATCAACCAGCGCCAGTGAGCCAGACTCGTCGATGTACCCGCCAGGAGCGCCACGAAAAGCAGTGGAAGCCACCACCATAAATCCAGATTTGGCTCCATCGAATTCGGCAACCAGCACAGCGCCGAACCCACTGCGGTCAAGATCACCAATAGTTGGCCCCTGCGCATTTGTGTCACCCATGCGCACGATATCAGATGCACCGGATGAATTCGAAAGCCATTTCACCTATCTCGCGGAAACAGTGCATCCTCTCGCCGCCCACCACCCATCGAACGCCGCCAGCGCCCGTTCGCAGACGATCCGATGCCGCTCCTTCTTGTCCCGAACCTTCTTGCGCAACTCATCCTCAAGCGGCTCCAGCAGGTCGAAAGTGATATTCGCCGGTTGAAAGTCCTTCGGATCGGCATGGGTGATGTAGTGCACCAGCGAGCCGAGCGCACTGGCTCGAGGCGCGGGAGCAGGTTCTTCGCCGCGCACGAGCGCTGCCGCATAGATCCCCACCAGCATCCCGGTGGCAATGGATTCGGTGTATCCCTCTACTCCGGAAAGCTGCCCCGCAAACATCAGCCACGGCGCTTTCTTCAATCTCAGGGTTTCATCCAGAAGCACTGGCGCCTGGATATAGGTGTTCCGATGAATCTGCCCGTAGCGCAGAAAGCGCGCATTCTCAAGCCCGGGAATCAGCCGTAGCACACGAGCCTGCTCGCCAAATTTCAAATGGTTCTGAAATCCCACCAGGTTGTAGCTGTCCGCGCGAACATTCTCTTTGCGAAGCTGCACCACGGCCCAGGGCGTCTTGCCGGTCCGCGGATCGCGCAGGCCAACCGGCTTCATCGGGCCAAACCGAAGCGTATCGCGACCGCGCCGCGCCAGCACTTCGATGGGCAAACATCCTTCGAAGTACTCCAGCTTCTCCCACTCCTTCGCTTCCGCTGCCTCCGCGGCCAGCAGCGCATCCAGAAAGCGGTCGAACTCCGCGCGATCCATAGGGCAGTTGATGTAGTCGGCCGTGCCCTTGTCATACCGCGCCGCCATGTAAACCCGCTCCATGTCGATCGTCTCCGCATCCACAATCGGCGAAATGGAGTCATAAAAAGCCAGGTGGCCTGAGCCGGTGATGCGCTCAATCTCGCGGCTCAGCGCATCCGAGGTCAGAGGCCCGGTGGCCAGAATCGCAAGACCATCCGCCGCATCAAGCCGCGTCACTTCTTCCCGTATCACGCGGATGGCCGGCTCAGCGGCAATCGCCTCCGCAATCCGCCTCGAAAACTCCACGCGATCCACGGCCAGCGCATGTCCCGCCGGTACAGCCGCCTCGTCGGCAATCCGCAGCAGCGCCGATCCAGCGCGCCGCATCTCCTGCTTCAGCAACCACGGCGCGGTGTTGGGCGATTCGCTCTTCAGCGAGTTGGAACAAACCAGTTCGCCGAACTCGGTGGTCTGGTGAGCAGGGGTCAGCCTCGGCCGTCCGTCCACCATCGCGCGCATCTCGTAAAGGTCCACCCGGCAGCCCAGCCGCGCCGCGGTAAGTGCGGCCTCCGGTCCGGCCAATCCGCCGCCAATCACGCGTATCTTCACTGCGCGCTCTCCGCTTTTTTGGAATCGGCCCCCGACAGCCGTGCCAGCGCTTCGCCGCTCACACGCACATTGCGCCATTCGTCCATGAACTCGGCGCCCATGGCGCGGTAGAAGTCGATCGCCGGCGTGTTCCAGTCCAGCACCGCCCACTTGAGCCGAGCACACCCTTTCTCAACCGCGATGGCCGCCACCTTCTTGAGCAGCAGTTCTCCAATTCCCCGCCCGCGAAGCTCCGGGTAAACGAACAGGTCCTCCAAGTAGATTCCAGGGCGGCCAAGCCATGTCGAGTAGTCGAAAAAGTAGAGGGCGAACCCGGCAGGCTGCCCGTCGAGATCGGCAATCAGGCAGCAATAGAACGGGCTCGGACCAAAGCCGTCCCGCAGCAGGTCCGCTTCCGTAGCCACCACCGCCTCCGGGGCGCGCTCATAGTCCGCCAGAGCCTGAATGAAATTGAGAATTTGTGGAATGTCCACCGGCGTTGCTTTACGAATCGTCGTGCCCATCCATTCATTCTAGATGGTGTTTGATAACCCTGCTCTGTGTCAGGGCACGACTTCACAGCCTGCGGAAAATCCCATTTCCGGTGCAATTTGCCAAGGCTTTGTGTCAGGGCACGACTTCAGTCGTGCCAAAAAGGGCCGGAACAACATGGGGTTTTAACCCCTGGGGAACAACAGCCCGAATACGCCCGCGATTCACCCAACACTCCCTAGGCTGTGACGCAGGCCACACACCTCCGTCCTTGACGGCACTACCATGTTCAAATGACTGCGGGGCGCTGTCCCTTGCGGAATTTCCGGCTGTGCTGCGTTGCGGCCTGTTGATCGGCTCCTTCGTCCGTTCAACAGGCGGAATCGCAGCTCATTGCGAGGGCGCCACAAGCACATTCTGCCGCAGCCCCTTGTGTTGGGCAGCCGATTGGATTTAACTTGGGTCTGCTAAAGAGAAGCGTCCGCAGGCCGCGCCCCGCGTGGTGGATTGAAGGCCGCTGTTGTTGACGGCCGAGGGAATTGCGCTTGCTGCCTGAAGGTTTGGCAGTGTGTTTGGCATTTGGATTGAAGAGCATACTCACTGGAGAAACCCCGATGTGGCGAACCGTGAGTGGGCTGAAAAATACGAATTTATTGAGCCTGCGGGCTGCTATGTTCCCGCCGCTCCCAAGGAGAAGAACATGAAACGCAACCTTTCACTTTGGCTGGGCCTGCTTGCCTTCGCCCTCATGCCCGCGCTTGCCCAAACTCCCCCGGTCACCGGCAAAATTCACGGCCACGTGACCCTCAACACCACTCTTTCCGCAACCAAGGGTTCGGTAAGCCTTTCCAACGACGGTGGCCATACTTCGAAGTACACCTTCCCTGTCGATGAGAACGGCGATTATGCGGGAGAGGCAGCGCCCGGAACCTACATGTTGGTTTTCCGCGACGTCAATACGCCGAAGGACAAGATGGTCGACTTCTACGACGGAGTGAAGGTCATCGCCGGACAGGAAGTGCTCCAAAACGTCGACATGTCCCGCAAGGCATTCATCGACGCAATGTCCGAAGAAGACAGAAAGCAGTTGGCGGAGGTGATAAAGAAGAATGCCGGCGTCATGAAGGAGAACGAGGTCATCAAGAGGCTGAACGCTGACATCAAGACTGCTTCGGCGGACTTCCACGACTGCGACAACGCGATGGCGACCGCAATCTCTACCCTGGGCGCAACTGCCGCCAAAGCCGACCTTGACGCCAAGGCAATCGAGATCAAGACTGCAAAATATACCGAGGTCGAGGGCCTGATGCTGAAGGACACCGAAGCAAGGCCCACCGAGTCGGCCCTGTGGGCAGATCTGGGACAGGCGCAAAAGGGCTTGAAGAAGTTCGATGTAGCAGAGGCGTCCTACAAGAAGGTGCTGGAGCTTGAGACCGCCTCAAAGAAGCCGAATCCTCAGGCCCAGGGAGCGGCGTACGAAGGCCTGGGCGAAATCAATGCGCGTCAGGGAAAGGTGCCCGAGGCCAATACGGCCTATGACGCGGCTGCCAAGGCGAATCCTCCCCAGGCGATTATCTACCTGAAAAACGAAGCGGTGATCTTCTATCAGGCCTCCCTCTCCAATGGCGACGCCAAGACGATTGCGGCCCAGGTGGCTGCGGCGGATGAGGCGATCGCAGCCAACACCGACCCCAATAATCCCAACTCTGCGATCCTCTACTATCTCAAAGGTCAGGGCATGATTAGTGCTCCGGACGCCGTCAAGGAAGATCCCAAAACCCACAAACTGACGGCGCCTCCCGGAGCCATTGAGGCCTTTCAGAAGTACCTCGCGTTGACGCCTACCGGTCAGTTTGCCAACGATGTCAAGGGCATTCTCGCGGGCTTCAACGAGACCATTCAATCCAGCGTCAAGGTCACGAAAAAGAAGTAGAAGCCTTTTCTCCATGCAGGAAGGGCGCTCCCACTCAGGAGCGACCTTCCTGCTTGTGCGCCCCTGAGCATCATGACCAGCATCAGCGGGTTACCTCTTTAATGAGCGCTCTGTCCCATCCTCCAATGCACCGTGCCCCATTCATTCGCGTGCTTTTGGCGAATGAGTGGGAAACCACAACCCACAAACGGATATTGTTCATTGGGAGCAGCCCGACTCGCCGCGTCGAGTTACCGATGAAATGAACAGTTGACGGAAATCGGGTCCTGCGCTGGCTCGCTGACTTGCTATCGCGGCGAAGCCGCGGCTAACCTGCTGAATTTGTTCGACCGGATTCCTGGTTCATCGGGGCGACTGGTGCGCAGCCCCCCGCCGACCCTCTACAATCCAATCCATGAGCCCCGCTCTGCCAGGTTACGAGCAAGCTGCGTCGATGGTTTCCGCCTGCATCGCGCAACTGCGCCCGTTGCGCCGCCCTGCGGAACGAGTCGAGCTTGCTTTGGCCGCAGGCCGCATCCTCGCCCAGCCACTCATTGCCGATCGCGATCAGCCTCCATTCGCCCGCTCCACGCGCGATGGTTACGCATGCCGGGCTTCCGAGGCTTCGTCCCACATCCCACTCGCCCTCATTGGTTCCTCGCGCGCCGGCGACGCCCCAGCCGGCCCGCTCACACCACGCGCAGCCTGGGAGATCATGACTGGCGCTCCGGTTCCTGAAGGCGCGGATGCCGTCATTATGCTGGAGCACGTCGAATTGGCCCAGGGTCAGGTCCGCCTGCTCCCTCCCCGCACCGTCAAGCCGGGCGACAACATCGTCTCCCAGGGCGTCCAGGCCCGCGAGGGAGACGAATTGGTGCCCACCGGAACCCAAATCCAGTTTGGCCAAATTGCCCTGGCCGCCAGTTGCGGCTACGCTGTGGTCGAAGTTTTCGTCCGTCCACGCGTAGCCATTCTCACCACAGGCGACGAGTTGGCGCCCGTCGAGTCTTCGCCCGGCCCAGGCCAGATTCGCAACTCCAACGCCCCCATGCTCGCTGCCATGGTTGCCGCCGGCGGCGGCGATCCCCTTGTCCTGGCCACCGCTGCCGACAACGCGCAGGCTCTTCACTCCGCCCTGGCCCAGGCGGCGGGCGCCGACATGCTCCTCATCTCAGGAGGCGTCTCCGCGGGCAAATTCGATCTGGTAGAGCCCGCCCTTGCCCGCGCCGGCGCCCGATTCCACTTCACCGGCGTCCGCATTCAACCCGGCAAGCCGCTTGTCTTCGGCGAGTTGCCCGTCGGGAGTTCTGGAGTTATCCAAAACGAAAACAGCACGATCTGCTTCTTCGGACTTCCCGGCAATCCCGTCTCCTCCGCGGTTACCTTCCTGCTCTTCGCGGCGCCGGTATTAACTGCTCTTTCCGGAAGCCGTCAGTCGTCTCCGCGCTTCGCGTTGGCGCAATTCGCGGCGCCCGCCGGCAAGCACAGCAAAAAAGACCTGGCCCGCTTTCTGCCTGCGTTCTGCACGTTCGGCGCAATGGCCGGCCAACTTCCTGAAGTCTCCCTGGTCCCCATGCAGGGTTCGGGAGACCTGCCCGCATTGGCCCGCTCCAACTGCTTCCTCGTCATTCCTGAGGGCGCGCCGCCAATCGACGCGGGCGCAGTCGTCCGCATTCTGCTCACCTGAGGACCGTCCCATGTCCGAAACCCCGCCGCCGCAGCTATCGCACTTTGACTCATCCGGACAGGCCCACATGGTGGATGTAAGCGCCAAGCAGCCTGGGCGTCGCACCGCCACCGCCTCGGCTTTTGTTGAGCTTTCGAGCGCGGTGTTAGCGGCCTTACCCGCCAATCCCAAGGGAAACCCGCTTGAAGTAGCTCGTTTTGCAGGCATCCAGGCAGCCAAGCGCACCGCCGATCTCATCCCCATGTGTCATCCGCTCGCGCTTACGCATGTCGACGTGCAGGCAGAGATTGTCGCCGGAGGCGTCCGCATCACCGCAACGGTCGCCACAGTCGGTCCCACCGGCGTCGAAATGGAGGCGCTGACCGCCGCCGCCGTTGCCGCCCTCACCGTCTACGACATGACCAAAGCCCTGGACAAGGCAATAGTAATCCGCAACATTCAGCTGGAAGAAAAGTCCGGCGGCAAGAGCGGAGACTTCTCAAGACAAGGCGGCCGCGCCTGACCGCTGACGATACTGGAATAAGGACCCTTGGGGGTAGGCTGCTGGCCCCAATCTCGAGCGGGATCCTATCTTGACGAGGGTGCCCCCGGTCCCTCGCCTTTGGGGACCGGGGGCGGCTGCCCGCCCCCACCTCAATAAGCGGCCACAAATCCAAACACACCCGGAGTCTCAACACCCCGAAGCACCCCGCTCACCGGATCAATCGTCCCCATCGCCGCGGTCCCCTTTATAGCACTCGCTTCCTGCTTCGATCGCTGCTCGAAAACGACCCCCGACGCCCCAAGCTTTTGCAGAAACTCCGCATCGTAAGCCCCGTCCGGCACCAGCTCCGGTTTCGTAAACCAGGTCTCCCCCGCTTTCATCGGCTCCGCGTTCATCAGCAGCGGCGGCGCTGCCATTGCGGCCAGCGGATCGAGCCGGTTGGCGAACGTCGCAACCACCAACCGCACCGTCTCAGGAATCAACGACTCGCCGACATTCGCGAGAGCCAGCACCGGCTTCGAACCCGTCATCGCAATCAGCGGCGTCATGTCCGTCGGAACCGGGTCGCCCGGCTTGATCGCCGCCAGTGCCGCCTGCTGAAATCCCGCCGCATCCGATAGCGGAATGCCGCCCACAACCATGCCCGTTGTGCCCCATAACAATGTGTTAATCGTGTGCGACAACGCCGCAACGTTTCCCCACCGATCGATCACCACAACCGCGTCGGTATGGTGCGGCGGCCCCTGTTGCTGGGCTGCAATCTCACCCTCAATCTGCGCAGCCGCTTTTTTCGCATAGGCCTTTGACATGCGGTCCTCAACCATCGCGCTCATTCCATGCGCCCGCAGGTACTCGTCGGTATATTTGTCGGCCACAGCCTTCCGGATAATGCGCGTCAGCCCCGAAAATGCCTTGGGATCTCTGAAATAAGGCCCCATCCCATCCAGCTTCAACGCTTCGGCCAGGTTCAGCGCTTCCAGCACCACGCCTCCGTTGCCATTGCTCTTGCCCGGGGCGTAAACGGTGTGCCCCATATAGGTCGTGCTCTGCGGCTCTTCCCAAATGGGCTCATAGCGCTTCATGTCTTCCATGGTCGCTTTTCCGCCTTCATGCTGCACGGCTGCAACATATTGCTGTCCCCACGCTCCTGTGTAAACGTAGCTGGCCCCGTCTTTTTGAACCCCCCTCAGCGTCTTCGCCAAATCCGCCTGCACAAACCGGTCGCCCGATTTCGGCACCCCGTCTCCAGCCTGGTTCATAAACGCCCGGCCTTCCGCGGTGCGCGAAAGAAACTTCTCGCGTGATTTGAAAAACGCCGCCAGCACCGGCGAAATCGTCACTCCGTTGTCCGCGTACCAGATTGCCGGCTCAAACAGTTCTTGAAACTTCAGCTTCCCAAACCGCTTGTGCATGGCCTCGATCCCAGCCATAAATCCAGGCACCAGCGTCTTGCGTCCCTCTGCGCCCACGGTCGGTTTTGTGCCAAAGGCCACCGGGCCCAGGTCGTCCACCGGAATGCTTTTCGGATCGGTCTCGCCGAGATACGAGTTCCATCCTGCGTTCAACGAATAGACTTTGCCCGTCTTGGCTTCGTAGTAAACCAGTTGCAGCACTCCGGCGTAGGAAACATAGGACCCCAGCGCCGTCGTGATCTGCGTCAGGGCCACGGTAGCCGCGGCATCGGCTGCTGTACCGCCCTGCTTCAGTGCTTCAACACCCGCGCGTACGGCGATCGGCGACATCGTCCCGGTCACAAGTCCCGACTTCCCCTCAACCACCCGTGCCTGCGCCGGCGTCGGCGACATCTCGCCTTGTTCAGCCTGCGCCTTCTCCTCCGCCTTCCACTTCTTTGGAGAGAGATCCGCACCAAACCCTGATTCAGGAACCAGAACCATACTCAACACAATGCCGATAATCTGTCTCAGCAATGTCATTTCGTGCCTCCTGATCTTCACCGGTTCGCCAGAATCCAGGGTTAACCGAAGATCGGAGACAAAATGCATTCATACCGCCGCCCTCAGCACCGTCCTGCCCATCCCTCAGATAAAATCCCGCTTCCGTGACTGAAGATAAAACGCCACCCCCAACATCACAGCAATCACGCCAAACTCGATCGCCAGCGAGATCGTCGCCGCGGGATTCCAGTAGATCGCCTTGTTCCACAATCCCCCACCGATACTGGGTATGTGGGCCACGAAATAGCCGACCACGTTGAGGGCCAGGTTGCCCGCCATGATTGCCGCGATCGTCCAGCCCTTGGACTCCGAGACCACGGCGACCGCAATCATCATGCAGGTACTCACCAGAATCTCAACAGCCATGATTACGGTGAAGGAAAACACGCCATGAATGGCCGGCACGTACACGATCAGGCCCAGGCATCCAGCGGTCAAGGCCAACCAGAAGGGAACGAAAATGATCAGGTTGCTCAAAATCTTGGATGCGGTGTACTCAAGATACGAGATTGGCAGGCTCATCACAAAAGCCAGCGTCTGATTCTCCCGCTCTCCAATCACATTACCCATCACCATCATCGCGCTGATCATGGCCATGATGGTTACCAGCAATACCAGCCCGATTGTAAAACCGGCCTGGCCGCCGAAAGCAACGATTCCCAGCGACAACGCTCCGCCAGCCAGCGACATCAGAATCGACATGCGCTGAAAATACCAATCCTTCCAAATGAGTCGCATCACCATGGAGTAGTTCATGCTGTTTTCCGCCCCCTTCTGCTGTGTACGTTGGCTACAAAAATCTCTTCCAGCGTCATCGAATCAACGGCTTGCACGGTCGCTCCCATCTCCGTGCAGGCCGAAACCATCGCCGGCTCGAAACTGTTCGTGGTGAGCACCGGCAGCCGCCCGCTTCCGCCCACTTCCACAATCCCGCTAAGGCGCGGCACCACACCGTCCGGGGGCAGCACAAGCCGCAGCCGTCGCCATCGGTCCAGAAATACCTCTTTGTCGTAGGAGTCGATGATCCTCCCGCGGTCGATAAACGTAATCCGGTCCGAAATCTGCTCCACGTCCAGCGTGTTATGCGACGAGAACAGAATCGTGCGATCCTCGTCGGCCAGCACCGCCATCAGCTCCTGAAGCACTTCCATCCGCGCCACCGGATCAAGCCCAGTGGTCGGCTCGTCCAGCACCAGCAGCCGAGGGTGCCGCGCCAGCGCAAGCAGCAGCGCAGCCTTCACGCGCTGTCCGTGCGAAAGCCCTTTGATCTTCTGCTGCGGCTTCAGATCGAAGCGCTCAAGAAGGCTTTCGGCATACCCCTGGTCCCAGCGCGGATAGATCGGCCGCAGGAAGTTCATGTGCCAGGCCAGCGTAGCCGGCCCATAGAGCCTCATATCCTCTGACACAAAACCGATGTCCAGCTTGGCTGCGGCCTGGTCTGCTGGCATCGCGTGGCCCAGCACATTCACCGCCCCCGCGTCCTGGTGAATCAGCCCCAGCAGGATGCGGATCGTAGTGGACTTGCCCGCCCCATTTGCCCCGATAAATCCCATAATGCTTCCCGAAGGCAGCTCAAGATCGATGTTCTCCAGAGAAAAGTGCGGGTACTTCTTGCTCACTCCCTCGAATTGAACGCAAAGTTCGTTCATACCGTCTCCTTGGTAGACCAGGCACCGTTGCTCCGGTCCGCATTTGGCCGGGTCTCGCCCAGCCGCCTGGTGGCTTCCTGGGTCCGGCGGGCAATCTCCTCGCCGGTCAGGCCGAGCAGCGCTCCCAGCCGCGCGGCCTGCTCAATGTGTTCCACAAATTCTTCGTCGTAGAGCCGCGCGCCCAGCGCAGGATCGGGCGCAACCATCGACCCCTTGCCCTGCTGGGTCACAATCACGCCCTCGCGCTCCAGTTCCAGATAGGCGCGCTTCACCGTGATCACGCTGACACGCAAAGCAACCGCAAGCTGGCGAATCGAAGGAATCTCCTCACCCGCTGCCCACTCCCCAACAGCAACCCTCTGCTTCACCTGCTCCATAATCTGCAGGTACATCGGCCGTCCATCGGATTGTGAAATAACGATGTCACTGTGCATGTCAATATACTGAGTATACACAGTAGATCAGAAAAGTCAACTGCAATTTTGCATGCGCAATTATCAGGCATGAAAAACGGTGACCCCAGGCCTCAAATCTGAGACCTGGCAGGCCACCAACTTTAGGGAACAATGCATTGGATGCAGGCGGAATGATCCACCGTTTCAGCTTTCAGGGATTCAATCGGGTGATCGCGCCACGTCTCCCGTTAGATCGTAAAAACCACCTTGCCATTCAAATGACCGGAGCGGCCG
>Ga0302319_10019570_pt1 | contig 12294 bp, 10 predicted proteins | sample Bog_T0_2_FD_203319 | JGI IMG/M metagenome (GOLD analysis project Ga0302319, IMG submission 203319) | Peat permafrost microbial communities from Stordalen Mire near Abisko, Sweden - Bog_T0_2 | ecosystem: Environmental > Terrestrial > Soil > Wetlands > Peat | place: Sweden: Abisko, Stordalen Mire... | reverse complement strand
CGGTCCCACAAACTTCAGCGATGTAATCGGAATTGGCGCGGGGTACAAATTCTGATGTCACGCATAAGTAATCTACAGTTGCATTGGTTGCTTCTGCTGGCTTCTTGCATCATCCGCGTTGACGCACAAACGGCTGACCTGTCGGGACATGAGATGGAAGTGACTGCGAGACTGGCGCCGCCTCGGCTCGATACAGCGCACAAGGTGGAGAAGGCTCCTCCGGCAGTGATCTGGCTGAATCCGCTGAGGCCTGGGCCTACGCCGCCTGCGGTTCACGGCAACTTCACGCTGCTGCAAAAGAACAAGATGTTTACTCCGCACTTGCTGGTCGTGCCCGTGGGGAGTAGCGTTGCATTTCCAAATGCAGATCCTTTTTTTCATAACGTCTTTTCGCTTTTCGATGGACGGCGCTTTGATCTCGGCCTGTATGAGGCGGGCTCGACGCGCAGCGTGGTGTTTTCGCGCGAAGGTGTCTCCTATATTTTTTGCAACATTCACTCTGAGATGAGTGCGATTGTCATTGCGCTCGCGACGTCGCACTATGCCCTCGCTGACCCCAAAGGCGTGTTTCGCTTGAAAGACGTTCCAAGTGGCGACTACGACCTGCATGTATGGGTCGAGGGCCAAAAACAGAGTTCGCTGGATCAACTCACGCGCCGGGTGCATATCTCCGGAGAAGCTGCAGACCTTGGCGAGATCAGCATCGCGCGGCCGGAACATCAGCAGCACTTGAACAAGTTTGGCCAACCATACGAGCCCGATACTCACCCTATCTACTGAAGGCGCACGCAAAGTTGGTCTCGAAGAAGACATCCAAACCCCTCAGCAACAGTACAAACCGCTATGGATTGAAGTACCGAAGCAGCTCTTCCTCTTCGTGTTGACTGAGCGAAGCGCGAACGCGCATGTGGCGCACAATGGTGCCGGATATGCGCGGCGAGAAGCTATCCGGCGCTGCGTGGCAGCGAGAGCAATGCTGTTGGAAGACTCGTTCGCCCTCATTCTGTGACTGAACATATTGCTTCTGGTCAGCTGTGTTGTTTGCAGGCACGGCTGCCTGGGTATGGTTCTGCTTTGCCCCAAGCGCAAGCGCGGAGGTAAATGTCAAGGCAAAAGCCACAAATGCAATGACCCTTGGACTCATGGTTATTTCCCTTTCCATGCGGGGAAAAGAAAGCGATAAACGATGCCTGTTTCCCAGATATTATGATTGCCGGTGGATGAGAATTGCCGCGCGTAGCTCGCGAGAATTCTGACGTTATGGGGCAGGTTGTAATCGAGGCCGAAGTCTGCGCGCTGCGTATTCACCAGCGGCAAGCTATCGCTGACGATAGTGTCCCGGCGGAATGTTTGTTGAATGCGAAAGACCGGCTCGATGCGGCCAATCGCGCTGTCAAGACCACCGAAAGCCTTGGTGCGGTAGTCTGCCTCAATCCAGTATCCCTGTGCGTGGTGACCGCGCGCTCCCTCCGATCGTAGGCGGAAAGCCGTATTCTTCGGCTCCCACCAGAGATGGCCACCGTAGAAGTTCTCGTGGGTCCCTTGCAATAAACGATCGTAGGATAAGCCAATTTCCAGGCGCTGCTCGGGCAGGTAGAGACTGGCGCGGCCACCCGATCCCCGTCGGGCGTTGAACTGTTCGTTGCCGCTGCGGGCAGAATAAAAATAGTTGTAGTCAATCGAGCATTTGTTGCGTGCAATGGCGTTGCCTCGCAACATGCCGCCCAGGCCGCTGCCACTAGAGAAGGTACCAAGAGAGGCAATCAGCGGACCATCCTGGAAATTGCCAATCCAGACCGGCGAGAGTCGTTCATTATAGGTGTTGAAAGGAATGAGATAGTCGCCCGCCACAATGGTGAAATGACGAGAGACGACGAAATCACCCTGGAGGTAAGTAAGTCCGATGAAGTGGGTGTGTTCGTAGCCCGGCTGGTTACTGCTGTTCGGCGCAAAGCTTTCCAGTAGTGCGGCGCGCGACTCAACAAGGATGCTGTGGCCGAGCGGCGCGGCTAGCAGAGGCTCCATGATTGGCGAATATGTTGTTCTGCCGCCATTGGTGTTCGTCAGGAAGCCGACTCCTCCGGAGAGGAGCGGAGTGTCCTGCGCTGAAGAGTGATGGGCAGTTGCGAGGACAGTCAGCACGCATAAGAGACCGCGAAGTGTGATTGCCGATACTCGAGATACGGGGTCGAGAGTGGGATGCAACATATGAGCAAAGGTAGCGGATCACGAAAGATCATGTGTCGCTCGATCGTCTGTTGTTTGTCAATTGATTGTCACCTCGCGCTGCGCGATTCAAGCCGAAATTCATCGTGCTAGACCGTGAAATGTTCGAAAGACCTCTATAAATATCCACGACAACCTGTCGATTGAGAGAAGCTGCAACAATCCAGTGACAATCGGCTTACAGCGACATGACAACCCTTCGCGGAGAGCTGGCTAGATTCAGATCAGCTTGCGGTGCCGCCTCTATGCTTATTTCCGGTCACCGAACTCGGCGTGAGACGGAACAGGAGGCGGACAAGCGAGCTGACGCGGCACGGCGTCACCCAACACCCATTGCGAGGATCCAAGAATGAAGTTGAAGGCCGCCCTGACCCCTCTCTTCGCCGCGACGTTGTTAGCGGCCCTGGTACTTACTCAAGCCAATCGCGCCGAGATGGCTCCGCGTCGCATTGAAGTGACTGCGAAGCGATTCGCCTTCATTCCCGGCGATATCACGTTGAAGAAAGGTGAGCCAGTCGTACTCGTGCTGAAAAGTGGAGACGTCGCGCACGGAATCCGCTTCAAGGAACTCGGCGTCGACGGAAAAGTGGGCAAAGGACAAAGCTCTGAGATTGCCTTTACTCCTGACAAGACGGGCACGTTTGTGGGACATTGCTCAGTCTTCTGCGGATCTGGCCACGGTGCGATGACGCTGACACTGCATGTTGTGGATTAACTGTATGTCGCGGACCGTCTTGCTCATCTTCGCAGGGATACTACTCGCCACGGTGATAGCTGGCTGCAAGGCTGACCCGCCAGGCAAAGCGGAAACGGCAGTTATGAACTGGGCCAAGCACAAGATGTTGGTGCATAACAAGGCGCAAAGGAACCCGCTGAAGGATAACGTGGCGTCGATCTCCGATGGCAAAGACGCATTCTCGCATTATTGCGTTGCGTGCCATGGGTTAGATGGCCAGAACACCGGCGTTCCCTTTGCCAACCGGATGTCACCGCCGGTGCCGTCGCTAGTTGGAAACGATGTGCAGTCCTACACGGACGGACAACTGAAGTGGATCATCGACTACGGCATCTGGCCCTCCGGCATGCCCGGCTCGAAGAACATGCTGAGCGACGACGAGATATGGTCGATCGTGATTTATTTGCGCCACTTGCCCCAGGCAGGAAGCCTGGGCGAACCGGAGATGTATACCCACTGACCCCCATGACCTCTCATCACGCCAATTCGACGAGCGACCTTCTTGGTCGCGTACTGCAGCAGCGCGAAGCAGTCCTCTTGACCTTCTGCGATCCTTTGCCGGCGGAGTATGCGCGCTTACTCCACCTATCGCGCAAGGAATGGGAGAGTCTTCTGCGCTGGCTGGACACCAGCGGGCTCGCATTGTATTTTCTTGACCGTGTGGAAGAGCTCGGCCTTGCAGTTAGCCTCCCGCAACCGGTGATTGTCCGGCTGCGCAAAAACCGAACGGACAACGCGAAACGAATTGAAGGAATGATCGCCGAATCGGCCGCGATCCAGCGTCGATTTCAGGAGGCGCAGATCTCTTACGCGGTACTCAAGGGCTTCTCATTGTGGCCAATTTCGGTGCCGAAACTGCAACTGCGGTCGCAGCTCGACTTGGACTTCCTCATTGCGAAAGAAGGCGCGATGAAGGCGAGGAAAATCCTCGAAGACTTCGGATACCGACTGGACATAGTCAGTGACGGAAACATGGATTTCAAGGTGGATGAGCGGCGGGCGTCCACGCTGGATGACCTGTACAAGGCTGGTGTGGGCCGCACGGCAGAGTTGCACATTGAAGCTGTCAGTGCTGGACGAACATCGATGCTCTCGCGCACACAAAAGCAGTGCTTTCACGGCACGGAGGTGTCGGTACTCTCTCCACGAGATCTGTTCCTTGGGCAGGGACTTCATCTCTACAAGCATGTGTGCAGCCAGTTCTCCCGTGCCGCACACCTGATTGAATTTCGCCGCCACGTGATTGCGCGCCGAGATGACAATGCGTTCTGGGCGGAGTTGCAGGAGCTTACGAGTGGCGAGCCGGCCATCGGCATTCGCCTGGGCGTAGTGATCCATTTGATCACGCGGGTGATGGGTGAATTCGCGCCGCCAGCGCTCACTCGCTGGACAGTGGATCCACTTCCCGCCTCGGCCAGACTCTGGGTGGAAATCTATGGCCGGCGCACGGTGCTGGCGACCTTTCCCGGTAGCAAGTTGTACCTGTTACTGGAAGCTGAATTAGAGGCCGAGGGACTGCCTGCGAAGCGTTCCCGTTGGCAGGCCTTAGTGCCGCGCAAATTACCGCGATCCATCACTCGAGCCGTGGCAGGAGAGACGTTGTCGGCGCGCATGGAGCGACATTACCGGCAGCTTCTCTACAACTCGTTCAGGCTGCGCTTCAGCACATTCGAGGGTATTCGTTACCTTCGCGAATCGATTCTTTGGCGCCAATACAGGAATGGAGTGTCTCAGTGATCGCCCCTCGCTGTTCGTTTCTTCCCAAGATGTGGCGCGCTGGATTGCAGGTCGTCTTGCTTGCGTGTGCGACAAGTTTATGTTGTGTGGCGCAGACGACGCAGAGTTCCTCGACATTGGGTGATACACAATCCACTTTGCCTCCGTCCGCAACGGGCTTGGATGACGCCGGCCAATCGGTGACCACCTTGACGGGAAGGGGGACGGCGTCCGGGGTCAACAATGCCAGCGATCCGGCCAACGAAGGAGGATCGGGCGCAGGCAGCGCGGCCCTTCGGAGCTTTGGCGCACCTGCGACCCTTTCCACGGATCAGATATTCGCCGTTCTGCAAGCGCAGCCAGATGCCCTGGCGGAATTGAAGTCGCTGGTGTCCGACTTGGCAGAGCAACGAGGAACGCCAATTCAGGCAGACGCAATCACGGACGAGATGCTATACCGCCAGATCGCCGCGAGCCCGGAACTTCGGGCGAACATTACGACGTTTCTGCGCGCGCGGGGCTACGTGACAGACGTCCAATTGCAAAGCTATGCCGATGAGAGTTACGAAGGTGATGGTCTCTCATCGTCGAGTATGCAGCAGATGAGTGGCGCCACTCTGAAGGGAACGGGTCTGCCTCTGGATGCCGTACCTTATGCGCCATCAAGGCAGGCTCTCGACGGCACGAGCGCAGTGGATGTACGTGGAACAACGCACTTCAACTCCCTTCACTGGAGCTCGAGCGATTCATCCAGCGACGCATCCAAGAGCAGCACCAGCGAGCCGCAAGTGTTGCACTTGCCGACGCCGTACAATCTGCGATCGCTACATGATCTCTACACGCAAATACCGGAACAAAGCGGGGAGTTGAAACGCTTCGGGTCGGATGTGTTTACGCATCGCAACGCTTCGGTGACCAATCAGCTTGCCCCCAATGGGCGTGAGATGCCGCTCGATGTTCCAGCCGGGCCAAGTTACGTGGTAGGGCCCGGCGACAGCCTTTCGATTGACCTTTGGGGCGGCATCTCACAGAACTTTTCGCGCGAGATCGACCGTGAGGGACGTATCGCACTGCCGGAATCCGGTGCTGTGCAGGTGGCGGGGCTGACGCTGGAACGAGTGCAGAACGTAATCGCGGATGCCATGAGGCAACAGTATCGCAACGTGCAGGTAGCGGTGACGGTCGCTCACTTGCGCAGTATTCGCGTTTATGTGGTGGGCGATGTGCAGAGGCCCGGCGCCTACGACATCAGTTCGCTTTCAACGTCATTGAATGCGCTCTATGTGGCGGGAGGGCCTACAAGCGTTGGGTCGCTCCGCGTGTTGCGGCACTATCGCGGCAAGCAATTAGTGGGCGATATTGACCTCTATGACTTCTTGCTTCATGGCGTCCAGAGTGAGGATCGGCTTGCGGCCGGTGACACGGTGTTGGTGCCGCCAGCAGGGGCACAAGTCGCCGTCTTTGGCGCTGTCAAGCGACCGGCCATTTACGAACTGAAGGACAAGGCTACACTTGCCGCGGTCCTGGAGGACGCCGGCGGGACAACAGTGGCAGCGGAATTGGGCCATATCGAGGTGCAGCGCATCGACGCCAACAAGGAGCGGGAAACTGTACAGGTCGATGTGCACGGGTCGAGCGATCCCGACAGCGCTCGGATAGCCATAGCTGCATTCCCCGTCTACGACGGTGACCGAGTGCATGTTTCGCCGATTCTGCCTTATAGCCAGCGGGATATTTATCTTCAGGGACACGTGATGCGTCCTGGGAGCATCGCTTATCGCGATGGAATGCATTTGACCGATGTGCTGCACAGTTATCAGGACATGCTTCCGGAGCCGGCTGACAAAGGGGAGATCGTGCGGCTGACGCCACCCGATTTGCACGCAGAGACCATCGAGTTCAACGTACCAGATGTGCTCATCGGTAACAACAACCTCGCACTGCAACCCTTCGACACCATTCGCATCTATGGCCGCTACGAGGCGGACGCGCCAAAGGTAATAGTGGGTGGCGAAGTGTTGCGGCCCGGAACTTATCCGCTCGCGGCAGGTATGACGGCGGCCCAGCTGGTGCGCATGGCCGGTGGTTTCAAGCGCGATGCTCTGCTGGACAACGCGGACCTGACCAGCTACCAGATCATGGGCAACTCCAAAGTCGTCAGCGAGCGTACGTCGGTTCTGATCGGCGACGCTGTAAATCACCAGGCCGGAGGTACGGATGTGTTGCTCAAGCCGGGCGATGTGCTGACCGTGCACCAAATCAGCGGGTGGAACGACATTGGCGCGTCAATTACGATCGATGGCGAGGTCGAGCACCCGGGTAATTATGGCATTCAGCAAGGGGAGCGTCTAAGTTCCATACTGCGCCGCGCCGGCGGATTGAGAGACACGAGCTATCCGGCGGGGGCGGTGTTGCTGCGTGAGGAAGTACGCCAGCTTGAAGAGAAGAGCCGTAAGGAATTGATACGGCAAATTGAGACCAGCTCAACGGCTGCGCGCATCAGCCCCACCCTTGGCACCGGAGATCAGTCGTCTACGCTTCAACTCATCGCAGAACAGCAAGAGCAGGTGCTGGCACGATTGAAGAGCAAGCCTGCGAGTGGACGACTGGTGATCCACATCAGCAACGACATCGCAAGCTGGGAGAACACTCCGGACGATATCGAAGTGCGCGCTGGTGACGTGCTGCGCATCCCGAAACGGCCTGGATTTGTACTGGTGGACGGACAGGTTTACAACAGCTCCGCCATCACCTTCACGCCTGGCAAGACGGCGGGATGGTATCTGCGGCGCGCGGGCGGCGCAACGGAAATCGCCAACACGAGGGACATCTTTATTATCAAGGCGAATGGCTCCGTTGTGGGACGTGCCTCGGGCTCCTGGCTCGGGAACGATGTGTTGGCCACGCGGTTAGAGCCAGGTGATGTTGTCGTGGTGCCGCAAAAAATCATTGGGGCTTCGGTCTTCTGGCGCAATCTGCTTACCGTAGCGCAAATCACATCCTCGATTGCCATTACCGCGGCGGTGGCAGGTCTGCTATGAGATATCACAATGGCTCCCAGGCAGACACGTCCAATGAGGTGCCGCAAGGGATTGACTCCGCTCGATCCGGACAAGGAGCGGGCTCCATTGAGAGCGGCGCTTCAACCAGCTCCGAGTCAACGCCCAACTGGGTTTCCAATGCCGGCCTGTTGTGGCAGAAGCGTCTGGTGTTGGCCCGCACAGCGGCCGTGTCACTTGTGCTGGCGCTTGTGATGGCATTCCAGTTGCCGAAGCAATATGAGTCCAGCGCGCGCATTATGCCGCCTGGGAGCTCTATGGGTGGGGCTGCAATTCTGGCCGCGTTGGCAGGGCACGCCGGAGGCAGCCTGAGCAGTCTTGGTGCCCTGGCAGGCGGCTTCCTCGGTGGTGGCGGAAATACCTCTTTGTTCATCGACCTGTTACGAAGTGGCTCGGTGAGCGGCCATCTTATCGATCGATTTGACCTGCAACACGTCTACCACCAGCGTTACCGCATCGATACGGCGAAGTCGCTGGCGCATCGCACGAAGATCGTGGACGACAAGAAGAGCGGTGTGATTACTTTGACAGTCACCGACACTGATCCAGCTCGTGCACGCGATATCGCTCAGGGCTATCTAGACGAGCTAAATGAGTTGGTCAATCGCACCAATACCTCATCCGCTCACCAGGAGCGGCTATTCATCGAGAAGCGTCTGCGTGGTGCCCAGGACGACCTTGAGAAAGCGCAGCAGCGGCTGAGCGAGTTTTCAAGCACGCATGCCACGGTCGATATCAAGGAGCAGACACGCGCCATGGTAGATGCGGCTTCGCGGTTGCAATCGCAACTGATTATCGAGCAGTCCAACCTGGACTCCCTGAGGCAGACTTATGGCGACGGCAACGTGCGCGTGCGCTCGGCGCAGGCGCGCATCGCCGTACTGCAGGCTGAACTGGCCAAGATGGATGGATCGTCGAAGGCTCTACCCGCGGACAACGATGGAGCAAGCGGCGACCGTTCGAGCAAACAGACGGAAGAGCCGTATCCTCCTTTGCGCCAATTGCCGCGGCTGGCGGTGCCATACGCCAACCTCTACCGGGAGGTGCAGGTACAGGAGTCCGTGTACGAACTGTTGACGCAACAGTACGAATTGGCGCGAATCGAGGAGGCGAAGGATGTTCCCGTGGTGAGTGTAATCGACGCACCCGGAATCCCGGAGAAGAAGTCCTTTCCCCCTAGGTTGCTCCTGGCGCTTCTGGTCACCGCTGCATCCGTTGTTGCGGTGTCGTTCCTGCTTATCTTTCGGCGGCAATGGCTTCTGTTACCCGTGGACAATCCGGTAAGAATGCTTGCGCTTGAAATCGGCAAGAGTTTGCAGTTACCGCCGTTGGGATGGCTGCGGGCGAAAGGCGTGCAATGAAGATCCACCTTTCCAATCCGTTGATAGCAATTGGGGTGATTTACTCATTGATTCCGCTCTTTTTGTGTATCCCGCTCCTTCGTCATCATTTCAAAGAGCCAGCCTTTCGAGTGGCTATCTCTGGGCCCGGGCCGGTCGGTGAGGAGCAATGAACGCCAACGCAAGAACCGATTCTCTAGGCTTTGCTGAGGCGCTTTCGCCGGCGTTACTCCCGGCAAGCGTAGGCTTCTTCCTGGCCTTTCGAATTTTCAGCGTGTTGCTGGCCGTGCGCGTCTTTGGCCTGGACGCGACAGTGGGCGTGGGCGCCAGCCTTGCTTTGAACTATCTGCTGCTCGCCCTGGTCACATTCCATTCGATGGGGCCGGCTCCTCGCACCTTTCGGTCGATGCTGAAGGTTCCGTGCTCACGTTGGGTGCTGTTCTTCCTGTGCTTCACCGGCGGCAGCTTGTTTTGGAGTCGTGCGGCGTCGCTGCCGGCGGCTACGGCCTTCTGGTTTGCAATGGCGGCGGACACTGCCATGATCGTGCTCCTGCTGCGAACTGGACCGGCAGATGCCGTGGTGAATGCGGTGATGAAGGGCTATATCTGGGGCGCAAGCGCCATTGCAGTTATCGCCTGGCTGCTTCCATCGCAGTCGGACCTCCGCCTCGGTGACGAAGAACTGCTGGGACCGAATCAGATCGGATACACCTGTGCTTTTGCTTTCTTCTTCGCGCAGTACTTGATGCGGCGCAAATCCGGCAACTGGAGCGTGCACGCGGTGTTGCTGGGCGCGACCCTGCTGCGCAGCCTAAGCAAAACGACGATCATCGCCTTTGTCGCCGGACAGGCCTACATCCTGGTTCGCGACCGCTCGATAAGTCGCAGGGCCAAATGGCTGCATGCGTTCAGCGCCCTGCTGCTTCTTGCGTTGTTCTGGGGCCTGTTGACGGGCTATTACGACCTGTACACCAACACTGACAACCAAGTGGAGACACTCACCGGGCGCCTGGGAATCTGGGCTTACTTCCTGAACGAGGCAATTCAGGAGCCTTGGATCGGGCATGGTTTCCACTCTGTGTGGAAAGTAATTCCGCCTTTCGGAGTCGACCAGTTTGAGGCGCGGCATGCGCACAACGAACTGTTGCAGCAGTTCTATGCCTATGGCGCGATCGGAATACTCATGCTGGTTGGGATTTACGCGAGCCTTTTCCACAACCTTCGCAGGCTCGCCGGCAGTTCGGTGAAAACACTGTTCGTCGGTATGCTCCTCTTCGTGGTTATTCGCGGATTGGCAGACACCGAGGTCTTCGACCTGTCGCTGCCCATGTGGACCATCGTCATGATTGGATGCCTCATTGAGCAGTCGCTTCGCAGTGAGGTGGCCGCATGAAGGTCGTAATCGCCCTCGCATCCAGCTCTGGCCAACTCTCCGGCGTACCCAGGCACGCCATCAACCTTGCCCGCTGCCTGCTCACGCGCGACGAGATAGGCGCGGTGCACCTGGTAGCTGCTCCGTGGCAGATGGGCTTTGTTGAAGACGCTGTCGCATGCGGAGACAAGCGGCTCCACTTGCACGCCGCATCAATCGGCAACAGCACACTCAGCCGCAATCTGTGGTTTTATTCGCAGTTGCCGAAGCTGGCCACCGAGCTCGACGCAGGAATCGTTCACCTCGCATATCCTGTACCGGTCCGGCAACGCGCTTTTCAGTGTCCGACGGTGGTTACCCTCCATGATCTGTACCCCTATGACATCCCCGAAAACTTCGGATTTCCCAAGGTAGTGTTCAATCGCGCCGTACTCCGGCAGTGTCTGCGAAGTGTGGATGCAATAGCGTGCGTGTCCCAGGGTACGCTCTCGCGGCTCCAGAGCCTGGATCCGCAGTTAGCGCAAAAGGCGACCGTCATCTACAACTCGGTCGCGCCCCACGCGTTGTCCGCAGCAGAGAGTGCGCGGCCGGAGTGGAGTCGCGGGCCTTTCCTGCTGTGTGTGGCACAGCACCGCCGCAACAAGAACATCCTGCTGGCGCTCAAAGTCTTTGAGCGTCTGTTGCGGACACGGCGGGTTCCCGCGGGAATGCGATTGGTCATCGTGGGAATCGATGGCCCGGAGACATCGGCGATCAAGAAGTTCATCAATGGCTCAGGCCTTGTAGGCTGCGTTCTGTTGTTGAAAGGAATCTCCGATGCTCAACTGCAATGGTGCTACAGCAACTGCAGCCTTGTTCTTGCCCCCTCTGCAATCGAGGGCTTTGGTCTACCGGTTGCTGAGGCCCTGCTTGCGGGCTGTCGCGTTGTCTGCTCCGACATTCCTGCTTTTCGCGAGCTGACTTGCAGCCATTGCACCTTTGTCCCGCTCGGTGCAAGAGAAGTGGAATTGTTCACGGATGCCGTGTGCACGACGCTTCGCCAGCCGCCTCCAGAGCCCGTTGCTCTACCCCAACTGTCTGCGCCTGTAATCGCGGAAGCGTATATGCGGCTGTATCGATCTCTCTTGCCAGCGCCGCCAGCGAATGAAAGGTCGATTCACATTCCGCTTCCCTCCAGGGGAGAAAGACAGCATCTCCTATGAGCCTCGAATCAAGGTGCAATACCGCTAAAGTTCTGGGCATTCCAGTTGAGCCGCTCGACATGGAGAGCGCAATTGCACGTGTGAAAGAGGAACTGGAAGCGCGTCGCAGTGGGTACGTCTGCCTGATCGGGGTGCACGGCATCATGGAGGCACAGCGCGACCCAGACCTGGGTCAGGTGTACGCCCGCGCCACGCTCATGGTGCCGGATGGCATGCCGACCGTGTGGGTAGGGCGGTGGCAGGGTTTTCACCGGATGCAGAGAGTGACCGGCCCAGACCTGATGCTGGAAATCCTTCGACGCAAAGAGTTCGCAAACTGCACGCACTTCCTCTACGGTGGCAAGGAGGGGGTGGCCGAGGAACTGCGCGAAAGGCTCACTCGACGCTTTCCCTGGGTGCGCATTGCCGGCACTTATACGCCGCCATTCCGCGACCTGACCTTGCGAGAGGAAGAGGCTCTGGCCGCGCGAATCCAGGGACTGAAGGCGGACATCATCTGGGTGGGTATCAGCACGCCGAAGCAGGAGCGCTTCATGATGCGCTTCCTTCCCCTGCTCGAATCCACATTGATGTTCGGCGTGGGTGCTGCCTTTGACTTTCACACCGACCGAATCAAGGATTCACCGGAATGGGTCAAGCAGGC
>Ga0302319_10019568_pt1 | contig 12294 bp, 10 predicted proteins | sample Bog_T0_2_FD_203319 | JGI IMG/M metagenome (GOLD analysis project Ga0302319, IMG submission 203319) | Peat permafrost microbial communities from Stordalen Mire near Abisko, Sweden - Bog_T0_2 | ecosystem: Environmental > Terrestrial > Soil > Wetlands > Peat | place: Sweden: Abisko, Stordalen Mire... | reverse complement strand
CTTCGAATTGGGACAACCTGTGGGGCTCGCCTGTTGCCGGGTTGAACACACTCAATCCGAATCCAACTACCGCCGGCCCGCAGGATGGCTACAACCCGAACGCTGAGTATTCGAGGGCAACCAATGACATCCCCAACCGATTTACCGCGGCGGTGAATTATGAACTGCCTATCGGACGCGGAAAGCTACTGCTGGGAGATGCGAACAGGTTTGTCGATGCTGTTGTTGGCGGATGGAAGGTCAACGATGTGACCATTCTTGAGAATGGTGGACCGCTGCCGATCGTTCAGACGAATCTCAGCACCGGCACTTACGGAACCACTGGAGTTGCTGGCGCGAACCAGCGGCCCAATCTGGTCGCGGGGGTGAATCCATGCTATTCGGGCGCACCGGAGGGCCGTCTGGGAGGCACGAGCGGACTCAAGCCCTATTTCAATTCGAACGCTTTTTCGATTGCTCCTCAATACACCCATGGCAATGCAGAGCGCACTCTGAATTGCTATGGTCCTGGATTCGAGAACTCCGATATCTCGATCAACAAGAGTTTCAAAGCGACGGAGAGGGCCAACTTCGAGGTTCGCGTAGAAGCGCTGAACGCATTTAATACCCCAGAATTCGGACAGCCCGGGATCACAATCACGCCCGGAGCGAGCAGCGCGTCAACTGGCGCGGTGACGTCCCAGTTGGGGTTCTCGCGCATTATCCAAATCGGTGGTCGGCTTACTTTCTGACCGCTAAACCGAATCGGAAGACGGGAGGCGGTCTCGGTCGAACTCATAGGCCGCCTCTACGAGACGGACACTTCAAGCATGGGATGGATCATGATCCACGAAACTGACGATCACGCTTCAGGGGGGGATAGCCTCTCTCAACACAATCCAGCTTCAACAGGCGCGTCGTTGCTTTCGACACAGCGTGGAACGCGTACGTGGCAACGGAGATTGGCGTTTGGCAAAGAGCGGTCGAGTCGATTGCTGGTTTCGCTTGTTGCAGTCTCTGTTCTATGTCTCGGCTGGGTCATTGCACGCGCATATGGCCAGATCGCTGTTCGAAACCAGGGATACGTCCCCTACAGCGATGCACCCATCAACTACCGTTCAGAAGACCTAAGCGACCCGGTGGCCAAACTGCAGTTGGAACTGAATCAGGGAAAGCGAAAACTCAAGTACGAGCCGAAGTTCGGTTACCTCAAATCCGTATTGAAGCAGCTGAAAGTCCCCGTCGATTCTCAAACGCTGGTTTTTTCAAAGACAAGCTTTCAGTACAAGAAGATCTCACCCGAGCATCCACGCGCCCTCTATTTCAACGACGACGTTTACGTGGGGAAGGTGCACGACGGCAAGGCAATTGAAATTGTCTCCTTCGATCCGATGCAGGGCGCGATCTTTTATCTGCTGGATGAACACAAGGTAGACAAGCCGGTGTTTCAGCGGGCTGAGCTGGACTGCACACAATGCCACATTGCCGCGGGAACGCGCAATGTCCCCGGGGTACTGCTTCGATCCATCTATCCGACCGCAACAGGAACACAGGCGCTCTCCAGCCAGTCTTACATCACGGACCAGGAAAGCCCCATCAAAGACCGTTGGGGTGGATGGTATGTGACGGGCAAGATAGCAGGTCTGCCGCACATGGCGAATGCGGTCGTCGAAGACAAGCAGACTACGGAACCAATCGACTCGGGAGCTTCAATCAAGCTCATATCGCTCCCGCACTCGTTCGACTCCTCCGCCTATTTGATTCCGGACAGCGACGTGGTAGCGCATCTCGTTCTTGCACATCAGACACAGATGCACAATTTGATCACTCTGACTAACTATAAAACGAGGCTGGCACTTTATGCGGAGGCAGACAAAAACAAAAGAATCGAATTGCCGGTTGATTCCCCGTTGTCGGAAGGTACACGTAAGCAATTTGAGCGCCCAGCAGAGCAATTGCTGCGCTACTTGCTCTTCGTTAATGAAGCGCCGCTGGGCGGTGAGGGGATCGAGGGCCCGTCGGCCTTTGCAAAGGAGTTTGCGGCGCGAGGAATTCGGGATCGAAAAGGGCGTTCGCTGCGCGACTTCGATTTGAAAACGCGAATCTTCCGCTATCCGTGCAGCTACCTCATCTACTCGGCGTCTTTCGATGCTCTCCCTGAACCAGCGAAGGGGTATGTCTATCATCGCTTGCTTCAGGTCCTTACCGGGCAGGACAAGAGCGGTGATTTCTCAACGCTTTCAGAAGAAGATCGCCGCGCGATTCTCGAAATCCTGCTCGCAACCAAGCCGGAATTGCCGGCGGAGTGGGAAGACTACGCACGATTGAATCACATCTCTATTCACGCTTCAGCGACACATTTACGCCCGAGTTAGGCAGGGTACGCAATTCAACGGAAGGCAACCTGAGAGGAAACAAGACGATGAGAGTATTTTCGAGAATGGTGGGGATAGCTGCTACATGCGCGACACTTTGCATGTCCGTCGCTCAAGCACAGTCAACGAGCGGATCGGAATCGATAGACGGGCGCTGGGACGCCAGTCTTGATAACCATGGAACTCAAGTCCCATTCAGGCTAGACATCTCCGGTTCGGGGCCGACGCTAAAGGGGACATTCTACGACGGCTTCAAGCCGTATGACGGTACAACTAGCGCAGTCTTTCAAGATGGGAAACTTACGCTGAACATAGAGCATTACCTGACGACGATTACGGCGACCGTGAACAACGGCGCGCTCACTGGAAGTGTTGTGACGATCTCGCGAGGCGGCAATGCTAACTACGGTTTCCAAGCAACGCGGCATGCGGAAACGGCTACAGCCCCGGTGGATGCGCCATCGATCGCCGGTTTATGGATCATTCCGCTCGATAATCCATCGGCCAAGGGGGAGAAAGCGTTTCGCTTCATTGTGCAACAGCATGGCGCAGAAGTCGCGGCGTCAATTCTACGCGTCGACGGAGACACGGGCGCTTACAGCGGTACTTACAAGGATGGTAAGTGGGTGCTCAGTCACTTTGACGGGTCTCGCCCTGGAGTGATCGAAGTCTCATTAGCGGAAGATGGAACGCTTGAAATCCACCAGAATGGCGGACGCCCAAGCCCAGCTACAGTGCCGGCAAACGGCGCTGCCAGCGGCGATCAGCCCGTTGCAGCCACCAGTTCGGCAAACAGCAACCAGTATGGCGAACAGCCCGGCGCCAGCCGCTATGCCAAGAAGCTAATCGCCTATCGCGAGGAAGTCGCCAAGGCCAAGGGACTGCCACAGCCTGAGAATTATGACACGCACACCACTGTCCGCGATCCGAATGAGAAGTTCACCTTCAATTTCCCGGACGCGAACGGGAAGCTGGTATCGAACGACGATCCGCGCTTCAAGGGCAAAGTCGTGCTGGCAATCGTGACCGGCACCTGGTGCCCCAACTGCCATGATGAGGCACAGTATTTGGTCACGCTCGACAAGAAGTACCGCGACAAGGGCCTGGCAATTGTCGCACTGGATTTCGAAGAGCCAGAGCAGCAGGGCAGCCTGGAGCGCGAACGCGCTTTCGTGAAGCAGTATGGCGTTGAGTACACGTATCTGATTGCTGGCGCACCGTCAGATATGTGGGAAAAGGTCCCGCAGGCGGTCAATCTGAATACCTGGCCGGCAACGATCTTTGTGGGGCGTGATGGATTGGTGAAGGGGATTCACTCAGGATTCGCCTCGCCGGCGAGCGGGGAATTCAATCGTCAACTGCAAGAGGAATTCACGTCGAAGATTGAACAGTTGCTTTCCGAAAAGCCAACGCAAAACCTCGCGGTTACATCATCCGCTCCGGCCAAACCTGGCGAGTAGAACCAGCTGGCTATCGGCATGCGAAGGCCCGGCTGCCGTTGATAGACAAAGCTCCGCGCAGTCGTTCTTTCGAGAACGGCTGCACGGAGTTCGTTGGCTTTGAGGAAGTGGTCAGGCCCCTACGACCTGCGGGAGCCGGGATAACTCTTCGTCGGTGCTGTCATTGGGGACCGAGCATCCGGGAGTAAGGATGAACTTGCTTCCGGCCGCGCTGCTGGCGTTTTGCCATTGCTCACGGATTTGAGCGGAAGAAAGGTCCTTGTACTTCACCTCATCGATTCCAGTTGCGATGGTCTGTGAGAACTTGCCGCGTACGGTGCTGACCTCTACGCCACTGGTCTGAACGGACCAGTTAACAACCGGTGCTTTGAACCCGACGAACTGGTCGACATACTCGTTCTCCCAGTGCAGATGAATGAAATTCAGCTTCGCGCTGGCCGTCGCCTCAAAGAATCGCTTGTCGAAGGGCGCACTGAACCTGGCGTAGTCCGCAGGCGAAAGCTCCTCCCGCTTTGCGTTCGCAATCGAGAAGAGTATTCCCGACGCACCCGCTGCGAAAGCGCGCTTTGCGTGGTTGATGTGCGATTTTGTCAGCACATCGAGCGCATCGAGTAGACGCTGCGGGTTCTCCTGTTGAAGGCGAAGAACTTCTTCCTTGGACGATAATTTGACTGCAACCTGCCAGGGATTGAAGGCGGTTTCAAGGATATATGCGTCTCCGTTCAAGCCGGAGTTGATCAGTTCCAAGGCGCGAATCTGGTCGGGAAATGGATTGTCGAGAACCTTCAGTTCATACCAGTTCCCAGCGGGCTTCGGATACTCGAAGTCGCTCATTACTTTTACGATGTCCGTCTTGTACTTCCAGTGATAATTGAGCGTCGCCTTGGCGTGTACTTCGGCAGTCTGCGGCCCGAAGTGATGCCAATGTGTAAAGGGCGGTCGATCAACATCGCGACCCGCGAGTGCACGGTCTACGCGTTCCTTACGCGTGAGCGACTTTCGTCCTGCCAACTGTCCAAGGAGGGGTTGCGCAAGTGCGGCGCCGGCGAGAGCGGCAGCTGATACGAGGAAGTTTCTACGGTCAGTCATGAATTGCTCCAAAGAACGGATAGATACAGTTGGATGATGTTCATGCGCAGACGGAATTGTCCCGGTAGGCCGGTTCTTGAATCATCAGGATTCGAATTTGCGCCTGCGCAGATTTAAGCTACGGTGCCGCTCAAAAGGATCAGCGACAACACCGAATGCGGCAAGCGGACGACAGGTGGGAGATGAATGCCATAGGTACTGAAATCAAGGACCGCAGGTTTCGAGTCACGATAGCGCTAGTTTGGCGCGGATTTGGGTTGCTGTCAACCGCATTCGCGTCCAGTGGGACGCGGCGAAGCGAAGAAACGGATCCGCCAGATGTCTGCCACGCCATTTCTGGGGTGAGTCAGAATCAAATTACTTGATCGCAAGACAGGTGCGGCGCGATGCCAGATGGATCGCCTGTTCGAGATCTGCGATCAGGTCCTCTTGGTCCTCAATGCCGACAGAAATCCGCACAAGATCTTGCGGCAAATCGCGTTGCGCGAGCACCTCGGGCGGAACACTGGCATGAGACATGTGTCCGGGCAGGCTGATCGACGAGTTGATACTCCCAAAGCTGACCGTGATGCGAAACAGTTTCGCGTGCTCTGCGATCGCCTTTGAGACCTCGGCTGAACCGGTGGTTAAACTCAACACCGCTCCCGGCCCGCGCGCCTGAGAACGTTGAAGTTCATAGCCGGGGTCGTCAGCGAGCCCCGGGTAATAGACCCGCTTGATCTCCTTATGGTTCGAGAGGAACTGCGCAATCGTCTGGGCATTCCGTTGCTGGCAGTCGAGGCGGAGCTTCAGAGTTTTGATGCCGCGGAGCAGCAAGAATGAATCGAATGGCCCAAGGGCATTTCCCTCCGCATTCTGCACGAAATAGATCTTGTCGGCCAGCGTCGCATCGTTGACTACGACTGCCCCGGCTGTTACATCGTGGTGTCCGCACAAAAACTTGGTTGCCGAATGCAGAACAATGTCCGCGCCGAGATCGATCGGGTTCTGTAGATAGGGCGACATGGTGCTGTTATCCACGCAGAGAAGCGCGCCATGAGAATGGGCCAATGCTGCTACGCGGCGAATATCAATCACGCGCAGCAAGGGGTTTGTTGGAGACTCAAGATAGACAAGCCGTGTATGCGGAGTAATCTGCTGTTCGAAAAGGTCCGCATTGCAGGCGTCAGCGTACCGCGCGGTAATACCGGTACGGTCAAGCACCTTTGAGAACAGGCGGCATGTACCCCCGTAAAGATCGCTGTCGGCAAGGATCTCGTCTCCGTTTTGCAGAAGCTTTGTGACCGTGCTGATGGCTGCCATGCCGCTGGCAAAAGCGAAGCCACGCGCGCCGTTTTCGAGCAACGCCAAATGCTTCTCAAGCACGGAACGGGTCGGATTTCCGCTTCGCGAATAGTCGTACTCACCAAACGAGTCCGCATGCTCCTGCTCGAATGTCGCAGTCTGGTAGATGGGCGTCGAGATGGGACGGAAGCGATCTCCCGGAGCGGGATCGAAGCTGACGAGACGGCTAGCGAATTTCATTGGAAACTTCCTCCTGGATAGCGCCGCGAGCTGCGGCTGCAAAGGCTTGCTCAAGGTCGGCAATGATGTCTTCTGGAGCTTCGAGTCCCACGGAGAGGCGAACAAGACTGTCCGAGATTCCGAGGGTTCGACGGAGTTCGGGCTCGAGATCGGCGTGCGTTGTAGAAGATGGATGGGTGATCAGTGTCTCAAGACCGCCAAGGCTCTCGGCCCGCGAACAGAGTTGCACGTTGTTCAATGCGCGGATTGTTGTGTCGACTCCGGCCTTTAATTCAAATGCGATCATCGCGCCGGGTGACTTTTGCTGCTTTTCCGCAAGGGCCTTCTGTGGGAACGAATCGAGTCCGGGGTAGTAGACCTTCGCGACCGCGGGGTGGTTTTCAAGCCAGCCTGCAATCAGCGAGGCGCCCTCACAATGAAGCCGCAATCGCGCCGGCAAGGTCTTCATACCTTGAAGCGTCAGCCACGCTTCGAAGGGCGCCTGTGTTGTTCCGATGGTTTTGCGAATCAGGCAGAGACGCTCCCGAAGTTCCTCGTCCCGCGTGGCGATCGACCCGCCAACTGTCGCGTTATGACCGTCGATGTACTTGGTCGTCGAAAGCACGGAGATGTCCGCGCCAAGTTCGAAAGGCTTCTGAAGAATCGGCGTCAGGAATGTGTTGTCGACTGCCAGAAGAATCGAACGCCGTTTCGTAATCTGGGCTACCGCCTCGATGTCTGTCAGCTTCAGCGTAGGGTTGCCGGGTGTCTCGATGAAAACGATACGTGTTCGAGGAGTGATTGCAGTTTCGATGTTGATGGGATCGGAGCTATCGACAAACGAGGCAGTGATCCCAAGGTTTTCGAGTACTTCTCGAAACAGGCGCATGGTGCCGCCATACACGACATCGGAAATGATCGCATGATCGCCGGATTTCAGTACGGACAAAAAGAGCGTGGTGACCGCAGCCATGCCTGTTCGGAAACAGACGGCGGGCGGAGTATCTTCAAGCGTACCAAGTGCTTTTTCGAGGGCATCTACAGTTGGGTTTGAAACGCGGGAGTAGCTGAATCCCTTGTCGACGCCGACGGCATCGTGAACAAATGTGCTGGTCTGATAGAGCGGAAACAGAATCGAACTGGCGTGAGAATCCAGCGATCTGCCGCCATGAATGGCAATTGTGGAATCCTTGGGGACTTGTGTGCTCAATGCAATCTCCATTGCAACTGGTAAATAACATCCAGAAACAGGTCAGCCGCCTTGGGAACCCCAGGCGGCTGCCAGTATGGAGATTGAGTGGGTGAACTCAGACTTCCGAAGCTGGCCTAACACCGCCTGGGGTGTGCATGGCCATAGGCATTCGTGAAGTGCGGATCATCGTCAATTGAATGTGCTCGCTTTGTGAAACCTGTTTCATCGTAGCATGATGAATTGGAATTCCGCCAACTCTCTCGCATTGGCACGGCACCAACTCCTATCGATTCAGGGAGATTCCACTTTTCCTAATTTGGCAACGGCCGCCTTGACGGCGCAAATCCAGACCGTAGGTGCGAAATTGACGCTACTTCTATGGTCTCCTATACTTTCTTAATGCAATTGATGTGCCAATTTTGTTGTTGTCGCTCCTTCCGGGCTTGTCCTGCGGAGTTGAGGACCGTGGCACTCACTTCATTTTTCAGCTGAACCTTCAGGTTTTCATCCCTTTCGAGACAAGCGTTCTGGTCACATGGTGTATCTCCCCTTGTGCATGAACCTAGGCGATTTAATCTCCATAACCATCAACCCAGTATCAAGCGCGGTGTCCATCATCAATGCAAACAGAGAGCCCGGATCTTGAACTCGGCGTAGCGCTCCCTGATCGAATCGGCGGAACGCCGCTGATCCGACTGGACAAATTGGTTCAAGGGCTCGAAGGGATTACGCTGCTGGCCAAGGCCGAGTGGCTCAATCCAGGCGGCAGCGTGAAAGATCGCGCCGCGTCAGCCATGGTTCGCAAGGCACGGGAAGAGGGAAAGCTCGGGCCTGGCAAGATTCTGATGGATGCAACCAGCGGCAACACAGGAATTGCACTTGCCATGCTGGGTGCCGCGCAGGGCTTTCCCGTGCGGCTGGCAATGCCCTCCAATGTCTCGCCGGAACGGAAGCATATTCTCAAGGCGTATGGCGCTCAAGTGGATTGGACCGATCCGGACAAGGGCTCGGATGGGGCGATTCGCCGAGCGCGGGAGTTGGCGGGCAACGAGCCGGAGCGCTTTTGCTATATCGACCAATATTCGAACGACGCAAACTGGCAAGCCCACTACCAGGGCACAGGGCCTGAAATCTGGCGGCAGACCGAAGGCCGGGTAACTCATTTTGTGGCAGGTCTGGGCACCAGCGGAACCTTCATGGGGACGACACGCAAACTGAAGGAACTGAATCCTGCTATCCAGGCCATCAGCATGCAACCGGATTCACCCTTTCATGGTCTCGAGGGATTGAAGTATATGGCCACCTCCATCGTGCCAGCCATTTACGATCCCGGTCTTGCCGATCGCCAGGTGACAGTCGAGACCGAAGCAGCGTACGCAATGGCAAAACAACTTGGACGCGAGCAGGGCTTGCTCGTGGGTATCTCGGCTGCGGCGGCGGTTGCGGCCAGCCTGGAGATAGCCCGCGAAGAGGCCGCGAACGGACGTCGCGCAGTGATCGTCACTGTGTTGCCGGATTCGGCCGACAAGTATCTAAGCGAGCGGTTCTGGGAGCAGGCATGAGCGTACTGCATCTGAGTAAGGCGGTCTACGACGCGATCCGCGCCCACGGCGAGGAGACTTATCCGCATGAGTGCTGCGGCGCGCTGCTTGGGCAATCGACACCAGATGGATGGCGAATCAATCTATCGGTCAAGGCGGGTAATACGCGCACCGACTCGGCGCATAATCGCTACCAGATTTCTCCTGGAGAATTGGTCAGAATCGAACGCGAGGCGCGTAAACAGGGATTGAGTATCGGCGGGTTCTATCACTCGCATCCGGACCATCCCGCGCAATGGTCTTCGACTGACCTTGCCGAGGCGCACTGGCTGGGTTGCTCGTACGTCATCACGGCTGTGGCCCAGGGCAAGGCGATTCTTACCAACTCATTTCTGCTTGCGGGAGAAACCGAAGAGGATAGGCGATTCGAGCTGGAGACCATAGAGGTAACCGAGTAAAGGATTCACTGAGCCGCAGATTTACCATGCGAGTATATCCGCAAAGATGTAAGACGGGAGTTGAAGAGAATGACTATCTACATACCCACGCCGTTGCGTCCCTTCGCGGCGGGCAACGACACTGTAGAAGTAACGGCCGCTACTGTTGCTGGCGCGCTCGATCAGTTGACGCAGGCCCACCCCGACCTGCGCAAGCATCTGTTCACCAGCGAAGGTAAGGTGCGTGCCTTTGTGAATCTGTATCTCAACGACGAAGATGTGCGCTATCTGCCGGCCAAGGAGGAGACGGCCATTTCCCCGAATGATACCCTCTCCATCATTCCTTCCATCGCCGGAGGCACTTCCTGAAGGCCACGCCTGCGAGTGCAGCAACGCATTGAAGGAATGCTTGCTTCGATATTGACGAACAGGGAGAACCTCGCAGGGCAGTTGAGGCAGAAACTGGAGAAATCGCGCTTCCCGGTACCTCTGAAGTGCCTGGCGTTTCATTCGATCCGGTTCTTTCGTCCCGGGCATCCCCTTCTGAAACACGGCGCTCATGCGCTTCCTGGTCGGATTTTGTCTATCATTCAAATTGACTTCGCAGCCCATCTCCGGGTACGCTCATCGCATGAGTGCTGTTACTCTTCGCCGCTGTTGTTGCTCCCGCGCCTAGCTGGGTGAGCGAACAACACTGTTTCCTGCATGCGATGAGATTCCCATACAGACTCTTCCTCGATCCAGCGACTCTCTCGATCTTGTTCCCTTTGTACGTCGCGTGACCGCGGCGACAAAAGGCGAATCTTCGATGCTCTGAACTCCCGGTTCAGGCCGCATTGCCCCAACACACAAGGAGATTGTTCGATGAAGCCCAATACCTCCGAATATGCCCGCGCCTCCAATAAGCAATTTCTCCTCCTCATCCTCGGTCTCGCAATTGCCGCTTCGATTCCAACGCGAGCGCTGGGGCAGCAGCCCCAGGCAGCTCCACTTGAGACAGCATCTGATTCGGTAAAGAAGGATTTCACGGAAGAGTGGGTCTATCGCGTTCAATATGGCCACAAAGACGAATGGTTGAAGATCTTCAAGAAGTATCAGATTGCGATTCTGGAACGGCAGAAGCAGTTGGGCTATGTGAAGGACTTCACAGTTTGGGGGCCCGGGCTGCATACCGATGAGAACTCGCGCTGGGACTATCGCGTGATTATTGTGCGGGCATCGTACGACGCGCCTCCTGGGCAGTCGGAAGGAGAGGTTGCGAAGCAACTGTTCCCCGATCTGGAGACATTTAAACGGGAAGAGAACCGCCGCTGGGAGCTGACGGCCAACCACTGGGATCTCCCCATTCACCAGGTAAAAATCGACTCGGCCGAGTGATTTGATCGTGATCTGCCAACCCCAACCGAAGTATCCAGGAGAAGCCGATGAGTACTGTACTGAGTGAGGTCTTGACCGCCAACCAGAAATACAGCGAGTCGTTCGGAGAGAAGGCCAATCTTGCCCTACCCCCTGCCCGCAGATTTGCCGTGCTGACCTGCATGGATGCCCGGCTCGATCCTGCCAAGTACGCGGGGCTGTCGGAAGGCGATGCGCATGTTATCCGCAACGCGGGCGGTCGGGCGAGCGATGATGCCATTCGTTCGCTGGTTATCAGTTACAAACTGCTGGGCACTCGCGAGTTCTTCGTTGTCCATCACACCGATTGCGGCATGGAATTCTTTACCAACGACGTGATCCGCGGATTGCTCAACAACAGCCTGGAAACAGCGGAGCTTACAGCCGATGGTTTTCGCGACATCGGAAAAGGGCCCGGGTCGCGCGCCGGAGAATTCATCGAGTGGCTTGCCATTCCGGACCGGAATCGAGCGGTGGTTGATGACGTCCTGCGTATTCGGACGCACCCATTGGTGCCTCGTTCCATTCCGATCTACGGATTCGTATACGACGTAAAGACCGGCAAGCTGATTGAGGTGGAAGCGGCGACGAGGACGGGCGTCGCCAGTTAGAGCCGAACCGTTCTATCGCTCGGTCGAAAGTCAGTTCCGGCGGCTGTCAGATCATGGGGTTGCGGCTCAAGTGTGCGCGGCGATCATGAAGCAAGATCCCTACGCACACTCTGCAATGCCGTTTCAAGCGGGGGCTTGCGAATCCCGGAAACGTGCGGGGGACAAGTCCATCACTGTACATTTTCTCGAATCGGTCTATACTGCATTGCATGAATCAGTCGTACAGTGCCGCTCGGCATCTTGCATGTTGTCCCTGTTGCCGCTAGCAACAGTTCCATACTGCGACTGAGAAATTACGCTATCTCAACAACTCCGCGAAGACATGGTCTGCGCCTTAGGCGCTGCTCGTCTCTCGCTGTCCGCTCCTGCTGAAACGGCATTTCCCGTCGCCTTGTCCTTACTTCCAATCCACGCTCAGTCAAGGGGAGATTCTCTATGCGCATTCTTACGTTCCTACCAGGCCCATCGGTTCTTCAGATAGGATTGAATACGATCGTTGTTCTGCTCGCCCTTTCTTTTGCCACACACACGACGCAGGCCCAGAGTCTGGGCTACGAAGGGCCCACGGGTATCTTCGTCACGCCACTCGCTGCTACAGCTGCTTCGCCCGTGCATGGAGCAGGCCATCCTGTGGTCGCCTACCATCTGCTTGCCGGCGGGCCTGTGATCGGTACCTTTAACACAGTCTCTATTACCGAAGGTTTCGCGAAGC
>Ga0302319_10019564_pt1 | contig 12296 bp, 19 predicted proteins | sample Bog_T0_2_FD_203319 | JGI IMG/M metagenome (GOLD analysis project Ga0302319, IMG submission 203319) | Peat permafrost microbial communities from Stordalen Mire near Abisko, Sweden - Bog_T0_2 | ecosystem: Environmental > Terrestrial > Soil > Wetlands > Peat | place: Sweden: Abisko, Stordalen Mire... | reverse complement strand
GAATCCGAATCTCTTCCAATGTCTTATGGTCAAGAGCACGAGCGTCTCGGCGCTTCATGACTCATTATACATCATGTCCACTTACTTATGAACTGATTAATACCGAGGAAAGTACCTGGCAATAAGCGCGGGCGTCTCGTATGCGGCCGAACCCGTCGGGGATTCGGGGCGGTGCTTCAAGGAGCGGAAGCGGCTTTCCGGATATCGGTTGTCGTCGGAGACGTAGGGCCGGCTGTGGGTTTTGGTGACGCCGAGGCCGGCCTTGAGCAGGGCGACAGGCTTGGAGGTCATCGCCGATCCAGGGTCGGCGTGCAGGGTGAGCTGGCCGCGCTGAATGTTGCGCTTGGCGCAGGAGTCCTCGCTGCGACGCTTGTCCAGTAGAGCACTTTCACGCGGTGCGACCAGAGTCAAGCGCACGCTTCCCCGCAGCCCGCCAAGGAACTCCCGGAGCGTTGACGCTTGCGTTGCGATCACGCACTCCATCACCAGCTTGCCAGAGGCGTCCAAAACTCTCACGGAGATCGTTGCCTGGTAGTGTTAGCGCCGGTTTAAAGGAGCAGCACTTTCGCCGGTTTTGACGTCATTCGGAGCGTCGTTTTCACTCCGAGGCACACGAATGCGGACCCGTACATCGACTTTGGAGGCGCGCGGCATCTAGTCCGTGTTCAGCGAAGCGTCGGCGTTCAGTCGATAAGCGGCCCTCCCGCGCCGTCAGCATGGGCAGCAGCATCGGAACGCCGAGCGTGTTTGGTGTCCGGCCGGAATGATTCGATCACCAGGTAGAGTTTATCGGCGCTGTTGACCTTGCCCGCTATGCAGTGCGCCTGATCAGGCGGGATGAGCTGGGCTTTGGTGAAGTCGTACAGACGATAAACGCGCTGCGTGTCGCGGTCCTGCATCAAGAACACCGCGCAAGAGCGGTATTCCGTCCGAGAGAGCAGGAACAGATGATTGGCGCTGAAATTGAACATCAGGTGAGATGGGAGTAAGGATTCCAGCCGGAAGCGGGAGTTGAGACTCCCGCCCCATTGGCAGCGCCGTTGAGGGGTTAGCCCGGCTGACTCCTCCGTAACGGGTTATCGCATAGTGCGGCGCTTGCTCGGAGCCGACCCGCAACTACTCGGCCGGCAGATTCGGATGCTTGGACTTGCGCAGGCTGTCGCCGCCCAGCAAGAAGATTTCGGAGTTCTCGACGAGCCGATCGGCTATGGCGGTGGCAATAGTCGTGTTGAAGAGGATATTGCCCCAGTCAGAGAACGCAGTGTTCGTAGTGATAATGGTGGACCGTCTCTGGCTGTGCCGCGTGGAAATGACTTGATAGAAGAGATTCGAGGTCTGCTGATCGAGGGCCAGGTAGCCCAGTTCGTCAACGACAAGGGCGGTGGGCTCCGTGGAGGTCTTGAGCTTGCGGACCAGAGAGTGATCGACTTGCGAGGCGAGCAACTGATTCAGCATGTCCATGGCGGTGGTGAACAAGATGCGCTGATTGGCCTGACAAATGCGCCAGCCAATGATTTTCGATAGAAAGGTCTTGCCCACGCCAGGATTCCCGATGAACACAAGATTGGTTCCCTTGTGCAGAAACTCCAGGTCGAGTAGCCGCAGGATGCGGTTTTTGTTTTGCAGCCGGGTCTTGTGATGGTGGAAGTGGAAGCCGTCAATGCTGGGCTGCGACTGCAAGCGCGAGCATTTGAAGCGGCGTTCAATGGCGCGGTGGTTGCGCGCCTCCAATTCCATATCGACAAGCCATTCCAGCGTGGCGGTCACGCTGAGATTCTTGGTGGCGGCATCAGAAATCGTGCTCTCCAGTTGGAGGCTCATCGTCGACAGGTTCAGTTGATCCAGTTTCTCTGGCAGAGTCATCGGATTCCTTTCCGGATTCAAGAATGAAAGCATCGTAGGCCAGTAGCGACAACGGGTCGGTAGCCAGTTCATTGAGCTGCGGATCGCGGAGACGAAGGGGCGGCTGAGGCCGCCGCGGCGTCTGCTGCTGGCGGAGGATGTTGGCGACGTAGTCGGCGCCGAAAGCGCGAGCGGCATGCGCTTTGGCGAGGGCACCGGCCACCGCATCCGGCCCGTACTGCCGGATCAGTTCCAGCAGTTCATTGAGTTGGCGCGACAGCGCACGGTCGCTATCGGCCAAACCACGCACATAACCCTCGACCACGTCTGAGGCGCAGAGACCGTCCAGGAAATCGAGGACGCGTTGCTGAGCCTGCGAGCGGCGGGCCGCCGGACGCTGTTCCGCCAGTTCTCGCTCGAAGCGCTCGGCACCAAAAGTTTTGCCGCGTCGCCAGCTGCGCGCGTAGGAGACGATCTCCTGGTAGCGATCGTAGATAGTGACGGAACTGGAATCGGCTTTCAAGGTGAGCCGGCGTCCGACAAAGCGATGCGGGACGCAGTAGCGGTTGCCATCGAACTGCAAGCGAAGATCTTTGTGGACCAGGGCCTCGACTGTGTCCCGGTAATCGTAAGGGATCACTGGCAGCGGGCGTAGGGCATCGGCGCGGAAGCGATCAATGGGTCGCTGCCGAGTCTCATGATGCAGGCGCTGATTGGCGACCTCGGCCAGCCACTGTCGCGCCTGGCGGTTCACATCGTGCAGGTCGGTGAATTCGCGCAATGGCCAGAAATTCTGGCGTACGTATCCGATGCCGCCGCGTTCCACTTTCCCTTTTTCCCACCCGCTGGCCGGGTTGCAGGCCCGCGGGACGAAATTGTATTCGCGGGCGAATGCCAGGAACCGCGGGTGGAAACGCACCATGCGACCATCATGTTCAGCCACAGCGGTGGCGAGATTGTCATAGAAGATTTCCCGGCTCACACCGTTGAAAGCAGTAAGGGCGTGGATGTGGCAACGCACAAAGGTTTCAAAACTCTGGCTGTGGGTGAACTCCAGATACGACATCCGGCTGTGTCCATCGACCAACGCGAAAGCATACAGCTTGCGCTGGTCGCCCTCGTAGCTCAGAACGCCGAAGTGCCCCCAGTCCACCTCGAAGCGTTCGCCGGCCTCGGGCTCCATGCGCACGAAGGCGCGCTTCGGCCGTGCTTGCGGGCGCACCTTGTGGATGTAGTCCCGCAAGATCGTGTGGCCGCCCATAGCCAAGCGGACGCAGCCGTTGTTCGATGACGGCCGCGCTGGCCCGGGCGTCCTTCTCCAGCAATTCGGCGATGGTGGACTTGAAGGGATCCAATTTACTGACGCGAGATCGCGCCGCCGGCATCTGCGCCAGCGCCTCCAAGTACTTCTTGATGGTCCGCCAAGTCATGCACAAGTGCTGTTCGATCCTGCGTATGGGCCAGTGCTCGGACCAATACAGGTGATGCAAATCGTTGATCTGATCGGTGGTGAGCATGGCTCGCTCCCCTTTATGGGGCAGAAGGCCGCCCATTTGCCAGATGGCTGTTGTTGGCAAGAAAGAGCGACTGCTTCTAATTCAACGACTTGCAATGTGGCTGGGTTGTTGTTGGCAAGATTATGAGCTGAGTTGTTGTTGGCAAGACGGCGTTGTCGCCGTTGCTGGTCTCTTTGCCGCTGACTCTGCCGGTTTCGTTCCGCCCGCGCAGGATTGTCCTCGCGCAATTGCATCCAACAGCCGGGGTGTTCCGCGCGCCACTTCTGTCCGCTGTCCAGGCACACCTGTCGGTACACGGGATCGGCGGCGGTCTTTCGCCTGTGGTAATCGTTACGGCGCCGTCGCTGGCAGTCGGGATCGCTACAGACGGCCTGAGCGGGCCGGAACTTGGATGGCGGAAATGAACTCTGGCAATAGCGACAGACCCGTTCTCCCATGAGCCCGTTCTCGCATGCGTCGGCGCTCGATTGGCGAACGGCACCATCGCCGCAGGTCTGCGATTTAGAGACTCATGTAGAGTACATACCGCGTCTCCGCCAATGGGGCAGAATTGAACTACAAAACCGGCGAAAACGCTGCTCTTCTATTCCGGCGCTGACATGGTAGAAACCGTGCCTGCCGACTTCGAGCCTAGACCGGTCGAGGAATACCTCTCCGGGGGGCTTCAACAACTACTGCGCCAAGGTGTCCATCGCGCTGCCCGTCCGCATTTATGCGCATTCCGGATGATGCCGATCACGATTCCGGGCTGATGGTGATCACCATTCCGGCGGGAAGCCGATCAGTTTTTGGCGTTCCCCGGAATGGCTGCAAATTCCGGCGAAGGTGAACGCTGATTCCGACGGGAACGAGAACGGCATCCCGGGCCGAAGGCGAACAGTTGTCGGCCCGTAGCGACGCTGGCAGCATGATTGTGCAACAAGTGTTCGGCTTCGTGAAAGCCATCCGGAGCGCAGCGGAGAAACAGCGCCACCAGCGGAGAAAGTGAAGTGACCCCTGGAGTGCGACACGAAGTTAAGGGGGGTTTCGCCGTTCGCTGGGAAAGCGTTGCACGGCGGGGTTGTCATAATCCACTCTGGAATCACCTGAGCGGAAGACAGGGCAACGCAGGGATGCGACCCGAGCGTCGACTCAGGGGCCGGAACGGCTGGGGCGGCTTCGGCCGCCCCGTAAAGCTTCAGCCATTCTGGCGCAACTGCGTTAAATCCCAAGGTCGCAGGGGCAGAGCCCCCGTTGGGTCGCTGGCGCGAGTGTCTCATCGCTTGGCCCTGTTCTCGAACTTGGCGGGCGGGACATAACCGAGAGCCGAGTGCAGCCGTTTCTGATTATAGACACGCTCCAGGAATTCGCCGAAGCTGGCGCGGGCTTCGTGGAAGTCGCGGTATTCGTTGCGGTAAACCTCTTCGTATTTCAGCGATTTCATAAACGACTCGCAGGCGGCGTTGTCGTATGGGTTTCCTTTGCGGCTCATGCTGATGGTGGCGTGGTGTCGCTTCAGCATCTCCGTGTAGTCCTGCGAGGCGTATTGCACGCCGCGATCGGAGTGGTGCACCAGACAAGGCGCCGGCTTGCGCTCGATGAGCGCCATGCACAAGGCCGCCACGGCCAAGCCGGCCTCCAGCGTTCGCCCCAGCGCCCAGCCGATCACGCGCCGCGAGAACGCGTCCAACACCACGGCCAGATACACGAACTCCACACGCAGACGGATGTAGGTGATGTCGGCAACCCAGAGCTAATTCACGGCCGTGGCTGTGATTTCACGTGCCAGGTTCGGGTAGACCGGCAGGTTGTGCCGCGAGTTGGTGGTGACCACGAACGCGCGGCGCCGTACACACAGCAGATTGTCTTTGCGGATCATTCCCAGTACCCGTTTGTGGTTAATCGCAAAGCCGCGCCGCTGCAACTCGACCGTGATTTTTCTGTATCCACAGACGGGTGATTCCAGCGCAACCTTCTGCCTCTGATCGCGGATTCCCATCTCGACCGGCGTTGCTTGCCGCGGCACGCGCCAACGATAGTAACCAGCCCGGCTCAGGCCCGTCATCTGGCATAGCGCGTTCACGGCTTTGCCTTTCGAAGCGGCTTGTTGGACTTCTTCAAACATGCATCCGCGCCACTGACGACGGCCGGCGGGTGATGATCCTTGAAATGCTGCAAGGCTTCTTTAAAGAAATCGTTCTCCATCGTGAGTTGGCCGATCTTCCGCTCCAACTCGCCGATGCGTTGGGCATCGTCCAAAGCCGGTTGTCCGGTCCCACGACGGCCAAGACCAAGGAAGGCCAACTCTCCTTTGGCGCGCCACTCTCCGCGCCAACGTTCCAGCAACTTTGGACTCAGTTGATATTTCCGCGCGATTTCACCGGTCGTGCTGCCGGCATCCAGCGCGCGCATCGTGGCGATCTTCAGATCGCGATTGTAAACAGCTCGGGTCAAATCCATGCCTCTCTCCGTTCACTGTATTTGGCCCCTTAACTTGATGTCTCGCTTTTTGGGTTCACTCCAAAGGGGCGCACCCTTGCCCCCCCTCAGTCCCAAGAAACTCCGGCGAGCGTTAACAGCCTGCGGTAGAACGCCCTTTTTGCGACCGCAGTAGCCCTCTCCTCTGAGCTTCAAACTTACGCCGCGAGTCCGTCCACGGCGTCCCAGTCGGCGCGTTCGACGAATTCGGCCACGTAGAGGCGCGCCAGTGCAATCCACAAGCTTAAAAGCGCGTTCAAAAGCGCCGGAGACGCCCCCTGGAGCGTCCTGGGCTTCCCAATTCCATGCAGTTTGCGCACCAGCAGCGCAATGTTGAACGCGGCGGCGTGAAACAGCAGCCGCTTCAGAATGTTGTCCCGCCCTCGCAGGTGCGTGCGCCGCATTCCGCCCGTGTCGTACATGTGCGCGAAACTGCGTTCGACCAACTCCGATCTCAGCTTCAACAACCGCCGCCCACGCTCGCTCCGCACCCGGCCCCGGTTGGCGTAAACCAGGTCGCGCTCGGCCTCGCGTCCGCTCCAATTGCGCCGGCCGCGCTCCGGTTCCGCGATCACCGTGCTCACCGCTGCCTCTTCCACCGGTGCCAGCACCGCGCCGCTGTGGTAGCCCTTGTCGGCGACCACGCCCTGCACGCCGCTTTCGCTCAAAAACTCGGCGTTCGCGCGCGCCTCGCTCAGCGTTTGCGCGACCGTCGCGGAGTCGCCCTGGCCGGCCGCCTGCAACGTCACCGCCACCAACGCACCGCTGTTCAAATCGACGGCGTGCTCCGCCTTGTGAGCCAAATGCGTGCGCCCGTCCTTCATCTTGGCGATGCGGGAATCGGGGTCCGCCGGGCTCTTCCAATCTTTGTTCGAGGTCTTCTTCTTACGCTTGCGATCCAACCGCGCCGACTGCTCCGGCGTCGGATTCTCAATGCCCTCCGCCGCGGCCAGTCCCTTCAGATACTCCACGTACTTCGCGCCCGTGTCGCGCCGCTCAATCGAACGCATCGCCGCGTTGGCTTCCAGCGTCGTCGCATCGATGCCCAGCGTCTGCCCATTCAGCAACCCCTTGGCACCCAGCGCCCACACGAACCAGCGGAACACCGCGCGATGCGTTTCCACCGGCAACAGCCGCCGCGTCCGCGACAGTCTCGAATGATCCGGCGTCTGGTCGCTGAGATTGAAGCCCAGGAATTCGCGCAGACTCAAGCTGTCGGCCTGACGCCACGCGATCCCGCGCTCGCTACTGATGCCCTCGCAGTAGCCGACCAACAGCGCCCTGAAATACACCCCAGTCGTGATGCTCGGCCGGCCCTTCACCGGTTTGGAGAAGCGTTGGTAAAGCTGCTCGGCTTTGCGGTCGAACTTGCACTCATCGAGAACCGCGTTCACCTTCGCGTAGAACGGATGCGACCCCGGTTTGGTGATCTCTTCCGTCGTCACCCACAGATCGCTCTGCTTCGATTTCTTCCGCCCCATCGCCATGCTGAATTAGACGTTTCAAACTTTCTCTAGGTCACATGTTTCGGACGGTTTCTACCACAGGCTGTTAAACCATTTTCTGTAATACTGTGATATGCCCTGGCGCTTTCTCGTGCCGTGACACGGCAAGGGCGAAGGTGTATTCGGATGATTTGAGGCGCAAGCTGTTGGAGGCTCACCAGCGGGGTGAGGGCAGTCTGCCGAGCTTGGCGGCGCGATTCAGCGTCAGCGTGGGATCGGCCAAGAAGGTGTTGCGGGCGTTGCTGCACAACGGCCAGATGGAACGGCCACCAGGAGCTAAGCGCGGCCGGACCAACAAATTGACGGCAGAGGTGCGGGAGCGCTTGCGCTTGTGGATCGCATCCCAATCGGACCTGACGCTGGCGAAATTGCGTGCGCGCCTTGAGCGGGAATTGCATCTGAGCGTCAGTGTGGGGCGCTTGTGGACAGTGTTGCGGGAGACCAATCTGCGGCTGAAAAAAATCACTCCACGCCGCCGAGCAGGACACCGAAGCAGGCCGGCGGCAACGCGCGAAGTGGTGGGAGCAGATGGAGCGGATCGAGGCGGAACGGCTGATTTTCTTGGACGAGAGCGGTGTGACGACGGAAATGACACGGCGCTATGGCCGGGCGTTGGGAAGTGCGCGCGTGCAAGAGGGCACACCGGCCGGCCACTGGAAGATGCTCACCGTTCTGAGGGCGGTCGGCCAGTCCGGTTCTGGCCGTGGAGTTAGCCAACCGCGAGAGCACGAGCAGTTGGCGTGAGTTTCTGGAGCAGCTGAAGAAGAGCGGGTTGCGTGGCGTGGAGTTTGTGGCCAGCGACGATCATCCGGGACTGAAGCGAACCATTGCCGAGGTGTTACCCGAAGCGGCCTGGCAGCGCTGTTATGTGCACTTTCTGCGCAACGCGCTGGATCATCTGCCGCGCAAGGCCGATGACGATTGCCTGACCGAGTTGCGCTGGATTTACGATCTCCGCAACCTGGCCGAGGCTCGTCAGGACTTGTGGCCTGGCTGAAGAAATGGGAGTCGCGCTACGCCCGGCTGTGCCAGTGGGTAGAGGGAAACATCGAAGAGACGCTGACGTTCTACCGGCTGCCGCAGGCCCATCACAAGCACCTGAAATCGACCGACATGCTGGAGCGGCTGAATGAAGAATTGAAGCGGCGAACTCTGGTGGTACGCATCTTTCCCAACGCCCAGAGTTACCTGCGGCTGGTGCGGGCACTGGCTGTCGAGATCCACGAGGATTGGATCGAAGCGACCCGCTACCTGAACATGGAGGAACTCAAAGAACACATAAAACAAATCCTGAGAAACCTGGAACCCGCCGCCTGACGGCGAGACCTTGAAGACAATTCGCGGACGCGCTAAACCGCAGTTCCGCCCAGTGAAAGGCTTGCCGATTCTCACCGATTCTGCAGAACTTGACGCACACAACTCGAGTCAATCGGGCTTGTGGAGGAAAGGACACGACCTGACCAACCTTGGTCCTCGGCTTTTCCCGCCATCCTGCGCGGAGTCGCGTGAAATCGAATTGTTCACTCCCATCGTGATCCAAGCAGCCTCTCAAGTCGTAGGTCGTGAGAGTTGAGTGCGGTGACCGTAGATTGCAGAAATTCCATTGGATGTTTCAGCAAGTTTCAGTGTCGGTCGTAGCACGAAGAGGGTTTCAGGAAGTTTCAAACTTTGACCGTTTCTCGCGTTGTGCAGGCAACAGCAAAGACCATGGCGACCGAAAAAATGGGTAGTGGAACGTAAAGGGTTGTTGCACAGTTTGGGGCCTATTCAGGTGGAACTCCTCTCATGCAGTGCACTTGCGACGGGCACGAAACGCCCCGATACGTGCACATTCGTGCACGTATCGCGGGGCTACATTTTCGAGCCAATTTGTTTTATTCGCCCAGCACATGGCGGGCGTCGCCGTCCTCGTTGATAGGTCGGTCGGTTGATTTTGTAGTGACCGAACAGAAGCACGTGCCCGCTCAGTGGATCACACATCAAGCTGTCCCGCGCCAGTCCATAGAGGCCCTCGAATCCCTGGCGCAAATCGGTGGCCCGCGCGGCCAGATAAATCCGTGTCGCCGATCCGAAGCCGAACATCTTCAGGCCCGCTCCAGCGCGCCCGCCAACCGCTCCAATGTGCTCCCGTTGAACCCGCGTCCCACTTCGATGCGACGCCCGTTGCTCAGCACCACTGCCAGCGCGCAGTCCGCACCGGCGGCCACCGCATGCGGTGAGGCTCACAGTTCCACAGCCAGCAATGGCTTCGCGCCATCTCGCGCACGCGGCTACCGCTCCCACCGGCTTCGGTAACGCGCCAACGTGCTCAATGCCAGACCATGCTCACGGCAAAACTCACTCCGCGCCAACCCGCTGGCCTCGTACTCCGCAACCACTTGCTCCACCTCGCACCGATTCCGCAGGCGCCGTACCGCGTCTGCCTGCTATTCCTGCATCCCCTTACTGCACCGCCAACGTCAAGCCGGGAACAGATGGGACCCTCTGACGCTTACTAATGAGCAACATGAGGTGGGCCACCGCCATAGTCGTCCGCTTCTCCCCTCGCCTCGGCGCTAATCGTTTGAACCGGGCCTGAAAGACAGAATCGCTCTTACGGGCTGCAGACCACGCGCACTGCATCAAAGCTGTCCGCAGATATGGGTTGCCTGGGTGGTTTGTGAATCTTTTTGAATACCTGTACTTTCCCGATTACCCATACACAAGCCAGCCCAACTTGCCATCTGTTCTGCAGTCGGAAACGGCTCCAAAGTTTTGTCCCGGCGCACGCCACATGCTGTCAGCTGAGGCGGCTGCTGCTTGAAAGAATGTAGAAACTCGAAATACGTGCACATTCGTGCACGTAGATGTCACGCGCGCCACTCGTCGGTGCATGCGGGTTGTGAAGGCTGAAACCAAGGGAAGGACGGTATGCCGCGGCCTGTGAATTGACGAAATGCTGATCTGCCGAATAGAGGGCGCTGCCAGGGATGGCGGCTTCTCTAGTCCGACCGCATTCATGCGGGCTGCGATTGAACGGGAGTTAGCTGGACGTGAAAGCGGAGTAGATGCGGCTGAAGAACGAATCGCTGCCAGCCTCGACCCCCTGGCCCGCGAGATCCGAGGGGTCAAGCTCGGACAGCAGGCCCTCTTCGCGTTCGTCGATTCCCTCGTCAAGACCTTGCTGACCTGTGTTTCGGAACCGCCGAGAGACGCCTACGATCAGGCCGTCGCTCGTGGGAAAGCCCGGTACGATCGCTTTTTGAGAAGCGTCGGCGCTGGAATGGCAGGCGATTCTCAGGCCGCAATGACGGAGTTATTGGAACGTGGCGAAGAAAACTAAGGGATTACCAGAACTGTGACCCTAGAATGCCGGCAACAGTGCCGCCCCAATCGAAAGCGCCTCTACTGCTACTGTGTTATAAACGTTTCACACCACAAACGGACAGCAACGGAGCTGTCGAATCAAGAGACCGGCGATCCGTCTGCGAAGTGTGGCGATGGAGTGGGGGTTATGCCGTCCGCAAGAGAGAGGCGCGGCCACGCGGGCGGAAGTCCGGCGGAAGTTCTGGCGCGGGTAATTCCGGTTGGCCGGCGCGGGCTGAGGGGGAAAAACGGCTCCTCTCGGCGACCAGGAACCCGTAAGCAGCGATGCAGAGTGTGGCGTGATGGTGGAAGCCCCGCCATCCGCGGCCTTCGAAGTGGCCCAGCCCAAGTTCCTGTTTCAACTCTTCGTAGTCGCGTTCAATCAGCCAGCGATGCTTGGCAATCTTAATAAGGTGCTTCAGCTTGGTTTCAGGCGGAAGCGTGGAGAGCCAATACCTGGTCGGTTCAGCTTCCTCTTTCGGCCATTCCACCAATAGCCATTCCTCCGGATGAGTCTCCGCCTGCCAGTAGTCGCGATGCGCTGGATGAAGACGGAGCGCGGCAAACCGGGAGCGCAGAGCGCGTTCGACGCCTTGTCACCATGTCACGTTTTTCCAGGCAGACGAGGGGAGACTCTGAGCGAGTTGCTTCATCGAGACCGGCTTATGCTGGTCATCCCGGTATAGCAGTTTCGGCGGCCGGCCTCTTCCACTCCACGGCTTAGCTGGCAGTGGTTCGGTCCCGGGTGCCCACACACTCATTGAAGATTGCACGCCGACCACACAGCGCAATTTCAACTCTGTCAACGCGGCGCGGAACTGCCCGTCATTGCCATAGCCGGCGTCCGCCAGCACCACGCCACGCGGCAAATCATCTTCAACCGCCTGCCGAATCTGAGCAGCCGCGATCTGTGGTTTGGTCCGCAACTCGATCCGCTCGGGCACCCCTGCTTTGCGCCGCCGCTGCTCGTCGTTGGCCCACAACTCCGGCAAGTACAACCGATAGGCGATCGGCAGACTGGCGTTCGCGCTCGCCACCGACAAACTCACCGCCACACGGCAGTAGTCCTGTTTGCCCAATTGCCCGCAATACTGGCGCGCCACGCCGGCCGAATGCGAGCCCTTCTTCGGAAACCCGGTGTCGTCCACGATCCAGGCTACGACCGGACCTTGCCGCTGCATCACAGCGAGAACGCGCGAGCGGACCTCGGCCAACAACACTTCGTCACTCCACGGAGCGTCGGCGACGAAGTGGTGCAGCGACTGGTGCATGCGGCTGACATGGTCGGGCGCCAAACGGGCCGCCATCGGCTCCATGCTCTTGCGCTCGCCGGGCAACAGCAGTCCCGTGCAGTAGTCCTTCAACGGAACCGTTCGATCGGCATGCCCCGCGGCTTTCGCCAAGCCATCCAGATATGCCGCAAGACCTTCCTGCTGCGGGTCCGGCGCGGTTGTTGTGCCCACGAAACAATTCTACTACAGAATGTTCTGTTTGTAACACAGTAGTACTAGGAGTCTGTCGGAGATAAGCTTCGCCGCCGCCGGCCCAATCCGGACGAAAGTGCGCTGGATCGCGACGTCTTGTGTCGCAATCCGAGAATTGAGATCCAGCGCGCGGTCTTTCTGTCGAG
>Ga0302319_10019563_pt1 | contig 12296 bp, 9 predicted proteins | sample Bog_T0_2_FD_203319 | JGI IMG/M metagenome (GOLD analysis project Ga0302319, IMG submission 203319) | Peat permafrost microbial communities from Stordalen Mire near Abisko, Sweden - Bog_T0_2 | ecosystem: Environmental > Terrestrial > Soil > Wetlands > Peat | place: Sweden: Abisko, Stordalen Mire... | reverse complement strand
TGGGATGGGTGGGGGGGGAGGAGGTACCAGCTCCGGGGGTGGCCGCGGCGGTAGCACAGGTGGCGGTACTTCTGGTTCTGGTTCAGGATCGGGCCGGGGGGGTTCGACGGGCAGTTCAGGCGGAACTTCAGGTAGCGGTAAAGGCGGAGGCGGCGGTAGCGTTGCCAACAACGGAAATTTGAATCAACTGAATAACAATCCGCTGAACAATCCGAGGAACATTATTCCTACCTTTCCCACTAGCGCGACCGACAATCAGCAGCCGCTTTATATGTTGGCCAGTGGCACCGGCGGATTCGTGATCGTCAACACCAACGACCTCGCGGGCGGTCTCGAAAAGATCGGACAGGAGCAGAACGAGTATTACCTAATCGGCTACACGCCGACAGAGTCGGAAGAGGGCAGTTGCCACACTTTGAAAGTGAAAGTGGAGCGCAGCGGCGACAACGTACGCGCCCGCAGCGGCTACTGCAACGTGAAACCGCAGGATGTGCTGGCGGGCGATCCAACGGAAAAAGATCTGGAGAAGTTAGCCGCGGGCGCCGCGCCTGGAACGCTGAAGGCGTCCATGCAGGTGCCTTTCTTTTACACATCGCCGAATACGGTACGCGCCGACGTGGCTATGGAGATACCCACCGAGGGCATCAAGTTCGATAAGAAGAAGGGCAAGTATCACGCGGTGATCAACATCCTCGGTATCACCTACCGAGGCGTCGACAACACGGTGGCGGCGAAGTTCAGCGATTCGGTCAAGCTGGACTTCGAGAATAAGAAAGAGATGGAGGCGTTCCTGGAGCGGCCCTCGGTGCATTACGAGAAGGAATTCGACGCGGCGCCGGGCAATTATATGCTGAAGGTGGTCTTCAACTCGGGCCAGGGTTTCGGCAAGTTGGAAAGGCCTCTCGATATCGATTCCGGCGACGCGAAACATCTTCGCGTCAGCAGCCTGGTGTTCAGCCGCGACTTTCACCGGATTGCGGAAGGCGACACTGCGCTGGACGCGGCGCTGATTGAAGATCGTACGCCGCTAACCGCTAACGGCATGCAGTTCATACCGTCCGGAACGAATCATTTCACACGGACCGAAACGGTAGCCCTGTTCGCGCAGATCTATGAGGGCGGCCTAATGGGCCCGAATCCACCCAAGGAATTAGCCACGGCAGTGCAGATGAAAGTGCTGGATCCGAAGACCATGAAGGAGGTCCAGGATTCCGGTCTGATGCGTACGCCTACCAGCGCGGCACCCGGTAGCGCACTGATCCCATTGGCCTTGAAGGTGCCGGTCGACAAGCTGGCGGCCGGCTCCTACGTGTTGGAACTGAGTGTCCAGGACATCGCTGGTAACAAGACTAAGCGGACCGCTCCGTTCGAAGTGCAATAGATGCCCGACAGTGGTGGGGACGCCGTCGCATTTATCCGCACGCTGAGTCCGGCCACACCGAAGATCGCGGTCGTGCTGGGAAGCGGCCTCGGTGACTTCGCCCGCGAGTTGGAAGGCGCGGTCGAGATTCCATACGCGGACATCCCGGGCTGGCCGCCCTCTACCGCAGTTGGCCACGCCGGGAAACTCTTCATCGGCAGGCTCGACGGCACTGAAATCGCTGTCATGGCGGGCCGCAATCATCTGTACGAAGGTTACTCGGCCGCGCAAGTCACTTATGGAGTCCGAGTGCTCTTTGGACTCGGTGTGCGGTCCATGGTATTCACCAATGCGGCCGGCGGTATTAATCTCGATTACCAAAAGGGCGCGCTGGTCCTTATCTCTGACCACATCAATTTACAGGGAGTGAACCCGCTGACTGGTCCGAACGACGATACCCTTGGTCCGCGCTTTCCGGATATGACGGAGGCGTATTCGGCCGAGTATCGCTCGATTGCTCACGCCGCGGCTCGCGAGCTTGGCTTCGTTTTTTCGGAAGGCGTCTACGCCGGGCTGCTGGGTCCTAACTATGAGACTCCTGCCGAGATCCGCTACCTGAGAGCAATCGGGGCGGATCTGGTGGGTATGTCTACGGTGCCGGAGGTGATCGTGGCGAACTATCTGGGAATGCGGGTACTCGCTATTTCTTGTGTCACGAATATGGCGGCGGGAATCATGCCCGAGAAGCTAAATCACGAAGAGGTGCTAGAGGCAGGCAGGCAGGTTCGCGGCACGTTGGTGCGCCTGTTAAAGGCGGTCCTGCCCCGGCTGTAGTGTCCACTGCACGACGATCTAAAAATCGAACTGATCGATATTCTGTTTGTTGAAAATGAAGGGCTCGCCCAACATCAACTGGTCGCCGCGCACTTCGATGGCGCCCAGCCGCCCGGCGCGCAGCGAGGAAACGCCCGGTTTCAGCGTGCCGTTTGCGAGAGCATCGGCGGCATACAAAGTCAGATAGCCCAGATTGCGCGTGTTCCACAACACAATCGAATCGACAATACCGGCATGAATGTAAGGCTTACAGATGTTAGGCAGTGAAAGGCCGGTCACTTTCACATCGGTGCGCCCCGACTGCTTGACCGCTTCACCGGCGCCCGGCACAGCCGGCGTCTCGATCCCCATGATGACCTTTACGTTGGGATAGACCTTGAGTATTGTTTGCGTCTCCGAGAAGGCCCGCTCCCGATCCCCTTCCCCCGGACGGATCACTGCCAAGTGAATCGAGGGGTACTTCTCCGCGAGTCTCTGCTTGATGAACTTGATCCACTCATTTTGGTTGGTGGCTGTCAGCGATGCGGTAATGATGGCAAATTCGCCCTTGCCGCCAAGGATCTGCGCGGCGCGATCCATCAGCGCGTATCCGATGCCCTGCGGCGTAGCCTGATTGACGAAGAAATCGCGCGCGTCCGGTTCCGCGTCGGAATCCCAGGTTACTACCTTGATGCCTTTCGCCCGCGCCTTACGCAGCACGGTCGAAATGGCGGCGCGATTCTCCACGCTGACCGCGATGGTGTTCACCCCGCGGGTAATCCAGCCCTCCACTACTTCGTTCTGTTTGGCAGGATCGAGGTCCGTTGGACCATCCCAAATCAGATCGGCCTGGAGCTCTTTCGCGGCTTCGTCAGCACCTTGCCGGCAGCTTAGAAAATATGGATCGCCTTTGGCCTTAGGCATCATGCCGACGACGACGGTCTTGCTGCCGGCGGGCAAGGTGGCCGCGCGGGGCAAACGGTCGCGAATGGTCGAAAGCAGCATCCAATTGCTACCCGCGATCAAGGCAGCCGCCAGCAGTATGACTCCGCTCAATATGGCAACTTGCGAGTTCTTCATGTGGAACGAGCCTACGCTTTGCACCTTAGGCGCATCGCTTCGAAACTGATCGAAGCTGATTGTAGCAATCAGCAGCAAGCCGGTGGCGATGCCCGCCAGTTCAGCCGGTATCCCGGACAAACGCAGCCCATTTTGCAGCACCACAATCACGAACAGTCCAAGCAATGTTCCACCGATGGTGCCGCGTCCGCCAAAAATCGACGTGCCACCCAGCACCACGGCGGTAATGGCCATCAATTCATAGCCAGTGCCGGCGTCGGCTTTGGCTTGGCCGATGTGCGCCACATAGATGATGGCAGCCACGCCGGCGACCAGTCCCGATAGCACGTAGACCAGCGCTAATCGCCGCCTTACCGGAAGCCCGGCATAACGGGCTCCTTCATAGTTGAAGCCCATAGAGTACAGCGCGCGCCCAGCTACGGACCGGTGCAACAACACCCAATATCCGATGGCACAGAACAGCAGGGCGAATAACTGGAAGGGTAGAACGTTCCATAAGTAGCCCTGCCCCAGCCGCAGAAAGCGGGCAGGAAAGCTGCTGTAAGTGATAACACCGCCAGTCAGGCCTTCTGCCAGCCCGCGAAACAGAGAGTAAGTGCCCAAAGTTACGATCAACGGCGGTATGCGCAGGATAGCGATCGGAATGGCGTTGACAACGCCGGCCGCTGCACCTACAACCAGCGTCAACAAGATAGCCAGCGGGATGGGCATTCCGCCATCATGCCAGGCTGCGCCAAAGATCACTGCCGCCAATCCCATGGTCGATCCTACGGACAGATCGATCCCGCCCGTGACGATAACCGCGGTCAACGCAATCGAGAGCAGTCCCAATTCCACGCTCAACCGGACTATTTCGAAAAGGTTAGCCTGCGTGAAGAAGTTTGTACCGGTGATGCTGAATAGCGCGGCTTCCGATAGGAGCGCGCCGGCCAATACCCATTCGTGCCTAGCGCGCGAAAACATAACTTCTCGCCCGGGCCAGGACTGCGTCCATCACGACGGCCCAGAGAATAATCGCGCCCTGAATGGCCTTCTCCCAAAACGCATTGACGCCGAGGAATGTCAGGGCCGGTCCGATGGTTCCCAGTATCGCCACGCCGAGAAGAGTTCCGTACAGCGAGCCGCGGCCACCGTTGATGGACGTGCCACCCACAACAACAGCCGCGATCACCTTAAGCTCAAAGCCGATTCCCGAGTTCGATTGTATAGAACTGAACCGTACGCTTTCAAGCAGCGCGGCCAGCCCCGTTAAAGCTCCCATCATCACGAAGACCAACAACGTGATCACCGGCGTGTTCATTCCCACCAGACGGGCGGCCTCGGCGTCCGATCCAGTAGCGTAGATGGCGCGGCCGGCCGCCAGGAACCGTAAACTCCAGGCGAACACAGCGCCCACCAGCACCGCGATTAGCACGATCAGCAGTTCGCCGCCGCGTTGCCCCAGTCCAAACCACTGAAAGCCAGTAGGCAGATTTTGAACCCAGGCCCCTTCGGTGAGCCAACGAATCGCGTCGCGCAAGACTACCATCGCCGCCAGCGTGACCACAATCGAGGGGAGCTTCACCACCGCCACTAGCAGTCCATTCAGGGATCCGAGCACAGCGCCTACGGCGAGCACCGCAATCGCGACGAATACCATTGGCAGCCCGGTTTTGGCCAGCAATCCCGCGGCGATGGCGCACACCGCGAACTGAGCTCCGATGGACACGTCGATCTGCCGGACCAGAATCACCATGGTCATACCGACGGCGGCCACCAGGACCGGGACATTGGACAGGACCACATCCCGAAGATTGCCCGGGCGATAGAACGACGGTGCGATCAAAGCGATCGGCACCTGCATCGCCAGCCAGGCGACCAGGATGGAAGTCTCGCGTTTCAAGCCGCACTTCCCAATGCGAGCGCCAGGATGCGCTGCGGCGTTGCTTCGCTGCGAGCGAGAACTCCCTCGATTCGACCGCCGCGCATCACCGCAATACGATCGCTCATACCCAGGATTTCCGGCAACTCCGACGAAATCATCAGGATGGCGAGCCCGCGAGCGGCCAGTTCGCCCATGATTCGATGGATCTCGGATTTCGCGCCCACATCTACTCCTTGCGTCGGTTCGTCCAGAATCAGAACTGCCGGATTCGTCGCCAGCCAGCGCCCGATCACCACCTTTTGTTGATTACCACCGGAGAGGTGGTCGACAGCAATCTCGACGGACGGCGTCTTGATGGAAAGGTCTTCTTTGATTTGCCAAGCCAGCTTGCGCTCGCGCTGGAAATTCAGCAGGCCGTTGCTCGCGATCGCCTTCAGATTCGCCAGCGTGAGATTCGCTGCAACCGGCATTTCCATGATGAGTCCATGGCGGCGCCGGTCCTCCGGCACATAGGCGATGCCGAGTTCAACCGCTTTTGCGGCGCTGTCGATGTGAATCACGCGATGGCGAAGCGAAACCTCCAGCCCGGCCGCCGGATGAAGCCCAAACAGAGTTTCCGCCAACTCGGTTCGGCCCGCTCCCACCAGGCCGGCGATACCTACTATCTCCCCCGCCCGCACACTCAAGTTCATTCGTCCGCGAAGCTCCAGGACAACTTCTCCCAAAGCTACTTCGCGCTTCGGAAAAACCGCCGCAAGCTCGCGGCCCACCATCAGGCGGATCAATTCAGCGGACGTCACATCCCGCATCGGTCGCGTCTCGATGACGCAGCCATCGCGCAGCACAGTGACCCGGTCGGCGATCTCCAGAATCTCGTCCAGCCGGTGCGAAATATAGATCAATCCAACGCCGTGAGCGCGCAGATCGCGGATAACCCGAAACAGATTCTGTACTTCACGTTCAGCCAGTGACGCCGTCGGCTCATCCAGGATCAACACCTTCGCCTTCGCCCCCAGCGCTTTGGCAATTTCCACGATCTGCTGCTGGGGCATGCTGAGCGAACTGACGATCGCGTGTGGATTTATATCAGAACCCACGCGGGCCAACAGTTCGCGGCACCTGATCCGTCGCGCTCCCCAATCGACACGGCGGAACGGCTTTCGCGTTTCGGTCGCAAGGGCAATGTTCTCTGCGACGGTAAGGTCGGGAAACAGCGAAGGTTGTTGATAGATGGCGGCGATCCCCAGCAAGCGCGAGAGATGCGGATTGTTGGCGGCAATCGGCCGGCCTTCGAATTCCAGACGTCCCGAATCGGGCGGCACCGCACCCGTAAGGATCTTGATCAACGTCGACTTCCCCGCCCCGTTCTCGCCCACCAGAGCCTGCACTTCTCCGCGCTCCAGTTCAAAAGAGACCGACTTGAGCGCGGTAACTCCGGCGTATGACTTACTGACGTCAATCGCTTTCAGTAACGACACCACCGACTCTTCCGTCTTGCCACTCAACATCGACTTGACAAGAATATCCTAAGCTAGAATCAAAGTACTAAGCATGTTGTCGATCGTCGTCCCAATTCATAACGAAGAACCCTCGATACTTCCGCTTTACGACCGCCTGACGGCCGTTCTGGAAACCCTGCGGAAGCCATTCGAAATCATCTTCGTCGACGACGCGTCCACCGACCGCAGCTTCGACTTATTAGCGAATCTGGTGGAAACCGACAACCGCTTAAAGGTGATCCGGCTGCGCCGGAATTTCGGTCAAACCGCGGCGCTATCGGCCGGATTCGATGAAGCGCAAGGCAGCGTCGTCGTTTCTCTCGACGGCGATCTTCAGCACGATCCCGAAGACATCCCGGCGCTCTTAGCGAAGATCGACGAAGGCTACGATATCGCCAGCGGCTGGCGCAGAAACCGCATTGACAACGCGTTGACCCGCAAGATCCCCTCGCGGATCGCCAACTGGTTGATGGCCAAAGTGTCCGGCATGGATCTGCGAGACTTCGGAACCACCTTCAAAGCCTATCGAGCCGAGATCCTGAAAGACGTAAATTTATACGGCGAGTTGCACCGCTTCATTCCCGCCCTGGCAAGCTTCTACGGTGCACGCGTGGCTGAGGTCCCTATTCGTAACATTCCACGCAGTTCCGGCAAATCGCATTACGGACTGGGACGCACTTTCAACGTGCTGTTCGACATCATCACCATCAAATTTCTGCTCCGCTACTTCACCCGTCCGATGCATTTCTTCGGACGGATTGGACTGTCCGCCTTCGCGCTGGGCGTTCTACTGTTGGGCGGCCTGTCCATTCAGAAGCTCTGGGGGCACAGCATGATGGACGAACATGGTCCGCTGCTGGTGGCTGGCGCGCTGCTGATCGTTACGGGTGTGATGATGTTCAGCACCGGATTGCTCGGCGAGGTGCTGATGCGGACCTACTTTGAAAGTCAGGGCCGGCGCATTTACGCCGTTCGCGAGATTCGCTGCCGCCGCGAGCCGGTCGCCCCGGCCTAGCGCCCTTCGTATAAACTCCTAGAAGTGAACCGCCAAATCCGCCTCTCCTTTGGTCTGCTGGTCTTGACATGGACCGGCCTCGCTCAACCGAAAGTAATCCCCGTCTGGCCCGATGTCCCGCCTGGATCCGAAAATTGGACACAGCAGGAGGAAACCTTCACGAGTCCTCTGTTCGGAACAGCCGTGCGCAACATCACGAAGCCCACTTTGACCGCCTATTTCCCGCCTCCGGGAACCGCCAACGGAACTGCCATCATTATCTGTCCTGGGGGCGGATTCCAATTCCTGTCGTGGGCCAGCGAAGGGACCCAAGTGGCTGAATGGCTGAACGCCCACGGTGTCGCCGCGTTTGTACTGAAGTACCGGCTGGAGAATACCGGCCCAACTCAACAGGATTTCCAGAAGGCGGTAAGCACCTTCTTCGCGGCGCTGATGCAGCACAACGCTGAGAAAATGACGGCTCTCGAAAAGACCGCCGAATTAGCATCGGACGACGGGCGCCAGGCAGTAAAGGTGGTGCGGCAGCACGCCGGCGAGTGGGGGATTGCTCCGGACCGCATCGGGATTATGGGCTTTTCTGCAGGTGGACGAGTGACCATGGGAGTCGCCATGGTCCACGACGTCGATAGCCGTCCGGCCTTTACTGCACCGATCTACGGGCCCGGACTCCTGACCGGCGTGCCGGTCCCAGCGGATGCCGCGCCGATGTTCATCCTGTGCGCCAGCGACGATCCGCTTCTGCCTGCCACCGATAGCTCGAAGCTCTACACAGCATGGAAAGAGGCTGGACATAGCGCCGAAGTGCATATCTATTCGAAGGGCGGCCATGGTTTCGGCATGAAGAAACAAGGCCTGCCTGTGGACCATTGGATCGACCGCTTCGGCGACTGGCTGGAAGTGCAAGGCCTATTGAAGCCAGCGCATTAACAGCCCCACAACCACGGGGTTATAGAATAACCCTTGATGCCGAAATCGAACCACTATGGCCTCATTCTGGCCGGAGGCCGGGGTACGCGCTTTTGGCCGCGCAGCCGTAAGAAGCACGCCAAGCAGGTGCTCAATTTTTTGGGCGACCGCACCCTGATTCAACAGACTGTCGATCGCCTGAAGCCGATTCTGCCGCCAGAGCGAATCTGGATACTCACCAACGATCATCTGCAGGCGGAGATTGTTAAGCAACTGCCGGAAGTTCCCAAGCGGCAGATTCTGGCCGAGCCGGCGCAACGCAACACCGCCCCCGCTATCGGCTTGATGGCGCACATTCTGCGATCCTTTGATCCGGAAGCGGTGTTCGGTGTATTTCCGGCCGACCACATGATTTCGAAGCCCGCCCGCTATCTGCGGCTGATCCGGCCCGCCTTCAAGGCAGCGGAGCAGGGCAAGATTGCCGTGCTGGGCATTCAACCTCGCTGGGCCGAAACCGGCTACGGGTATATCGAGTTCCCGAACGAGGTTCAACCAGGATCGCTCGATCCGGTGGACGTCAAGAAATTCCGTGAAAAACCCGATCTAAAGACGGCCACCGAGTTCGTTCAGGCTGGCAACTTTTACTGGAACGCCGGCATGTTTTTTTGGAAGACGTCCACGTTGTTGGACGCCCTGCGAGAGCATCTTCCCAAAACCACTACCCTGTTAGAGGCACTCCCCGCATTTAAGAGCCGTCAGTTTCTTGCCTCTTTAAAAGAGATTTTCCCGCGCTGCGAGAACATCTCTATCGACTTCGCGGTGTTGGAAAAAGCGAAAAACGTGGTGGGGATCGCGGCGGACGATATCGGCTGGAACGACGTGGGAAGCTGGAACGCAGTGTATGAACTGCTACCGCGCGATTCCAATGGCAATGTACATCGCTGCGAGGCGCTGGCTCATGGCAGCACCGGGAACTATGTTGACGCTCGCGGCAAACTGGTGGCGCTGCTGGGGGTGAACAACTTGATTGTCGTGGATACTCCGGACGCGCTCCTAATCGCGGACCGGTCGCGTGCTCAGGAGGTGGGCGACTTGGTGAAACAGCTGGAAGCGCAGAACCGGCACGAGCTGCTGTAATGCTTTCACTGGTCACGCCTATCTATAACGAGCAACAGATTCTTCCCCGATTACATGAAGAAGTTAGCCGGACCTTCGAGGGGATCGGGATGCCGTGGGAAGTGGTTTACGTGGACGATGGCAGCAGCGACAGTTCGCTGGCCATGCTGCTCGAGTTGCAGCGTCGCGACCCGCACGTCGTAGTGGCGGAACTCTCGCGGAATTGGGGTCACCAACCGGCGGTCACGGCCGGGCTATCGGTCGCTCGAGGGGACGCCATCATTTTGATGGATGGCGATCTGCAGGATCCCCCCGCTGTAATACCGGAACTGGTGGGAGCTTGGAAGCGTGGCGCGGAAGTGGTAGTGGCCGAGCGGAGGAGTCGCATTGAATCGGGGATCCGCAAGCATTTGTTCCCGTTGTTCTACAAATTTCTGGGCTTTTTGTCCGACTATCCTATTCCACTGAATGCCGGTATTTTTGGGTTGGTCGATCGTCAAGTAGTGGATTCTATTTTGCGCCTAACCGAAACAAACCGTTACCTTCCTGGACTACGCGCCTGGGTCGGATTCAAGACCGCAGTGGTATATTACGATCGCGCCGGACGAGCCGCCGGGGAACCCAAGCAGACGCTCAGCCGGCTGGTGAAGTACGCTCTTGACGCCATCTTCAGCTTCAGCTACAAGCCTCTTCGGCTAACGCTTTGGTTCGGGTTGACTACGGCATTCCTATCTGTATTGTTGGGCCTCTTCTTTATCGTCTGCCGGGTTTTTGGAATCGGTTTGTTCGGCTCGCCGGTGGTTTACGGCTATACCAGCACCTTGGTGTTCATCCTGCTGCTGGCCGGGGTGCAACTGACCAGTATTGGAATCCTGGGCGAATACATTGGCCGCATTTACGACGAAGTGAAGCGCCGGCCGCTGTTCGTCTTGCGGAAGGTCCACCAAAGCGCGTCCGTCCCAGCGGAAGAATGACCGCCACGGAGAAGAAGCACGACCTGTGGAACGGGATTGGCATGGCGCTGGTCTGTACGTTCTTCATAGTGACGCGCTGGAAGAAGATGGGCTCGCTGCTATGGCTGGATCCGGCTCGCTGGCTGAATGAATTCTCGCTGGTGGCACGGGGTGAAATGCCCTATCGCGACTTCTCCTTTCAATACCCGCCGTTTGCCGCGTTCTTCTATGGCTGGCTGCTGCGGTGGTGCGGCATCACTTTCACGACTGTCCAGATCGTTACGGATCTATTGGACTTAGCGATCGTGTTTCTTTCATTTTTGTTGATGCGCCGTCTGCTGCCGCGAGGGCTGCATTTAGCGGCCGGTTCGCTGCTGGTGGCAGTCTGCGCGACCAGCCTGATGAACTTCAACTTCTTCTCCTATGTCTCGTACATACCATCGTTGCAGACGGGCGCCGTGGGAGCGCTCCTGTTTTTGCTCGGCCAACTTCGCTACTTGGAGGAAGGACGATTTGGCTTGGCAGCTTGGGCGATGGGCGCCTGCGGGGGATTCATAGCGGTCCTCAGCAAGCCGGAGTATGCTCTTGCGGCACTGTGCGCGATCGGTTTGCTGGCGTGGCTGGAGCGCGACATCAGGCTTGGTTTGAAGCTGGGTTTGGTCTCCGTTGGGCCTGCGCTGGCCGTCTACGCCGTGGTGGCACAGGTTGCCGGACTTGCGAATCTCAAAGCGGGCATTGCGGGGTATGGATTGGCCACGGCGTTCTGCCCATGGTGGCCGACTGGGGTGGGAGTATTTGGCATCTTGGCAGCTTTGGGAGAGGCCGCACTGGTAGCGTGGCTGCTGCGGCTTACGTCGAGAAAGGCCACTACCGGCGTTACAACGTTCGGGATTGTAGGCGCGATCGTTTTCTTCGCTTATATCGGATACCAGAATAAGCTGGCTTTGATGGAGCCTCTGTTGCCGTTCGCCGAACGTATACGGCGCATGCTGCCTTCCTTGCTATACACCAGCGCTGTATTGGAACCGGTGATGTGGGTCTCCATCGTTGCCTTCATGGTGTGGCTCTGGCAGCGGCGGGAAAAGGCGCTGCTGCTGATCCTGGCATGGCCGGTGGCGATGTCAACGCGGTCGCTGTTTGGCAGCACGCAGAGCATTTTTCCCGAAGTGACAGCCGTTGATTATCCCTTTCTTCTGCTACTGGCGCCGTATTTCCTCTGGCGCTACACAAAGTCTACGACCATCACAGCCGCGCTGGTGGTTGCGTATAGCTTGCTGCGCGTCGCCGGCGGGTGGCCGGATCTGCTGTCTGATAAAAAATATGGCGTCCTCGACACCGCCGCCGGTTCTGTAAAGCTTTTGAACTACCAAACCGATTCCCAGGTCTATCAGTTCGTCATGGCGAACACGACTCCCCAGGACTACCTGCTCGACATCCCTTACGGCGGAGGCTTAAATTTTGCCACCGGCCGTCCGAGCCCGATCTTCACCACTCAACTCGCGGGCATGGGCTGGGCTCCGGAACTTCAGCAGCGCGATCTCGATGGGATGAAGCGCCACCCACCAAGGCTGATCGTGGCGCAGGACGAAGCCAACTTCGGCACTTTTTGGGGATTCGGTATGCGTGGCGACCGCGCCTGTACTTGTCCGCGTCTGGTTTGGGCGCCCACTGCGGCATCGTGGAATCCGCA
>Ga0302319_10019561_pt1 | contig 12297 bp, 12 predicted proteins | sample Bog_T0_2_FD_203319 | JGI IMG/M metagenome (GOLD analysis project Ga0302319, IMG submission 203319) | Peat permafrost microbial communities from Stordalen Mire near Abisko, Sweden - Bog_T0_2 | ecosystem: Environmental > Terrestrial > Soil > Wetlands > Peat | place: Sweden: Abisko, Stordalen Mire... | reverse complement strand
TTCATATAATGCACTTAATTTTAAAATATCGAATTTATAAAATACATATCTACCTCAAATAGAGAAACTTGCAAAAAATTAACCGAAGCTGGCCTGATAAATGATATATTCGAAAACATTCTCGCGCTTTCCACCCTACCTTGCCTTCACTTCTGGAACTTCCCCCTCCCGTGAACTTCAGTTCCAAAAATATTTCGACATTTTTCAGAACCAGCTTCGTCTGCATTCTCAGTGTGCTGGCTCTGGCCACCGCCAGCGGCTGCTCCTCGCCCGATTCGAACCCCCCGTACAATGCCCTGCGTCTCGCGGAAGTCCATCAATCAGCCACCGGTCAGTTGGCTCTCATCTATCACACCGCCCCCGAGCGCTCCCCTGGAGAACGCATCTTCCTCGTGGACGACACCACCCTCACCCGCAACATCATCACCGCGGTCAATGATCTGCGAGAGAAACCGGGTTACGGGGAAACTTTTTCCGGCGGACTAATTCTGCATCGCAACCTTTCCCTCACCCATCCGGGAACTGAAAAATATTGGGTCGAATTAGATCCCTTCGCCTTGACCGGCAAGTGGTTACCACCGCTCGACCAACCCGCTCTGCCACTCGACGCCGTCATCCCAGTTTTACCCGCATCGTTTAGTGCGACTCAGACCCAAGTGCCACCGAACCACGATTTCACCTGGCAGACCGCTGAAGGCCCCTTCGACACCACCGTTTCCCGCCAACCCCTCTTCCTCCCCAACCGCCGCGACACCCTCACCGGCAAAACCGAAGCCGTCCTAGGCGCGACGACTATTGTCGTCGGCGGAGCAATCGTGGTGGGTACCGTATTCGCCTTGGAATATTTGTGTCACGGCCAACCCGAGTATTCTCTTCCACCTTGAGTTACCACCTTTGCTCCTCTGCTTCTTTGATCCTTTTATCCTCCCTCACCATGAACTCCGACCAACCCACTCAACCGCCAGCATCCAATCCTGCCGGCCGTTTTACCAGTCTCTCGCGCGTGGTCTGCATCGTCGCCCTCGCCGCCACCATCGGCGTCATGTACTGGGTGATTTACAATAATACCGTGAGCGGCCCCCCGCAACTCCTCGCCGTGGGCGGCATCCTCCTGGCCGGCATCCTGGTCATCGCTGCCGGTGCGCATTTTTCCGACGGGCGGCACCGGAAATAATTAATAGCGTGCGAGAGAATTATCAAACTTTGGAATCGCCAGCACGAAGGCTCTCCCCCAACTCCCGCAAAAACTTCCATGTATAAATGCCAGTGTTGTGGCCGTCACTGAAAGTAAAAGCCACGCCGTAGTTACCCACTGGTTTCCAGCTTTTCACTTCGACCCCGGCAAAATTCTTGGGACCCAGCCCGCCATACTGCTGGCCGAAAATATCTTTCTCACCCACGTTTTCCGCGCTCGGCGAATTTTTGCGCAAAATTTCCGGCGGGAAGTAATCTTCCGCCCCGTCGAGCCAGCGCACAGCGACTTCACGGCCGATGAGTTGCAAATCGAGGGGCGGAGTTATCATGAACAAAAAACAATCAGAACATTCATCATTCACTCGCGGGTTTTCGATGGCGACGGAATGGTAGTTTCGTTCCCCGGCGTAGGCAAGGGGCCATGCAACATTAGCATGCGCAAGAGCTCGACCTGGCGGACGGGCTTAATCAACAAGCTATTTACTCCCACGGCTTGCGCCATTTTGTGAACAGCTTCACTGGCATCACGAGCCAACAAGACAATGCTGGTGGGGGCCACTCCGGCGGCGGCTTCGCGCTGGCGAAGAGACGCAACGAGTTCGGGCCATTCGACATCCGGCAACTGTTGATCAATCAGCAACAAGTCAAAATTGCCAGGCGTAAAGAAAGCCAGCACGTCGGCGCCCGCCGTCACCCGCGTCACTTCGCATTCGGCCTTCTCGAGTGCAGTGACCAGCAGCAGGCGTTCTTGCTCATTGGTGCAGGCCAACAAAACGCAGTGCCGGCGCAGGCTGGAAATGCGCATGGGCCAGGGTGTGCCAACTTCATCCAAGGAGCGCCGGCGTTCAAGCCAAAGGGTGAGCCAAAAAGTCGAGCCCTCGCCCGGGCGGCTTTCTGCGCCAATTTCACCGCCCATGGTCTCCACCAACCGCTTGCAAATGGCCAGGCCCAGGCCCGCGCCCTCGTGCTGGCGCATGAGCGAACTGTCCACCTGATAAAAGGGTTCAAAGACGCGTCGTAAGTGTGCCGGCGCAATGCCAATTCCGCTGTCAGAAACTTGAATTTTTATCTGGTCACGCCGACCATCTTGATCCAAACGCTCAATCTGTACCTTGACTTGGCCCTTCGCGGTAAACTTAACCGCATTGCCAATTAAATTGAGTAAGATCTGCCTCAGGCGCGGCTCATCCATCGCGTAGGCGAACGCCAGGTTGGGGTCCGCCTCCAACTTGAGCGCCAGTTGCTTGGCCCGGGCTTCTTCATGTTTAATTTCAAACACACCCTGCACTAGTTCGCCCAACCGGCAGGGCGTCTGCATCAAGTTGGCCGAGCCGGATTCCATTTTCGCCAAATCCAGCAAATCCGTCAGCAGCGTCAGCAAATGCTCTCCGGCATTTTGGATGACCCGCAGTAATTCCTGCTGTTCCGGGGTGGACTTTTCATCCAGCAACAACTGCGCGGCCCCGAGAATGGGGTTGAGTGGAGTGCGGATTTCATGGCTGATCATGGCCAGGAATTCGGATTTGGTCCGGGTCGCCGCCTCTGCGGTCTCCTTGGCCGCCACCAATTCCTGCAGGGAACGTTTGCGTTCGGTAATATCCTGAATTTGCGAAATAAAATAACAAGGCCGGCCGCCATCGTCACGCACCAGGGAAACGCTGAGAAGGACCCAGACGAGGTGCCCCTGTTTGTGGATATAGCGTTTTTCCATTTGAAAACTCTGCCGCTCCCCGGCAATGAGCTGCCCGACGAAGGCAAGGTCGCCGGCCAAGTCGTCCGGGTGGGTGATGGACTGAAAATCGGTGGCCAGCAGTTCATCTTTGGAATAACCCACGATGTCGCAGATGGCTTGGTTGACTTCAAGCCAATGGCCATTCAATGCCACCAGCGCCATGCCGATGGCGGAAAACTGCATGGCGGAACGAAATTGGTCTTCACTGCGGCGCAATTCCATTTCCGCTTTACGGCGCTCCGTAATGTCGTGGACCGTGCCAAGCAATTTGACGGGCCGAAGATTCGTTTCGTCCAGTATGACCTTCGCCTGTTCGTGAACAAAGCGGACCTCCCCACTGGGAAGAATGATTCGGTGCTCAATGGAATGCAGGCTGCGGTTGGCGATGGCCTGGGCAGCCGATTGTCGGATTGCTTCGTGTTCCCCGGGCGGGATTCTGCTGAAAAATAAATCATTGGTCACCTGCACACTACCGGGTTCAAATCCAAAAATTCGATAACACTCGTCCGACCAGCGCAGTGGATTGGCATCAAGCTCTGGGTTGACCAAATCCAACTCCCAACTGCCAAAATGGGCCAAACGTTGCGCAGCCGCCATCATGGCTTCACTGTGCCGCAACCTCTCTTCCTCCTGCTTATGCTCACTTATATCGCGCACGCTCGCGATGATATAAGCCCGATCAAGCATGACCCAGCGGACATTGACTTCCACGGGATAAGTGGTGCCATCTTTGCGCCGGTGCATCGCTTCAACCTGGTGCGAGCCGCGGTTATGAACTTCGGCCACGATTTGCGGCCAGCTTTCTTCGCTAACCGATGGGTTGATATCATGTACCCGCATGGACAAAAGCTCATCGCGAGTATATCCCAGATTCAGACACGCGCGTTCATTCACATCTAAAAAGCGGCCCGTGACTGGATCAACGATTTCAAAAGTGTCATTGGACTGGTCGACCAGGTTGCGAAAGAGTTTCAGCTCCTGCTCTGCCTGCCGGCGCTCGGTGATCTCCCGGCCAATAGTCACGATGCCGACAGGCTGGCCACTGGCATCATTGATCCGCGTAGAGCGAACTTCAATCCACACGCGGGAGCCATCCTTGCGATAATCATGGCGGTCGCCAAAAAACTCTTCGCCATTGAGCACGGTACGGAAAAGCTCGCGCCCCCACTCGCGTGGCGGGCCTTCGGGGAGTCGCAGAAAGACGGGCTGCCCCAGCATTTCCTCGGCCGGCCAGCCCCATAAGCGGGCGGCGGCGGCGTTCCAATAGATTACCACTCCATCACGGCCTGTGCAAATAACGGCGTCACGGACCTGGGCGAGTACCTCGTGCCAAGGTATATTGAATTTAGTTGCGTCCACGAGGGAGGCCGACTGGCTGTTGCTTTTGGGAACGGGCATATGAATCAGCCCTGACTGAAAAAGGTTACTTAGCTACGACTGCATTGGCGAGGCATTTTCCAGTCTAGCGCCGAATAGAATAGGCTGGATTTATCGCCAGAATTCTCCATCATTAAGTACTGAACCTTTTCCGCTCACACTTGTCCTTCAGCCATGGCTAAATCTGTTTTTCGCGTTGCTTCCAGTTGGCTGGCCATTGCCACTGGTGCCAGTTTGTTTATATTCGCCTATCTTTACCAACCCAACGATATGCCTGCCCAATCGATTAACACTGCGGCGCCCTCGACGAAAAAAGGGCCGCCTCCCGCCAATCTGGAAACTGCCACTTTTGGCACGGGTTGCTTCTGGTGCTCGCAAGCGGTGTACGAACGCGTTGACGGGGTCTGGTCCGCCACTTGCGGATACATGGGCGGCACCGTGGCCAACCCCACTTATGAGCAAGTCTGCACCGAACTGACCGGGCACGCGGAAGTCGTGCAACTCAAGTTTGACCCCAAGGTTGTCAGTTATGAGCAACTCTTGGAATGGTTCTGGCACATGCACGATCCCACTACCCTCAACCGGCAGGGTGCCGACACTGGTACCCAATACCGCTCAGTCATTTTCTATTCCTCGGATGCGCAAAAAGTCGCAGCAGAAAAATCCAAGGCCGCCGCGCAAAGCCGTTTTGCCAGCCCGATAGTTACCGAAATCACTGCGGCGAGCGCGTTTTATTCCGCCGAAGCTTATCACCAGGAGTACTTCAACAATCATTCCTCCCAAGGCTACTGCCAGCTCATCATCGCCCCGAAATTGGAAAAATTGAAGCTACCTCTTACGCCGACTATGGCGCCCGGCGCCAAATAAGCCCGCCAGCGGTCACTTAGCCTGGCGGCGCATCGCCAACGCCAGCGCCACCATCGCCAAGACCACCAGTAGACCGCCCATAATCAAGATAGGTTTGGGCGAAAGATTCATTTCCCGCAAAATCGGATAAGCCGTCATCAACGCCTGGGCCCGAAAAGCCAGCGTCGCCCCGAGAGTGACTGCGCTCAAGCCGATGAAGCCCGCCAACACGCTGGCCGCGATCCAGATAATATTGTGTCGGTCAATGCGCATATCGGTCGCCGCATCACTGGCATTACGAAACACCGGTTGGGCCATTTCACCCACCTTGCGACCGCCCAGCCACCAAAGTAAAATACCGAAAAAGAAGACGAGTCCAACGCCGACCATATCGGCTGTACGCTGGCTGGCTGGAGCCAGCAGATCAGCCCGGTAAACCTCATTGCCGCAGACCGCCGCTACGGATATCAATATAAACGCCAGCGCACGCACCACATGGCGCGTACGCAGCCGGTTGGGCTCGGCCGTGGGGGTAGACTGCGGAATCAAGATGTCGTCGACGGGTTCCATGAGGTAAGCAAAGGATGCTTTTATTAGCATTTCCTATGGGTCGGAAGCCCAAATTTCGCTGCTTAATTTAAACCTGGCTGGGACGCAGGGGCGACAGGGTTGCCGATGGGCTGGGCGAACCGACTGCAGCCGCCGCCTGGACGAGAACCTCTTCCAGCGTGGCGAGATATTTGACGAAGCGTTTGCGGCCCGCCGGGGTAAGCGTAATTGTCGTGCGCGGTCGTTTGCCGCCAGGGGCATCTTTGTGCTGGGCAATAATTTCCTCTTCTTCGAGAGCCTTGAGATGGCGGTTGAGGTTGCCATCCGTCAAGTCGCACACCGTCTTGAGTTCGCTGAAGGACAAGCCGTCCACCGCCGCGGCCAATGCGGAAATAATCGCGAGCCGGTTGGGCTCGTGCATCACCCGCGAGAGCGCGGTAAAAGGGTTGTCGGCCATGGCGAAAGGATTGGATTCGGTAAAACCGGGCTGCTATTTAATTTCGTCTACGCGTGGGACGGCGGGAAAGCCAAAAAAAGTGCGTAGCGACGGAAATGTCTTTTCGTCAAAATGCAGCACCAGCCCGCCAAAAAATTCTCCGATAAAGAACACCCCACCCATCACCCAGGCGTTGCGGGTAAACGACAGCTGCGGGAAAAAGAGCAGGCAAACAATACCGCTCAATAGGTAATAAAATCCAACCCAGGAAAGCCCCCGGGGAACTAGCTTGCGGTGCGTAAAATTCAGCAATCCGGCCAGCAACATCCAGGCACCAAACAGCAAATCGTAGTCCTCGCGCTGAATCAGCGCCATGGTCAACGCGCCCGCCGCCGCCAGAATGGGAACGATTTCCAGCGTGGGGCGTAGTCGACGTACATCGCGATCCACCTCCGGGTCGTGCCAAAACCAATAAATCAGCGCGCCATAATTGAGCACCATCGCCTGCGCAAAAACCAAACCCCAGCCAATCAGATGCACGACGGGCTTTTGCGTTACCCCCCAGCTCGAGCCCAGTACCATCGCCGCGACCAATGCACCACAGCCCGCCAGCGCCCGGGCGCGACCAGAATAGCCTTTGAAGCGCTGCTTTTCCAAAATGGCCTGCTGCAGGTCGCGCACCTGGCGCAATGCTTCATGAAGGGAGGTTTTCACAAAATAGGGAGGACTCATGGCAGCATAATCATTTCACCGTGACTCGCGCAAGCGCAGAGCAGGGCAACGCAAAGCCGTGCAGGCGCCGAACGGAGGCATCGAGCACGTAGATGCGCGCGCAGTCTGCCTCCGGTTGATCATAGTGAAAGTTAAAATACAGCGCCGGACCGGGGGCACCCTCAAATCCAATTTCCGCTAGCAAAGAACCTAGCCCACTGGAATCGGCCAAGCCCGCTGCCCGCAATAAATTGCGGCCCCGGCCAATGGAAGGATAACCCGGCACCCAACAACCACCGCGTACTTCCGCAAAGGGATTTTGTCCATGATGGTAAAGATCAAGGCTGATCCAAGCGAGGGGGGTCAGGCGTTTACCACCGGGAGGTAGTATGCCTGCGCCCAAAAAATGATCGGCATGCAAGCCCGCTAGATATTTTTCGCTTTCGAGTGACTGCGCTTCACTAAATAGCGGCTCCAAGGGTCGCAAGAGCGCTAAGGGAAAACTCCATCCTTCAACCGAGGCCAGCAGCCCAGCTGCCAGATTATGAGTGGCGGAGCTGGCGGAAGACTGCGCCAAAACTTCCCCGTTGGGTGGCGGCGTAAACATGAAGGGCAAGGTCATGGCCAAAAAAGGAGATTCGCTTATAGCTTTGCAAAACAAAGCTAACTTGTCAAGCCACGGCGTAAATTTCTTGGGACTTGCGAAAAACAATCTCCTGCGCTACTTTGGAGTTCTATGAAGATGCGTCTTGCCTTGGCCTTGTTGAGCCTCGCTATCGCGTGCGGGGCTATTACCATTCAATCGGTCTGGACTAGCCATGCCACCGCCGCCACCGCGCCTGCAGCAACGACTCCTGCTGCAGCCTCGACCGCCTCCTGCCCCGACTGCGACGGCCCCGATCCGGCGAGCGTTCTCCCCAATCCCTTTAAGACCGATGGTGCCAAGCCCGCTGCCTTAACCCCGGCTGCGCCAACTGTACCGACGACTCAGGTTGCTTCTCCTGCCGCGCCAGCGAAAAATTAAGCAAAGAAAGTTTTCTTTAACGCACGCGTTCGAGAAAGCCCACTTTGCGGTAAACTTTGGAGAGTGTTTTATAGGCGGTTTTTTGAGCGGCTTCGTCGCCGGCTTTGATGATCGCGAGCAAGTGATCTTTGTTGGCCATCAGCTCTGCATATTTTTTCTGTACAGGTTCCAGCGCGGCAACTACCGCATCGGCTACGGCAGATTTGAAAGTGCCATAACCTTGGCCTGAAAATTCCGCTTCACATTGCGATAAAGATTTTCCAGTGACGACACTGAGAATGTGCAAAAGATTTGTGACGCCGGGCTTGTCATCACCAATACGAACTTCGCTGCCGGAATCGGTGACTGCTGACATGATTTTCTTTTTCAACGTCGCCGGTAGATCGCTCAAATAGAGAGTGCCCGAAACGTTCTCGTCCGATTTCGACATTTTTTTCTCCGGGTCCGCCAGCGACATAATGCGTGCACCTGTTTTAGCGATGTAAGGTTCCGGCACTTTGAACGTGGGAGAAAAGCGGCTGTTGAATTTTTCGGCCAAATCGCGCGCGAGCTCGAGGTGCTGCTTCTGGTCTTCGCCAATGGGCACGGCGTCGGCGTTATAGAGCAAGATGTCCGCCGCCATGAGCACGGGATAAAAGAGAATTCCACTGCCGACGCTTTCCTGTTTCGCGACCATGTCCTTATACTGCGTCATGCGCTCGAGTTGCCCGAGCGGGCAAATACAGCCGAGCACCCAGGCCAATTCGGCGTGGCCGATGACGTGCGATTGGATGAAAAGATTCGCCTTCGTGTGGTCCAGACCACAGGCCAAATACCATGCCACGAGTTCCAGCGAGGCGGCGCGCAGTTTCGCCGGATCATGGGGCTTAGTAATGGCGTGCATGTCCACGACACCGAAGTAGCACTCGAAGTCGTGCTGCATGCGCTGCCAGTTAAGGACCGCGCCCAGGTAATTGCCCAAGTGCAACGCACCCGTCGGCTGTGCACAAGTGAGGATGACCTTATGGGCGGCGGATTCGGGGCTAGCGGGATTAGTCGGAACGGCGGACATCAGGAAAGACAAAGCGCAAAACCGAGCGGCGCGCAAGCGCAGGAAAAAAATAAGGCCCCGGAGGTATTGCTACCTCCGGGGCCCTAAAAACGGGGGTGGGCGCTCGCCACACGCTCTTTCCCATGTACCGGTCCTTGGGCGCTCGCACCTTCGCAGGTGGGCGGCCGGCTCCTCGACGCCAGTTCCCGCGGCAACGCGGAATTATCGGTCTCTTGACAGAACCGTCGCCAGGATTGCTCCCAGCGATTATTGGGTGAGGCCTTTCAGCACGATTCACAGGTCCCCTGCCGGGGAACTGCGCCGTACAAGGTGATGAGACCACTGCGACATGGCCTCGTCACCGCTGTCCTAGAGGTCGGCCCCCGGGAACTTCCCCCGGAGCGTTGGCCTAAAGGTACGGGTCTTGCCTCTTATCCCTCAATTGACATTTGATGGTGCAGACCGCCGACGTGGATTTCGCCACGCCCACGGCTTAGTGTAGGCCGGGCGGCTCCCGCTTCTGGAACCGTCGCGCCTCCCGCCTGGCTCGGAGGTTTACGCGCTCTCCTCTTGCGAAGAGAGCCTTCCCACGAGGTGCCCTCGTGAACTCCGTGTCCGGCAGATTGGTATTCAGGGTAGTCAAATTTGACCCGATCCTTGGGGTCACCCTGTGTTGATCGCAGTTACGAACTAACTGCAGTCCTAACTCAGCTCGGTAGCGCATTCGTTTGCGCACTTGGCTGCCACCTTCCTTTGGTCGCAATGTTTACCGCGGCGATGCGACTCGCCGTGGCGGAAGGGGTGAAACATGCCTTGGGCGTTCACCATCCGAAGACGGGAACTGACCGCAAGGGGACGGGACTACCAACTAATCCCGACCTTTCCCCGGTTACCCGGGATTATCCCAGAAGATCCCGCGCAGACGGCCCTCCCCTCGCGAGGCGACCGCTACACTCAACCTTCCGTTCTCTCAAAGAACCATGCGATCATTATCGCATACGGGAATATGTTTAGCAAGTGGCGGGCCAAAAAAAACCGCCCGTCGATAACTTGTGAAATAAAAAAATCGTGAATAAGGCAAAAAAGTGAATAACTTTTTAACCCCCGTATTTTCAGGTAGTTGCAATGCGGAAAAGCGGTGAATAACCCGAACAACCGCTTATTCACGATTGCGAACAACCTCATGGTGAATAACTTGTGAAAAAGTATTTTTGAGATCTTCAATATATTCGCGAAGAAATTACCCAAAGTTTTCGTGGTTGCGATGTCGAAGGCGGATGAATTTACTATGATATTGTATTAAATTTTGTTTATTTTGTTTATTGCAGAAATAGCCAACTTCTTGCAGGCTTGCAGGGCATGACGGGGTTTATATGCTAAACAGACCCCAACCCCTACCCCCATGCCGCGAATTACCCGTCGTTCGTTTCTGAAAACCACCGCCGTGGCCAGCGCCGCCGCGCTCCTGCGCCCGCGTTCGTGGGCGCAAGTCACCGGCGCCAACAGCGATATCCGCCTCGGCCTCGTCGGGTTCAACAATCGCGGCAAAGATATCATTCGGCTCGATATGCCGACGGTCACTGACGCGCGGATCACGGCGTTGTGCGATGTAGATTCGGCCGTGCTCGACGGCATGGCGAAAACGTTTCGCGATCAGGGCAAAGAGGTGCAGACTTTTTCCGACTACCGCGACCTGCTGGCCAAGGGCGACATCGATGCCGTCATCCTCGTCACACCGAACCACCAGCACGCGCTGCAAGCGGTGTGGGCGTGCCAGGCGGGCAAAGATGTTTATTTGGAAAAGCCGGTGTGCCATAATATCTGGGAAGGCCGCCGCATCATTGAGGCTGCGGACAAATACAAGCGCATCATCCAAGTCGGCTCGCAGTGCCGCTCGAGCGACAGTCTGCGCGAAGCGGTGGCGTGGGTACAGGCGGGCAATCTCGGTAAAATTATTTCTGCGCGCGGCCTGTGTTATAAACGCCGCGCCAGCATTGGGTTGACGGATGGCCCCCAGCCCGTCCCCGCGACGGTGAATTACGACCTCTGGTGTGGACCGGCGCCGCTGGCACCCATGCGCCGCACTAAACTTCACTACGACTGGCACTGGCAGTGGGCGTATGGCTGCGGCGACCTCGGCAACCAAGGCGTGCACCAGATGGACGTCGCGCGCTGGTTTCTGGGCGAACCCGCGCTGGCACCGCGCGTTCTGACGGTGGGCGGGCGGCTGGGCTATATAGACGACGGGCAGACGCCGAACACGGCGATCATTGTGCAGGATTATGAGAAGGCTCCATTGATTTTTGAAGTGCGCGGATTGCCGACGCAAACCGGCTCCAATGCGATGGACAAGTATGACGGCGCGAGCATTGGCGTCATCGTGCAGTGCGAAAACGGCCAGGTGGTGGTGCCGGATTATGTTTCCGCGCATGCCTACGACAAGAATGGCCAAGTCGTGAAAGACTTCACCGGTGCTTCGAGTCACATGGGCAACTTCATCGCCGCGGTGCGCAGCCGCAAAGTATCCGACCTGCATGCGCCAATATCCGAAGGATTTATTTCGAGTTCGCTGTGCCATACGGGAAATATCTCGCTGCGCGTCGGCCAAACGCAACCGCCAGATGCCATCCGCGAGCAAATCAAGGGCAACGCCGCGATGACAGAAGCTTTTGGTCGGGTGACAGAACATCTCGCCGCGAATGGATTGGACTTGGTGAAAACGCCGTTGACGCTCGGCGCGGCGCTGGCGATGGATCCGAAAACCGAACGCTTTACCAACAGCGATGCGGCCAATGCGCTGCTAACCCGCGATTACCGCGCGCCGTTCGTCGTGCCAGAGAAGGTGTGAAGAAGCAGGGAGCGTGGAGCAGAGAAAGGCCTGCGTGATGGTTGAATTACCCTGAATTGGTTTGAATTGGTTTGAAACGGGTTGCTGGTTGCAGGGTGACCAGCCCGACCCGTCGATTTTACCGATAATGCCGCCCCCTGCACCTTGAAACCTTCAACTTGCAACTCACAGCTATAGCAGAAACGGAGGAAAAGCGGTAGGACTTGGTTGCCTAGGTTGGGTACGTTGGATGGGTTTGATTGATTGGGAAGGCAAAAGCGGAGACATGTCCCGCCACGTGGGCGAGCATGTCCCCATCTGCGCTCGCCATGCTCGCTTCGAGCTGCGTTGGGTAGGTTGGATTAAAGTTTTTTAGAACTTGGTGCTCAGGTACTTAGTTCGGACTCACCCGGTGTTTGAGAGTAAATACAATTTGACCTGGTCGGTGCGGTAGAAAAACGTTGCCAGCGCGGATGGAGGCGATTGGCATCATTTTAGCGAAGGTTGTTCAGTTCGCATGAAGTCACCCCACCCCACCCGTCGACAGTTTTTAAGCCTGAGTACTCGAATC
>Ga0302319_10019560_pt1 | contig 12297 bp, 7 predicted proteins | sample Bog_T0_2_FD_203319 | JGI IMG/M metagenome (GOLD analysis project Ga0302319, IMG submission 203319) | Peat permafrost microbial communities from Stordalen Mire near Abisko, Sweden - Bog_T0_2 | ecosystem: Environmental > Terrestrial > Soil > Wetlands > Peat | place: Sweden: Abisko, Stordalen Mire... | reverse complement strand
CGATCGGGGCGCAGGGGGCGGGGGAGATTGGGCTGAGTATTGTGGCGGAGATAGTGAAGGAGGTGAGGGGGGTGTGAAGAAGAATAACGGCTGCGCCTGGGAGCGCGAACGGGGACACTGCTGCCACTCTTGAATCACCGTTTGAGGCGCGGGTAGACGCAACCTCGCAATGTCCCCGGTCGCTTTGGCGCTTAGGGGAGTTTGGTTTTGACGAGTTCGGAGAGGGCTTTGCCGTCGATGCGTTTGCCGGCAAGTTTGGCTTGGGCGGCTTTCATGACGAGGCCCATTTGTTTGGAAGAGGTGGCGCCGATTTCGGCGATGGCGGCGGTGACAGCGGCTTCGACATCTTGAGGCGAGGCGACGGCGGGGAGGTAGGCTTCGATGATTTTGATTTCGTCTTCCTCTTTGGCGGCGAGTTCGGGGCGGTTGTTTTTGTGGAAAACGTCGGCGGATTCGCGGCGCTGCTTAAGGAGCGTATTCATGACGGCCATTTCGGCGGGCTCGTCGAGGGGCTTCATGCCGTCGATCTCTTGTTTCTTGAGAGCGGTTTTGACCATCCGGAGGGCGCTGAGGCGGCTTTCGTCCTTTGCTTTCATAGCAGTAACGATGTCTTTTTGAACTTGTTCGAGGATGGGCATCGCCCTTATTGTACGCCGAGTGCAACCCGGGAGCGGGGTGGCACGTCCCTAGCGCTGTTATACTAAAGCTATTTTGGCGGGTCCAGCGTTCCGTGAGACTGTATCTGCCGGTTGTACTTGAATGAATAGACCGAACAGCGGCTTCTCACGCCGCACTAGCATCAACGTCTTGATTTGGGGTCCCATTGTTTAGAACGTATCGAACCATAAGCTTTCTCTGTCTGTTTGCCACCGCAACGTTTGCGCAGAAGACATTTGAACCAGGTCAGGCTGCGCGAGCGGTGGTCGGGCAATTCACCTTTACGAAAGGTGATCAGAACCCGACAGGACAAGTATTAGGAGGAGCGGGTGGTATTGCGTGGGCGAACAATCGCTTGTTTGTCGCTGATTCAAACCGGATTGGGGCGACGCCAAACGATAACCGCGTGCTGGTGTACGACACGACGCAGATACCGGGGCCTTACACGGACATCACGACCGACACCGCCGTGACGACATTAACGTCTTGTTATGTTTGCGGCACGCCGGCGCTTTTTACGCTGGGGCAGAATACATTCACGCCGCCGACGTATACACCGAGCGGACAGACGACGCCGGTAGTCGGTTTTTATAGCGGCTACGACGGGGCGCAAGATCAGCCAGCCACCACGCCCGCAGAGAATGCATGGCTGTATAACGCGACAGCGGTGGCGAGCGATGGCGTTCGTTTCGCGATTGCGGATACGGATAATAATCGCGTGTTGCTGTGGAACTCGATTCCGAGCGGGAACCAGCATCCGGATTTGGTGCTGGGGCAGCCGAACTTTACGACGATCGGGACGCAGCAATTGGGCGTGGTGACGCCAACGTCGATGCGTGGACCGCAGGGCGTGTGGATTGCGAACAACCGGTTATATGTGGCGGATACGCAGAATTTCCGCGTGTTGATTTGGAATTCATGGCCGACGACCAACAACCAGACGCCGGATGTGGTGTTAGGACAGGCAGACTTTACGCATGCAGTAGGACCGCCGCCTTCGACGACAGCGCCAACGGCTGCGGCGAATCAGCTTTTGAATCCGGTTTCGGTGACGGCGGACGCGGGGCACGTGTATGTGGCGGATCTGGGTTTCAACCGGGTGCTGATTTGGAATACGGTTGCGCCGACGACCTACCAAAACGCGGATGTGGTGATTGGGCAGCTGAACTTTACGGAGACGACGGCGAATAACCCTGATGTTTGTTATACAGCGGCAGCGCCGACGGGCACTGGCGTAGTGGCGGTAGCAAGCGGGGCGTATCCGTTGCCCCAGGGTTCGCAGACGCAGTGTCAATCGAATTTGAATTTTCCGCGGTTTGCGCTTTCGGATGGGACGCACCTCTATATTGCCGATGGCGGGAACGACCGCGTTTTGATTTATAACCGAATACCGACGCAGAACGGAACGTTAGCGGATAACGTGCTGGGGCAGACGAATTTCGTAAACGATATTGTGACGAGCGTTTCGATCAGCATTGTGAGCACGGAAGTGGATAACACGGGCGGTGTTGATACGACGCCTACGCCGACATCGCTGGCTTGGGACGGGACAAACTTGTATGTAGCCGATCCATATAACCGGCGGGTGTTGATGTTTACGCCGGGAGATGCGCACATACCGAGTCCGTTTAATGCGAACGCGAGTGTGATTCCGGTGGTGAACTGGGGCAGCGAGATTGTGCGGCAGGAAGGCACGGTGGTGTTCAGCGTAGTGTCGGGTGCGAAGATTACGGCCGGCGACACAGCGAGTATCACGATTGCCGGCACGGTGTATTCGTATACGGAGAAAACCGGAAATTCGGTGGACGACATAGCGAAACAGTTGGTAGCGCTCATTAATAAGTCGGACCCAAATGTGCTGGCCTCATTCGGTGGCGCTGGGACCGGGACGGTTTATTTGAGTTCTTTGACCAGGTCGGGCGCGGAAGTGACGAGTCTGGGCTATGACACGATTACGCTGGCGGCAGCAACTTCGAACACAGCGAACGTGTCGGCGATTGCCTCAGGCAGTTACCTTTCGGCCGGAAACGCGGCCACCGCTTCGCCGGGAGCGTTGGTGGAAGTGAATGCGCCGACGGGGGTGTTCTTTACGGATGTGGATACCACCTATGTTGCACCGCTGAACACGGGGACTGGCAACGTGCCGGCCACGGTAAACGGGGTGCAGCTGTATTTGGACGGTTTCGCGTCGCCATTGTATAAGGTGTCGCCGACGCAGTTAGTTGGGCAGGTGCCGTGGTTCTTTAGCGACCGTAACAGCACCAGTGTGTATGTGAGAACGGCGCACTCAAATGGGACGGTAACCATTACGAGCGCGACACCGGTTTATATTGCACCGGCCAACCCAGGAATTTTCAATGCGCAGCAATACCCTGGGCAAGCGCGGCCTTGGCCGATTTCGCTGGCCACGCACCAAGTGGGAAATCCGACGGCGGTGATTTCGCTGGATGGATCGGCGACATTGAACGACACGATCAGTATTTTCGTGAATGGCACCGAATATAAATACACGGTGACGGCGGCGGATGTGGCAGCCACGAATCCTTTGCTAAGTGTGTTGACGAATTTCATAGCGTCGATTAACGACCCGACTGTCACGGTAAACGCGGGTGGATCGTTTACGCGCCTTGTTGTGACGGCGAAGTCTGGACCGTTTGCGGGTGGAAATGGAATTCCCATTTCGGCGACGACTGGTACGACAGCGGCTGGGGACGTGAACTGCACTACGACGACGACGGCGGCGACGGAACTGATGACGGTTTATGGATCGACAGGCAACGACGCGAGTTGCCATCCGACAGTGAACACTTGCTGTGCCGTGGTGCCGAAATCACCGATCTTCCCTGGGAACCCAGCGGTGCCCGGCGAACTGATCAGCATTCGAGTGGCTGGCATGGGCGACATTCAGAATGCGGCCGGCAATGACATTACCAATTCGATCACGACCGGTTTTCCTTATACAGGACCCGCTATGCCGGGCCCGAACGTGACGAATTACAACGATGTGCTGTCGGCGAATTTTGCGGCGGCGACGATAGGCGGGACGAGCGCGCAGGTGATATCGGCGGGTTTGGAATCGGGTGCGCAAACTGGGTCTTACGGGATTTACCGGGTGGACTTGCAGGTGCCCATTTCGGCCACGAACAACCCGCAAACACCGCTTTATATAGCGCAGAATGCGTTTATCAGCAACACGGTGTATCTGCCGATTGGCAATGCTGTGTCGACTCCGCCGACGCCGCCACCGCCAGTGCCGGCTAGCCCGATCAATATCAGTATTGACGATCCGCACACGGCTGGACCGGATTCGGCGACCACTGTGTTGGGAACCGTGGCGGTTGATGGTTGGGCGATTGACGCGAGTTCGCCGATTACAAATGTAGCGGTGCAGATTGATGGTTCGACGGTGGCAAACTTGACGCCCGCGAACGGAGGCTATGGAACGTCACGGCCAGATGTTTGCGTGGCTTATCCGACAGTCTACGGCTGCCCGAACGTTGGCTATTCGTATCAGCTGAATACGACGGCCTTGGCGAACGGGGGCCACACGTTACAGATATTAGCTACGGATTCGGCTGGGCGAAACCACACCAATCCACAAGGCGTGGCGATTTTCGTAAACAACGATCCGACAGTATCGGAAACGCACGTGACGATTGATACGCCGACGACGCTGGGCCAGATTTACCACGGCGTGGTGTTGTTCTCGGGATGGGCGACGAACGATCATTTTGCGATCGTGCCGAGCTCGTTTAAGGCGTCGATTGATGGGACGCCGATTCCGGCAAGCCAAATTACTTATGGACTTGCGCGGCCAGATGTGTGCGCCGTTTCTCCACTTACGACTCCGAACTGTCCGAATGTCGGTTGGACTTACTTAGCGGATTTGACGAAACTGGCGAATAGCAACCAGGCGGATGGAACGACGCTGCCGCATACTTTCACGATTACGGCGGTGGCCGCAGATGGGAAGTTGTTTACGGTTTCGAGCGTGTTCTATGTGAATAACTTTGACCCGGTGGACTTGTTTAGCGGGCCGGCGATTACGATTGACGCGCCGGGAGCGAGCACAGGGATTTTGAGCGGAACCGCGCAACTGTTTGGTTGGGCGATTGATTCGTATACGACGATCAACAACGTTGAGTATTCGATAGACGGTGTTCCGCAAGGGAGCATTTTCTATGGCTTGGGACGGCCGGACGTGTGCGCGGCGTATGCGGGTTTGCCGAATTTTGATTTGTCGACTTGTCCTTATGTTGGCTTTACGGGGAGCTTTGATACGACGCTGATTGCCGATGGACAGCACACGCTCGGTATAACGGCGACGCCGCTGCAGGGGCAACCTTATACGTTGACCAGAACGATTAACATCGCGAATCTAAATAGCTCCGCGAATCCGGTCAAGATTACGATTGATTCGCCGGCTGAGATTTCGGCAAGCGTGACGACGTTGACGGGGACTGCCAGTGTAAGTGGTTGGACGCTGACGAACAGCCCTTCGACGGACACGGTTGCTTCGGTGACGATTTCGGTGGACGGTTTGCAAGTGGCAACGGTGACGCCCAACGATCCGCGGCCGGATGTGTGCGCGGTTTATACGGGGCGGCCGGGATGTCCGAACGTGGGCTATCATTACGCGCTGGATACAACACATTTGACGAATGGCGCGCACGTTATGGAAGTTACGAGCACAACGTCAAGCGGCAAACGCGCGACGGCGAGTGCTTCGTTTAACGTATCGAATACTTCGGCGACAGCCAAAACGGTGATTGAGTCGCCGAACGCGGGGAGCCTGCCGATTTCGGGGATTGCCACGGCTTCGGGCTGGGCTCTGAAGACTGGCGTGCGGGTGAATACGGTTTCGTACACGGTGGATGGAGTGCCGTATGGTTCGGCCAATGTGAGCATCAACCGGCCGGATGTTTGCGCGACTTATCCGAGCAGTCCGAACTGCCCGTATGTTGGTTGGAGCTTCTATTTCGATACGGATGCGTTGCTGGATGGGACGCATATCCTGGGTGTGACGGCGAATGCGGCTGACGGAACGGTGAGCACGGCGAACACGACGTTTACGGTGCAGAATTGGTCGTCGGGCGCGCCGCTGACGGCAGTGATCGATACGCCTGATGCGGCTGAGCCTTATTACACGGGCAAGGTGACGTTCCAGGGGTGGATGCTGAACCCGACGATTTCGGTGCCAAACATCTTGATCACGGTTGATGGCATTCCGTTTGGAAATGCGGCTAAGTCGAGCCGGCCGGATGTTTGTGCGGCGTATGGCAGCCCGGACTGTCCGAATGTGGGCTGGAGTTACTTACTGGATACCAGCTTGCTGACCAATAGCGTGCATACGCTGGCGGTGACGGGAACTACGGCGGGCGGACAAAGCTTCACGGTTACGCAGACGTTTACGAGCGAAAACTAATCGCTCTCACAGGCAGCGATAGCGCCCCGAAAAGTGGGGCGCTATCGCTGTTTTTGTTATCCTTAGAGTTCCACCCGCCTGAACCGGCAGTGAAACCAATCAAACATGAAAATACTTGTTGCTGAACCGCTTGCTGCAGCGGCTGTAGACTTACTCCATGCCCAAGCCGGCTGGGAGATTGTGATAGCTGATCCGAAGACGTATCAGCCGCACTTGGCGGATTGCGATGCCTTAGTGGTGCGCAGCGCGGTGAAGGTGACGAAAGATGTTTTGAAGGCGTCGCCAAAGCTGCGCGTGATCGGCAGAGCGGGTGTGGGTGTGGACAACGTAGATTTGCCCGCAGCCACGGAGGCGGGCGTACTGGTGATGAACACGCCGGGCGGCAACGCCATTTCAGTGGCGGAGCATACGCTGGCCTTGATGCTATCGATGGCGCGGGCAATTCCGCAGGCGAGTTTTTCGACGAAGGCGGGGAAGTGGGAAAAGAAGAAGTTTCTGGGCAATGAACTGCGCGGCAAAACGCTGGGCGTGATTGGGTTGGGCAGCATTGGCCGGGAAGTGGTAAAACGCGCAAAGCCATTCGAGATGAATGTGATTGGGCATGACCCCTATGTGAGCCCGCAAACTGCGCGCGATATGGGCGTGGAACTGGTCTCGCTGGACGAATTGTACAAGCAGAGCGACTACTTGACGCTGCATGTGGCGCATACATCGGAAACTGAGCGCATGATGAATGCGGCGGCGTTCGCCAAGATGAAAACGGGTGTGCGGATTGTAAACTGCGCGCGCGGCGAACTGGTGAATGAAGGCGATTTGCAGGCGGCGATGACAAGCGGCAAGGTGGCGGGCGCGGCGCTAGATGTGTTTTTAAAAGAACCGCCGGAGCAGAATCCGCTGTTTACGCAAGAGACGTTAGTGGCGACGCCGCACATTGCGGGCTCGACCGAAGAGGCGCAGGAAATTGTAGGTATTCGGATTGTGGAACAGATGATCGAATATCTGAAGAGCGGCGTGGCGTTGAATGCGGTGAATATGCCGGCGATGACGGCGGACCAATACAAAGCGCTGCGGCCGTATGTGGATTTGGCGGAGCGGCTGGGTACGTTTCTGAGTAACATCATGGTGGGTAATCCAAAGACAGTGCGGTTCACTTACTATGGACGGTTGGCGGAGCAGAATACGCAGATTTTACGGAATGCCGGGTTAGCGGGCGTGCTGGCCCGGTCGCTGGAGTACAAGGCGAACGTGGTAAATGCGATGCAGATTGCGACGCAACGCGGTTTCAGTGTGGTGGAAGTGCGCGAGCCGGGTGCGGCGCATATGGATTCGATCCGGGTTGAGGTTGATACTGAAGCGGGGAATTTCCCGGTGCTTGGCGCGGTGGTGTTGGATAAGCCGCGGCTACTGCAAGTGGAAAACATTTCGTGCGAGGCCACGCTGGGCGGCAATTTGATGTATTCGAAGAACGATGACGTGCCGGGCGTGATTGGTTTTTTGGGTACGTGTTTGGGCAAAAATGGCGTGAACGTGGCGAACTTTGCGTTAGGGCGACAGGAAGAAGCGGCACGGAAAGCGCCGGGACCGTTGACGGCGATTTCGATTGTGGAGACGGATTCGCCGGTACCGGATTCGGTAATTTCGCAGTTGTTTGAGAACCCGGCGGTGAAGTTTGCGAGACGCGTGGTTTTGTAGGTTGGGGTATGTCCGACGCGATTGAGCATGTTAGCGATACGGCGTTGTTAGTGGCCGCCGCGCGGGCGACTGAGACAGAGTTCGAAGACGGCTTAGTGCGCGATCCTTATGCGGCGCTGCTGGCGGGAGAACGCGGTTTTGCGATTGCACGCAGCGGAAAGCCTTCGCGGTGGCGATCTTTTGGAATCGGGCTGCGGTCGCGATTCATAGATCAATTGCTCGAAGCGGAATTGCGCAACAGTGCGATTGACTGCGTGCTTTGTTTGGGCGCGGGGCTGGATGCGCGGCCTTGGCGGATGTCTTTGCCGAGTGACCTGCGTTGGGTGGAAGTGGATTTCGCGCTGATTCTGAATTACAAACACAATCTTCTCAGAGATGTTCGGCCGCGGTGCCGGCTGGAGCGAATGACCGCCGATTTGAATGAGAAGGCGGAGCGGCAGCGCGTGTTCGATGGGGTGAGCGGGCGTGCTTTTGCTGACGGAAGGACTGCTGATTTATCTGTCAGCGGAGACAGTGCGCGGTTTGGCGACGGAAGCGGCTGATGCTGTTTGTTATCGATGGATGATCGATATCGCGCCACAGGCGGCGGTGCTGGTGGAGAGCGGAGGCGAATCCATGCGGCAAGCGAGTGAGATGCGCAATGAGACTAGCTTAGAAGGCGTGGCGATTTTGGAAACGATTCGGGCGAGTGGCTGGCATTCCGTGGCCCAAAGAACATTTGCAAGAGATGGCGCGGCGTTTGGGCTGCGGCGAATGCTGAAGAATGGATGGACACCTGATCCGCATAGCGCGAGGCTTGCGGAAGACGATCCGCGTCGGGAGTGTGGCTATTTGGGAGAAACGGGTAGGGCGTGGATCTCATTGTCTTACGATTTCGATAGAGCCGTTTTGGTTAGTGAGGTTCATTTCGCAGCGGGCCGCGCCAATGGAACCGTTGATCTCATCGCCAGACAGTGCGCCTTGTATGCTAAGCGGAAAATCGGAGCGAATCTTGCCGAAAGAAGTTTTGGCGGCTACTTTGTAACTAGGATTAGGTTCGAGCCGGATTTTTATAGGGCCGAAGGAAGTGCGAATATTGACCGGCACACAAGTGTCGCGGACGGTAGTTGAAACTTCGACAGAGCCATTTTGATCTTGCACCTGAATGGGGCCGGCGACGCCGTCTAACATGACCGCGCCAAAGCTGGTAGTTACCTGCGCACCTTTCACGTTAGAGGCTTTGACGGCGCCATTTGCGTTGGTGACGGTGAGCAAGCCAGCGATATTGTTGACATGCACGGCGCCGAAACTGGTCTTCACTTCGGCAGGGCCGCCGGCTTTTTCGACTGAGACTTCGCCGTTGTGGTCATCAATGTGAACATCGCGTTGCACATCGCGAACTTCAACAGGGCCGAAGGAAGTTACTAACCACAGTGAACCGCCGATGCCGGTGGCCTCAATTTTGCCATTGTTATCGTTTACGACGAGCGCTCCGCGAAGATTGGAAACGGTGACGCTGCCGAAGGAGGTTTTTATTTCGGTATCGCCGCCGCAATCATTCGCTTCGACGGCGCCGTTGCCGGTGGCGATTTTGAGGCGGTTTGAAACTTTGGCCACGGTCACCTTGCCGAAACGATCTTGAATGTCGAGGCTGCCAGAGATATCGTTGGCAGTCACTTCACCGTTGGTTGTATGGATGGTAACATCACCCGCGTTATGGCCGACCTCCACGCGCGCGAACGAGTCCTCCAAATGCTGGGTGCCGCGGCCGTTGTGAAACTGCAACTCGCCGTGGGAGGTAAGGATATCTGAACCGGCCTTGACGCCGTCGGCGATCACGGCGCCAAAGGCGTTGCGGACGTGCAGCGGGGAGCTTTCGGGAATAGTGACTTCATAGTGGACCGAGAACGAGATGTTATGCGTGCCGAAGATGGATCTGGGCGTTTCGGGGTAACGCGTACGAATCAGGAGTTCGGACGAGTGTTCGACCAGGATTTCAACGCGGCCTGCGTAGTCTGTGGCCTCGTTCGAATCAGAGGCTGACACATGGATATCGGCATGAATGATGACGTCTTGGGTGGGGTGAGTACGGATGACAATGTCGCCAAATCTATGTTCGATGGAAACGCGTTCGCCTGCTTGAACAGTCACCGTCTTATCGAATGGGCGGCGATATTCGGCGCGGTCAAAAATGCTGCTGCGGCCAAAGGCGGCGGTAGAAGTTACTGCTATCCACAAGATGATATTAATTGGTTTGGTCAATGGTTAGTAACTCCTTCAAGGTTTGTTGCTTCGCGCGGTATAGATCGGCCAGTGTAGTTTGCAAGTGAAGATTGAAACGATTTGACGCGACACTGTTGCGGGTATCGGCGATGGCGGCGTCGAGCATTAGGAGTTTCTCCTGGGTATTCACAGAAGCGGCGGAAGAGCTGTTTTTTAGTTTGGGTTCGGCTAAGCGTGCGAGTTGATCGATAGATTTTCGATAAGCGGCTTCGCTGGTTTCGACCTCGCGGAGCGCTTGTTCGGTGAGGAAATCTTGATCTGGGCTGGACACCGCGGTTGGGGGTGTGTTTACGGAGTTGGGAGTTCGATGATGAAGCCACAGGGCCGCAAAGACGAGCGCGGCGGCTGCAATCCCCATGCGCCAATAATTGGTAGGGATTGGTTTGCGCCTGGCCTCAGACCGTAGTTGCTGAGAGATGCGCGGCCAAAGATCGGGTGTTTGCCATTCTTGATGGAGTTCTTGCGCGGTGGCAGAAATATCCGCCCAAAGCTGATATTCCTTGCGGCAGCGGGCACATGTTTTGAGATGCTCGCGCGCTTCGGGCAGCAAGCCTGGGTTGGCGAGCGCTCTATCCAAATCGCCACATTCGAATTTCATTGGCCCGCCTCCGTGAGTAAGCGTTTCAGCTGACATTTTGCTTCGAATAGCCAACTGCGTGAGGTGCCTTCGGGCACTTCTAAGATTCCGGCAATTTCGGAGTGCTTTAAGCCCTCCACTTCGAACATGAGAAACACCGTCCTTTGGCGCTCGTTTAGCTTGGATAAGGCCTGTTCCAGGGCGATTTTTAGGGAAACTTTGCTGGTCTCAGAGCGGATTTGCGCGGGCGCGGGATGTTCCGCCAAACGTTGCCGTTTGCGAAGAGCGTCATAGCAGCAGTTCAACAGAATGCGGTAGATCCAGGTGGTTAGAGAAGAATTTCCGGCGAAGCTGTGCGCGGCGCGGTAGACCTTCACGAACGTTTCCTGCACGGCGTCTTCAGCATCGGCGCGGCTTCCTAAGAGGTGAAAGGCAAGGCTTTTCATGCGGACAGAGTGTGACTCGTACAAGCGCTGATAGGCGCGCAGATTCCCGCTCTTACAAGCGGCGGCGAGTTCGACGTCGGACAGATCTTCCGGCAAGCTAGCGGCGGGTTGAAGCGGCAACCCGATCTCCCACACCATAATCCTCAATTTCAGGCTTTAGACGATGGGGCGGAGCGAAACGTTGGGACGGTCGAAAAAATTTTAGAAAATATATTGGCGAAGCAGAGTCGTACACTGCTCACATGAGGGGTTGTTTGCCTTTGTTGTTCCTGGCGAGCGTGGTGATGATGCCGGCGGCCACTCCCGCAGTACCGACGAAGGTTACGTTTTATCGAGATATCGCGCCGATTGTTTATGCGAACTGCGCGCCTTGCCACAGGCCGGGTGAATCGGGACCGTTCTCGTTGTTGAGTTATGAGGATGTGAAGAAGCATGCGGTGCAGATTGCGGCGGTGACGAAGATCCGTTACATGCCACCATGGCTGCCGCAACCGGGGTATGGCGAATTCGAGGAAGAGCGGCGGCTCAGTCAAGAGCAAATCAATTTAATTCAAGCGTGGGTTAAGCAGGGTGCGTTGGCTGGTGCTAGGGAGCATGCGCCAGCACCGCCGAAGTTCAGCTCTGAGTGGCAATTGGGGGCGCCGGATTTAGTTTTGCGGGCGACCGAGCCGTACCATTTGGCAGCGGATGCCGGGGAAGTGTTTTGGAACTTTATCATGCCTATGCCGGTGACGACCGTGAAGTGGGTGAAATCGATTGAGGTGCGGCCGGGGAGTGCGCGCGTTTTTCATCATGCGAATGTGATTGTGGATCGGAGCCAATCAGCGAGGCGTCAGGAAGCCAAGCCTGGCTTTGGTTTTGAGGGGATGGATTTTTCGGTAGAAGAAGAAACGTTCGATCCGGATGGGCATTTTCTTTCGTGGAAGCCTGGGAGCGAGCCGGTGGTGGAACCCGAAGGGATGGCGTGGCGCGCTGATCCAGGCATGGCTTTGATCTTGAATGTACATTTGCGGGGGACGGGTAAAGAGGAGACGATTGCGCCGGAGATTGGGATTTATTTCACCGATAAGCCGCAGACGAAATTTCCAATGTTGGTGCAGTTGGAGCGCGACACTGCGATAGATATTCCGGCGGGCGATAAAGACTTTTTGGTATCGGACGATTTTCGCGTGCCGCTAGACATGAATGTGCTGACGGTGTATCCGCATGCGCACTACGCGGGCAAGCTGATGGAAGGA
>Ga0302319_10019556_pt1 | contig 12299 bp, 9 predicted proteins | sample Bog_T0_2_FD_203319 | JGI IMG/M metagenome (GOLD analysis project Ga0302319, IMG submission 203319) | Peat permafrost microbial communities from Stordalen Mire near Abisko, Sweden - Bog_T0_2 | ecosystem: Environmental > Terrestrial > Soil > Wetlands > Peat | place: Sweden: Abisko, Stordalen Mire... | reverse complement strand
ATGAGCAGGGTCCGGCTCATGCCCAGGGCCTTGGCCGCCTCGGACTGGCTGCCCTTGCCCGCCTTGAGCGCGTCCAGGATCAGGCGCCGCTCAAGGCTTTCGACCTGGGCGTTGAAGTCCCCGCCCGACCGGCGCCGCACGGCATGCAGCTCCAGGGGCAGGTGCTCGGGCAGGATCACGCCGTCCTCGCCGCTGAGGACCATGGCCCGTTGAAGGATGTTCTCGAGCTCGCGGATGTTGCCCGGAAAGGCGTAGCCCTTCAGCCGCTTCACGGCGGCGGCGCTCAGCGAAGGCGAACATCCCGGACGGGCGTTGCCCTTGAGCCGCTCAAGCAGGTGGGCCGACAGCGGCTCGATGTCCTCCTTGCGCTCCCGCAGGGGCGGAATCAGCACCGGGACGACGTTGAGCCTGAAAAAGAGGTCCTCGCGGAAGCGGCCCTCCCGCACCAGGGCCCCCAGATCGCGGTTCGTGGCGGCGATCAGGCGCACGTCCACGGTGATGGGGACCGTGCCGCCGACCCGTTCGATCTCCTTTTCCTGCAGGACCCTCAGCAGCTTGACCTGGATCTCAGGGGGCAGGTCGCCGATCTCATCCAGCAACAATGTGCCGCCCGCCGCGACCTCGAAACGCCCGAGGCGCCGCTGGTGGGCCCCGGTGAAGGAGCCGCGCTCGTGGCCGAATAGCTCGCTTTCGATGACCCCGGGTGCCAGCGCGGCGCAGTGGACCTTGAGGAACGGCTTGGCGCTTCGCCGGCTGTTGGCGTGGATCGCCCGCGCCACCAGCTCCTTGCCCGTGCCGCTCTCGCCCGTGATCAGCACGGCCGAATCCGTGGGCGCCGCCTTGGCGATGAGCTGGTGCAGGCGGTGCACGGACCTGCCGGTGCCCAGCACGCCCTCGAACTGGTAGTCCTGCAGCTGGGCCCTCAGGCCCCGGTTCTCGTCGCGCAGCTCGTTCATGGCCAGGGCCTTGTCGACCACGACCTTGAGCGCGTCCAGGCTGAAGGGCTTGGCCAGAAAATTCGCCGCCCCGAGGCGCATGGCCTCCACGGCCGTCTCCACGGTGCCGAAGGCGGTCATGACCACCACCGCCGTCTCCGGCGCCAGGGTCCTGAGCTCGCGGGTCAGCCCCAGGCCGTCCAGGCCCGGCATACGGAGGTCCGTCAGCACCAGGGCGGCGCCCTGGCGCTTCAGGGCCACCAGGGCCTCCCCTCCGCCGCCCACGGCCCGCACCTCATGCCCCTGCGCGGCCAGCGCCGCGCTGAGCATCTTGCGCATCGACGCCTTGTCGTCCACGACCAGTATGCGTGCCATGGCGCTTGCCTTCCTTTCAGGTGGTGCGCGTGCGGATCCCCAGCGGCGCCGTCCCGGGAAGCAGCGGCAGCAGCAGGGTGAAGGTGCTTCCCTGGCCCGGGGCGCTTCGCACTTCGATGCGGCCGCCCAGTCCCTCGGCCAGCTTCTGGGCGATGGACAGCCCCAGCCCGGTGCCCATGGGCTTGCTGGTGACGAAGGGCTTGAACAGGCCGTCCATGGCCTCCGGGGCGATGCCCCGGCCCTGGTCCCGCACCCACAGGCGGGCCTCGCCCCTGCTGCGCGCCACGCCCAGCTCGATGTCCCCCCCGCGCGGGCTCGCCTCGCGGGCGTTGCTCAGCAGGTTGAGCAGCACCTGCCGCACCTGGCCGGCGTCGCTGACCGCCGGAAGTTCGCCCAGGCCGCTGCGCTTCAGGGGCCAGCGCCCGCGCCGGCGCGGGGTCAGGACCAGCGCGGCCGCCTCGTCCGCCAGCGCCGCCAGATCACAGGGCGCCAGCTTGGGCGGGCGCGGGCGGGCGTACTCAAGAAAATCGTCGATGAAACCGTTGGCCAGCGCCACCTCCCGCCGCACGTCCCTGAGGTTGGACGCCGCCTGAGGATCCGCCCCCTTGAGCCGCGATTCGGCCAGCGACGCGAAGCCTTCGATGGCCGCCAGGGGGTTCCTGAGCTCGTGGGCCATGCCCGCGGCGACTTCGCCCAGGGCCGCCAGGCGCTCCCGCTGCCGCACCAGGACCCCCAGGCTGCCGCTCATGTCATTGAAGGTGGAGGTGAGCTCGCCCAGCTCGTCCACGCGGCCGCCCGGCACCCGCACCCCGAAGTCGCCGGTCGCCACGCGCCGCGAGGCGGCCACCAGGGCCCGCAGGGGGCGCACGATCGGCTGCACCAGGGCCAGGGCAAGGCCGAGGGCCAGCGCCAGGCTCGCCACCCCCACCAGGGCCAGGGAACGCCCCAAAGTCCGCAGGTCGCCGAGAAAGCCGGCGCTGGCCTCGGCGCGCACGATCAGCCCGCTGCGCGGGCCCGGCACGGGCGCAAAGGCGCTCTTGAAGTACCGGCCGCCGCCGCCGGGGAACAGGGTGGTGGCCTCGGCCCTTCCCTGCCTGGCCGCCGCCCATTCCGCGGGGTCCAGGGACAGGTACACGTAGGGCGATGCGCCGTCGGCCTGCCCCAGTGAATCCCCCAGCACCCTGCCGTCGGCGTCCAGCAGCAGCAGGCGTTCCAGCTGGCCCAGCGAAGCCAGGCGGGCCAGACGGGACTGCAGGCGGCGGGATTCCTCGGGCCCCGGCATGCCGGCTGGAAGGCGCCCATCGGACAGCTGCAAGGCCCCCAGGCTGGCGGCGTCGACCAGGCGCTTGCCCAGCTCGGCCTCGAGATCGCGGGCGGCCAGGGTGTAAGCCAGGGCTCCGAAGGCGGCCAGGGCGCTGACCAGCAGGATCAGCGTGATGGCCGCCACCTGCCAGCTCAGGCGCCGGAACAGAGGCAGGCCCCTCAGGAAGACCGGCAGCCGCAGGATCATGGCTCTTGGTCCTCCGGCGGCACAGAGCCGGGATCGACCGGGGCCGGTGGGCCGTCCGGGGCCGGGGAACCGTCCGGGGCCGGGGAACCGTCCGCCGCGCCGGCGTCGCCGGCCAGCCCCAGCTTCAGGCGCTGGGCCATCTTCGGGCCCACGCCTTCCACGGCCCGGAGCTGATCCAGGCTGGCCTGGCGCACGGCTTCGGCGCTGCCGAAGGCCCGCAGCAGGCGCTTCTTCAGCGCCGGCCCGACGCCGGGGATGTCGTCCAGGGCGCTGTGGGTGAGGGCCTTGCTGCGCAGCTGGCGGTGGAAGGTGATGGCGAAGCGGTGGGCTTCGTCGCGCAGGCGCTGGATCAGCAGGCGTCCCGGGGAGCGGGGCCCCAGCCGCAGGCTCTCCAGACGGCCGGGCATGAAGATCTCCTCATGCCGCTTGGCCAGGCCGACCACCGCCAGGCGCTCCAGGCCGAGCAGGCGCAGCGCCTTGAGCGCCGCGCTCAGCTGGCCCTTGCCTCCGTCGATGACCACCAGGTCCGGCCAGGGGCCGCCCTCGTCCTGGACGCGCCTGTAGCGGCGGGTGACGACCTCCTCCATGCTGGCGAAGTCGTCGACTCCCTGGACGGTCTTGATCTTGAAGCGCCGGTACTCACCGCGGGCGGGTCGGCCGCCGGCGACCACCACCATCGAGGCGACGGTCTGGCCGCCCTGAAAGTGGGAGATGTCGAAGCCGTCGATGCGCTGCGGCCGCTCCGGCAGGCCGAGCACGGCCTTGAGCTCGTCGAGGGCGCCCTCCAGGTCCCGGGCCGCCGGCTTCGGGGACCGGGGCCCCTGGCGCTGGCCGAAGCGCCGCGGCTCGTCGCCCTCGTCCCGCAGCATCTCACGGGCGTTGGCCTCGCACAGGCGCACCAGCGCCACCTTCTCGCCGCGCTGGGGGGTCGTCAGCTCGACCCTGGCCCCGCGCTTGGAAGCCAGCCAGGCCCGCAGCGCCCCGTCGTCTTCGATGGGGTGGCTGAGCAGGACCTCCTGGGGCACGGCCGCGGCCCCGGCGTAGAACTGGCGCACAAAGGCCGCCAGGACCTCGGAGGCGTCCGCGGCTTCGGCGTTAGCCAGGCGGCAGTCCTGCCAGTCGACCAGCTTGCCCCCGCGCACGAAGAAGACCTTCACCGCCGAGGCGCCCTCGTCCGACGCCAGGGCGATGACATCCACGTCCTTGGGCTCGGGGAGCACCACGCGCTGCTTTTCGCGCACCAGCTCGACCGCCCGGATGCCGTCGCGCCAGCGCGCCGCCTCCTCGAAGCGCTCGGCCTCCGCGGCGGCGCCCATGCGCCGGGCCAGCTCGGTCACCAGCCCGTCCTCGCGCCCGCCGAGAAGCAGCTCCACCTGGCGCACGTGCTCGAGGTACTGCTCCCGCGTCTCGCCCCAGGACACGCAGGGGGCGTCGCACTGGTGCAGGTCGTAGTAGAGGCAGGGCCGGGGCAGCTTGCGGTCGATCTCGATGGAGCACTGCCGGATCCCCAGGTGGCGGTGCACCAGCCGCAGGACCTCGCGCATGGCACCCACGTGGACGAAGGGGCCGAAATAGCGGTCCTTGGACAGGTGGGGACGGCGGGTGACCAGCAGCCGCGGATAGGGCTCGGCCAGGGTCAGCTGCAGGTAGGGGTAGCGCTTGTCGTCCCGCCAGATGACATTGAAGCGCGGGCGGAAACGCTTGATCAGCGTCTCCTCCAGCACCAGGGCCTCGAGCTCCGAGCCCACCAGGACGGTCTCGAGAGCGCAGATCTGCCCGACCAGGATGCGGTTCTTGGGGCTGAGGTCCGCGCGCTCCTGGAAATACTGGAACACCCGGCGCCGCAGGTTGATCGCCTTGCCGACATAAATGACCTTGCCCTGGCCGTCCTTGTACAGGTAGCAGCCGGGGTTCTCGGGCACGCGGTCCAGCGACTGGCGGAGGCTCTCGAGCACGCTCAGCCCCCGAAATTCCGCTTCGGGCGCGGCGGCGGGCGGCGGCCCGCCGGCTGGCCCGATGGGCCGGCGCCATCGCCGTCCCCTTCCCGCCTTCGGGGCTTGCCCCCGCCCGAACCGCGCCGCGCCACCCGTTCGCCGGCCTTGCCGCGCGTCTGCATCTCGCGGGCGTCCAGCAGCTCGCCGGGCTTGAGGCTGCGCAGGCGCGCCAGCTGGTCGCGGAGCTCGGCCGCGCGCTCGAACTCAAGCTTCGAGGCGGCCTCGCGCATCTCCTTCTCGACGCGGGCCGTGAGCTTGGGGATCGCCTCCGGGTCGATGAAGTCCGCGCCCGAGCCGCCGTCGGAGGCCGGCAGGGCCACGGTGAAGTAGTCGGCCTCGTAGACGGAATTGAGCACGTCCTTGATGGCGGACTTGATGGTCTGGGGGGTGATGCCGTGCTCGGCGTTGTACTCAAGCTGCCGGGCCCGGCGCCGGGCGGTCTCGTCCAGGGCCCGCTTCATGCTGTCCGTGGTGCGGGCCGCGTAGAGGATCGCCCGCCCTTCGACGTTGCGGGCGGCGCGCCCCATGGTCTGTATCAGGCTGCGGTCGGACCTGAGGAAGCCCTCCTTGTCCGCGTCCAGGATCGCCACCAGGCTCACCTCGGGCAGGTCCAGGCCTTCGCGCAGCAGGTTGATGCCCACCAGGCAGTCGAATTCGCCCAGGCGCAGGCTGCGCAGGATCTTGACCCGCTCCAGCGCGTCGATGTCCGAGTGCAGGTAGCGGACCCGTATGCCCTGGTCCGAGAAGTAGCCGGTGAGCTCCTCGGCCATGCGCTTGGTCAGGGTCGTCACCAGCACGCGTTCGCCCTTGGCCGCGCGCACCTGCACCTCGGCCATGAGGTCGTCGACCTGGCCCTGGGAGGGCCTCAGCTCCACCACCGGGTCGATGAGCCCGGTGGGGCGGATGATCTGCTCGGCCACCGCCCCGGCGCTCTTCTTGAGCTCCCAGTCTCCCGGCGTGGCGCTGACATACACGCATTGCGGCACCCGCGCCTCGTATTCCTCGAAATACAGCGGGCGGTTGTCGAGGGCGCTGGGCAGGCGGAACCCGTGCTCCACCAGGCTCAGCTTGCGGCTGCGGTCCCCCTCGTACATGCCCCGCACCTGGGGCAGGGTCACGTGGCTCTCGTCGACGATGACCAGGGATCCCGCCGGCATGTAGTCCAGCAGCGTCTTGGGGGGCGTCCCGGCCTCCCGCCCGTCGAGGTGGCGGCTGTAGTTCTCGATGCCGGCGCAGGACCCCGTCTCGCGCAGCATCTCGAGGTCGAAACGGGTGCGCTGGTCCAGGCGCTGGGCCTCGAGCAGCTTGCCCTCGCCCTTGAGCTCGGCGACCCGCTCCTTGAGCTCGGAGTGGATCGACGCGGCCGCCCGCGTGACCTCGTCGGGCGGCATCACGTAGATCTTGGCGGGGTAAAGCACGAAGCGGTCCAGCTCGCGCTTGACCCTGCCTGTGAGCGAGTCCATCTCGCTGATGCGCTCGATCTCGTCGCCGAAGAAATCGAGGCCGATGACGGTCTCGCCGTAGGCCGGAAACAGCTCGATCCGGTCCCCGCGGACGCGGAACTGTCCGCGGAAGAAATCCACCTGGCTGCGGGTGTACTGCATCTCGACGAGCTTGCGCAGCAGGCCGTCCCTGGGGGCCGACGCGCCCTTCTCGAGGCCGAGGTACATGTCTCGGTAGACGTCCGGGTCGCCGAGGCCGTAGATGCAGCTGACCGAGGAGATCACCACCGTGTCCCGGCGCTCCAACAGGGCGTGGGTGGCGCTCAGGCGCAGGCGGTCGAGCTCATCGTTGATCGCCGCGTCCTTCTCGATGAAGGTGTCCGTGGAGGCCACGTAGGCTTCGGGCTGGTAGTAATCGTAGTAGCTGACGAAGTATTCGACCCGGTTTTGCGGAAAGAAGGACTTGAACTCGCCGTAGAGCTGGGCGGCCAGGGTCTTGTTGTGGCTGATGATGAGGGTAGGCCGCTGCACCCGGGCGATCAGGTTGGCCATGGTGAAGGTCTTGCCCGAGCCCGTGACCCCGAGCAGGGTCTGGTGCCGGCGCCCGGCGTCGAAGCCTTTGACCAGGGTCTCGATCGCCGCGGGCTGGTCGCCCTCGGGCGCGTAGTCCGATGTGAGCTTGAAGTCATCCATCGGCGCTAAAGCCCCTTGCGCTGGTAGATCTCCTTCAACAGCTCCTTCACCTTTTCGTTGTCCGGCTCCTTGAGGGCGATCTTCTGGCACAGGCGCATGGCGTCGACGAGCAGGTCCTGGCGCAGGTAGCGCCGGGCCGTGGCCAGCATGGCGTCGATGTCCTCGTCCAGGTGGCGGGTGGTCGCCGCGTGCAGCACGTCCGAGATGCGCCGGGAGTTCTTCATCACCGCGGCGCGGGCCTCCCCGCCGCCGCTCTGGCGGGCCATGCGCCGCCGCACCGCCTCGTCGAGGAAGGCGCGGCGCCGGGACTCCTCCTGGGCTTTGAGCAGCTCCACCGCCTCGCGTTCCTTGCGGGCCGCCTCCTCGGCCTGGGCCCGTTCGGACTGGGCCCGGTCCAGGCTGGCGCGCGCGGCCGCGGCCGCCTCGCGCTGCCTGCGCCCGGCCTCGGTCTCGAGGGCCTGGCGGTCGCGCCGTTCAGCCTCCAGGCGCTCATTGAGCTCCCGCAGCGTGCTTTCGCGCACCTCGGCGTGCAGGCGCTCCATCTCGGCGCGCATGAGCTCCTTCATCTGGGACTGCAGGGCCTCTTCCTTCATGTGCATGCGGAGGCGCTGCTCCTCGAGCTCCTTGCGCTGGGCTTCCTGCTCGGAGCGCAGCCGGGCCTCGAGGTCGTGCAGGGCCTGGGCCTTGGACTGGGCCTCCGCCTCCCGGCGCTCCATCTCCTCGGCCCGCCTGAGCACCTCGGCCTCGTGGGCGCGGGCTTCCTCGGCGGCTTTGGCCTGCCGGGCGGTCAGTTCCTGTTCCTCGGCGAGGCGGCGCAGCACCTCCTCACGTTCGGCCAGCAGGGCGGCGAGCCTGGGGTCGTCCTCCGGACGCGGCGCGTGCAGCGCCGGGCCCGCGTCACCGGGGCCTTCCGGGACGCCCCGCTGCGGCACCTGGACCGTGCCCAGGTCCGCGCCTTTCCAGGCCTCGAGGGAAAAGCTTTCCAGCGTCGTTCCACGGACCTCCACCGGCGGGGCGGATGCAGCGCCGAACGCGGGGGCGGGGGCGGGAGCGGGACCGAGTGCGGGGGCGGGGGCGGGACCGAGTGCGGGGGCGGGGGCGGGACCGAGTGCGGGGGCGGGGGCGGGGGCCGACAGCGGGCGCCCTTGGTCCGCGGGCGTTTCCGGCAGTGCCGGCGCTTTGGCCTGAGGATGGTACGCGGCGGTCGCAGGGGATAGGGTCGGGGCCTCGGCTGCCGGGGCGGCTCCGGGAGCGGCAATGGCTTCAGAAGCAGGCGCGGCGGGGGGTGGTTCGGCTGCGGGTCCGGCCTGTGCCGCTGCCGCCGCCTGCTGGGGCGCGGCGGAGGCAAGCGACGCCTGGGCGGCCCGGAGCTCGCGCACGGCGGTCTCGATGATGGCCAGTTCGCGCCGGGCCGCGTCCTCGGCGGCCCGCTGCTCGGCCTCGAGGCGCTCGCGGACCGCCTCTTCCTCGTCGCGCCAGGCGGCCAGATCGACATCCAGGACCACGGCGCGGGCCGCCTCGACCGGCGCCGCCTTCTGCGCCTGCAGGTCCTGCCACTTGGCCTGCGCGGCCTGCACCGCCATCATCTTGGCCTGGGTCTCGGCAAGCTGGGCCTGCACCGATACGCGGCCGGGATCGAGCTTGAGCATGACCAGCAGGGTCTCAAGGGCGTTGTCGTAGTCCTCGGCCGAGAGGTAGGCCTGCACGGCCCCCTCAAGGCGGGCCAGCACGTCGGCGGCGGCGTCCTGGACCTCGCCGGCGGGCGCCGCCTTGGCCTCCTCGTCCTGGGCCTGGCGGGACTGCGCCGCCAGCCGGGCGGCCGCGATGTCGTCGAGCAGGCGGTTGGCGTCCATGCTGCCCGGATCGGCGTCCTGCATGCGCCTGGCCAGGGTGGCGGCCCCGTCGAAGTCCCCGTCGATCAGGGCCTTGTGGGCCACCACCAGCGTGCGTCCGATGTTGGACTGCAGGGCGGACCGGGCGTCGGCCAGGCCGGCCTGGATGCGGAGCGCCTTGCGCAGGCAGGCGAGCTCCTTGTCGTCCGCGCCCTGGGCGCGGAACAGGCGCGCGGCCTCCATCTGGCTGCGCGCGGCTCCGGCGGAGTCGCCCCGCTTGGCCAGCAGGTCCGAGATCATGGAATGGATGTTGGGGTCGTCGGGGAACAGGTGGGCGGTGCGGCGGTACTCATCCAGGGCGCGGTCCCACTGGCCCGCCTGGGTATAGTTGTACGCCGACTTCAGGAGGTGCCGCTTGTCGAAGGCCATGCCGCCCTGTAAAAAATTTGACAGGTAGATTCTACCGCACTTAAGGCCGCAAAAACCACCCCAGGGACCGCCGTCCGGCGTGACTGTCGTTACAAAGACGGCTAGAACTGCGCCAGAAAGCGGGGGTCGTTCTCGGTGAACAGCCGTATGTCGTTGATGCCCCACTTCAGCATGGCGATGCGCTCGACCCCCATGCCGAAGGCGAAGCCGCTGTGGGCGTCCGCATCCAGGCCGCAGGCCGTGAACACGGCCGGATGCACCATGCCGGCGCCCATGATCTCGATGAAGCCCGACTGCTTGCACAGGCCGCAGCCCTTGCCCTGGCACTGGAAGCACTGCACGTCCACCTCCACCGAGGGCTCGGTGAAGCCGAAAAAGCTGGGCCGCAGCCGTACGCCCAGGCGCCGGCCGAACATGAGACGGGCGAAGCTCTCAAGGGTGCCCTTGAGGTCGCTGAAGCGCACTTTGCCGTATGCGTCCACGGCCAGGCCTTCGACCTGGTGGAACTGGGCCCCGTGGGTCGCGTCCGCGGCGTCGCGCCGGTAGACCCGGCCGGGGGCCACCATGCGGATGGGCGGCTTGCGGCGCTGCATGACCCGCACCTGGACGCTGGAGGTGTGCGTGCGCAGCACCCGGCGCCCGCCCTGGGCGGCCCCGGGCAGGGTCACGTAATAGCTGTCCATGCCGTCGCGGGCGGGGTGCTCGGGCGGCACGTTGAGGGCGTCGAAGTTGTGGAACTCGTCCTCCAGCTCGGGCCCGCTTTCGACGTTGAAGCCGAGGCGCTGGAACACCTCGCAGATCTCGGCCTGCATGCGGGTCAGGGGGTGCAGGGTGCCGTTGACGGCCGGGCGGCCTGGCAGGGTCACGTCCAGGCGCTCGGAATCCAGGCGCGCGGCCAGTTCCCTTCCGCGGGCCTCGCCGCGCAGGGCCTGCAGGCGCTCCTGGACCGCAGCCTTGGCCGCGTTGACGCGGGCGCCGAAGGCGGGGCGGTCGGCCTCGGGAAGCTTTCCTGTCTCCCGCAGCAGCAGGGTGAGGGCGCCCTTCTTGCCCAGGGTGCGCACCTCGAAGTCCTGCAGCCAGGCCGCGTCGCCCGGAGCCGAGTCGAGCTCAGCCAGGGCGCTCTTTTCCAACTCGCCAACCTGTTCGAACATGGATGTTCCTGCCAGCGGAATGGACCAGCCTCGGCTTGGTCCAAGGATCGGTGAAAGCGGATTCTAACAGCGGCACCGGCATCGGGCAAAAAAAATGCCCGGACTGCGCCGGGCTTCCTGCGTCCGCCCACTGCTTGAGGCGGCGAACCTTGCCTTTCGGATCAGCGGACCTTGGACTCGGCCTTTTCGCGGCGCCGCTTCATTGGCGCAGGCTTCGCCACTTCCACCTTACGGGACAAAGGCTGCTCAGCCTCGCCGTGTCTTGCTTGGCGGAACCGCAGATAGGCCTGAATAGAGCCGCTCTTTTCGAAACGGGTCCAGAATAGGTCTGATTTCAAAGAGTTTTTCTCGGATTTGGTTTGCATCTGCCCGCCTGACCGTGACTATACCAAGCTGGTTCCGGTTTTGCAAGTTCAGGAAATAGAATTTGAATGCCGCATCCCCGAAAATGCCTCAAATTATGGCATTTTCAGGCTCCTCTGGCGCAGGGCCTCAAAGAGCAGGACCGCCCCGGAAACAGCCGCATTCAGGGATTCTGCTGAGCCGGGATAGGAAATGCGGTATAGACCGCCGCAGGCTGCCTCTGCTTCCGGGCTCAGGCCCCGGCCTTCAGAGCCGAGCACCCAGCAATGGGCCTGCCGGCAGTCGGCCTCCAGGTAACCAGCCTTGGCCCGCGGTCCTGTACCGTAGACACGCACGCCCCTGCCCGCCAGTTCCCGCAGGGCGGCGGAAAGTTCCTCGGCCAAGGCCAGGCGCAGGTGGAACTGGGCCCCGGCCCCGGCCCGCAGGACCTTGGGCGACCAGGCGTCGGCGCAGCCCTTGCCCAGGATCATGGAAGCGCCCGCGGCCCAGGCGCTGCGCAGCAGGGTGCCGAGGTTGCCCGGATCCTGCACCGCGTCCAGGGCCAGCAGCAAGGTGTCCGACGGCAGCGGCGCCGGCGCCGCCGTGTCCACCTCGACCAGCCAGCCCTGGGGCGCAGGCGTGTCGGACAGGCGCGCGAACAGCGGCTCACCCAACAGGCGCGGGGCCAGGCCCTTGGCGTGCGCCTGGGCGAGGATGGCCTTGCCTTCAGTGGTGTCCAGGGCCGCCTCGGTGGCCCACAGCCGGCGGGCCAGGCCGGAAGCCAGGGCTTCCCGGGCCAGGTGGGGCCCTTCGGCCACGGCCCGCCCTTCGCGCCTGCGTTCAGCCGCGTCCTGGGCCAGCAGGCGGAGGCGCCGCACGGCCGGGTTGTCCGGGGAGGTGAGCATGTCCATGCCACGAAAAAGCCCCGCCTTGGGGGCGGGGCTTCCCCTTTTCACGTTCGGGTGCTGCTGCTCAGGCCTTGGCCTGGGCCAGCTGGGCCAGCTGGGCGAACGCGGCCGGGTCGCTGACCGCAAGCTCGGCGAGGGCCTTGCGGTCCAGGCCGACGCCCGCCGTCTTGAGGGCGTTCATCAGGCGGCTGTAGCTGACGCCGTTCTCGCGCGCCGCCGCGTTGATGCGGACGATCCACAGCCCGCGGGCGTTGCGCTTCTTCTGCTTGCGGTCACGGAAGGCGTAGTTGCCTGCCCGCTTGAGGGTCTCCTGCGCCTGGCGCAGTCGGTTGTTGCGGCCGCCCACGAATCCCTTGGTGCGGGACAGTATGGTCTTGCGGCGGGCTCGGCTGTTCTTGGAATTCTTAACGCGGGCCATGGGTCACCTCTTCTTTACGCGTAGGGCAGCATGCGGTAGACGGTCTTTTCGAAGCCCTTGATGAGCTGCTCCATCTTCCGCTTGCGGCGCTTGTTCGCCTTGGTGTTGCGGATGTTCAGGTGACGGAGGCCGGTGCGCTTGAACATGACCTTGCCCGTGCCCGTGATCTTCACCCTCTTCTTCATTCCGCTGTGGGATTTCATTTTCGGCATGACTGTTCCCTTCCTTCGGTTCAGGCCCCCTGTGGCTTCTCGGCGGGGGCGGCTTCCG
>Ga0302319_10019554_pt1 | contig 12299 bp, 15 predicted proteins | sample Bog_T0_2_FD_203319 | JGI IMG/M metagenome (GOLD analysis project Ga0302319, IMG submission 203319) | Peat permafrost microbial communities from Stordalen Mire near Abisko, Sweden - Bog_T0_2 | ecosystem: Environmental > Terrestrial > Soil > Wetlands > Peat | place: Sweden: Abisko, Stordalen Mire... | reverse complement strand
GCTGAGGCCCAGCAAGAAAGATGGGATAGGCTTAAAGTCCACACCTCAAGGAAGGAGACAGAAGCTCAAGCCGCTTGATTAAGACGCCCGTGAAAATTTACACCCAAAATCTTGACGCGGGGAAAAGTTAGGTAGTATTTGCTTAAAGGTTTATCAAATTTCTTAATTGAAATTATGAGTGCAATTACAAACGTAGCGTCCGATGCAATTCCAATGATATGTATTAAGTTCATTTTCAATTTTTCCTGTTAACTACATCTTGCTTTTTGAGCACCATTAAATTTTACATCTTTCACTATTTATGAAAAAAAATTAAGAAAGCGGCATAAACGGGCATCGCACCTAAAAGTATGAATAGAAATATTTTTATAGGCTTAGTTATCTTTTCTTTATACCTATAAGCTAAACCAATACACAAAAACGAAATAAGGTAAGAGGTAATAAACACAATGTCATTTATTGGTCTTGAATTAATTTCAGTCCCATCATCACCAATGTTAAATATTTGTTGGGTGACATAAAATGAAATGAAATACATAAAAAATGAATAAATCCAATCAAAACACTTCAAAAATAAATTCTTATTTTTAAAAGAACCATTACCTATATTCATTGAAATTTGGGAAAGTCTTAATGTCCCAAAACCCAATATGAACCAAAAGGCAAAATAAAGAAGTAATTCGTTCATCATAACTTATGCCTTTCGCTCTTTGAGTTGGAATTGAACTCGCCTAATTCTACTCCCCGGTCTAAAACCCTTCCCCACTTAATTGCCCCAAAACCGCTTACGGTTTCAAAAACTGGACATAAAAAGGCCACTTTTTGCCTCTTCAAGCGACCCAAATCTAAGAAATATTGTTGGCAAGTTATTTTTTCATTTTTCGAATTTCGATCCTGATTTAAACTTTCCCAAAATTCATAACTGCCTAAGGAGCCAGTCATGCCGGATACTCCATCCTCTAAACCAGCGAATATCCTGATGGTCCTTTTGGACGAACTGTTCATACCGATCTGGAACCCCCGCAAGTTCATCGACCCCATCGAACTGGCCGACCTGGTGGCCTATATAGAAAAGGGCGGGTGGGTACCTCGTATTCTTTTACTCAAAAGAGCCGAGGGTGGGTGGTGGGTCATTTCCGGTCAAAGGCGGGTGTTGGCCCACCGGAAGCTCGGCAAAACCTACATCGAAGCCGAGGTTATGAATATCAGCCTCGAGGAAGCCAAGATCATGGCCGAGACTTCCAACGAAGGCCCGAAGCCCTATTGGCTGGATAGCTATGAAAACTGGGAAACCCTGCTGGCCGAGAACCCGGATTGGTCCCAACGGGGCCTTGCCGACCGGTTAGGTAAACCCAAAACACTTGTCCAGCGGGCAAGCCAGATTACTAGCCTGCTCAACCCGGCCAGCCGCGCTTTGATACGGGAATCCCTAAACTCTCAAAAACCCTTAAATTTTGATGGTAGTGACCCCGTCGGGGTCACTGACACCGAAAATAAAGGGGAATTGTGGAAATTGAACTCCGAAACTGTCCGGAAGCTCATACCCCTTTTGACCGGTCGGGAAAAGGCCGACGCCCAGGCCTTAGCTGAGAAGGCCGTTAAGCTTATCCTCGACCGTCGGATGACCGGCCCCAAGGCAGCCGAACTGGTCAAATGGATCAACGCCGGAGAGGCCCCCGAAGAATTTGGATCGGCCAAGCCGACCCCGAAGGCTACCCATGTCTCTGCTCCGAAGCCGCAAGCTGAGGAGCAAGCCTTGAGTACACCCATTTTCCACAAACAAGAAATGGGTGCCAACGCCCCCTCGGCGCAGGTGCCTGCTCCCACATCAACCCCCGCGGTCCATAACCCTTTTCAGCCTATCGCTTCGGCGCAGACCAAGGTCTACATGTTCCGCGACTGGCTGGCCGGGGTAAAGGTGATCCCCCAGCTCAAACACAAAGTCGAGAAAGGGCAAACCCTCACCCTGCCCGAAGCGTTGGTGCTGGGCGCCTATCGGATAGGCCAGGGGCTGGGCTGGCTGTGGAAAGAAATTTTCAAACCCATGCTCAAACCCTTTTTGCAGGCCTTCAAGGAAGCCTTTGGCAAACTGTTTCATAAAATCGCCGTTTTTGCCTTTACGGTCATTTTTTTATTGGTTCTGGTCTGGGCGGTCTGGAGTTTGTGGCTTCACCATGGGTTTCATCCGATCAACTGGATTGAATCTAAATTTAGTCATGAATCATCCGCTTCTGAACCAACCCCGGTACCCACATCCCCTTCAACGAGTTTAATCATCCCAACGGTGCCCCCAACCGTTAGGAGTTCGAAGTTAGAAAGTTCGCAGTTAAAAACTCCTCACTCAAATGTCGTTACCTACCAGCCCGCTGTTTCCTTTAGCACAACCGCGTCAACCCTTAAGCCTTCTTCCACTCTGTACGACCCCAAAATTATCGAACTCGAAATTGCCGCCATACCGCAAAACTCTATCGTGAAAGATTATCCCTTTACGCCTGACAAAACCATGCCGGGAGATTTGGCGACAAGCCGTCTGCAGGATTTAATCAACTCGGATAAATACACCATGAAGGTCGGCAATGACACGCAAAAAATCGGGGCTGTGTCTTCATCAAACAACACTCTGATGATTACTTTCAAAAGCTCGGATTTGTTGGGACGCCTGGTGGATGGTACCAACCAACCGACATTTTTTTGGGAAGACGTGACAACCGTTCACATCAACCAGATTGAGGTTGAAACTAATACACCCTCAACTTTGTATCAATGCTCCTTAATCGTCTCGGGTTCAAAAAACCCTCTCACCATTCAGTGCGCCAGACCGGAAGATTTGGAACATCTGGTTTCGACCATGGAATATTTTATCCGCTCGTCCCGTCTGGCCCACGACGCCCAGCCTGCGGGTTTGCCCTACCCCAACCAGGGTTTGGTTTTAAGCAACGATTGTCGGGTGGAAAAGCTTTGGGCCGACAGCCCGATGGACAAAGCGGGCTTAAAATTAGGCGACATGATTTGGAGTCTGGATAAAAACGCGGGACTGCAGCCGGAACGAAAATCTTTGGAAACCCAATTGGCCTCCCTGACCCCGGGGCCTCACAACCTTTTTGTGGTTTCGCCGTCGGACCGAGACAAGGGAATAATTATTATGAACCAAACCCACAGCAGTAACTTTAACCCGAAGCGGCATAAAATGATTCTGATCGTGTCTTAGTCTTGTTTTTCAGGAATAATTGGTTTCATTTTACAAACTCTCGAGACTAAAAACCGATTGCGGTTAAAAACACGGTAAGCCATCCAAAAAAGGTTCTTCAAACCGGGTAGGCTAAAAAAGAACCCTATCGGCCAAGTCCACCAAATATGCCGGAAGATATAAAGATAGGCGTCCGCTCCGGAAACGATGGTGTTGTCTTCAAACAATATTCGAATATCTTTGGTTAGCTCTTCTTCTGTAAAACCGGTTCGTTCTTTTACCCACTTCGTTTGGAGAGGTTCTATTTTGAAACCTTTTTTGGCCAACAAATCACCCCAAAAGGGTATCCACCAACTGCAAAAACCGCAGGCTCCATCGTAAAGCACCCATCCGTTGATTTCATTTTCGGCGGTCATTGAAATTTATACCTTTTGTCCAGGATAGACTTTGACTTGTGAACCCTCCGCGACAAAAGCCGAGTGGGGTTTACGTTTTAAACTGGCCACAAATGGCTCACCATAAAAAGACATAATAGCTTTATCCACTTCGCAATTTTGTACGTTCCAATACCGCCATGGTTTATGTTCTACCCGATACTCTTTGACTGCTCCATTTCTTTGCTTGGTATAACCCCAATAATGTTCAAAAACAAATTCTTCGATCGACTTTTTTCTGAGGTTCTGTAATTTTCCTGTTGTTTGGGCCTTTAACCCTATCCAGTTATCATTAACTTTCCATTCATAGGCGAACCCGTTCGCGCGATTGTTTTCTGGTTTTACTACTTCAGCGTGCCGCATGGGATATTTCACATAGGGTTCGTTGTAAAGAACACTTGCGCCCCAGGCAATCGCGGAAAAAGGGACAATTTCGCGGATAAAACAAACCGCCCGCCGAATTTCCCGACCTACTTTTTTTCGAATATAAAACCTGAGATTTACTTCTTCAAAAGAGTGAAACGGCCAAAGAGGCACCGCGCCGAAAAGTTTAGTATTTTGAAATAAAAACCCTACCAGGCTGACGAATGTTTTCTTTTGATAAAAATCCAGTTCCGCACCCATTGGCACGAATGGTTTCAAGATTACGGGATTAATTTCATAATTGATCGCTATTAAATGACGCCATTCGGCACTCAGTAACGGGATGCGGGTTGGGGGACTTTGGGGAAAGGTTGATTTAATCAAAAGTTCTGCCCTTCGTGATCAAGATTTAAATCAATTACGACCAAAGTGAGTTTTAATTTTTAAGCTACCAGCGCACAACTTTTCCAAATTGGTCGAGGTATTGCAGGCCGGTTTTACCGGCCTGGGCCAAAATCGTATCCACAACGCGCGGGATGGATTCTTCGATCGATTAACGGCCTTCGGGGCCGCCCATATCCGTTCTCACCCAACCCGGAGCGATCAACAACAGCGACCGGCTATCCCCGGCGTGCCTCGCCGCGAAACTGCGCATCAAAGTATTCAGGGCAGCTTTGCTGGCCCGGTAGACCTCGAACCCGCCCCGCTCATTGTCGGCAACGCTTCCCTGGCCCGACGACATCACACCAATAGTTCCATTCGCGGCGACATTCGCCTGAAAACTTTCAACGATCCGCATAGGCGACAAAGCGTTCGTCACCATGACTCTCTGGAACTCTTCGGTTGAAACCTCACCGATGGTTTCATAGCGGTCATTGGCAACCCCCGCGTTCACAAAAAGAAGGTCGAATTTTCTGTCTTGAAGTCGCTGGCGGAGAGACGCGATCTGCTGGGTATCCGTAATATCAATCGTTTCCACTTCAAGCTGGCCCGAAGAACGCTCCGCCAGCTCATGCAGCGCGGTACCGCTCTTTTGCCGGGCGGTGGCGACTACACGCCAGTCCCGCTTTAAATACTCCTTCACCAAAGCCAGGCCAAGACCTCTTGACGCGCCGATGATCAAAGCCGTTTTCTTTTCCATGCCACAGTCTCCAGGGTTTGTTGATGGTTCTTGTCTCAGGGTTAAAAGATCGCCCTATTGATGTTTCGATTTCTATCCTACAGATTGAAGCCGCCCGTTACCTCCAGACGCTGACCGGTAAGCCACTTGGCGTCGTGGCTGCAAAGGAACGAAACCACTCCGCCGATATCATCCGCCACGCCGACGCGGCCCAGCGCCGTCTGGGCTTTGATGAATTGCTGTACTTGAGGATTGTTTCGAATATAGGCGTTGTTGAAATCGGTCTCAATGCCGCCCGGCGCGACCGTATTGGCCCGGATGCCCCGCGGTCCATATTCCTTGGCGACATACCTCGCGAAAACCTCCACAGCGCCTTTGCAGGAAGAATAGACCGAGTAACCCGGCACAATGTATCGGTCGCCCGCGGCTGTGATGAAAACAACACCGCCCCCATCGTTCATCATCTCCAGCGTCTTCTGGGTAAGGAAAACGACGCCTTTAAAATGAACATTGAGAAAGGTATCGAAATCGTCTTCGGTCAGTTCCTTGATCGAAATCGCCTTTCCTATGCCGGCGTTGTTGATCAGAAAATCGACCTTCTCGGTGTTCCAGGTTTCCCGCAAGACGGTCTTGACCTGCGCCAGAAACGCGTCGAAAGACGAAATTTTTGAAACATCGAAGGGTAGCGCCAAAGCCTTGCGACCCAAACCCCGGATCGTATCGACGACTTTGTCGCCTTCCTGCCGGTTGGTGTGGTAAGTCAAGATGACATCGATACCCGTGCGGGCCAGGGAAAGCGCTATATCCTTACCGAGCCCCCGGCTTCCACCCGTGACGATCGCAATCTTATTTTTTGTAATGACATCCATAACGGCCTCACTCTCTGAAATGTTTTAAAAGCTGATCTTGTTGTTCTTTTTGATTTGGCATTGGGGAAAACAAAGCGGAGTTTCCACGACAACCCGAAAAAAGTGGGACAATGAGCATTGTCTATTTTGTTATGTCCAATGCGGGTCCCCGTCGTGGACAAAGCCTAGCGTATTTCTGAAATCAATTCGGGATGGGACTTGAGAATCCGAATAAGCTTTGATGCGGAACCACTGGGCCGTCGGATACCCTGTTCCCAATGTTCAACCGCATTGGGGCTTGCCCCCACAACCGCCGCAAACACCGCCTGGGTTAGATGTAATGCCTTACGGACGCCTTTGACTTCATCGGCAGTCGCTGGTTTTGGCCGGTAACTTTCCCGCATACCGTGCAGTTTCTTGCCCTTTTTAATCTCAATAGATTGTTTGAGACTTTCCCGCATGAGTTTGAAATCTTTATCTTTCATTTCTACTTTCCTCCCTTTTTTCCTTTACCTAAAGCCTGCTGTAAATCCTGGACAAGAATCTTCTCCTGTTCAACCGTTAGATCCGGAGCCTTTCGTTTATCAATGATGAAAAAGAGGTAAATGTCATCGGGCCCATCGAAAAAGTACCAAACCCGGTAACCGCCGCTTTTTCCTTCGGGCCTTTTGGTTGAGGCAACACGCAACTTATGAATGCCGCCCCCTAAAAGTTTCCCGCCCTTGGGATTGTTGTTGATAGCCTCTTCAATCGCGACTTGCAGCCCCGCCTCACGAATGGCGTCGATCAACCTTGAATAGATAGGTGACTGAATGAAATGATGTTGCTCCATCACCTAACCTTTCCAATTATCCTACATTGTAGGACTTCATTAAAAATAGTCAAGATTCACTTAAATCGGCTTAAAAAGATCGTCCAATATGAGTCCCCGTCGTGGACAACAATTCAACCTTTTGCATCTAACTCTCTAACAAACCCTATGTAATCCGTACCCGCCGGATCGCCCCCCGATTTTTTGATGAGCGACGCGATTTGCCCGCGGTGATAACTGCCGTGATTGACCATGTGGGCCAAAATGTCGGACAACACCGTCTCAAAAGGCGAACCCTGAAGGTTCTTGTAAACTATTTTTTCGGAAAGCTGGCGTTCGTCCAGCTTTGAAAAATAGCTCTTCATCCGGTCCCGTTGGGTCTCGTTGAGTTTTCGTCTCTCCACCATGGACATTTGCTTGTTTAAATCAGTGAAGATTGTGCCCAATAAGCGGCCCATCCAAACTTCCTTGGCGGACAGAACATGGTTCATTTTCTTAACGGCTTCCTCTGAGGGATTGGCCGTCGCTTCTAAAGAAGTTAAAAGCTTTTCGGTGGCCCAATAGTCATAGTCGAATAGTTTTTTGAAATAGGCTAAATCCATATCGAGTCCTTTCTAGGCGCTGCCCAATTCTACTTAATACAGCCATTTTCAAACTACGTTCTCAGGATTCCTATTTTGTCCAATGCGGGTTCCTGTCGTGGACAACCTAAGCTTTTATTTGCGATCAACCCATTTTTCCACAGATGTTGGAATATAAGCTTCCATGTCCGCAAGAAGCTGATTCGGATTTTCAGCTATCAATATCATTTGACGATGCTCTTTTTTCAAAAAACGCTGATCGACGGCGTGATCCAAAAAATCCATCAAGCGGTCAAAGTAACCACGGACGTTCAGAAAACCGACCGGCTTGGAATGAAGGCCTAACTGAGCCCAAGTTAAAACCTCCATCGCCTCTTCCAAGGTGCCCAGCCCCCCGGGCATAACGATAAAGCCGTCCGACAATTGAAACATCTTGGTTTTTCTTTCGTGCATGGTGGGAACAACCTGAAGCTCCCTGAGACCCTTATGCCCGACTTTGTTATTAAGCTCTTCGGTGATGACGCCGAAAACATCACCCCCATGGCTCAAAACAGCGTCGGCGATCTCGCCCATCAAGCCTACATTCGAACCGCCGTAGACGAGCGAAATACCCCGCTGGGCCAGCAATGTCCCCAGTTCGCGCGATACCTCGACATACTCAGGATGAACCCCTGGGCTGGAAGCGCAATTAACGCAAATGCTTTTTAACTTTGCTGACATCTAAATTACTTCCTTTGAAAACCTGCTAATCAAATCCGCAAGTTTGATGCTTTGGGGATCGCCTTTGGCTTTCAGCGCACCGATCACCTTGTTTTTATCTTCAAGTAATTTGTTTTGGCTCAATTTAAAAGAAGCTTGTATGTCGACTATTTTCAACTTAATGCCGACAATCGCTTGGGCAAGCTTTTGATAATAATCGCCGCTTAAATCCAATTTCCAATCAGTTCCGTTTTGTTTTTCATAAAAGTCGGACGTTTTAGCCAGAAGATCGTAAAGTTTTTCTTTTTCCTCGATCAATTCAGGATAAGCGTAAACATGAATGGCAATGTAATCCCAGGTGGGCACGGCTGGATTGGACGAATACCAGCTGGGCGAAATGTAACCATGAGGACCAGAAAACACAGCCAAAACTTTCTTGTCAGAACTCAGTGATTGCCATTGAGGATTGTTGCGGGCCACATGGGTATACAAAACGCCTTTATCGCCCTCATTGGCTTCGTACAGGAAAGGCAAATGGGTCGCGGTTAAATCATCCTGGACGTTGTTGATCAAAAGACCGAAACCATAAGAATTTAAAAATTCTTTAATAATGCTCGGATCATTTATTTCAAAGTATTTGGGAATATACAAAATTTAATCCTTTTGATCTTCTTTAAAAACCTCTATTGAGTATGTTTCACAATCCAATCGGTCATATAGTCCAAAACCTCCGGCGCTACCGTTTCCCGGATAGCTGGGTAATCCAAAGGCGTGCCGGTTTTGCATTTTTGAAACATGTGGTTCATACCCGGAAACATCTTGAGGGTAAAATCCCGATTGCCGCCTTCCTTGAGCGCCTCCTCTATCCCATTCATGCCATCGGGATAAACCTCTTCCATGTCTTTGTCCCCATTCATGGCAAGGATGGGGCATTGGACTTTCCGCAAATATGCCTGTGGGTCCGAATCCGCCAACTGGCGGTACCAGGGCGTCATGACCATTTCCTTGACCGATTCCTCAGTCCCCCAAGTTGATAAGATTTGGTCGAACTTTTGTTTCTCGGCGTCGCTCAAACCCGAATAGCTCCGGTTGAAAAGGTCATCCAGCTGTCGCCGGGTCCAATTTTTATCCTTATCACTTCGAATGATCTGGATCATTCCCCGATTAAGATTCACTATGGTTTCAATCACCTTTGGGTCGGCTCCTTCGCCTATGGCGGCATAGCGGGCCTGAAGGCCGAAACGTTTGTCTCCCTTAATACCGGGTCCCGCCATGAGGACCGCAAAAGCCACGTCTTTTGACTCAGCCGCCGCCATACTGGTGATCAACCCGCCTTCGCTGTGACCCGCCATGCCGACCTTTTGAGGAATTATTTCAGGCAGTCCGCGAAGATAAGCGATACCCGTCAGGGCGTCCTTTTCAAAATCTCGGGTGACGGCCCCTTTGAATTCGCCGCTGGATTTCCCAACTCCCCTTTTGTCGTAACGCAGCGCCGCGATGCCTCGGCGGGCCAAAGCATCCGCGATCACCAGGAAGGGATGCCGGTCATAATAACCCTCATCCCGGTTATTGGGACCCGAACCGGAAACAAGCACTACAGCGGGGAAAGGGCCTTTACCCTGTGGCAGAGTCAAGGTGCCTGAAAGGGTTACGCCAGCCTGGGGATTCACAAAAGTGACTTCCCTTTCCTTGTAAGGAAAAGGCCGTTGGGGCTCGAATGAATTAAAGTAATTCACTTTGATCTCGCCGTTAAAAGTGAGGGTAATATCAAAATCTTTTACTTCACCCTTTTTCCAAACCCATGGTTTATCGCTTGGCTCGCCATGGGTGAAGATAGCCGAGAGAAAATTGCCCCATTGACGGCTGTCCTGCAAAAGGCAGCTTAATGGGGACGATTCTGCTTTTATGGTCAGTCCATCATGGCCGGTGGCGGGACTCAGAGATAAATCACCCGAGTCAGCTGTGGCGATCACAATTTTTGAGGATTTTTCTTCGGGAATTTCTCCCTGAATTTCCCCAAGCTGATAAGGGGACTTTTCCCAGTCGGAATAAGGAAGTTCAATCGTCACTCTCGCCGCGATCAAAGTCACCTGTTCAATGGCGGTCATGACCATGTGGACATAAAGTTTCGACTTCACGGCTTTTATTTTGTACTGAAGACCGATTGAGCCGCCACCTTTTAGAGAAGCCGCATAAGCGAAACGGGAATCATCGGATGACGCTGTAAAACCATCCTGTTGCCAACCTTCGGTGTATAACATGGGGTCCATGAAGCCAATGGTTCCCCGGTCTTCAAAAAACTGAACATAACCACCTTCTCCGATTTGCGCCGTAATAAGGTCTTTGGGTGGTTCAGCCCAAAGATGGGGCGCAAACGTGATAAGGGACAGAGCCAATAAAAAACTAAAAAGAAATCTTTTCATACGAACCCCTTTAATGGAACGCCATTTAAAGTCTTATTTCAATTGAAATCTGTTTTTAATGATTTCCGCCACTTCCAAGGGGCTTAGGTTTTGGTTGTTAATCTTTATGTGCCGTTCGGGATAAAAAAAATCGCCATCGCTGTTTAACTTATGGATTTTTTCCCACTCCTTTATAACACTCTCAACTTTGTTGGCGAGCCCCGGCTTCCAGACTTTGCGTTCTTCCGAATGGTTACGAACTTCCCTTACCGCCAAGGGGGATTCCAATTCTACGAAAGAAACACGGCCTCCTTCTTTTTCATAAAAATTGGCTATTTCATCGATAAATATTTTATCGGTTGGGTTTTGTAATGCCCAAACCATGGTAAAAATTAAATTCACTTTATCTTTCGCCGCCGCCTCAATAATTTTACTTCTAAATAACCAACACAATTCATTAAACGATTTGGAACCGAATTCAAAATAAAGGCTTAAAAGATCAATCGTTTGATGATTATGAAACAACTTTAAGGATGTTATTTTTTCCAGCTGGCGACCGACCGCTGTTTTACCGACTGCTTGAGGACCAAATATGATTACAAAGTCCATTTCCGAAACCTCTGTTTGCTTATTTTTTTAATTTCCTTGGTCATAACCACCGATAAATAATTAGTGGAAGACCATTGAGTCGTAGCCACAATCCCATATCCGTGTCTTTGATAAGTAGCGATTAATTCCACAGCACCCTCGGCGGTATCCAAAGATAACTCTTTACCCCAAGTGTTTTGGTTTTCATTTCGACGAATTGAAGAAGCGCGTTTCCAATGCCCCGTCCTTGAAATATGGGCTTAACCGCATACTGACCAAAATGATATATGCCTTCTTTTCGATAATAGTCACAGGGACTATCCGATTGGGGGGCATAAAGTGAAATCGTGCCAACCAATTGTTCATCCCAAAACGCCAAATAGGATTCGCCTCGATTTAATCTCTCTAATGTTTTTTCCGGCGACTGGTAAGTCGCGGTATAACGAAAACCCCTATCCGCCAAAGTCTTATAAGCGTCATGAAGCAGTTGGGTTAATTCGGGCACCAGTCGTAAGTATTTCTTTTGGAATCTTTTTATTTGAAGTTCGGTGATATTCATGAATTACCTATTCAATTTTTAGAAGAAAAGCTGTTAAGACAATATCTTTATTTCACGCAGCCATTGAACCACTTCACGAGCGCATTCATCCGGGACCTTGTCTAAAATATGGTCTCCACCCTCAATTTCGACATACTTCATCGGAAGGCTGTTTTTCTTCATGATCTGGTTTCCGATCCAAGCCTCGGCCCTTCTATACAAGTTGTCGTCCGCCCCTTGCAGAAAAAAAACAGGGCACTTAAGGGACTGAATCTCGTAAATCGGGGCTCCCGTAACATGGTCTTTGAAGAAGTTGATGTCAAAATCAGTTTCAAAAAACCGGGCTTTTCCGCCTTGGATTAGTGTTTCTAGATTTTCCACCAGGATTTTCGCCGGACCCCCTTGATGCATCCCGTGATATAAACCCAAGCAAGTCGCAACCGAAATGACAAAAGCGACCTTGTCAGACTTTTCGGCGAAACGCAGCGCCGCGGTGCTTCCCGAGCTGATGCCAAAGCAGCCTATTTTCTTGGGGTCAGCCCAACTTTGTTCGCAAACCCAATTAAATACATCGGCAAGATTGGAAGCCCAGCGGGCGTCTGTCATTTGATTGAAATCACCGCCGGTTTCGCCAGCCCCAAAAAAGTCAAAACTGACCATCACCATGTTTAAATCCGTCAACGCTTTGCTTAAAGCGAGTGGCGCTTTGTCCAATTTTTTACTGGCGC
>Ga0302319_10019550_pt1 | contig 12300 bp, 9 predicted proteins | sample Bog_T0_2_FD_203319 | JGI IMG/M metagenome (GOLD analysis project Ga0302319, IMG submission 203319) | Peat permafrost microbial communities from Stordalen Mire near Abisko, Sweden - Bog_T0_2 | ecosystem: Environmental > Terrestrial > Soil > Wetlands > Peat | place: Sweden: Abisko, Stordalen Mire... | reverse complement strand
ATTTTTGCTGTACCAGGTAGCCGCTTACCTGTGGTTGGATCTGTGCATTGACGAAGCCATCGAGCGTGCCAACCCAATCACCGACGAGAGGCACGTTTTCCTGACGTACTCTCACCGCATCCACAGGAAGGGCAGCTGAAGAGGCTGCCGTTACCCTTCGCTCTCTGCTATCGCAGGCTGTAATTAGCAGAGCAGATGCAGCCAGAGCAGTCACACACGCCATGGACAGAAGAGTCTTGCGCCTGCGGTGGTCTTCGACCATTTTCAGTTTGAGGAGTTTCATATGTCTACCTCCCGAGAACGTCGGATTGATACGAAATCGGAAATCTAGATTTTGCTGTCAGCAGACGTGAGTACTCGAAACACAGAGATGGAAAGTTCGTGCATCCTCGTCCATGGTGCTTCCTTGTTCAAGGCGGCTCTTCGGAGCTCTCGCTCGAAGACCAAGAACACGGTGATAGTAGCGATTGCGAGCGGGCGAAGAAACTACATGATCCTCTAGGTCTTCCTTCTACGCGATTCCAAGGAGCGCGAATGTCGCTTTGGTCCCAGGCCCCAACCGGTGTTAGGAGACGATCTCCTTTCGATAGGAAATCGATCGAACCTCTAGGAACATGTAGTTTTCTTGTGCTTGCAGTCGCGCTAGGATCGCCCTGTACTGAAGCAAATCCTCTTGTTACGAGAGCGAGGACTCGATGACAGGCGATGGCAACGAAGTCCGCGACGTGAATCCTTCACCCAATTGTGGCTGCGCTCCGACGCCTAGCGTTGCGGTGTCCGCGTGGAATATCAAGGCATCTTGCGGGCGCTCGGACGAAGAGTTCAGCCTCTTCGACGTTGGACACAATCCCGACGGCTATTCGAGTGCCCCCGAAGATCTCTTGCTCATCACGGCACAATCTGGCGATCACCAAGCGTTCGTTGAACTGTGTCGCCGGTATTCAGCGATGGTCAAAAAGAAGATTTCCTCGATCGTCAGAAATCAAGAGGATACAGAAGATGCGCTTCAGGATACGCTGCTACGCGCCTTTAAGCATTTGCCTGCCTTTCGTCGCACCTGCAAGTTTTCCTCGTGGTTCATGACGATTGGAATCAACACAGCTTTGATGATGCTGCGCAAGAGGAAGACACACAAAGAAGGGCAAACCGGACTTGTGAATGAGGATGGGACGGCGTGGGATGTCGTTGAGTTTGTGGACCCATCCCACGATCCCGAATACCTGCACTCAAGAAATCAAGTCATCCTCCTGATGAGACAAGAAGTCGAAAGGCTTAAGCCTACCCTCCGATCAATGATTAAGCAGCATTACGGAACTGAATGCTCAGTGGAGGAATCGGCGAAAGCACTCGATATCTCTCTGGGCGCTGCGAAGTCCCGCTTAATGCGGGGCCGCAAGACACTTCGTTCGTATTTGAAAAGACACGGCGTCTCAAATTCCCGAGTTCACTAATAACCCGGCGCATGGATCGAAAGGGAGCGAGGTATTCACAGGATGGAGGACAATCCCACTCTGAGTCGAGAACACATCGACAGGATCAGATCCGTGGCACAGCTACGACAGGTGCGAAGTGGCGAGGTACTCTATGCGCCCTCACATCCCGACGTTCCTCTCTTTGTCGTTCTGGAAGGTACAGTTTCGATCACAAGAGCCGGGGAGGATGAGAAGGTCTTAGCCGTTCGCGAGCCCGGACAGTTCACTGGAGAGATGTCCGTAATCTCTGGAAGCAGATCGCTCCTGACGGCCCGAGTGACGAATGACGGTGTCGTGCTTGAACTCACTCGGGACAAGGTCTTGACTCTCATGTCGAAGGACACAGAGTTGGGCGATATCCTCATGGGTGCCTTTGTCGCACGTCGGCTACTGATGATTCAGCTTGGCGAGGGCAACGTGATTCTCTTTGGCACGAAGGGATCTGCCCGCACTCTCGCAATACGAGAATTCCTTACAAGAAATGGGCATCCATTCACATATATCGATATTGACAGCGATAACTGCGCCAGCGAACTTATGGAGCAGCTTGCCGTACGGAATAGCGAAATTCCGGTTGTCTATTGCAACAGAAGATACGTCCTGAGGAATCCGTCCATTTCCGAATTGGCTGTTTGTCTTGATCTCAACATCAATGTCGGCAAAGGGGTTCGCGATGTTTTAGTGATCGGGGCTGGACCGGGAGGTCTTGCCGCGGCGGTGTACGCAGCCTCGGAAGGATTGAAGACGCTGGTCATCGAAAAGTCTGCACCCGGGGGCCAGGCAGGGTCGAGTTCAAAGATCGAAAATTACCTGGGCTTTCCAACAGGGCTCTCCGGACAAGAGCTCGCAAATCGATCTATCGCTCAAGCTCAGAAATTTGGCGCTCAGTTGATGGTCGCCCAATCGGTCGTGCATATCGATTGCAGCCGGCAGCCATACAGGATTGTTCTGGAATCTGGTTTGAAGTTCAATGCGCGTAGCGTAGTGATCGCAACAGGTGCTCAATACGCGCGACTGCCGGTTGAGGAGGCAGATGCTTTCGCGGGCCGAGGAATTTATTACAACGCGACACACATGGAAGCGCAGCTCTGTGATTCGGAGGAAGTAGCTGTGGTGGGCGGCGGAAATTCCGCGGGGCAAGCCGCCGTTTTCCTCGCTCAGACGTCATCCAGAGTGCATCTCCTGGTGCGTTCTAACCAGCTTTCAGAATCGATGTCACAGTACCTAATCGCGAGAATCGATACTCACCCAAAGATTGATATCCACTATCTGACGCAGATTGTCGGTATGACCGGGGCGGGGCATCTGGAGAGCATCGACTGGAAGGAAGACTCATCAGGACTCACAGTTACAAAGCGAATTCGCCATGTATTTGTGATGGCAGGTGCCGCACCTCGCACAGAGTGGCTCGAAGATTCCTTTGTCCTGGACAAAAAGGGCTTTATCGTCACCGGTCCAGACCTTGTCGAATATGGCGATTTTCAATGGCCATTGAGCCGTTCTCCCCTTCTTCTTGAGACCAGCGTCCCCGGAATATTTGCTGTTGGTGATACTCGGGCCGGAAGCGTTAAACGGGTTGCATCAGCGGTCGGCGAGGGCGCAATGGCGGTTCATCTCGTTCATCGATTCCTGGCTGAGAACACGACCCCGCGCAACGGAGCCATGAAATGACGCTCCTCTGTGTTCTTTCCGGGTATTGCGAGAAGAGCGGGACAGACGTTTCTTATGCCCGACCAGGCATATGGAAAAAGAAACGATCGCCTCTTCAATGGCATTACCAACCACCTCAAAGTTCGGAGAGATCTGTAACGCGATCCAAAAGGTGCGTTATTACCTCCGTCCGAACGTAACCCATTCCTAAAAGGAGAAGCGCGATGAAAACAATCACGACACATTACATCGATGGGGCATTCGTTGAGTCCCACGGTCGCGAAGTCATGGACATAATCAAACCGACCAACGGCCAGTTGATCGGTCGGGTAACGCTTGCCGACGAAGAAGACACGCGACGCGCTATTGCCGCAGCCCAGCGCGCATTCGTCAGTTTTGGCAAATCGACCAAAGAAGAGCGCGTTGCAATCTTGCGGCGCCTACATGCTGCCGCATCAGCGCGCCTCGATGATCTGACGGCCGCTATGGTTGAGGAGTATGGGGGTGTCGTCCAGTTCGCTGGTCTCATTGTTCAATCAGGTATTAACGCGTTTCTTGCCGCCGAACAGGGGCTCGAAGAACTTCCGTTGACACGCAGTTGGGGTAAGACGACGGTCACCTTGGAGCCGGTCGGCGTAGCCGGTCTGATTACGGCGTGGAACGCGAACTCGCTGTTTATTTGCCTGAAACTCGCCTCGGCCGTGGCCGCCGGTTGTACCGTCGTCATTAAGCCAAGCGAGTTGAGTTCGATCCAGACTCATGTATTAATCGAGGCGTTCCACGAGGCCGCTCTTCCGAAAGGGCTCTTAAACGTGGTCACGGGGCTCGGCAACGTCGTCGGTGCCGAACTGGTGCGTAATCCCGACGTTGCCAAAATATCGTTCACTGGTTCGGTGGGTGTGGGCGAAACGATCATGCGCGACGGCGCGGCAACCATGAAGCGCATCACTCTGGAACTCGGTGGGAAATCTCCCACTATCCTGCTCGATGACGCTGTTTTCGACCAGGCGATTCCGTCGGCCCTTGTTATGGCCTTTTTGAATAGCGGTCAGGCATGCGCCGCAGGGACGCGCCTCCTCGTGCCCAAAAGCCGGCTCGATGAGGTGCAAAGGGGCATACATGACGCAATGCGGAACATCACCGTCGGTGATCCTGCTGATCCCAAAACTGCTGTCGGACCAATGGTGTCGCAGAAACAATACGAACGCGTGCAAGCTTATATACGAAAAGGCATCGAAGGGGGCGCGGAAGTTCTTGTCGGCGGCGAGGGTCATCCGGAAGGATTGGATGAGGGTTTCTTCGTGAAGCCGACCGTCTTCGTCAATGTGACGAACAACATGGCGATCGCCCAGGAGGAGATTTTTGGCCCCGTGCTGAGCGTCATCGCCTATGACTCCGAGGACGAGGCAGTCCGGATTGCCAACGACTCTAAATATGGCCTCCATGCTGCTGTCCTCGGTACGGACCTTCAGCGTGCGCGACGCGTAGCTTCGCAGGTGCGGGCTGGGCGTGTGGTGATCAACAACATGACGGATGATCCGCAAGCGCCATGGGGAGGGTTCAAATACTCCGGCGTTGGGCGCGAATATGGCAGATACGGGATCGAAGCGTTTCTGGAGTCGAGGGCTATCCTCGAATAATCTTTCTCTCTTGCAGGGCAAAGAGAGTTTCCAATTTGTCAATCTGCCTATGCGGTAGAGCGAACTTTGCCTGGTCAATATCATTTCCAACAATTTCTAGCTGAGGAGATATTTGAAGCTAGACCAATTGATTGCGTTGTCACTTCGCTCGGACATGGCAGTCGGCTTAATAAGGAGAAACAGAATGAAAACGATCACAACACACTACATTGATGGGGCATTTGTTGAATCTCACGGCCGCGAAGTCATGGATATCATCAACCCCACAAACCGCAAACCAATTGCCCGCTTAACGCTCGCCGACGAGGAGGACGCCCGTCGTGCGATCGCCGCCGCCAAGCAAGCGTTCGTATGTTTCGGGCAATCTGCCAAACAAGAGCGCCTGGAGATTCTGCGCAACCTGCACAAGGCGGTCTCGGCCCGGGTCGATGATCTCACGAGGATCATGGTCGAAGAGTATGGCGGTGTTGTCCAATTTGCAGCGCCAATCGTGCAGGCAGGGGCCGATGTATTTCTAGCGGCCGAGAAGGCACTCCATGAGCTTCCGCTAACTCGGAGTTGGGGCAAGACAACAGTTACCATGGAGCCCGTTGGCGTTGCCGGCCTGATTTCCCCGTGGAACGCCGATGCCTTTTTTCTTTGCATGAAACTTGCTTCCGCAATCGCGGCCGGATGCACGGTGGTTATGAAGCCGAGCGAGTTAAGTGCTTTGCAAACGAGTGTGTGGCTGGAATGCATACACGAAGCAAAACTTCCGAAGGGAGTTTGCAACGTTGTCGCCGGACGAGGAGATGTCGTCGGAGCGGAACTCGTTCGCAATCCGGACGTGGCCAAGATTTCCTTCACTGGCTCGGCCGCAGTCGGAAGATCGATTATGCGCGATGGTGCTGCGACAATGAAGCGCGTCACGCTTGAACTGGGCGGCAAGTCCCCAAACATTCTGCTTGATGATGCCAATCTCGAAAAAGCCATCCCGAACGCATTCATTATCGGCTTCATGAACAATGGTCAAGCTTGCGTTGCGGGAACCAGGCTTCTGGTGCCTAAGAGTCGCTTCGATGAAGTCAAAAAAGCGCTCCTGGACATAGCTCCCGTTTTTGCAGCCGGCGATCCCGCCGATCCAAAAACCGCTGTCGGCCCAATGGTGACCGAGAAACAGTATGAGCGGGTACAGTCATACATTCACAAGGGCATTGAAGAGGGCGCAGAGGTACTTGTCGGAGGCGAAGGACATCCGCCGGGCCTCGAATCCGGCTACTTTGTGAAACCCACGGTATTTGTCAATGTGAGAAATGATATGACGATTGCCCAGGAAGAGATTTTCGGTCCCGTTCTCTCGGTCATCACCTACGAGGATGACGAGGATGCGATTCGGATCGCCAATGATACGGACTACGGCCTCCACGCTTACGTGAGCGGCACCGATCTTCAGCGCGCACGTCGCGTCGCATCTCAGATCCGAGCCGGCCGGGTAGCGATCAATGGCTTGCTGGATGATCAACAGGCGCCGTTCGGCGGATTCAAGCATTCCGGCGTCGGCCGCGAATTCGGAACGTTCGGCATCGAGGCCTATCTGGAACCGAGGGCCATCCTCGAATAAGCTCCCCGTTACCCCAAAATGATAGGTGAAAGGAAAGCAATGACCCAAGGAAAATAGTGGCCCTGCCGGAAGGCTCTCGCCTAGCGCGTAGATCGCCACTTAAACCAAGGAGACCAGATTATGAGCAAACGCATTACGATCTCGCCCGAAGAAGCCGCGGATCGCCTCGCTATCCGGGAACTAGTTGAGGCCTATGCACATTGCGCTGATCGGCGCGACGCACAAGGTCAAATGTCTCTTTTCACGCCAGATACGCATTTCGTGGTTTATATGAACGCTAAAGATCCGACGCCCTCACAGGTACTCAACTCGCGTGAGGCGCTGGCTCCCGTCTTTGCAGATTTGAATAAGTATGAGGCGACCACGCACTTCGTCGGGCAGAGCACAATCTTCACGTTAACGAATGAGCGAGCTTCCGGCGAAGCCTACTGCCTGGCGCACCACTTGACAGTTGACGGCGAAAAGAGACGTTTGATGGTGGCTTCGCTCCGGTACCTAGACACATTTGTGAAAAAGGACGGCGCTTGGTTATTCGCGGAGCGTCTGCTCTATGTCGACTGGCTGGAGGAACGCGCACTATCATAATCATCGAACCACGAAATGGAGTCGGCGAACGCTGTCGTAGTGGTAAGGAAACGAAAATGAACGTTGCGACGATTGGACAAACACGGCTCGTCATCCTCGGCGCTACGGGTATGGTGGGCGGCTACGCTCTTCGCTATGCGCTCGACCAACCCACGGTTGGACCTGTGACTGCGATCAGCCGCAGAACGCTAGGCATATCGCACCCCAAGCTGCGCGAAGTCCTCCATGAGGACTTCGGAGACTGTTCGGCGCTCGCTTCCGCACTCTCAGGCCAGGACGCTGCGATCTTTTGCCTTGGCGCATACACCGGGGCTGTATCAGACGCGCAACTCCGTGCGGTAACAGTCGGCTACGTTATAGAGTTCGCCAGAGTTCTCCGAGGAAGTAGTCCCGACGCAGCGTTCTCGTTCTTAAGCGGGAGCGGCGCCGATCCCACCGGAAATAGCCGAATGGCTTTCGCCCGATACAAGGGAGAAGCTGAGAATGCACTGGTCGCCTCGGGGTTTCCGCGACTTTATATTCTGAGGCCGGCGTATATCTATCCCGTGGAGCCGCGAAAAGAGCCGAACCTTAGCTATCGCGTCTTGCGACGAATCTATCCGGTATTTCGAGCTCTATTTCCCAATCAGGTAATCCGGGCTGACGACTTGGCCCATGTCATGGTGGATTTGGTCGTTGACAGAGCGGGAGCGGCTCCAAGCCAGGTTTTCGAGAATCACGACATCCGCTCCCTGCTCCATTCGCTTCATCGATCCCATGAAGAAGAAGAGAAAGGTTGAGCATAAGATGTCAAAGCAGCGTACCCAGGCACTTCCAGTTCCTACAAAACACGGGGAAGAGCAACGTGGCGGACTTGAATGGGCAAACGAAGACTTGAGATCGGCGCAGGCTGAACTGCAGAGACGTTGGCAGTACCTAGCGGAGGCTCAGAGGCTCAGTCATTCAGGAACTTTCGCCTGGAGGGTCAACAGTGGAGAGTTGGACTGGTCGGACGAGACCTATAGCATTCTCGGCTTTACACGAGAAATGAACCCCACGCTCGATCTCGTTTTCGACAGAATTCACCCCGATGATCGAGAGCGTTTGCGCCGCCTCAGAGATCTCGCCACGAAGGACGGAATGGATCTGGACGACGAGCACCGTCTGGTAATGCCCGACGGTGGCGTCAAATATGTCCACGTGGTTGCTCATGCGGGAACTGATATCTCTGGCAATCGCGAGTACATCGGGGTCGTCACCGATATTACGGAACGCAAACGCGCTGAAAATGAACGTCAGGCGTTGTCTCGCGATTTACGAGAAAGCAATGCCCGACTCGAAGAGGCACAAAGTGTCGCTCACGTTGGTCACTGGGAATGGGATCTTGAGACCGGTGCTGTCGTCTGGTCGGACGAGACCTATCGGATCTTTGGCTTACGACCGCAAGAACGACCGATGGACATAGCAGCAGTTCGCGCAATCGTGCATCCCGATGACCGAGATTCACTGTACGGCGGTGTGGATGAGGACCTTGTTGTAGGGGTGAATCCGGTCGCTGAGTTTCGAATTGTTCTTCCCAGCGGTGAGGTTCGTACAGTGCATGCCATTACATCAAAGCGTGCCAGCGGAATGCCGGAAGGCTCGGGAGATGCGGCCTTCGGGCGTCCCCGCAAATTGTTTGGTACCGTCCAGGACATCACAGAACGCAAGCGCTCAGACGAAGAGCGCCTGTCACTATCTCACAAGCTCGAAGAGAGCAATGCCAGGCTTGAAGAGGCCCAACAGGTTGCCCACCTGGGCTACTGGATATGGGATCTTGAGACGAATCGCGTGACCTTTTCGAACGAAACTTGCCGCATCTATGGCTTGAAGCCGCAAGAAGATCCCATTGATTTAGAAACAATCCGAGAGCTGATTCACCCTGATGATAGGGAGTACGTATTCGAGAACGCGGAACGAGCAGTTCGTGATGGAGTTTCGATCGAAACGGAACACCGGGTCATTCGTCCCAGCGGCGAGGTGCGAATCGTTCACAGTCCCGGCGATTTGAAACGAGATGCATCGGGGCGGCCTTACCAAATGTTTGGCACGTGCCAGGACATCACGGATCGCAAGCGCGCAGAGGAACAACTCAAGCAGACTCAGTTTTATCTCAGCGAGGGGCAGCGCCTCGCGCACGTTGGAAGCTGGGCGTTCCGCGATTCAAGCCAATATTGGTCTGACGAACTCTACGCAATCTACGGTTTAGATCCAAAGAGCGGGGCTCCGACAGTTGAGCAGTATCTAGCCCTCGTCCATCCTCTAGACCGCGCTTCAACGGCTGAAAATATCAGACTGATGATTGAAGAACGTCGCGGTTTCGACCATGTTGAACGAATCATTCGATCCGACGGGCAGCTGCGCTACGTTCGCTGCGTCGCGGTTCCGGTCATAGAGCGTGAGGTCTTCAAGGGATTCATCGGTACGACGATAGACATCACCGAACAAGAGCTATTGACGCTGGAGCTGCGGCGCGAGCAAGCATACCTTGCCGAGGCGCAGAGTTTGACCCTTGCGGGAAGTTGGGCGTGCAATCTGGTCACACGAGAAATATTCCACTCGTCCGACGAGAACGCACGCCTCTACGGGTTCGATCCCAGCCAAGGCCCGATTCCATTCGATCGCTTTTACGCTTCGATTCTTCCCGAAGACGAACAAGCTATCAGGCCCAAACTTGAGACCGCGATTAGCACAGGAGCGGATTATGACGTCGAATTTCGGATTTGTCGTACCGATGGCGCCATCAGAGTTCTGCGTGGGATCGGACATCACAGCATCTCTCAGGATATTGGTGAGTACGTCGGCATCACGATGGACATAACGGACCGAAAGAATGCGGAAAAGGAGCGCGAGAAGCTTCGCCAATTGGAAGCCGATCTTGCTCATATCAACCGCGTCAACATGATGGGGGAATTGGCCGCCGCGCTGGCACACGAAATTAAACAACCTCTTGCTGCTTCGATCACAAGCGCAAACGCTCTCTTGAGGTGGTTGGCACATGATCCCCCCGACTTGGAAAGAGCGCGGGCAGCAGCGGACAGGATTGAACATGACGCCAATCGTGCTGCGGATGTTATCAACAGCTTGCAGTCGTTCTATAAAACGGGAACACCTCCAAAACGTCAAATCGTTGATGTGAAGGAAATAATTGAGGAGATGGCCGTCCTGCTTCGAGGCGAAGCTGACCGGCACTCCATAACGATCCATTTTGAGTTTGAGGGCGAGACGTCTGAAATCATGTCAGATCGGGTTCAACTTCAGCAGATCTTCATGAACCTCATGCTGAATGCGATCGAGGCTATGAAAGATGCCGGAGGCGAGTTAACAATCCGATTGCAGTCGAATCCCGAAGGTCGTTTAATTGTTTCCATCAGCGATACTGGTATTGGATTGCGGACCGAAAACACCGAACAGATTTTTGCACCTTTTCATACGACCAAATCGCAAGGAACAGGTATGGGTCTCACCATTACCCGCTCGATCGTGGAGTCATACGGAGGACGCATTTGGGCCACCAACAATCAGAGAGCGGGCGCAACGTTTCACTTCTCGCTTCCAAGCAAAGTCGAGGCATCCGCATGAAGGCGACCACGATTCCTACCGTGTTCATTATCGATGACGATCGTGGCATGCGTCAGGCGATTCAAGATCTCGTGGAGTCGGTTGGCCTTCATGCAGAATCGTTCGCAAATGGCCAAGAGTTTCTGAACAAGGGCCAGCCGCCTGGCCCGAGTTGCTTGGTTCTTGATGTAAGGTTACCTCAGATGAGCGGACTCGATTTTCAGAGCCTACTAGCCGGGACTGGCGTGCAGATACCCATCATCTTTATTACAGCGCACGGCGACATACCAATGTCTGTCAGGGCGTTGAAGTCAGGTGCTGTGGAATTTCTGACGAAGCCGTTTCGCGATCAGGATCTGTTGGACGGAATCCAACAGGCTCTACAGCGTGATCGAGTGACGCGAGAACAGCAGGCTGAACTTCTCCATGTCCAGGAGCGTTACCAGACGTTGACCGGACGAGAACGAGAGGTGATGACTCTCGTCGTATCCGGTCTGCTCAACAAGCAAATCGCCTCGGAAATTGGAGCAAGTGAAGCAACCGTAAAGATTCACCGGGGCAACCTCATGCAAAAGATGAAAGCAGGCTCATTGATTGAATTGGTGAGAATGGCCGATAAACTGAAGATCACTTATCCCAAATAGCTTGGTACTGTCAATACAGTGCCTACGAGGCCTCCTTCCCGCGCATTAGTGGGCTACTACCCGAGTAGTACTTTGCGAGCCCAGAACCCAATTGCATCCACTATGTAAATGTCATTACCCTTCGACATGAGGCTACCGTCGGAGAGTGTTGAAAAACACGCGTTCGTTGCGATGGCCCAATGAGCAAAGGGGAGACTCATGCCGCTCTACACCGCGATAACACAAGATGGAACCATCTCAAACGAGGACAAAGCAAAGATTGCAGATGAAATCACACAAATCCATTGCCTGGTCATGAAGGTGCCGAAGCATTTCGTTCGTGTGATCTTTCTCTCGTATCCGAAAGGATCTGGGTATACCGGTGGGGCGGAGGCGGGCACAGCTGCGTTGAATTGTGTACTGCGAGCCGGCCACACAGCCGAAGAGAAAACCGACCTTCTTCGGCTTCTCTGGGAGAAATTTCAAACCCTCACGGGCCTTGCCACGGATCAGCTCGCTCTTTCGCTTCACGAGATCCCATCCACTAACGCGATGGAGATGGGGACAATTATGCGAGCCGTCGGCGGCGAATAGCCAATTGCTCGGTGCTTGTTGAAGCGATCTGAAGATTGCCCTCTGGCAGAGGATGATCCGACATTGTCGGTCAAGCACATGGATTACCGGTAGCGCACATCTCAGGCGTGGGGCAGCTGCCATGTGAAGGCGGGTATAAGCGCAATGGATAATACATTGACCAGTGTTCTGGCCGCTCTGAGCGGTTCTATTATCGGTGCCTCAACTCCGGTTCTCAGCAACTTCGTACTCCAACGAAGCGTGACGCAACGTGAGTTAACCAACCGCGAGATAGCGCAGCGCGAAGAGCTTTATTCGGAGTTTATTCGTCAGGGGACAACCTGCTACGCCAAGGCCCTTTTGCAGAGCTTGGACACCATCGAGGAACTCACGTCAATGTACGCGCTGGTGAACCGAATTAGGCTCTTTGCGTCCAGCAGTGTGCTTGAAGCCGCGGACGCATTCGTGAGGAATCTGGTCGAGCGATATGGAGAGAAGAACATGAGCATTGCGGAGCTCACATCTCTCGCATTACAGCAACATCCAGACCCACTAAACGACTTTGCTCTCAAGTGCCG
>Ga0302319_10019549_pt1 | contig 12301 bp, 14 predicted proteins | sample Bog_T0_2_FD_203319 | JGI IMG/M metagenome (GOLD analysis project Ga0302319, IMG submission 203319) | Peat permafrost microbial communities from Stordalen Mire near Abisko, Sweden - Bog_T0_2 | ecosystem: Environmental > Terrestrial > Soil > Wetlands > Peat | place: Sweden: Abisko, Stordalen Mire... | reverse complement strand
TCGTTCGCGGGCAGTGATTCATCGGCTTGGCGCGCTGGCGGCCGATGAGATTGAACGGCTGCTGGCCGAGCGGCGGCCAGAGTTGAAGTCCGCCGACCGTGCGCTGGCTGCGCGGTTGGCCGAGGGAGCTGTGGGGCGGGCGCTGACAATGGATCTTGGCGCGTATGTCGAGAGCCGGCAGGTTGGGCTGGTGCTGCTGAAAAGCGCGCTGCGGGAGCCGGACTACACCGCGCTGTTCAAGGCGACGGAGACCTACCGCGCGGGGGCGGACGGACAGGAAAAGACGGTGAAGCTGCTGCGCGCGCTAGGGAGTTTGCTTGAAGACCTGATGCTGATCGTGGCGGGGGCTCCGCAGTTGATCCGCAACCTCGACATGCGGGCGGAGCTTGAGCGGCTGGCGCAGGGGCTAACGATGGACTGGATTGACGGGGCGGCGCGGGGACTCGGGCAGGTGGAAACGGGGATGCGGCGGAATCTGCTGCGATCGCTGTCGCTGGACGCGATGGCGGTGGGGCTGGAGCGGGAGTGAAGCAGTTGTTCGTGGTTAGTGATTAGTGGCTAGTTCTCAGCCGTCAGCTTTCAGCTTCCAGCACCTGGCGGAGCCGTGGCGTGGCTTGAGCAAGGACTGAGCGGACGATTTGAGAGCAGCAGTCGCTGACGGCCTGAGGGCGAGGGGCGGTTTTCCGGATACTCCCGGTACAAATCCTCGAGCGCCAGGATATGGCCTAGCACCTTGTCATCTTTGCCGTGCATCCACATTCGAGTACAATCTAGCCAGCCATCCAGAGATGACACCAGCAGAAGGACGGTCCAACGTGCCGCGGTGCCGGTTTCTCTTGAAACCGAAACAGGTATGAATTGCCCCCAGGGACATCGAGACTGAACGCCAATCGGTTGAAAAGCAAAGGGTTCTTGACTTGTTGAGGAGATCTGCAATGAGCCTTTCCTCGGTTTTGCCGGCGGTATCCGATCGGATTCCCGTTCAACCGGAGTCCAGCGCAGGGAGCCGAACCGGGAGCAGCCCGGGCCGAGCGCGCCGTGGCCTGGGTGGCCAGGGTGCGCCATTAGCCCACTACGCTCATGCGCATTTCGCGGCAGACGGAAGCATGCAACGGCAGGCGGAGCTGTTCTATCTGCAGAAACAGATTCATGCGCAGACGCCGATGGTGATTGTGCTAGAGGATGGGGAGCGCGTGGAGGGCTGCATCGAGTGGTACGACCTGAACTCGATCAAGGTACGCGGGCGGGTGAAGGGCCTGGTGTACAAGAGCGCAATCAAATACATGTACAAGGTGGGAGAAGGCGGCTAAGGGCGGCGCTTTGAACCTGGCTCGAAGCTGATTGCGGACTGGGATAAGAATCCTCTTGAGGGCACATCAGGTTACATAAGACTCCTTCAAGAGCTCAACCAGTGCGCCGCTATGCGGATTTGGCGGCCTTGAAGAGGCGGTCGCGAATGGCTATACCGATGCCCTCGGGCGGGGGAACGGGGCAGAGGATGATGGTGCAGTCCTGTGAATCGAGCGAGTGCAGGCCAGCATAGAGCAAGCGGGCCAGGTCGTCGAGAGCGGCCCATCGACCCCAGGAAAAGCAGACAGCACCATGCGGAGCGGCAACTCCGGCAGGGAGCATGACGCCGATGCGCTCGCCCTCGAGGAGGCGGGCGGCGGCGGCGAGCCGGCGGCCGAGCTCGGCAAGCGGGGCATCGACCAAAACGAGCGGGGCCGCGGGCGCATAGTGGCGGAGGCCGACTCCGGGCGCGGGTAGCGCTTCGGGGGGCGTTCCGGCGGCTTCGCGGCCTGGTTTGTACTGGACAACCGGACCCGCGACCGCCTGGATCTGATCTGCGGTGATTGCACCGGGGCGATAGATCATCATGGGCGACTGGGTGGTGTCGAGGACCGTGGACTCGAGGCCGTGGTGGGCGGGGCCGGCGTCGAGGATGGCATCGATGCGGCCGTCGAGATCGCGGAGGACGTGCTCGGCTGTGGTTGGACTGGTGTGGCCGAAGAGGTTGGCGCTGGGGGCGGCGATCGGCAGTCCGGCGTGGCGGATGAGCGCGAGCGCGACAGGATGGGCGGGCAAGCGAAGACCGACGAGGGGGCGGCCTGCGGTGACTTCGTCAGGGATGGACGGGCCGCGGGGCAGCAGCAGGGTGAGGGGGCCCGGCCAGAAAGCGTGCATCAGGCTTTGGGCGGCAGGGGAGATGGTGGAGGCCAGGCCCTCTGCCATGACCACTGTGGAGACGTGGACGATCACAGGATCCCAGGAGGGGCGTTTCTTGGCGGCAAAGATGCGGGCGACGGCGTCGCGGTCAAGGGCATTAGCGCCGAGGCCGTAGACCGTTTCTGTGGGCAGAGCGACGAGGCCGCCGGAGACCAGGATGCGGGCGGCGCGGTCCAATGCCTCTATTGCAGCAGGGGTATGAAGGTTCTCGGGATCGACGGACAGGCGCTGCGTCTTCACAGCGTCTATTGTCTGCTTTGTGCGGGGTGGGCCGCCAGTGGGGTATTGCATACGGCACACGCCGCTTCGCGGGCACTGCGTGCGGCAAATGCCGCTTCGCGGCGAGACCTTCGGGCGCTGGCTGGGCGGTGGCCGCTTCAAGGCACGCTTCGCAGCCTTGCGCAGGCCGCAGCGATGGGGTGCAACTGGCGACTGCTGAGTGAGCGTCAAGGAAGAGGGGAAGGGGTATAGAAAAGTAAGGTGACAAGAATCACTAGATTGTGTTAACGTGCTCTCCGGAATTCATACAACTGTAACGAAGTACTGGGGAGACCATGAAGCCGTTAAGTTGGCGGGAGTGGATGCTGTGCTGTTGGGTTGTTCCGGTGGCTTTGGTGGGAGCGATCTTCTCTCATTTCAAGGAGCATTGGGAGAACCGGCATCTGCCGCTGCGGGAAACGCCGGAGAGCGAACGGGCTGAGTTGAGAACGAAACACAGCCAGGTGTAGCGCGGAACGAGCATCCCTAAGCGAGAGAAATCGGGGCGGTGACCGGGAGCGGCTGGGGCGGCGGGCGAGTGCCGATCCCTCGGCAGGTGCCGTATACTCGGGTTCTGCCATGCCCGTCGAGACCGAGATCAAGTTTCGCGTTGATGACCTTGCGGGGCTGAGTGCGCGCCTGGGGGCGGCGGGGTTTCAAGTGCAGACGCCGCGGTCTTTTGAGAGCAACGTGCTCTACGACACGCCGGACCGGCAACTGCGGACTAAGACGGAGATTCTTCGCATTCGGCAGTACGCCGGGCACACTTTGCTGACCCACAAGCGGCTGCCGGACGTGGGCCCAGGCGAAGACACACACAAGCACAGAATCGAGACAGAGACCGAGGTGAGCGACGGCGAGGCGCTGGCACAGGTGTTTCTTTCGCTGGGGCTGAGGCCTGCGTTCCGGTATGAGAAATGGCGGACGGAATGGCGCGGGGGCGAGGGCCACTGCGTGGTGGACGAGACGCCGATTGGGATCTTTGCGGAACTGGAAGGGCCGGCGGAGTGGATTGACCGGGCGGCAGCAAAGCTGGCTGTGGATCCGTCGCAGTACATCACGCTGAGCTACGGGCGGCTGTTCGATCTTTGGCGAGCGGAGCACGGTTCCGCAGCACAGGATTTGACGTTCGAGGCGGTAGGGAAAAGCGGGGTATAGGGTTTGGGGTCTGGGGTCTCGGGTCCGGAGTCTGGGTTACAGGGATTTGGGGTATAGGGTATGGGGTAAGGGGGGGGGGCGGGTACGCCAGGTAATCAGATTGTAAAAAACAGCTCATGGCGGTCAGGACAGAGCCGATGAGGCCTCTGTACGCAGCTTAATGTACAGGAGGGATCATGAGAGCTATTCAATCAAAATGGACCGTAGGAAAATTCCAATCGAAGTGGACCAGGCCGAAGTATGGGCGTGTGAGTCGTGCGTGGCTGCAGGCAGCGGCAGTGGCGATCGACTTGACGAGCAGCGACGGCGCACACGTCTAACGATCGGGCGGAGAAGGCGCGGGTTGCGCGAGCGTATCCCGAGCAAGCCAGGCGGCTGAAGATGGCCGCCGTGGTCAAGCTGGAGGCCACGGTGGACGCCGAAGGCGAGGCGATAGCGCTCAAGGTGTTGCCTTTTCCGAGTACCCTGCCCCGTTCGTTGTATTCAAGGTAGAAGACGAACGGCTCATGCAAGGTAAACTTGGAGTTGGCCACCTGGCCAGGAATCCCTTCTCTTATGCCCTCAGATGAACAAAATGCCGACGGCCTGACCGTTACGCTGATCGGACCCGATGAAGCACGCCGCAAAGCGGTGGCTGCCGCCCTTGCCGACTGTAACGTGGGGGCGATGCGCGAGTTTACCTCGTATCCGACCAACCTGGAAGAGCTCCCGGAGATGCTGGCCAAGCACTACGACGTGATCCTGGTGGATCTGGACAGCGATCCGGAGTACGCGCTGGACGTTGTGGAGGCGATCTTCGCCTCCGGTGCGTCCATGGTAATGGTGTACTCGGAGCAGACAGACCGCGAGATGGTGGTTAGCGCCATGCGGGCCGGGGCTCGCGAGTTCCTTACGCTGCCGATCATGGCCGACGACCTGGCCGATGCACTGTCGCGCGTTTCGTTGCGGTCGCCCGCCGCGCAACGCGGCAAGTGGGCGCCGCGCAAGCTGTTTGTTTTTGTGGGAACCAAGGGCGGCTGCGGGGTGACTACGCTCTCGTCGAACTTTGCCATCGCGCTGGCGCAGGAGAGCGGCCAGAAGACCCTGCTGATCGACCTGGGGCAGCCGCTGGGCGATGCGGCCATCAACCTGGGGATTATCGCGCAGTATTCGGTAATTAATGCGCTCGAACATTCAGCGCGGCTGGACTCAAGCTTCCTCGCGTCGCTGCTGACCACGCACGCATCCGGGCTTTCGGTGCTGGCAGCGCCGGGCGAGTTTAACCGCGCCGAGGTAACACAGGAGGCGATCGACAAGCTGATCGCCGTGGCGCGGACCAGCTTCCGGTATGTGGTGGTCGATCTAGGGTCAAGCGTTGAGTGGATCAACTCGACGGTGTTCTCAGATGCATCGACGGTTTATCTGATCACGCAGGTGGGCGTGTCGGAGCTGCGCAACGCCAACCGGATGATCACGCGCTTTTTCCCAATGCTGGGCGATCAGTTGCAGATTGTGCTCAACCGCTATGTGCCGCATGCGCTGATCTTTGACGAGGACCACATTACGAAGGCGCTGACGCGGCCGGCGCAGTGGAAGATTCCCGACGATTGGGCGACGGCGCGGCGCACGCGGAATACGGCGGTAGCGCTGGCCATGGAAGATTCGGCGATCTCCAAGGTGCTGCACCAGATGGCGCGCACCGCGGCCGGGCTGCCTGCCAGCATGGACAAGAAGAGGATCTTCAGCTTCTTCGGGTAGGGGTTTACAGGGGAACGAGAGAGGCTAGCCGAGGATGCGGTCAGCTTTGTCCCCCGACTTGGAAAAATGGCGGTTTCCAAGATGGGTTGTGCGGGCCGGGCGCCACGCCGCCCACAAGCTACTTCTCAACGAGTCGCCGTGTGTCGACATCAACCCGCAGCGGTTTCATCCGGTTTGCCACTTTCTCTTCGGCCTCCAAGACGTCAGCGTTGGCTGACATCTTCGCGAGCAATCGAGCAACCGTGTCGTCCTCCCGTCCATGGGGGAAGATGACAGAGCGGTGAACATGCAGGATCTCACCGCTGGTTTTGTCGAAGATGAAGTAGACGCGTGTTTGCGGTTTGAGGCTTGGATTTGTGGATGGTCCGGACATTCCGGTAGTCATGGGGTGCCCCATTGGAACAAGGTTGGATAGATGCATCCGTAATAATTTGGCGCGTACCAACCCACGGTGAACGACAGCATTTGCGTCACTCCCTGCAAGACTGGCACATTGGGAAAGATGACGGTAGAGAGATCGCTCGTGTCTGCGAATACTTGTGTCTGCGGAAGGCCGTTACTTCCGATGTACTCAACTTCACAAATCCCAAAGCCAAAATACCAATCACCCTCGTATGCATAGGCGGAGCCAGCCGTTAGCTGGATCCAAACATCGCAGGCCGGATTATCTTCGTTGCTCCACGGATTGTTGAAAAATGCAGTGCCAGATGTGCCGCCGCCGGTCCAAATGCCGGGCGGACTCATGGTGATGAAGTCCAAAACCTGCATCATTCCTCCTTCGTTCCACGGATATGGGGAGCCGAGCAGAGGGACCAATTATTTGGGTTTTGAAATCCGGCTGTCAAGCTGTCTTTTTTTCACTCTGTGCATCCCGGGTCCGGCTGGTGTCGGTTTTGAACCCTTGGCCTTTACTTCGTCAGACCGGCCTTGGCGGGCAGGCAACACGTCTGCGCCGCGCCGCTTTTCGTGTTTCCCGCCGGAGCCACCGGGGCCCATCATCGCTTGGACACGGATCGGTGCGGTCAACTTTCTCGCCGGTGCGGCGCAAGCGGGCTCGGATTGACGGTCGGCGCTACAGGATGTTGACAGCGCGCGCTGCCAACAGGGCAACCGTAGCGAACGAGATGAGCGCTTGAATCATCATCAGAATCTTTGCCCAGGAGGACAGAACCGGAGAGTCTGTGGGAGAAAATGCAGCGCTCGTATTGAAAGCGAGAAACAAGTAATCTACGAACCCCGGGCTCCACGATTGCTCCCCCATTTCAGCCTTCGCTTGACGGTTGAGTGTCATCTGCGGAAACAGAAAGGCTCCATCGGTATGGACACCGCGCAACTCACGAGCGCGTGGGCCGCCGGCATCAAGCCGCCAGTACCAGGATGCGAATACGAGGATGTTCGTGATCCACAGGGCAGATGCGGAGCGCAACAGGCCCTGAGGCGATTCTTTATGGAGAGGCAGCGCCGCCAAAAGCAAACCAAGCGACCAGACCATGTCGACCGTAACAATTGAATTCAACACATAGCCCAGAATCTTATTGAGATCATCCAACCCTCGACGCCGCGCCCATACCGTAGGAATCATCAAGACTCCGACGACAGTAATCAGCAACCAGACAGGGCCCACTGAAAGGGACTTTGGCAGCGCCAGGCGCAATCCGCCCACCGCAAGCAGGGCGAGCATTGCAGGCCAGCGTGGCTCCAGGCGTTTCGGGGCATTTGTCATGGAAGTTTCGATTCCGCAAACCTGTCGACGAAGGCTGGCCGCGGTTGCGATCAGCCTTTTGTTTTTTGAAGCCGTAACAAAGCCCAGAAGCGCGCCGAGCCTACTCCGCGCCGTGGCACTTCTTGTATTTCTTGCCGGAGCCGCAAGGGCATGGATCGTTGCGGCCAACCTTTTCGCCGGTACGGCGCTGGAGGGGCTGCGAGGCATCGCCTGCGCCGGCCCTGGTGGCGGCTTCGAGCTCGCGCGTCTTCTTGCGGGCGAACTCCTTCTCAAGCGCGTCGATGGTCGTGGACGGGGTGGAGTGCTGACGCGTGGGCATGGCGATTTCGCGCGGTTCGTCGTCGACGCTGTGAGGGCGAAGAGCGCTGGCGACGGGCGGAGCCTTGGGGACCTCGCGGCGCGGGGCCGGAGCCGCGCCGACGGGCTGGCCGTCGGGTCCGAGGATTTGCATGCGGAACAGGAAGCGGACCGTGTCTTCCTGGAACTTGAGCATCATGGCCTCGAACATGTCGAAGGACTCGCGCTTGTACTCGACAAGCGGATCGCGCTGCGCATATTGGCGCAGGCCGATGCCTTCTTTCAGGTGGTCCATACCAAGAAGGTGCTCTTTCCACAGGCCATCGATGACGCTGAGCATGACCATGCGCTCGTGGTAACGCATGGTTTCGAGACTGAGGATCTTTTCCTTGGCTTCGTAATCGGCCTTCAAATGTTCGAAAACCTCTTCGCCCAGTTCATGGCGGCTGATCTCGAGCGGCTTGATGCCGGACGGCTCGAGCCGGAAGCCGAAGTGGTCAATTAGCTTCTCTTCCAGGCCCTTGAGGTTCCACTGATCGGGGTGCTGTTTCTCAGGGCAGAACTCTTCGAGAAGCGTGCTGAGGATTCCGCCGGCGTAGTCCTCGAGGATGAGGTCGCGCTGGTCGACGCCTTCGAGCAGTTGGCGGCGCAAACCGTAGACGGCCTCGCGCTGCTTGTTCATCACGTCGTCGTACTCGAGCAGATGCTTGCGGCTCTCGAAGTTCTGCGCTTCGACCGCCTTCTGCGCGCCTTCAATCCGATTTGAAATCATCTTCGATTCGATCGGCATGCCCTCTTCCATGCCGAGACGCTCGAGCAGCGTAGAGACCCACTGGCGCGCGAAGATGCGCATGAGGTCGTCTTCGAGGGAGAGAAAGAAGCGGCTTTCGCCGGGGTCGCCCTGACGGCCTGCGCGTCCGCGGAGCTGATTGTCGATGCGGCGGGACTCGTGGCGCTCGGTGCCGAGGATGAAGAGGCCGCCGGCTCCGATGACCTGATTGTGATCGACGAGTGCAGCGTCTGCGTGTCCCTTCAGGGCTTCGGCCCAGTCGGCGTCGGACACTTCGAACTCCTGCCCCTGGTAGTAGAAGCGGAGGAATCCGGCCGGGGCCATGGGGTTGATGGCGCCTTCGTTGGCGCTGATGGCGCGCGCCTTGCTCTTCTTCACCAGCTCCTGGCGGGTCATGAAGTCGGCATTGCCGCCGAGAAGAATGTCAGTGCCTCGGCCGGCCATGTTGGTCGCGATGGTGACGGAGCCGTAGCGGCCGGCCTGGGCGACGTACTCGGCTTCGCGCTCGTGGAACTTGGCGTTGAGCACGACGTGCTTGACGCCCTTGCGCTGCAGAATGGCGGAGAGGCGCTCGGACTTCTCGATCGACGTTGTGCCCACGAGAACCGGCTGCTTCTGCTCGTGGAGCTCGACGATGCTCTCGGCGACCGCGGTGTACTTTTCCTTCTCGGTGCGATAGACGACGTCGGGATTCTCCTTGCGGAGCATCGGCATGTTCGTTGGGATAACGACGATCTCGAGCTTGTAGATCTTTTCGAACTCGGCCGCTTCGGTTTCTGCGGTGCCGGTCATGCCACTGAGCTTTTTGTAGAGGCGAAAGTAGTTCTGGAAGGTGATGGTGGCGAGCGTCTGGTCTTCTTTCTTGATCGCGACGCCTTCCTTGGCTTCGATTGACTGGTGCAAACCGTCGCTCCAGCGGCGGCCGGGCATCAGGCGGCCAGTGAAGGTGTCGACGATAATGACCTCGCCGTCCTTGACCACGTATTCGACATCGCGGCGATAGAGAGCGAGGGCCTTGATTGCGGTCTCGACGTAGTGCTTGAGCTCCCAGTTTTCAGCGTCGGCGATGTTGCCGATGCCGAGAAGGCTCTCGATGGTCTCCCAGCCCTGGTCGGTGACGCCGATGGTGCGCTGCTTTTCGTCGACGATGTAGTCGCCGGAGAAGTACTTCTCGCCTTCATCGAGGCGGATGCCGAGCTGCTCCTGCCGCTTGTGATCGCTCCACTCGACCTCTTCGCCTTTTTCGAGTTGAGGGATGATCTTGACCACGCGCGCGTACTTGTCGGTGGTCTGGTCGGTGGGGCCGGAGATGATGAGCGGGGTGCGCGCTTCGTCGATGAGGATGGAGTCCACTTCGTCGACGATGGCGTAGTAATGGCCACGCTGCACGCAGTCCTTCAGCTCGAATTTCATGTTGTCGCGCAGGTAGTCGAAGCCGAACTCATTGTTGGTGCCGTAGGTAATGTCGCTGGCGTAGGCTGCGCGACGCTGGCTGTCGTCGAGGTCGTGGACGATGACGCCGACGGTGAGGCCGAGGAACTCGTAGATCTTGCCCATCCACTCGGCGTCGCGCTTGGCCAGGTAGTCGTTGACGGTGACCACATGAACGCCGTGCCCGGCAAGCGCGTTGAGATAACAGGAGAGAGTGGCGACGAGGGTCTTGCCTTCGCCGGTCTTCATTTCGCTGATCTTGCCCTGATGGAGCACCATGCCGCCGATGAGCTGGACGTCGAAGTGGCGCATCTGCACGCTGCGCCAGCCGGCCTCGCGGACGACGGCAAAGGCTTCAGGGAGGATCTCGTCGAGAGCTAGCTTCTCGGCTGCGACCTGCGCCTTCTCTTTTTCTTCGCGATCTTCAATGCCCTTGGTGGCCTCCGCCACCCGCTCGGCAATGCGAGCGCGGAACTCGATGGTCTTGGCCCGCAACTCCTCGTCGGAAAGGGCCTTGACCGACGGCTCGAAGGCGTTGATTTCAGCCACGATAGGCCAGAGCCGCTTGATGATGCGCTCGTTGGCTGTGCCAAAGATTCTGGCCAGAAACTTATCGAACCACACAGTTATTCTCCATCTACCAGTGTAAATGGTTATGGGTTACGCAGGCGTGAGGGGGCACATGAGCCACCGGACGCTGTGCCTGAGAGAACATACGTATTTTGAGCCGCGATGGATTCATGCGAATGCCGCAGGAGTTGACGCTTTCGGACTGGATGCGGACCAGAGTTACAGCCTGACCTGAAGGCGATCGACGAACTGGCCGCGGCGGATGCGACGAAGCTGGCGGTGGAGGTGCCTGTGGGGGGTGTCTGGACCACCCTGGTCGTCTTCGTCGACGTCCTCGTTTTCAATGACGGCGAGAACATTGCTGAGATTGGGCTGATAGAAGGTTTGGACAAACTGCAGAAACCCGATTCCGGCCGCCAAACACATGGAGTAGATCTTCGACTCGAGACGGCCTCGCCGGCGCTTCCTCTGCGATCGGCCGATTCGCGACAGAATGAAAAAGATGAGCGCCACGGCTAGCGGCACAAATGCAAGAAACCCGCCGAGCATGAGCCAGGCAAGGAATGAATGGATGTTCATGAAACCCCTTCCGCAGATATCAGGCAAAAGCTTCCCAAAGGAACGGGACACCGGCGGAATGCGAAGAGCGCATCCGACAGTCCCAAACAGTTATTGGGGAATTAGCCGCGCAGGAAAGGCGGTGGGCGCTGGAAGCATAGGGGAAGTGCAGGCGCCGCAGGCACGCGGCTGGCGTAGACATACGCCATGCGTGGCAGCAGGCTCAGAGGAGAGATGATGCCGACAAAAAGGAGCGGCAGCAGCGCAACCCAGTCCGGGCCGTGGCCCGACGGACTGTGCGGCGCCAGCAGGCACAGAAGCGCAGCCGCAATCGCGATGACCGCAAGCAGCAGTATTCCGTTCTGGCGCAGGCTCCGTTGCATGGCTGTCTCTCGGATTGGAGTATAGCAGGCGCTCAGTTCAGGCGCTCAGTTATAGATACGGCCCAGATCGCGTTTTGGTTCCACCCTTCCGCAGTCAACGCGGAAAGGATGCGGGGTGTAGAGCTTCATTCCCGCCTGCTCCCCTTGACGGGCGCTTGGCCGTAGTCTGACCATTTTTTAGACGGCGCAGGCGGCGATTTTTGAAGACCGGCAGCGCGGCGTTGGCGGCGACGGCCGTGAGCTGGAATGCAAAGAGCTATGCGGCGATCGCCGGAGCGAACGATCGAGTGTGCGTGGGCGTGGTGGGCTGCGGCGACCGCATGAAGCAGTCGCTGATTCCCGCATTCCTTGAGCACGCAAAGGAGCTCAACTTCGAGTTTGTTGCCATCAGCGACTTGTGGAACCGGCGCCGCGAAGAAGGCGTGGCTTACCGGCCACAAAGGCGATCACGCGGATGCGATCGCCATCATCGACCATCCAGAAAACCCCGGGTACCCGACCTACTGGCATGCGCGCGGCTATAACCTCTTTGCGGCGAATCCACCAGGGCGGAGCATCTTCGACCCTAAGCAGCCGGCCTTCAACTACAAGATGGAGAAGGGCCAGGAGACGGCCTTCCGATACCGTGTGGTGATCGCCGACCACGCCCTTGACGCTGAAGAGTTGAACAAAGAGGCGGATGCGTTCGCGGCGGAGTACAAGTAGAGGTTTATCACTGCCGAAGTTCAATCCGGGTCGATCCCGGATTTTTAGCGGCTTCGTGGACTGCTGGATTGGCCGGAGCCTGCTTGACTTCGGCTGCTCGTTTCATCATGGCGACAGCGAGAGCAATGCGCGCATTGAGCTCGAGTTCGGGCTGAGCAAATTGTCCGGTGACTTCGATAGCCGAACCGGAATCGAATGTGGCGTAGTTTGCGATAAGGCGGTTGGTGGCATTGATGGGCGTTACGAGCGGAGAGAAGGAATAGAATTCGTACTCGCCGTCGCGAAAGCACTCTGGATTGAGAAGCGCCGCATTGGCAACTGCAAAATCCATCAGGCTGTTGGTGCTCTCGATGGCCTTGAGCACGACCGCCTTGCGGGCCACGGGGGTGGGCGCAGTCTTGAGCTGAGCATCGAGGCTGGCCAGCAGCGACTGGCTGCCGCGCAGCAGCGAGCCCAATTGGCTGT
>Ga0302319_10019548_pt1 | contig 12301 bp, 10 predicted proteins | sample Bog_T0_2_FD_203319 | JGI IMG/M metagenome (GOLD analysis project Ga0302319, IMG submission 203319) | Peat permafrost microbial communities from Stordalen Mire near Abisko, Sweden - Bog_T0_2 | ecosystem: Environmental > Terrestrial > Soil > Wetlands > Peat | place: Sweden: Abisko, Stordalen Mire... | reverse complement strand
ATTCCTAGGAAGGTGGAGCTCTCCGCGGTTCATTAGGCATTCCGGACTGGCGGACACGGCACACAGAACCGATTGTCGAGTTGAGCCCCTGTTCATGAATGTTGGTTCAACCAGCGTTGACCACCCACCTGCTTTGCAGGCCGGTTTCTATTGCGGATAGTATGGGCGGCGGGGCGAAATTACAAGTCTTGTATTGATGTGGTGCGACGTGCTACGGTATCGCGCCCACTTTTGGAATGGGCACGCCAAAACGGGATGGCCTGCCCGAGCCTCACTGACCGCCGCCGCCAGATTTCTCCGCCGCTGCCGATTTGCGATTGGCCACCTCGGCTGCCCGCGCCACCAGCTTCTTGAGCTTGCCTTCGATGTCTGCGTCGCCGACGTGCTGGTCTTCAAGAACACCATCGGCGTCGATGGTAAAGGTGGCCGGGATGGCCCGGACGCCGAACTGATTTGTGAGGGGACCGGTGAAACCGCCGTCGCGATATTGCAGCCAGGTCATCCCGTTCTTGCCGACAAAGTCTTTCCACTTGGCATCGTCCGAGTCCAGGCTGATGCTGAGCACGACCAACGGCTGCCCGTCGAACTTCCTGGCGATCTGCCGGATGTGCGGCAGGGCCTCACGGCAAGGTCCGCACCAAGTGGCCCAGAAGTCGATGAGCACTACCTTGCCCGCAAGGCTATCCATGGAAGTCCGCTTCCCGTCGAGCGTGGTGACGGAAAAGGGCGGCGCCATGGTGGCGCGGGCCAGTTCCGTGCGCTCGATCAACCGCTCGGCTCGAGGATGCAGGCTGGGGAAGTTCCGGTCCTGCTGAAGAAAAGCCGCAAACTCCGCCCGCGCTGCTTCGTCCTTGTGCAGGTAGGCGAGCGAGTAGCCCAGGTCGTAGTGCGCGCGCGCCAATTTGGGCGGCTGTTGGAGCAATGTCTGGAACTCCTGGCAGCTCTCCTCCAGGAGCGCATCCTTCTTCTCTTTCAATCCCTGTTCCTGGAGAGCATGGGCCAGATTGAAGCGCGCCGCCATCTTGTCCATGTCGGGGCCGGCCGCCGCCACCCAATCGGGGGCAATCGCCACCGCGTCCTTGCAGGCATTGAGCCTGTTGGCGAGTTCATAAGCGCGCCGCAGGCATTCGATGCAATGGCCGCCGTCCTGCTTGTTGGCCTTGCGGTAGTCGTCCATGGCAGCTGCTGCGTCGCGATGCTTCTCCCATTCGACCGCCGAAGCAAACGTTTTGCGTGCTTTGGGGTCAGTGGGTTCTCCGGGTCTTGGGGCATCGCTCTTGGGCGCGTCGGCGGCATGGAGCGCGAGAGCGAACACCAGCAAAAAGGCCGCAAGCGAAGAGCATCTTCTTGAAGTAGAGCGGAAAACAAGGAGCACAGACCTATCCTCCCCAACTTTGAGCGAGTTGAATGTTGGAGAGAAGTTTACCCGCAATCTGTGAATTTATGAACCTGTTTTGCGTTCGCCGTCGAGGACTTCGTCCAGCAGGCCGCGCAGGCTGGCAGCCCGCGCATGTCCCTGCCAGGCATCCGCACCCATGGCCTCGCAGGCCTGGGCCAGCTCATCGGCAAGATTGAGAGCTGCCAGCACGGCGACGCGCAGCGAGTCCACGGTGCGGCCATGTGCGGCCACGGCGCGCATCTTCGCGTCCACCTGCTCGGCCAGATGGCGGATGTGCGCCGGGTCCTGGCCGGAGAGATGATAGGTCTGGTCGTAGATTTTTACGGTTACGAAGCCGGTCACGTTGCCGGCGTTTTCCTGAGACAAGCTTTACCTCCCGATAGCAGCGGCTAGAGTTCCAAAGCGTCCAACTGGGCCAGCAGCTTCTCCACGCGCTGCCGCACATGCTCGCGCTCCGCTCGCAAACCGTTCACTTCGCTGTGCAGCGTCTCCACAAGCGGTCCTTGTTCGTGCAGCCGCGCCTCAGCCTGCACCGCGCGCTCTTCGGCCTCGGCACGGGCGATCCGCTCCCTCTTGACGAGGTTGACTGCGCGCAGAATGCGATCTTCAAGCGCGGAAAAATCGTCAACGCTCAGGGCCAGCGACTCCGGCTCAACAAAAACATCCGGCTGGTGGTGCTGCTGCTGCGGCTCTTCCGCTACTTCCGACTCCCAGGAAAATTGCGACATGGAAATAAACCTCCGAGGAAATGCACGTCAATCGAGCAAGTATAGCGCCAATTTCCTTGGATTCCGCTCTAACTGCGCAGACGCGCCCCTACTTTGCCAACAGCTTCCACCACTTGCGCCTGAAAGCTCTTGAGCTCTTCCTCGCGCAGGGTGCGGTCCGGAGCCTGGAAGGTGGCGCCCATCAGCAGCGAGTACTCGCCCGCTGCCAGCTTCTTGTCGCGGAAGACCTCGCGCACGCGCCACTCCGCGAGTTCGGGAATCTGCAGGGCGGCGAGCGCCCGGTCAATCGTCTCCCACGCAATGCCCTCGTCGAGGATGAGGGAAAAGTCGCGCCGCACGGGCTGGAAGCGGTAGATTTCGCGGGCTGCGGGCTTGCGCAAGGCCAGCTTGTAGAGGCGATCAAGATAGAGTTCGCCGACAAGCACCGGCTCCTTGAGCTTGCGCGCGGCGGCCTCAGTGGGGTGCAGTTGCCCGAACCAGCCCACGGTTGTTCCGTCCACCACAACATGCGCGCTGCGGTATGGGTGCAGCCACAACGGCGTGATGCCGGCCTCCGCGGGAAAGCGATCGAAGTAGACGGTCCGCGCCTGGAAACGCGCGAGCACCTGCTCGACGATGCCTTTTACGTCATGGAACTCAATTGCGCGCGAAGGATGGAGCGCTCCCTGCTGCGCCAAGCTGCCCACGGCGCCAAACGACAAGGCCACGCGCTCTTCGACCTTTTCCGTGTTGCCGCTAAAGACCGTTCCCAGTTCGAACAGGCGGACATCGCTCACATCGCGGTTGAGGTTGGCGGCAATCATGGCCAGCATACCCGGCACCAGGGAGGGACGCAGCACGCCGGCTTCGTCGCTGAGCGGATTGCCAAGCGGCACCACAAGGCCAGGTTGCGGCGCGGTCAGCGCGGCCTCTGCCGCGGCGCAGAAGGTGCTGGCGATAGCCTCGTGGAACCCGGCAGCAAGCAGCGTGCGACGGACTTCCGCTTCCTTCTCTTCCCAAGGCAACGCCTGCACGCCCTCGCCAAAGGCGGGCAGCGTATTGGCAAACCGATTGTAGCCGTAGACGCGCGCGACTTCTTCAATGAGGTCAATCTCGCGGTCGATGTCGAGCCGCCAACTGGGCAGCGTGACCAGCCAGGCCGCGTCAGTTGACGGCTGCTTGAGTTGCTGGCTTTGCATGCCACAGCCGAGCGCGGTGAGCACATTCTCAACGGTCGCGGCGCCGATGCCTTCCTTGTCGATGGTTGTGCCGAGAATGCGGTGTACCTCGCTGAGCGCGAGCGCGATGGGCTTGCGGCTTGCGGTGCGCGCCTCAATCGCGGGAATGCGCACGTCTACCAATTCGCCTTCGATATGGCCGCCATTGGCCAGCAGAATTTTGCTCACCAGTGCAGACGCGACCGGCGCTGCGTTGAAGTCGGCGCCGCGCTCGAACCGGTGGCTGGCGTCGGTATGCAAGCCGTGGCGGCGCGCCGTGCGGCGGACTGCGACGGGATCGAACCACGCGGCCTCGACGAGGACGTTGGTCGTCGTAGGCGTAATCATGGTGTCCCAGCCGCCCATGACGCCGGCCAGACCGAGAGCCTTGACGTGGTCGGCCACGACCAGGTCTTCGGGGTCGAGGGTGCGCTCGACGCCGTCGAGGGTCTTCAGCTTCTCGCCCTTCTTAGCGCGGCGGACGACGATGCCGCCCTCGATCTTGTCGAGGTCGAAGACGTGCGTGGGCTGGCCCATGGCGAGCCAGCAGAAGTTGGTGGCGTCCACGGCGTTCGAGATGCACTTCTGCTCCAGAAGGCCGAAGTAGGTGGAGACTTCGGCGCCGGGGAACCAGTCGAGCGAGTCCGCGATGGCGATGCCGCGCAGCACGCGGGCGGTGAAACGGCCACAAGCGTCTTCGGCTTCGATCTGGACGGGATACGGATTTGCGGCGGGCTTGGCCACAGGCAGCACGATGTCGAGAGGCTTGAGTTCGAGTCCGTAGATGGCGGCAGCCTCGCGCGCCACGCCGTAATGGTTCATGGCATCCACGCGGTTGGTGGTGATGTCCATCTCGTAGAGGGAGCCATTGCCCTCGCCGAGAGAGTAGACACCCTCGACGGCGATGCCGCGCAGGGTGAGATCCTCGGCAAGTTGAGCGTCGTCGACGGGGAGTGCGGGCAGGTAGGCTCTAAGCCATTTCGTCAGTACATTCATCTTGTGTTTACTCTCTCAGCAAGCCAGCGCGTTTCGCGGAAGCGAGTCAGCAAGTCAGCGTAATGCCGGGTCCAGCACGCGAAGGAGGCCATTGATCAACTTCCCAACTTCTGAACATAGGTCCAGCAGAATCCCAGCTGCTCCAGCAGGAAGGAAGCCGAGACTGCTGGCGAGTTCTGTCTGCGTTTCAAACTCATTGAGCGCCGCTCGACCTGAACCGAGCCCCTTTTCGCATTTCAACATCGTTCAGTCTTCCATGCGCCTCGGCAATGTGGCTGGCCACGCTTACCGCCGACCGGCGAATCTGCATGCGCAATCCGAATGTTTCCGCAGTCGGAAAGGACTCGGTTTGTTCATACGCGGATCGGGCCACCTCCATGGCTTTTTGCCATGCAATCAGATCACGATAGTGCCGGGTTCTGCTCATGCCGCTGACTCGCTGACGCGCGCTGGTTTGCTAAACAAACTGACTCAAGAACCGCATATCTCCCGCATACAACGAACCAATTTCGCTGATGCCGTACTTCATCATGGCGATGCGCTCGACGCCCATGCCGAAGGCGAAGCCGGAGATCTTCTTCGGGTCGTAGGCGGGCTGCTTTTCCGCGGCGAAGGCGAACACCGCCGGGTCCACCATGCCGCATCCCAGCAGCTCAATCCAGCCGGAGTTCTTGCACTTGCGGCAACCTTTTCCTCCGCAGAAGATACAACTGATCTGCACGTCGGCGCTGGGCTCGGTGAAGGGGAAGAACGAGGGGAAGAAGCGCGTCTTCACCGCCGACCCGAACAGCGCCTTCATAGCGTGGTCCAGTGTGCCTTTGAGATCGCTGAAGGTGATGTTGGTGTCGACGCAGAGGCCTTCCACTTGATGGAAAATCGGCGAGTGGGTGGCGTCTGCCGCGTCGTTGCGGTGGACCTTGCCGGGGATGACGATGCGCACCGGCGGCGGCTGCGACTCCATGGTCCGCATCTGGACGGGCGAGGTGTGGGTGCGCAAGAGCAGGCGGTCGCGCTGGGCGCGGCGCTCCTGGTTGGCGACGACCAACGTGTCCTGGGTGTCGCGCGCGGGATGGCCGGGGGGGAAGTTCATGCTCTCGAAGTTGTAGAAGTCGGTTTCGACCTCTGGTCCTACACCCACCGAGTAGCCTAGCGCCGCAAAAACGCTGGTGATTTCGTTCAGGGTGCGGGTGATGGGGTGCTCGGCGCCGGTGAGGCGGCGTGTGCCAGGCAGGGTGATGTCGATGGCCTCAGCCCGGAGCGCGGCGTCGCTGGGGCCTGCGCCGGCGGCCTGGTCGAGGAGGCTTTCGACGGTGGCTTTGAGGGCGTTGAAACGCGTGCCCAGGGCCTTCTTGGCCTCAAGGGGCGCGGCCTTGAGCCAGCGGCCGGAGACCTCGTTGAGCAGGCCCTGCTTGCGGCCCAGCCACTGGAGGCGGAAAGCCTCAACCGCCGCCTCGCAGTCCAGGGCGGAAGCTGCCGTACGGGCCTGCTGTTCCAGGGCGCTGAAGGCCTGGTCCAGCGCGGCGTCGTCAAATGCCATCAGATTGGGAATCGATTCGTTCGTCATGCGTAACTTTCAGGATAAACCACCACTGCGTTGGCGGGCCATTGCGTATTGCAGACGGACAGGACGAGTGCGACCCGTCGCTGAGCCGCGAGATGCACAAAAAGATTGCGGGGTCGAAGCTGGTGATTCGGCCGAATGCGGTTGGGGATTTCCTGGGCGGGATGTAGCCCCCAACGCGCCAACAGAAAAGGCCCCGGAGAGTCCGAGGCCTTTTCTGTTGACTTGGCTGAGCTGCTTTTACGCGGCCTTGGCTTCCGCGGTGGTGATGGCGGCCTTGGCTTTTTCAACCAGGGCGGTGAATCCGGCGGCGTCGTGGATGGCGATGTCGGAGAGGATCTTGCGATCGAGCTCAATGCCGGCCTTCTTGAGGCCGTTGATGAGCTGCGAGTAGCTGAAGTTGTTCAGCTTGCAGGCGGCGGAGATGCGGACAATCCACAGGGAGCGGAACTGACGCTTCTTCTGCTTGCGGCCGGTGTAAGCGAACTTGAGGCCGCGCTCGACGGCTTCCTGGGCTGCCTGATAGAGCTTGGATTTGGTAAGGAAGTATCCACTGGCTCTCTCAAGAATCTTCTTGCGGCGGTCATTCCGCTTGGTACTGCGTTTTACGCGGGGCATTGGGTGTTCTCCATTTGGTGTGTCGCCACACTTTTGTCGAGTTTGGAACGGCTGGAGGCAGGAGGCCGGTCCCTTGCGGGGGCGGCGGTGAACCTCTTCACTCGCTTTGTGCAAGCCTGAATCTCTCGGAAGGCGATCGTCTTGTCTTCCGGGGGCCCTGTCCGCCGAAGCGGATTCGACTGGGGCCCGTCTGCATCTACGCGACGCCCGTAAAAAAGGGCTGCCGCACCGCAGGTGCTCAGGCGTAGGGAATCATGCGCGCTACCTTGGCGTAATCGCCATCGGAAACCAGCACGGTACGGCCGAGCTTGCGCTTCACTTTGGGCGATTTGGACGTAAGGATATGGCGCGTCTTGGTCTGGCCCCGCTTGATTTTGCCGGTGCCAGTCTTGCTGAAGCGCTTTTTCGCGCCCGTATGGGTCTTCAACTTGGGCATGGTTTTTCTCGTTGTGGACCGGGGGTGTGCCCCCGTCCGATTGGCCCCGCAAGACAGGGGTCTCCCTGCCCTTCAGAGGCTTTAATCAGTATAGCGCAGGCTGCGTTTCTCCGCCAGAAGCGCTCGCGCCGTGGGCTCGGGCGCTATTGGTTTGACTTGCCGGGGACACTCCAGCGGGCATTCCAGGGAACGAACCACTCGCCTGAACCCAGTGGGCTGTGGGCGGCAAAATCGGGAAGCGCCGGGGTAGCGCTCCTGTCAACGCTTTGCAAGGCCTCCTGAAGCCAGGGAGGGTTGTACTCGACGTGTTTCCCCGCTTCCGGCCATCGGCATACGATTTGGTTTGCTTCCGTTTGCCAGGATGTCTTCATTGCGTCCACCCCTCTCCTTTGGGTGCTGGTGCCCTTCGATATTGGAGTTCAACGCATCGCGTTGTCTATCTACGGCCATGATAACCCCGCTGGTCGACTCTGGAGAGGAAACACAAGCGAGAGATACTTGGCGGCGCAGTTTCCGGATAGCCGGTAATTGGCCCGCGATCATTGAAACAGGCAAGCGGTGGGACTACTCCTTCATCACATAGTGACGGTGTGAGGCACTCTTTACACGTGCATGTTGGACCGCCCCGTTTCGCAGGGGCTCGGTTGGACAGACCTCGAAGTCCGCGAAGAGATCGACGACAGAAGCGGGAATGTAGTAGTTTGCCCTCTCGGACTTTTTCACTCCGGCTTCTAACCAACCCATTACGGTGTCCCACGAAGACTCGTCGGGCTCGTATTCGTGATGAGTACCGATGTGCCAAATGCGAAGCTGACCGTCTCCACTGTAGAAACGGGCGCGACCGTGAATGGCCATGCAGCCTTCGGCTGCTCGCAGTTGGCAGCTAGTTCCAAGGATCAAGCAAAGCAACACAACGAATCTCATACAAGTCTTTCAAATCTCCAAATCACTAAAAACCCGCGTCCTGGACGTATCGTCGGCTCATCGGAATCCGCGCCACCCTCCCAGAACCGTTGCCTCACCGCCTTGTTTACTCAAACCGGTAGAGCGTCACCTTTTGAATGCCGACCTTGCGGGGGTCGAAGCGCCAGCCTTTGCCCTGGTCGTTTTCGTCGCCGTTGAGGCGGCGGCCGGGGATCCATTTGCTGTTTTCGAATGTGCCTTCGTCGACCGCGGCGATGCCGACCTGCGGGCCGGAGGCGGAGCGCGTGCTGAACGAGACGCGGAAGCCCTTGCCTGCGCCGAGGAACTCGTCTTTGCCTGTGGCGAGGATGAGGCCGTAGCCAGAGTCGGCGTGATAGCCGAAGATTTCGTCGAGGGTGACGTGGATGGTGAGGCCCTGCATGACGAAATCGACGGTGGGGTTGTCTTTGTCGAGGACGAAGCCGTGGATGGAGCCGTCGGCCTGGTGGGCTGCGATGAGCGGGGCGATCTTCGCGAGAATGGCATAGCTGGCGGCGAGGTCGCTTTTGGCGTCGGCCTCGTCCTCGATGGCGAAGGGCGAGAAGCCGAAACCGGCCTCTTCGCCAAGGGCGGTGAAGACGTTGGCCGCGCCCGCGGCGCCGCCGCGCGTCTCGGGCATGAAGAGCGGGTTGCCGTCGCGGTGGTAGCGGCGGCACCAGTCTTCGAAATTCGACGCATAGAGATCGGGCGCGTAGAAGTCAAGGTCCGAGCCGGCGGCGCGCCAGACGTCCAGGACGCGAGGCTCGGGGCCTCCGCTGGGGTAGTCGCCCGGGGGCGTCGCGTCTCCCATGAGCCAGGTGTTCACGTACATGGGAATGTTATAGGCGGCCTTGCCGTGGGCTGTGACGGCGTGGACGAAGCGGGCGTAGTGCCAGGCCATGAAGATTTCGTCGGCGCGGGCGGAGTCGCCGAAGACCTCGGTCCAGGTGCCGGTGGTTTTTGCGCCGTTTGCCTCCCACAGGGCGCGCAGGTCGGGGTAGAGCGTATCGCGATGGGCCTTCAAGTAAGCCGTCAGCTCCGCCGGAACCTGCCTGGCAAAGGCGGTGTTCGCGTCATCCGAGTGGTCCCGTGAGTCTCCCAGCACGCCGACTTCGTTTTCGACCTGCATCATGAGGACGGTGTGCTCGCGGGCATCCACCTGCTTGATGTGGGCCATGAGGGCGGCGAAGGCCTTGGCATCGGCCTGTTCGGTGTTCCCCGCCATGATGGGGCTAAGGAGTTCAATAGCATTGCCGTGCAGCACGACGCGCGGGAAGCGGCGCGTGTCCTGCTTGACCCAGGCGGGCGGATAGCTGGACATGCCGTTCTTCCATGAGGCCAGCCAGAGGAAGACGATGCGCTCGTTGGCCGCGCGGGCCTGGGCGAGGAGGCCATCAACGAGGGTGAAGTCGTACGTGCCCTCTTTGGGCTCGATAAGCTCCCAACTGAGCGGGGTGATGACCGTGTTGAGGCCCGCGGCGGCCAGCTTGGGCCAGAGGGGCTTCATGTACTCCAGGCTGGAGGACGAGGAGTTGTGCAGTTCGCCGCCGAGGATGAGGTAGGGGTTGCCATCGACGATGAGTTGGGTGGCGGCGCCGCGTTTTTCCAGGTGGGGAGCACCTGCATCCTGGGCATGAACGGCAAGTGTGGAAAGGCCGAAGACGAGGGGCAGAATTGGCAACGCAGAAATTGAGATTCGCATAACGTGGGGGAGTTTAACACAAGGTCGTTGAGGAGTTGCGGAGGCGCGCGGGGTCTGTGAGCGTGATTTCGCGGGCAGCTATTCAGTTATGAAGCAATTCAAAGGACGGTCGGATTAGAGGACGCAAGTTTTTCGGCTCAACTGGCTGAGGGTTGTTGTACCCCATCCTTGAATCAAGAACAAGAAAGCGATTCAAGGATGGGGTACAGGCATTCGTGTCGATCGGCCGAACAATCAGGGCTTGGCGGCAGGCGTGGTAAAGGCCTTCTGGATGAACTCGACCAGGCGCTGGCGGGCGTCGAAGCCGTGCCAGGGCTCGGGGACGGGGCGGCCGAACATGCCGGACGCCAGCGGGCCATGGTTCTCGCGGGGATAGGTGACCAGTTCGACCGGGACGCCCTGCTGGCGGAGGGCGCGATACATCTCCTGGGACTGGCCGAGCGGGTCGGTGGAGTCGCTTTCGCCCTGGAGCAGCAGGAAGGGCGTTTTGGCGCGCGCGACCCCGGAGAGCGGGCTCTGCCGCCAGACGTCCGCGAGGTGCTCCCAGGGCTTGCCGAAGTACCAGCGGTCGTACCAGGAGCCGCCTTCGGTGCCGTACTCGCTGAACTGGTCAATCACCGGTGCGCCGCTGACGATGGCCTTGAAACGGTCGGTCTTGCCCTCGGCAAAGCCGGCCATCTCGCCGCCGTAGCTGTAGCCGATGAGGGCCATGCGCTGGGGGTCGAGCGGGAATTTGGCCAGGACGGCGTCCACGCCAGCCATGACGTCGGCAAAGTCGCCGCCGCCGAGGTCGTTTTTGTTGGCGGCTGCAAACTGGACGCCGTAGTTGGAGGAACCGCGAGGGTTGGGCCGGAGCAGCGCCCAGCCCTGGCCGACGAGGAAGGCCGCGAAGGCGTCGTTGCGATTTTCAAAAGCGCCGAAGGGTCCGCCATGCACGTCGACCACCAGCGGAACCTTCTCGGGCCCGGCATCGGGCGGCAGATAAAGCAGGCCCTCGATGGTGAGGCCGCCACTTTTCCAGGTGATGAGTTGCGGCTCGACGGGGCGCAGGCCGGCGGGGGCCAGGTCGGGGATGGGCGCGGCATTACAGGCGTCGCCCAGGTGCTCGGCGTAGCAAAGCTGCAGAGGCTGCGCGCCCCCCTCGGCCAGCCACACCCAGCCGGTCTGCTTGCGGTTGGTATTGAGCGATGCGACGACGGGCGCGGGAAGGTCGATGGGGGCGGGTTTGGCTTTGGCGTCGAGAGCGAGCCGCACCGGCATCCTGCGCGTTCCGATGCCGGCCTCGGCCACCAGCGAGCCATCCGCTGCATAGACAGCGCTGGCAGCATTGAACTGGCCGGCAAAGCCCGCGGAGAGACGCCGCGCGGGTTGGCTTGTGCCGGAGGAGAGCGGCAGGGCGAAGAGTTCGTCGTAGCCGGGCGGGGCGTCTTCGGGGGTCTGCGCTGCAAATACGATCTCTGCGCCGTCGGGCCGCCAGGCAATGCCGTTGCCGACGGTGGCGGGAATAGCGTCGAGCTTGACAGGCTTGCCGGGGGCTGAGGCTTCGACGAGCCAGGCTGCACCGGCCGGGCCCAGGTCGGAGGCTTCGTTGGGCTGCTCTGTAATGACCACCAAACGGGCCGCAGTGGGCGACCATGCGGCCATGCGGACGTCGGGACCGACGGCTACCGGGAGGAGAGCGGCATCTTTCGAGTTGGCAAGCGAGCCGTCGGGCTTGAGCGCGGCCAGGTAGAGGCGTGTGCCGTGCTGCTGGTGGTTGACCCATTCGGCGTCGGCCTTGGCGTCTTTCTGCTTCTTTTCGCCGGGGGTTTCGGGGTCGCGCGCCCAGACTGCGAGCCATTTGTTGTCTTCAGAGAGCACGAATCCGGCTACGTCGATGGGGAGCAGGTCAGAGACGGCAGCCGGTTTGGACTCGGCAGGTTTTTCGCCATTTTTTGGGTCCTTCACCGGGGCGGGGGGCTTGGCCGCCTCGGCCGCTGGCGGCGGGATGGCGTTCTTTGCCTTGGACTCGTCCACGATGGGTGCGACCTTCAGGTCGTAGGGGGCGGCCTCGCCGCCGCGCAGGTCCAGGCGGAAGAGCTGCGTCTGCTCACTGCGTCTGGCCAGGAAGAAGATGGCCGCGCCGTCGGGCGACCACTTGGCAGCGCGCTCGCCACGCTTGTCAGACGGCGGAGAAAAGGTGATCTGGCGCGCGGTTCCGGCTGCGCCCACCGGAGCCAGGTAGAGGTGGCTCTTTGCGCCGTCGGCGGTTGCGTCGGTCACGGTGAAGAGCACCTGGCGGCCGTCGGGCGAGAGCAGTGGAGTGGCGATGCTCTTGAGGTGGCGCAGGTCTTCATTGGTGGGGAAGTGCGGCTCGGCCCTTGCCGTGGTGGGGGCCTGCGCGGCCAGCATCGGGGCCGCTGCCAAGAGCACGCAGGTTATGGATTTGCAGAAGTGAGGGGCGCGGGCAAAAGACATGGCGCCAGCATACACGGCGGGCGGGGGGAAATGATGGCCGGGGTGGTGCCGTTTACCCCGTGAATGTTCGCTTGCAGGGTTGCGAAACGGGGGCGAATGATCGCTTATGTGGTTGCACTTTTCGCACGCCTTAACCAGACAGACGGTCAAACAATTGAAATCAACTGAGCCTCTTGCAAAATTCCGCATTTGAGCCGAGCAGATTGGCCGAGGCGGTCATTTGAAGCATGGAGAGATGGTAGGCAGTGTTGTGCTGGGCTTTTGTT
>Ga0302319_10019547_pt1 | contig 12301 bp, 15 predicted proteins | sample Bog_T0_2_FD_203319 | JGI IMG/M metagenome (GOLD analysis project Ga0302319, IMG submission 203319) | Peat permafrost microbial communities from Stordalen Mire near Abisko, Sweden - Bog_T0_2 | ecosystem: Environmental > Terrestrial > Soil > Wetlands > Peat | place: Sweden: Abisko, Stordalen Mire... | reverse complement strand
GGCTCCCGCTGGAACTCACCACATTGCAGCCACGGACAATGGGACGACAGTCCACTTCCTGACGACCGATGACCAACCGTCTGCAGTGTTGACGATCTGTTGGTGTCAACTGGCTATTGCCGGCATCACATGCAAAGCAAACTGTGCCGGATGCAACGCGCGCGCTACAATTTGCCGAGCGTGTTCGAAGATGGAAGGATAGCGATGAAACCGGGTAGACCAATCAGTGCGAATGCCTTGCGGGGTCAACCTGGCCTTTCACGCGCGGCCTGTGACAGACTCGTAGCAGTGCAGCCCATGACCGTGTTGAAAGCGTTAGGCATTCGGGGTGTTGGACGCAAGACGACGAAGAGACTCCTTGCCCTCGGTCTTCTCACGGACCCCGAAGGCGTCCAGACTCGGGCGCGAACGGCAGAGGAACTCAGGGGTGAATGATCGCAAAGCGAAGAGAGGCGCGACACGATCCTCTGGAGATGGTCATCCCAAACGCCCACTGGCCGAGCGGGGGCACCGATTACAAAACCGGGTGGAGCCTGCTTGGCTGCGGCGGCCGTGACGGCGATGGAAGTCTGCGCTGTGTCGGGAGTATCTTGCCGAAAGGTTGGAGGCAAGCCGGCGTTTGCGGAGACAACTGAACGCATTTCTCAACGGTCGCCCGGCCTCCAGCCTAGCTTCCTCGATCCGGACTTAGGGCTCGCCACAACCCGCAGGCACATTTCTTCAGGCTGAATGTGATCAGTCGAGGCACTTCCTGCTCGATTGCTGGAGCCTTTTGCACTAAGTGTCCAGTGTCTGTTTAGCAAGTACGCGAGACTTTATGGCTCGGGGCAGATCTCCGAGGTGCATTGCCGCGAAGAGCACGCATTGCCTCGCGGAGAGTTCTGGATTTCCCTGATCTCCTGTTCCAATCCATCAAGTCTGCCCAGAGATGCATTAATCGCAGGTGCGCCCTCTTCCCGGACGTTCTTGGCACGGGCCAGGGCCTTTTCTGCGACACGGCCCACCTCATGGAGCAGCCTGCGGATATCGACCTCCAGCCGGTTGCGGCTTTCCTCAATCCGATTGAGGATATCGTTTTGAACCCTTGAGCTGTTGACCTCAAACAGCCAATCGAGAAACCATCGCGCATCCTTGTCGATGTAGCGGCGTAGTCCCAGAAGGCCAAGACATATGTCCCCAAAGCGGCGCACCGGTGACGAGGGTTGCGCAATGTGAATAAAGTCTCGAAAGCGGAATTCAGAGCGAACTCTAAAGCCTGCATCCTGATCGAGAGCGTGAAGCAATCGCGCCAGTTCAGGGATTCCAGCTTCCGCCAGCTTTGTCAGAAACTCATTGCTCATTTGTGTGAAGCGCTTAGCAACCTCACGGTACTGCTTTTCTCCTTCCTCCGACTCGGGCTGCAACCATGGAACTACATCTCGGCGTGCGATGTTTTGCGCCTCGTGCATAACGTAGCGACGGTGCACCGAGCCGAGCGAACGAGGAGCAGAGCGCATGTAGTTCTCAAATTCCTCTCTGGCCTTGGGCAACACCTCTGCTAAAAATGCTTTGCGGCGATCCAGAAAGAAATCGGATAGTCGATGTTGCTCACCCATCAGCAAGTAACCGAGATCTCGCATCGAGCGCTCGGCTGCCGCGATGGTCCGTTTCATTGTTGCGATCCGTTGCTCGGACTCTTCGAGGGGACGAAGGAGCGCTTGGCGGTCCTCATCGACGATGGCCAGCAATTCCTCGCTGAAGCGCAGGATACCGCGCTCGCCAGCGGACTGGATCAGTTCGCGTCCTGAATCTTGTACCAATTGTTCGAGAGTCTGAACCAGCTTTCTCCAGTCTCGCTCGGGACCGCGCTTTTCAAGCTGCTCTACTGCACTTACCTCGAAGACTAATTCTGATTCACGTTTCAGTCGCTTTTGCAGCAGGCGCTGAGTGAAGGCGACAGCCGCAGCCCGCTCGGCGTCTGAGGCTTTGTCCGCTTTGTTTAGAACGATGATGAGATGGCTGACATGTTTGGCGACAGATTCGACTAGCGCGAATTCTTCTCCGGCCAGCGGAGGGTCGGAGCCTGTTACCACAAGCGCGGCGTCAATGTGGGGGATGAATGCCTGGGTGGTCGCCGTGTTTCCGAAAAATACCGATCCGAGACCTGGCGTGTCCACAAGGCACATTCCGGTCTTTAACAGTGGACTTGGAACGAACACCTCAGCGCCTGCGACCTCTTTAACGTTCTCCGGGTTATGCTCCTCGGAGACATATAGCTCCAACTCAGGCAATCCGATTTCCAGCCAACGACCATCCTTGGAGCGAATCCGCGCGCGCCTGGCGCTGCCATAGCGGATAACCGTAGGCACGGCGGTCACGGGAACAAAGCCTGTCGGAAGAATCGACTCGCCGATTAACGCGCCGATCAGCGTGGATTTTCCGCGCTTGAACTGGCCAACACAGGCGACGAAGAATCGACCTTCTGCAAGCCGCGTGGCGAGTTCGATTGCCTCGCTGGAGACGTGGTCACTGCCAAGTTCCGCCGCTAATGTGGCGAGTTCCATCAGTTTGCTCGCACCGTCGCCGCATTGTGTTAAGCCTAATTGTGGCTCATCTGACAAGTGAATCTCCAAATACGAACCACGCGGGATGTCATGCTCAAAGTGCGTTTTCCCGCGCCCATTCCATAAGGAAGTCGATATAGAGTGGCGACCACTTAATGTGGTCGTCGTTGCGGTACTTCGATTGCCTCGCCATGGCAATCATGCGCAGGATGGCTCCAGGATTACCCTCGCTGGACTTGACCATGCTATCGATAACGCTGCCCAGATTTTCTCCTGCCAACCGCTGCTGCTCGCAGAGTTTGAGAGCAAATGTCTTTGCTGTTTCGGAGTCGAAGTTCCTAATGGCCAATCGCTCGCTTCGATCCGGAAGCAATGGCGATACAGACCCCGCATCCTCCATGTGAGCGGATCGGGCCACTGCTATGACCGGCGTTGCACAGGACAGCATGAATTCCCCTATCAGCGCCCCCAGCGCTGGCGAGGGACGATTCAAGTGATCGAGGATGACCAGATAATTCTCCGCGCGCAGTGCGGATGACACGATCCCCTTCAGTGACACGAAGGACTTTCCCGCAAGGGTATCTGGTCTTCCTTTGCAGAGGCGCAAAAGCGTTGCGTCTTCGCGGTCGGCGAGCAACCCAGCCAGACATCGACATACCCCCTGTGGGCTCGACGACACAGGACAATAGAGAACATGACCGAAGTTGGGCACGACCTGCTGAAGCAGAAGCGTTTTGCCAACACCCGATGGCCCATAGATAAGCGTAGACTTCCGGCTCGCTAACCGCTTTCGCAGTAGCTCCAATTCACTTGCTCTGCCGAAAATCTGCACCACTGCCTCGCTGTTCATTTAACGTTCTCGCCATCCTGATGCGTGTACTTAATAACCTCAACGTCCGACATGGCGATCAGACCTTCGGAGACCATCATGTCCAAGACCGGCAAAAGCGTCTGAACCTTAGCTTCTGTGTCGATCACCTGCACGAGAATCGGAGAGTCGCCGGCAGAAAACCGGAAAGCGTGTGGACGCCGAATCAAGGTGCTGGCTCCATAGCCTTCGATGCCCCGGAAAACCGTCGCTCCTGCGATGTCCAACTCGCGGCACTTCTCTACAATCGCTTCATACAAGGGGCGGCCATTCCATTTATCGTCCTCGCCGAAGTGGATACGAAGCATCTTTGCCTGACCCAGGAGCTTCATTTGCGCACCTCTTTGCGACGCTCGTCCTTAATGGAATCATGCGTGTACTTGATGATTTCCACGTCTGACATTGCCACCAGACCCTGCTTCATCATCTGGTCGAGGACGGGGAAGAACCCTCGTAGTTTCTCTTCAGTGTCAACTACGGAAAGCAGGAGCGGAGCGTCGCGAGAAAAACTGAGAGCGCTGTCCTTGTGCATCCGGCGATTCGCCCCGTAGCCAAGGATGCCGCGATAGACCGTCACTCCCGCGATGTCATTGGCACGCAGGCTTTCGACCAATGCTTCGTGCAATGGCTTTCCGTTCCATTTATCGTGTTCGCCAATCAGTATCCGCATCATCTTGGCCTTGCCCTCGGTCTTGACCGCTGGCGGTTCAGGCGCATGACCGTGCTTGAGGCTCTGGGGCGTCACAATTGTTGTGTCGTGAATCTCGAAAAATCCGCTGCCCACCATGTCGGCGAGCTTCGGAAGGACTGCTTCAACCTTTTCCGGACTCTCGATGAACTCAACTTTGATAGGCATCCTGTCCGCCAAATCCACAAGCTTGGTAGTGTGGAGCTTGTGGTCAGCTCCGAAGCCGGCGACGCCGCGGGTCACGGTTGCGTCTGAAATCCCTCTGTAGAACAGCAACTCCAGAATGGCCGCGTACACTGGAGTACCGTGATACTGCTCGCCCTCCATCACATAGACCGATACTTTCTTGGCTGGTCCAGTCGTAAGCAAGAGATCCTCCTATCTCGTTAGTCCTCGCTGTGCTACAAGAAACTCGGCGGCTCGCCCCAGAACGCCGCCCCCGGCATGCTCGCCGCGTCGTGCCTTGGCGGCGAATGACTCCAGCAGCTCTTCGAGTTGCCGTTGATTGTTCCTCATCACCTTTGTGACGATCCGCGCATGTTCTTCAGGGACCATAGCCTGAAGAGACGCTGCGTGGAAGTGGCAAAGCGTTCCGTGCTGTTCTAACCATTGAGCAAACCTGGTACGACGCATCTCCGTAGCCAGCTCCCGCAGCCGAGTGACTTCATGCTCACGAATCGTCGAGCACACGTCGCAAGAGTGCCCCTTGCTCGACTCTTCGCGCCCGACTCCTCTCAGCATGGCAAGAAAAACCTCCGCAACAGAGTGTGCAGGAGCCGAAGCTGCAATCGCCCAAGCGTGATAGTTGCAGACGTTCGCGGCGTCGTCTGGATGCAGATGCTCGATCAGCTCATTCTGGAATGCGCGCACGAGCGAACAAATGGGGCACACGCCCTTCGCGAGCGCATTGAGGACGGTGTTACCCGACGTAATGCTAGACGCGTTCATCACAATACCCGTCCTGCCACTACTCCCAACCACACCGCAGCGAAGCCAACAATGACGCTCAGACTCACGTTCGCAAAGGCCATCAGTATCTGTCCGTCTTGCACGGTGCGCAAGGTTTCATATTCAAAGGTTGAGAATGTCGTATAAGCCCCGATGAACCCTATCGGAATCAGGTATCTCCAGTTGGGGCTCAGGTCGAATCTTTGTGCCAGCATGGTCAAGACGAAGCCGATCAGGAAAGATCCGGAGATGTTTATCACAAATGTCCCGTATGGGAATCGGCTGCCAAAACGGTTTCCGATATAGCTCCCCAGTGCGAAGCGGGCAATTGCTCCGGCAAATCCGCCGATTCCGACCATCCAGTACTTAATCAAAGCGCTTTGTTCTCCCGTCGCCGACTGCGCCGTTCCTGGACAACATTGAATTCCGAGTTGGCAGATAATTGCCCTCGTGAACGGTTGTTCAACACATAACCGTGCAGTTCCTGCGCAGTCGCCATAAGATCCGCCATGATCTGCTCCAGATCAGATGCCCCGGCAGTCGAAAGGGGGCCGTATCCTCCCATCCTCTTCGGACTGAGTTCCTCGATAGCGATCTCGATAAAGGTGAGAGATGTATGGATAGCGTGGGACGCCGTGATCCTGGGCGGCTCGACCTCGATTGACTGGTTTGCAAGCACTGCCAGGAGTTGCGTCCGGAAACGGGCAAGAAGCAGTTCAATTGTTTTCTGTTCCTCCGGGCAAACATCATGAATGTACTTCGGAAAAACGGAGTTCGTTTTCCTCGTGTCCAGAGCGACTTCGATATCCTTCAGCAAACCATCCATATGCCTGCACGCGTTATGAAGGTTGCGCTGCTGAGCATGGTTCAGCGAGGGCATCGAACGACTCCTCGGTTCTGCGCTCATGAAGGCTCTCCCAAAGAGAAGATCCGCACCGCGCGATGCTCGAATGACGAGAGAGCAGCAGGTCCGTCTCGCCAGAAGAACCTACCGCTCCCTTGCTGTCCGGCAAGGGACACGGAAACGATTGACTGTGCAGCCTTCGCCTCGGAGAGATACCTAAGTATCACCTTGTTCTGCAGCTTCACTTCTACCTCATAATCGGCTGATCCCATTTCGCATACGCGGAGTGACCGGCGTACTTCGCTTTGATACCGAGTTCCTGCTCAATTTCCAGCAGTCGATTGTATTTTGCAACCCGCTCTCCGCGACAAACAGACCCGGTTTTGAGCTGCCCGAGTCCCAGCGCCACTGTGAGGTCCGCAATCGTGGTGTCGTCGGTCTCTCCCGAACGGTGGGAGACCACGCACGTGTAGTCGTGTTTGCGGGCAAGTTCGATACACCGCAGTGTCTCGGTGATGGTTCCGATCTGGTTCAACTTGATGAGAACCGAGTTGGCGATACCCTCGCGAATGCCGCGCGCTAGAATCTCCGGATTTGTAACGAAGATGTCATCGCCGACGAGCTGCACGTTCTTTCCAGCCTGCTTTGTGAGTTCCCGCCATCCATCCCAGTCATCTTCCGCCAGACCGTCTTCCAGGGAATAAATCTCCGGGTATTTCTTGAACCACTCCATCCAGAGCTTCACCATCTCCGCTGGAGTGCGCCGCGATTTGTCAGACTTGCCGAAGACGTAATTGCCATCCTGGAAGAACTCGCTGGCCGCGGGGTCCAAATTGATGGCGATGTCCTTGCCAATTGTGTAGCCCGCTTTGCCGACGGCGAAATCAAGCAACTCCATGGCCTCTTCATTTGAACGGAGCTGGGGAGCGAATCCACCTTCATCGCCGACTCCGGTTGAATAGCCCTTTCGCAGCAGTAGCCCTCTAAGAGCATGGAAAGTCTCTGAGGCGGCTCGTAATGCTTCCGCAAAGCTCGGCGCTCCGACCGGCACGATCATGAACTCCTGAAAATCGACATTGTTGTCAGAGTGCTTTCCGCCGTTCAGGACATTCAACTGCGGCACAGGAATGACATACTCATCCTGATCTGCAAAATAGCGATACAGTGGAATACCGCGCTCGTTGGCAACTGCTTTCGCAGCTGCGATCGAAACACCGAGAATGGCATTCGCACCCAACCGCTCTTTGTTCGGCGTCCCATCGAGCTTGATCATCTTTTCGTCGAGCCCAACCTGGTCGGCGGCATCGAATCCGATGACCGCTGGCTGGATAACGTTCAACACATTTGATATCGCTTTGAGAACGCCTTTTCCTCCGTAACGTTTGTCGTCGCCATCCCTCAGCTCGACTGCTTCCCGCTTTCCCGTTGACGCACCGGAGGGGACCTTTGCCGTCCCCGATTTACCACTTTCCAGCGTCACCGTAACTTGCACAGTAGGATTGCCGCGCGAATCCAGAATCTCCAGTGCTTGTAGCTTCTTGATACTCGTCATATGTCTCCTCTTCCTGTTTCGTTTTCTCGATCCCGATTAAACAGAACCGGTACGCAGTACGGTTATGAGATCGCGTCTGATCTCGGTCGATACCGGGAGCTGTTCAATGCGCTGTACCGCCTGCTCCACTGGGTAGGCAAACTGCTTTAGTTCAAACTTTCCGTTTTCCCATACCGCATAGCACGCGTCCGCTTTGCCCGTCTTTGGTTGGCCGAGACTTCCCGGATTCATGATGGTCTTGGTTCCAATCTTCCGGATGAAAGGTGTATGAGTGTGCCCGACCAGCAAGAATTCAGCGTCAACTAGTTCGAGTTCCTTCGGCCACAGGTCTGATTCCTCCGGGCAATAGCCGTAGAGCGGATTGGAAGGAATTGCGTGACACAGATAGAACCCCCGATCGTCTCGCTCAAGCACCCGTGTCAAAGGAAGGTCGCGCAGATAGGTTGTCGCATTGCCATCAAGGTTAGCCTTCGAATACTGCATCGTTGCGTCCGCCATGTCCGCGTATCGCGGTGTACACCGCGGATCGACATCGAATCCGACCGCGTGATCGTGATTGCCGCGAATGACCGTGTCACTATGGACCCGAACGAAGCTGACCACCTCTGCCGGCATCGGACCGTAATTCACCAAATCGCCGAGTACCCAAAGCTCATCGCCCACCTCGGGGAGAGCAGAGAGTGCGTCGTAGTTGCTATGCAAATCGGATATAACGACAATCTTCATAGCTCTCCCAACCTTACTTCATGACCATCACTGGACAATTCGCAAACCGGATCACGCGCTCGGATACTGACCCAAGAATTAACTTCTCAAACAAAGAAGTCCCTTTGCGCCCCACGATGATCAGTTCAGCGTGAATGATCTCAGCCTGGTGGATCAGATGTTCCGCCGGATGCCCAACCTCAATCATGGTTTCAAGGTGAACTTCCACCGACTTGGCTCGCTCCCGGACCTTGATAAACCCGTCACTAAAATGTTCTCTAGCGTCATCAAGCACCGCGTCGACCTCAACACGCGTCGCCGGCTCGGGCGGCCGTGCCACGGCCAGAACCAGGATCTCGGCATCTGTACACTGCGCGAGATCAATTGCCACGTCCACTGCTCTTTCTGAAGCTTCCGAGCCGTCGTAGCCAACCAAGATCTTTCGGAAATGTGCGGTATGTCGTCTTCCTTCCATGGAGCTTTCTCCTAATCAGTTCCAACCGGCGCATCTGATGCCCGATGCGCAATAGCCTGCGTTTCCGCTTCTTTCTTATGCGCCAGCAAATGCCTCGGCATGAAGAATGCATTCGCGATCACGGTCGGCACTACCGCGCTGCCAATAACGGTCGCGACCAAATGAGAGTATTGGGCCTCGTCGATGATGCCGTGATTCAGCCCGAACAAGGCAGAGATTGTGCCGAACGTGAGCCCCGTGGACATCATCAGGGTGTAGTACAGGCCTTCTTCGCGTTGGTACTTGAACGCTCGCACTGTCGGGAAGAGACCAATAACTTTGGACAACATCTTCGCGAAGAACAGAACAACAAAGATCATTGGTGCTGCAATCAATGCCGGGACAGAGACGAATGATCCTGCACGAATGAAGTAGAAGGGCGTCAGGAGGCCAAAGGTCAGCGTGCGAAGGCGCCGGATGAGCGAGTGATCCTTGCCGACTGTTCCGGCCAGCACCATGCCGATCATGTACGCAGGCAGGACGGCTTCACTGCCTGCCCAAACCGCAAGTCCTCCCATTGCAAACAGGAGGAACAAGAGGTACTTCGCTTCCAACTCTGACACCCTACCCCCGTAGCGGCGAAAGAATCTGGGAGTTAGGAACGGCAGCACCGCGAAGACAACGACGGAGACTACGATGAACACAAGTGTCCTGTATGTGAATGGAGAGAAGATCAGGCCGAGAGCAATCACCGTGGCAAGATCGTTGACGAAACAAGCAGCCAGGATGGCTTTCCCAAAATCAGTCGTGTTAAACCCAAGCTCGAGCATGACTGCGTAAACAACAGCGACGGATGTTGTGCTGAGGGCGACACCAGACAGCCAACTTGCGCGCACGCTCCAATGCAGGACAAAGTGCGCAATCGCAGTGCAACCGAGGAATGGTCCGATAAATCCGACCAGCCCGACGATGAGAGCTTCCTTCCACTTTGTCCGGAAAATTGTAGGGTCTAGTTCGGCACCGGCCAGAAACGTGAGAACAATCGCGCCAGTGCCAGCCAGGAATCCGATCCAGTTGGTCTTTGCGCCCAAGCCTCCATGGATTCCAATGAAGGCGCCAATGATGAGTTGCGCAACCGTGCCGACAACGATCTCGGACAGTGCAGTCGAGATTCTGAACCAGATCGCCAGCAAAGTGGCGATCAGTGCCAGTCCCACCCAAAGGGCAGCAAGTACCCACACGTTCTCCATAGAACGCGACTCCTTTAATTTTGATGGATCGTTGCCGGGGACATGACTCCGCGACAAGAATCCTTGTCAGGAGTCATCATCTGTCCCGGCTATGGATGGGACAGCAGTTAAGGGTGAACTCCTTCACCCGATGCAAAAGGAATACTCCGAGAAGCGACCGGGTGTCAAGCGAGGCTGCGAATGGTTTGCGAATGGCTCCGCTGCTGCTTCTACGTTTGTGCAACGAAAATCGGCGGTGGCCAACGATGTTTCGTTGGCTACCGCCAAACCTACATATGCATGGACAAGAGGCCCGCTTGGCAATATCCCAGACCCCCTCCGAGCCGCGCCGGTTCCGTAACAATCAGGACGGTCACTTGCTCGACAGCCTTTCGAATCCGCGTAGAAGGCGGACAAGCTCGCACTTCAGCCACCGATACATTCTTGTCTTTTAGATCGCTGCCGGGGCATGACCCCGCGACAAAAATCTTGTCAGGAGTCATCATCTATCCCGGCCATTGGTGGGACAGCGGTTAAGGGTGAACTCCGTCACCCGAATGCAGAGTTTGTAAATCATCATGCGATGCGGTGTCAAGCAAGTTGATCACTCCACTAGCTCTGGAGCTGGCAGTCGCTCAGTCCGTGCATTCCCATCCCACTCCCAAGCTCCCCCTAGAAAGGATTTCACGAAATGCCCCCCTTCAATCAGTTCTTCATTCAGGCAACCTTGATCCTTGCCTGCCTTCTCATCTGCCTCGCGTTCAGCACTTTACGTGCTTTTCTGACTGCGGCGGCGGTCCTCGGTGCAGTCGGCGGGGACGGTTGGGCGTTCCACAGGTATGGCTTTAACGGAATGCCCACCATCATCTATTTGCTCATCTCCGCAGCGGTGATTCTTACTTGCGTGCTCATCTACCTTGCGTCCACTAATTTTCGCGGCTTCCTGGTTCTCGGGTCGATTCTCGCCGCGATCGCAGCCGCATGCTGGCTTCTCAACGCACTTGCGCCGGCTGTCGGCATTCTCTTGGTCATTTGGTTTATCTTGCTCAGCTTCCGCAACAGTACCGGTGGTGGTTCATTGTTCAAGGCTTTTGTGGTTCATTCCGGCGTCCCTGACATTTCGGTTGGAGAGGCCTATATGGCTTCGGAAGCAGACCTGATCTAACAAGTTCCGATTCCGTCCATCAGATCCCCCTGCGCTAGTTGCAGGGGGAATTCGCTTTGCACTCAGCCCCGTGCTCCGGGGCTTTTGTTTGCGTCGTTTCACGACGCGGAGGCTCTACTGTGTCCACTTCGACCGTTCCCTCACCGACATTTGGCTACCTCTACCCGTCCACCTCTCTCGCTGGTATCACCTGCACTTCGTCCCGCTGGGAGGTGCTGAAGGCATTTCTGGCCTCTTCCGACGGCGCGCTCGTCAGGCGCCTCCGTGAACTTCCCACCGGCCTCCTATTTATCACCTCCGTCCCCGGACATGCTTACTCAGGGGCGATCTACTTCTACAGTTCGGTTCGACGGGCGTTTTTCATGCTTGATTGGGCTGGACGGGATGATGATTTTGAGGCCGAGGAGTTTGATGTCCTGGTCGATGCCTTCTCGCTCGACCTAGCACTTGCTCCGGGTGCCAGCCCCGCTACCCGCCACCACTCCCGCCGCCATGGACGAGACAGACAGCATCACGCGCGGACCGCGAGTGGACTGCGACCCACCCTGCCACTCACTCGTCGAGTACAGCGGAAGACATTACAACAATAGTATTACTATGGTATATATGTATTGCAACGAAAGGAGGACAACCGATGTCAACGCGCACTACGCTCACATCCGGATGGGAACCGACAGCCGCCACCCCGCGGTTCCTCCCGGTCGCCCCCGGATTGGCAAAGACGTATATGAAGCTCTTCGTGAATCGGTTGTCCTACTGCGAACAGTCTCCGTACGGGGACCATCACTACCACCGGCCCAAGCATCCGGAGCTCAAAACTCTCGCCGGCCGGAGAGCTGCAATGGAGATGCCCGGCCAGAAGTGGGGCAGTTTGCCCCACACTGACCGGACAAACGAGATTTACCTCGAACTCGTAAGGGAGCGTAGACTCCCCAGCCCGTACCGTAGTCTCACGGAGAAGACAATCGAGCAGCACCTCGCAGGGCAGGTAACCGTGAATCTGTATGCGATCAATCCAGAAACCCAGTGCTGCAAATGGGTTGCGATTGACGCCGACTACGAAACGGAGCAAGCGAAAAGAGATTTGGCAAAGTTGCGGAAAGAACTGCTGTTGGAGAATGTCTACGCCGTCCAGGAATATTCACGGCGAGGTGGGCATCTATGGATCTTCTGCGAAGATCCGTTACCTGCCAAGCAGTGCCGCCTTTTCATCTACAATCTCGCCCTCCGGCTAGGCGTGCCCATCAAGGCCTCAGGGTTTGCTGATGAGGGAATAGAGATATTCCCGAAGCAGGATTTGCTTGC
>Ga0302319_10019546_pt1 | contig 12301 bp, 15 predicted proteins | sample Bog_T0_2_FD_203319 | JGI IMG/M metagenome (GOLD analysis project Ga0302319, IMG submission 203319) | Peat permafrost microbial communities from Stordalen Mire near Abisko, Sweden - Bog_T0_2 | ecosystem: Environmental > Terrestrial > Soil > Wetlands > Peat | place: Sweden: Abisko, Stordalen Mire... | reverse complement strand
CGGTCCCTTATAAGGGGACTGCTACATGCCCGCTAGCAGCTACACGTACGTGGTGCCAGCGGCTGAACTCGAATCAGCTACAACAGGGTTATGAGACCTGCGACTATCCACTTCGTCTTCGCTGGCAGAGCTTGGCGCGGGCGGAGGGATTTGAACCCCCAAGTTCGGCTTTGGAGACCGACAGTTTGACGTTGAGCTTACGCCCCCATTTTCAAAGAGCAATAAAAAACCCGGCGCTAGGCCGGGTCCGGTGCAGAAACAAATACACTCAGACCCTCAAGACACGACTCCCCAAATGACCCGCTTGGTTATTCTGGTTATCACGTGTTTGAAGGTCTGCCGCATAAGTCTCACTCGCTGTTAAAGAGTACATCGATTCGTGATCCGATGCAACTCAATCCTTATATGGATCGAATTCTTTTGCCGAGGCCATCGCGACACCGACAGGCGTCAGGCGATGGAGGATACGTACGGAGTCCGATACCGACGTGAGAACATCGTCGAGCCGCTTGTAGCAGTCGGGCGACTCATCGAGTCCACCGCCACGCAACTCTATTCCGGATCGGTCGATCCATGCACGCATCATCTCCTGGGTGACCTTTCCTACGCGCTTGCACTCGCCCGTCTTGCGGTCGAATACACCGCGCGCTTCGTTGCGTCCCATGGCGCGACCGGCGCCGTGGACCGTGGAGTAGAGACTGTACTTTGCATTCACATTCTCCACGCCTTCAAGGATGACAGACTGCTCGCCCATGGAACCTCCGACAAATCCCTTCTCTCCAGGAAATGCCGGCGTAGCGCCCTTGCGAACAACCCAGAGCATTTCGTCGTCATGCTTCTCGTGCCAGGCAAAGTTGTGATGGTTATGAACGGCCTCCACAACCGCAGCGCCCAGGATCTTCGCCACACGGTCGCAAACCCAATCACGGCCAGCATACGCGTATGCACCTGCAAGGCTCATGGCCAACAGATACTGCGAACCCAAATCGCTGTTCACGTCCAGAACACAAGGCTCAACATCCATGCCGTCCTTTGCGCCGGCCGCCTTGAGAAACCATGTGGCAACTCCGTGGCCGAAACCACGCGACCCAAAGTGAACTCCGATCCAGACGTGATCATCCTCATCCGTAAAGATGTCCACGTAGTGGTTGCCCGATCCGACGGTACCGAGCTGTGCCTCAGCCTTCTGGTAGAGAGTACGAGTGGCTTCCAGGTTCCATCCTTCTTGCGCTTTGTCCAGCACCACGCTGTCAACGCGCTCCGCGTTCTTGCGGCCGATACCGAAGCTGATCGTGTTTGCAACCTCGTCCATGATTCGGGCGATCTTCGGACGCAGCTCGGCGCCAGTCATATCCAAGCGGACCGCCTTGTTTCCGCAGCCGATGTCATATCCGACACCGGTGGGGCTGATGGCGTTTCGATAGGCGACGACGCCACCGATCGGCACTCCGTAGCCGAGATGGTTGTCGGGCATCAGGGCAACTTTGTCTGCGGTCCGCGCGCACGTACGTATCTGCTTCAGCGTCTTCTCGTCTGCTTCGCCAAACACCGGTATCGTTCCATCGATCAGCTGCATTCCCGTTCCTCTTTCTTGATGGAGCACCTGGCAGGACTCGAACCTGCATAGAGGCTGTTGACCTCAACCCGCGTTCGTAGCGCGGCGGCTAATCCAGTTCACACCACAGGTGCTCAAACTTAGTCTGCGCGGAGAGATTTGAACTCCCGTCATCTCGCTCCCAGGGCGAGTGCCTCAAGCCAGGCTAGGCTACGCGCAGACAACTTGGTGGCTTCGGCGGATTTCGAGACCGCGGCACTCACGTCTTCAGCGTGATGCTCTACCATCTGAGCTACGAAGCCAAATATTGGTGGACCTGGAGAATGTCGAAATCTCGACCTCCGCATTGCAAGTGCGGCGCTCTGCCAACTGAGCTACAGGCCCACATAGAAGTTGGAGGGAATGGAGGGAGTCGAACCCTCTAAAACGTGATCCACAATCACGCGCCGCACCGTTTGGCTTCAATCCCCACGTTTTGTTACCAGAGCTGGAGCCGGTAGAGGTACTCGAAACCCCAAATCAGCGGTTCACAAAACCGCCGCTCTGCCGCTTGAGCTATACCGGCCCACATTCATCCGCGAAGGGCAAAACGCCGATCGCCATCTTCGTCGGCGTACAAGTACCTACGCCACTCGTTCACTTCCAGACCCATCGACCGCAGAATGAACCTGCCGGTGTGAACGCTTGCTGGCAGCGGCCTGCGCAACAGCGGCATGCCTGCCTCTTCGGGCGTCCTGTCCGCCTTGCGGTGGTTGTCCTTCCGGCAACATGCCACAAGGTTCTCCCAGGAATTCCTCCCGCCATGCGATCTGGGAACGACATGGTCGAGCGTTAACTCACTTCCATGAAACTTCAGCCCGCAGTACTGGCAGCGGTATGCATCCCTTACGAGGATGTTGCGACGCGTTGTGACCTGCAGCCGAACAGGAACATGCTTATACTGCATAAGTCGGATAACACTGGGTAAGTGGATGCCGGGATAGATCAACTTATCCGTGGCTAACTCCACTGTGGCTTTCCCTTTTGTGACAAGCTTCAGCGCCCGCATTGCCGGGATGATGCGCAAGGCCTCATACGATGCATTCAGTTGTAGGACCGGTCTTCGCATCAAACTCATTGCAATTCTCCTTACATCCTTTTGTGGAGCCCCATTGACGCCTCGAACGCCAGTCTTGTGATTACGAAACACACGCTCTTCCGGTTGAGCTAATGGGGCGTCGCGTCAAAGTTCCTTTCTTTCACAACTGGAGCGGTGAGCGAGACTCGAACTCGCGTGTGCGGTTTGGAAGACCGCCGTACTTGCCGCTGTACGATCACCGCCTGTTGGCTCTCGGAGGGGGAGTCGAACCCAACCCATTCGAGGCTTCAAAGGCCCCTGGCTTGCCGCTAGCCGATCCGAGAATAGGCGCAACGCTGGCTCCCGGCGAGGGATTCTAACCCCCATCAACACGTTCAGAGCGTGCGGTCCTCACAGTTGAACGAACCGGGAACAAATTAAAACCTTTTGGCTCCGAGAGTCGGATTCGAACTGACATCTCGCTTCTTAACAGGAAGCCGCTCTACCCTTGAGCTATCTCGGAGTAATACAAACTTACACACACCCGCTCTCCGCTGATCTATCTCGAATCAGCGCCATAAAACTAAAGACCCTCTGGCCAATTGGCTCAGAGGGTAAGTGGAATCCAATTTCGGAATCCTCCGAGCAATCACATAAGTACGCCATGCCGCGGTTGCGCCGTCGCTGGTGTAAAGCCGTGATTGACTCGGTTCATCATTGCACTTACAACTTACCCCGAATCGAGATCATAAGTCAACTGTTAAGTCGCAATTATTTCTAACCTCTGTTTGCGGATTAGAAAAAATCCGGAAGCCCGCAGAGAAGCGAGCCGCGATCCTGGCGCCGGTGACGGGAATCGAACCCGCGAATTAATGCCTTGAAAGAGCATCCGCCAAACCAGCCCAGCGTACACCGGTAAAACTGGCGGCTACGACGAGATTCAAACTCGCACCGTGCTCCTCGACAGGGAGGCGTCCTATCATTAGACGACGTAGCCGTTCTGGGGGCACGATTCGAACGTGCGAGTTCTCGCCTTATGAGGGCGAGCGAGATGGACCGCTTCTCAACCCCAGATGCAACAAACACAAAAAGAGCTTGGTGCATGTGAGAGGATTTGAACCTCCAAAACCCCAAAGGATCGCGGTTTTACGGACCGCTGCAGCTAACCGTATCTGCCTCACATGCACATCCTGGCGGAGAGAGCGTGGATTCGAACCCGCGGCACCCGAAGGCGCTCTCGCTTTCAGGGCGAGTGCCTTAGACCTGACTCGGCCATCTCTCCAAACTGGCGGAAGCGGAGCGAGTCGAACGCTCACATCCAGAAGGATGACCCGCTTCGAACGGGATGGGCTCGCCACATGCCCAGCGCTTCCAAAACAAACTGGCGGTGATGAGAGGATTCGAACCTCTGGACCCGGATCTTAACCGGGCCTCTGACTTTCCGGGTCAGTTGTTTAAGCCACTCACACACATCACCACAAAACAAAATGGCGGAGAGTATTCGATTCGAACGAATGACACCTCGTGAGGTGTTCCGCGTTAGCAGTGCGGCGCCTTCGACCACTCGGCCAACTCTCCGTATTCAATTACTCTGGTGCCGGCCGGGGGGATCGAACCCCCACGTCCGAGGACACTGCGTTTTGAATGCAGCGCGTCTTCCCATTCCGCCAGGCCGGCAAATTCTTGGTAGGAGCGAGGGGAGTCGAACCCCCAAGCCCAAAGGCGCTTGATTCTAAGTCAAGTGCGGCTTCCATTTTCGCCACGCTCCTACATTCACATTCCTGGTGCAGATGAAGGGATTTGATCCCTTACGCCATACTCGGCACATGGTTCTGAGCCATGCGTGTCTCCCGTTCCACCACATCCGCGTGGTACCCGAAGAGGGATTCGAACCCTCACGCTCTGATGAGCACAGCGACCTCGACGCCGCGTGTCTCCCGTTCCACCATCCGGGTGTAACTCTTGAAGGCATAACTCACCTATGGCGACTTTGTAAGTCGTCGCTTCGAGCCCTTAGTTACAAGCTCGTAGTGCGGGATGCAGGACTTGAACCTGCACGTCCGAGGACACTCGATCTTAAGTCGAGCGCGGCTTCCATTTCGCCAATCCCGCACAAACTAAAAGCCCCCCGATTTCTCGGAGGGCTTCGGATCTGACCATTCCAATGGCGTCAGCGCACGAAGCCTCCCCAATCCAGCAGATAGCTGAACGATGAGAGTCGATCGGAGTTGACTAAGATGACGCGCATTGATTTCAATCCTTCACTTATTAGATACCATAAATTCATTTACGACGCAAGAGGTTACGACTTCGCCTGTCTAATATGGATTCGGAAATTCGCCCTGACGTGTGGCGCTTGGTGGGACCTCAAAATGACTCCGCACGAATAGTGTCGAAAGGACGCTCATTTCGCGACAAGTGCAGCGAAACTTATCTATTAAAATTCCGTCGATATTTGACAGCCAAGGGATCGAACCCTACAGATCACTTCGTCGTTGCGCTCGGAATGCATTGTCACTTCCGAGAGTGTGGCGCGAGCGTCGGTTCGCAAGTCTGGAGTGCTTCTGCGGCGAGGCTGAGTTTCCGGCTGCGCGGTGCGAAGGAACCTGCTGCAAATGGTATTTCTCAACTGAAAACGGGTTCCTGCCTTCCTGGATGCAATACACTGCGTATCCCGCGAGGATCATCGCCGTCAGTAAGAGCCAGCCGAAAACGAAAGGCTTCCATGGAACGAGAATCAACATTGTTCACCTCCAGGATCAGAGATCCGCTTGCCACTTGCCGTCAGTACAGCGCGCCTTCCAATTTGCACCCATGTCCTTTGCCGATCTGCGGCAGAAGCTTCGTTCCTATCTTCTCTTTATATTCGCCCTGTCTTCTCTCCCAGTCAATCGAAAAAACGACCAGGAATTGCCTCGAAAAACGGAGTCGGGCAGAGGTCGCCGAAAATAGATCGTGGGCACGTTAAGGGCACAATAACGGTTTCAAAGGGTTCCTCAGGGCGCGTTAGGTTGCCATCCATTACGCCTGGTTTCAATGAGTTACGCCAAAATGGTGGGCTGTCACGGCAGAGGTCGCGGGTTCGAGCCCACTGGCATGGCGAAGCTGGGTTTCACACTACGAGCACTCAGGGTGATCTCAGCCCCAAAAAGGCTGCACGCTGCAATTTCACAGTTCGATTACCTGGACCTTCCCTGCAGGCTCAAGGGGTTTGTAGATCTCATTCAAATAGGCGGCATTAACAAATCGAGTGCTCCCGTCGTAATAGGTTCCGGCTCCTCCGTGAATATGGCCAAAGACATGCACCTTGGGTCGCTTCTGTCGTACGGCTTTGAGCAGCTCTTCGCAGCCCAAATGGGGTCCGTCAGAAGTTGTCTGATCGAGGAATCCATAAGGAGGACCATGCGTCACGAGTACATCGAGGGCATCTGGAATCCGGTCCCAATGCACATTTGCCGCTTCACCGCGAGGATACATAAAAACCCAGTAGAGGAACGCGGGAGTATAAGGCGATCCCCAGAAAGAGAATCCCGCGATCGTTGTTCCGCTGTCTTCGAGGTAGATTCCGTTAGATAGGAGCGAGCGTGCCAGCTCCGGGGAGTTCTCGAACAACCGGTCATGATTTCCGCCACAAACGATGCGATGCGCGAAAGGCTGTTCTCCAAGCCAGTGATTGAATGAGACAACTTCCCGCAGATCGTAACCTGCGTTCATGAAATCGCCAGCATGCACGAGAATGTCACCTTGCGGTAATTGCGGAACTCGATCGTGGAGACCGTGGGTATCTGAAATCAAAACAATTCGCATCCAGCCAAACGCCTCCGAGACGTCACTTCATGCAGTAGACAGCTTTCACCGAATTCTCGAGAAGCGATTCGATCAGACGGCCCTGTCTTCCTCAATTGCTTCAATCCATAATTGCAGCGTCAAATCTTCGCGCTTCGGATTGCCGAGGTACGGACGAAGCTCTTGCTGGTAGCGGTCGCGAAGCAGCTCGAGATCGAAGGGAATCGCACGAGCCAGGTATCGTACATCGCTTCGGTCACGCTCTATGTTGCGTTCGAGTTTGGTAAGTGCGAGATCGTATGGATCGAGTGCCATCAGGCGCAAGTTGTGAAACGCTCCAGGGAACATCTCCTGAAGGCGACTTTCGTACTCGTAGGGTGGCTGCGCAACAGTCACTCGATCCAAATAGACGCCATATTTTTGGAATAATGGCCCGCCCAACATCGCAACCTGAGAGAAAGCATCTGCCGCGGCACGTGGAGCGATTTCGAGCACATCCACATCAGCTGTAGGACGGCTCAACCCGTAGAGCATTGTGACAACAAAACCGCCAATACAATCGAGGCGAACCGTCGATGTCGCAATTCGGTCCAGCTCGTTCAGGAATGACCGCCACGGTTCTGGTATCGCTTCACGAGGGCACATAAGCCAAGTGTTTCACGTTGAGGTCCGTGAGCAGGTTCCAGTGTCGCGCCTTTGGCGGGCGGTTGCGTCGGAGCCATTTGCGTTCAGCTTGCGTCATGGAGTCGTTGGAGAGCGTGTCCTCTCTTGCGAGTCGCGAACGCTCTATTTGAGCCTTATTTTGCGATAGGCCTTTTCTTCGTGATGCATTGCCCGCCTTCTCTGCGACTTCCTCGGCAAGATCCACCACGAACCCAAGCCGGTTCTGACGGTCGTTCAACTTGGCGTTGCGTGTGAGCCACTCCCAATCCATGTCCGGATACGTGTAGGCCAGCCAGGGAAGTGCCTCCACCACCCTTCTATCGAGGCTGTCTCGGTCGAGTGCGAGGAACAGCAATCGAGCTGGATTGTGGTGAGACTTTCCGCGCAGATAGGAGAAGCCCGGGTATCCTAGTGCGCCGAGCTCTGCTTTGAACGCACTCTCATCCAGAGTCGAAAGAGAGTCCGCTTCCAAGGGCAGGGCCGTTGGTGGGAGATGGAATACCTTTATTGCGAGCGCAGCGAGTTCCGTGGTCACAGGCCGACGCCCTCGTTCGAGCATAGACAGGTAGGCTTGCGTGAGACCAAGCCTTGACGCCGCTTCTTGCTGCGTGAGTTTGGCTTCCTCGCGTCCAGTCCTTAAGGCATTTCCAGTCACAGAATCCTCGTAGAATTTAATATAACATTATTTGTTATACTGAAGCGAATTTTATATTTCGCTGCTCTCGCCTCGAACTTAAGATCTGGTGCCGCTTTTGGTGCCACTTTGCACCGTGATTTAGTTCTTTTTTGTGCAAACTGGTGCAATGTGGATATCTAATTCAAATCATTCATTCTGCTATTGTTATTCAGTGCGGTGCAGGGCGGTGCAACGCTATGCTTTGGACGTGTCAATACTGGCTGAAAATTCCTCATTATGCTGGATGAAAAATCCCCCACCTTTTGGTGGTGACGATTGGGCGTTCATTGTGCCCCTCCTTCTGAAGTGCTTGAAAACATTGGGAGTTGGCTTTCCTTATTCACCCGCCACGGGCGGTGTCTGCGGGCAATAGCGGCAGCAACAGGCTCACTTTGCAGATCGCTGGCCCGGATTTGATAAGGAGCATCGGGTACGACTTGGTCGGCATGCAGAATCCGCTGGTTGATCAGGCGCCGGATGAAGTAATGAGTAACGCCAACCAGCTTGGCAGCTTCTGACAACGTTAGCCACTCGCCATTCTTTTCAGCCGAACGGTAGGCATGGATACCATGCTCGCGCCGCACAGTACTCACGCGCGAAGCATTCCAGGTCATACCCTGTCCCGTACGCATGCCCATACGATTGAGCGATGCGGCTATGTCTTGATCGGACCATCGGCAAGACATGCTTTGGATGACAGCAAGTGCCTCCTCAGAGGTACGGCGACCATGCTCGCCTGTTCCTGGCTTGCGCAGCCGCAGTTCGGAGTGCTGCCCTCCTTGCCAGTGGATCGTCAAGATGATTTCGCGCTCCTTCTCGTCCACGTCGGCGACGATATCGATAATTAAGGCTCTCAGGAGCTGCTGGCGTACGCGCATGGTTACGCCGGGGGCGTTCCATGCCGCTTCAAGATCTTCAGCTAGCCCAGTGAAGTCCGGTGCAACAACAGTCTCCTGCGCCGACGCGCACATCGCATCAAGTCGCGCCTGGCAAGCTTCAACACGGCGCAGTGTGCTCTCCCAACTCTTTTCTAATTGCGCGGCGATCAAGCGGTTATCTGGATCGCATGCTGCATAGCGCCGCTCGGCCAGCGTGGCTTCATAACGCGCTTGCGCAAGCTCCAGTTCCACAACGCGCCGTTGTTCGTTCAGAGTCTGCATATGCATGCGCTCCGCCTCCATGGCTGCTTCGATAGCCATCGGTTGCACTGCGCGCAGCAGTTCTTTGGCGATGGCAGCGTCAACACGGGAACCTCCAAACGTCATGCATCGGGCTGCGCCGGTCAGATCCATGCTATTGCACCGATAAACGGTCTGTCTCGGCGCATGACCTCTGTAAGCTATCGACAAGCGGCGCCCGCAACGGGCGCAAGCGAGAAAGCCAGATAGCAATGCCGCCCCACCTCGTCCAGATTTAACATCCCCGGCTTTGCTATAAGCGTTGGCAGCAATCTGCTTCTGGTTACGCTCGAACTCTTCCCAGTCTATATAGCCCTTGTGGTGATCTTTAATGAATACTTCCCAGTCGTCAAACGGCTTGCCATGGCCATAGCTCCGGTGCGCCCGCCCATCCTGAATCACCGTCCGCTTCTCGCTCTTGCCGTACACATACACTCCAGCATAGAAGGGATTCTTGAGAACTGAGATTACGTTTCGATAGCGTATCAGCGTCCAGTCGAACGATACCAGTGTCCGACCATCGGAGGGCCGCGGGAAGTGGATCTTCGCCGCCCGCAACGTCAGAAACACCTGCCGCGCACTACCGATTTCACGGAAGCGCGCAAAGATCAGCCGGATCACTTCCTGCAGGCGTTGATCAGGATCAAAATCCAGACCAAGCTGACGATGCCAGACATAACCTATCGGCACGCTGATTCGTAGTTCTCCGCGCCTGGCCTTGGCGCGAACCGTCTCAAACATCCGAGATCGCAGCACGCTTATTTCGAATTCGCTGATACTCCCCTTCATGCCCAAAAGCAACCGATCATTGGCGCGACACGGGTCGTATACACCGTCCGGATCGATTACTCGCGCCTCAACCAGACCGCAGAGTTCCAGCAAGTGATGCCAGTCGCGTCCATTCCTCGCGAGCCGAGATGCGTCCAGACATAGCACAGCACCAACTTCTCCGGCGCAAAGCCACCCTACCAGCTTCTCAAAGCCAGGCCGGGCTACCGTTCCACAAGCCGAACGGCCAAGGTCGTCGTCAATCACCTCGATATCACGAAAACCCAGACGTCTGGCCTCGCCGACCAAGTCGTACTGACGTCGCTGACTCTCGAGATTCATTTGCACCTGCGCCTGGGTCGACTGTCGGACGTAAACCACAGCCTTGCGTTGGAGCACCACTGCGGGCAAGAGTTCAGCGTTGTTCATCGCCGGCCTCCTGATCTGCGCCGCCGGCGGCCAACATCAGAAGGTTGGCAAGGCAAGTCAGTGCTTGCGCCCTCTGCGATAGATTCATCCCGGAAAGTTGAACTGATGTGAACGCCAGGTTGCACTGACGCGGTAGCACAGCCAGCACTTGAACTGGCCGCCGAATGATCTCGCAAGTCCGGCTCATCGCACTCCTCCTGAACGACAGTGGAATCGCTAGAGGAGTTCCTTCGCAAACCGCGCTCAGCCAGCCGATGATGCAGCTCTCGCAAAGCAGCCACAGAGAGTCGTGGCTCACCAAGCTTCATGCCCGCGCACGCTCCTGGATCCAACATCCACGCAGGGACCATCGTCACCAAGCCAGAGCCATCGTCCACATGGACAACACCCGCTGGGCCGCGGCGCTCGCTATCTCGATAGCGAACCTTCCGCCCGTAAAGCGGATGCCACCGATAGTGAATCTCCAATTCATCGCCGACATGGGCAGAATGTCTGGGGAATTGCTCTCGGCAGAGGCAACTGGATCCACATCGGAAGCGAACCGGCCGGACCGCGCGTGGCCGCCATCATCTCCGTGATCGAAAGCTGCCGTCGCCTCAAAATCCCGGTGCGCGATTACCTCGCCGACATCCTGCCCGGACTTGCGAACGCACCGCTTCAGAGAATCCCAGACCTCACTCCCGCGGCCTGGACCGCAAAAATGCTGACCACGCATTTGGTCTGACGCTTACGCTTAGTCCGCCGGGGTTCTCGTCATTACCGTGTAGTATGGTGGGAACAACAACTACCGGTAGCGAGCAACGGGTCATATGCCTGAGGTCATGAGAAACCAGCATCGGAACTCTTCTTATGCTCGGGGCAGTTGTCACGCGATGTGAAAGGGATTGGGCGCGGAGTAGAGATCACTTGATTGCTTGGTTACGCTGGCTTTTGCGGCGATAAAACGGCAGGGGACTCAGGCCCTGGCGTCCTAAATCGTAACAGCCTGAGCGTCGTGTATAAGAGCAGCAGCGCGAGTGAGAAAAAAACTACGCCGCCTTGATGGTGAAGCCTGCCGAACAAAAAGCTTCGATTCACGTATTGCGCGAGGAGCGTCAAAACCGCAATGCGAAGTCCGTTGGTTACGCACACAATGGGTACCGCGAGCAAAACAAGGAGGATTTTTCTCCACCGGGAGGCGAGGAAAAGGTGAGCGGCGATCGGACTCACCAGGAGGATCGCCATGGTAGAGTGAATCCCGCTGCATTCCTTTTCCACACGGATGGAGATATCAGGAAGATAAAATTCCAATCCATTTCGCAGGACCGGGACTCTAGAAAGGCTGAAGATGAGTGAGCTAACGTCGGCGGATCCGTACTGCACGGTAACAATCAATTTATCCAACAGAAAATCTGGGACGGGCACTGTAAGGAATAGAAGCAGAAGCGGGAATGCTCCGGCACGAAAGGCGCTCGTTCCGAAGCACAGGATGAATCCACCGATCCAAAAGGCAACCAACCCGCAGAACTCTATGGAAAGAGAGTTGTCAAAGCTGACTCGGCTGGGAAAGAGTCCCGGAATGATCCTTAAAAGCACGCCAATGAACAAAAGAAGCGTCCCCGTGCGAAAGCCATATCGAACGCTCGGGAAGATGTTGGACCTTTCGAGGGACAAAACCGACACAATCAGGAAGGGGACCACCACGGTGTAGCAGTATTTGTCATAGGCTTCATTCGTCCATATCGGGTAGTGCAGGACGATTCCCAGGGGCGTCCAAAAGATCAAAATGGAAGTCGCCAAGAGAACTATAAATAACGTGTTTCTCCGTGAAAAAACTTCAGTCTTGGGAATCGAAACGGACCTGATATCTTCACACGCTGTCTGTGCAGGTGCGTTTTTCTCTGTTGCGGTACCGGCAGGTCTTTTGGGAGAGTCGTGGTTGCGCACCTCCCTATGATAAGCTATCTCTCCCCTGTGTCCCACCCGCCAGTTTCGCCCTTTTCATCCTTGGCCCCGGTTGGTAGTAGAGGCCATTTCACAGTCGCCCCGGCCTCGAGCCGTTTTCGATATACCGCGACCGTTGCTAATGTAATGGGAGTTCCCCCGGCTCTGCCGGGGTGGCAGTAGCAGTTTGACATTTGCGGGAGTCCATCCAAGAAACTCCGAGAGGTGAGCCGCCAAGCACACTTCAAGGAGAGTCCCGGATGGAC
>Ga0302319_10019541_pt1 | contig 12304 bp, 12 predicted proteins | sample Bog_T0_2_FD_203319 | JGI IMG/M metagenome (GOLD analysis project Ga0302319, IMG submission 203319) | Peat permafrost microbial communities from Stordalen Mire near Abisko, Sweden - Bog_T0_2 | ecosystem: Environmental > Terrestrial > Soil > Wetlands > Peat | place: Sweden: Abisko, Stordalen Mire... | reverse complement strand
CGTGATGTTGCTCTTGAGCGCGATCATCCCCGACACGAAGACGCCGCTGCTCGCGGGGATCGACACCGCGCTGACGCCGCGCGTCGCGCAGTCATCGACGGCGGCCTGGATGGCCGCCGTGTCGTCGGTCACGCCGTCGCCGCGGGCGCCGTAGGCCGTGACGTCGCAGACCGAGGCGTTGGCGCCGAGCTGAAAGCGGTAGTTGTTCGAATGGTTCGAGTCCCAGTTCGTCTGCCCGCTGTCGGCGAAGGCCAGCTGGAACGACTCGATGACCTGCGACGACGTCGCGCCGGCCGCCCACTGGATAGGCACGGACGCCGTGTACCGCCGCTGGCCCGCGCTCGCGAGCGACACGGTCTGGCCGGCGAGAACCAGGGAGCTGGCGAGGTACGCGGACAACGTTGGGGCGTTGCCGAACGCGCCGACGTCGTCGAAGTACGTGATCGTGACGTTCGGCGCCCGGGGGCTACCCTGGGGCGGTATGCCGTAGACGGCCAGGCTCGTGTGGTTGTTGAAGACGGTCGTGACCTCGTTCGACCCGAAATTCACGACGGGAAAGTCGAGCGACTCCGGAAAGACGTAGTTGTTGGACTCGTTCGAGTCCCACAGCTTTCCCTGCGCGTTCGAGAACGCTAGGGAGATCGAGTCGAGCACCATCTCCGCCGTGGTGCGATCGATCCAGGCGACCACGTAGCTGCCCGTGTACGTCGACCCGTTGCCGGTGAGCGTGATGGTGGCGGCGCCTTGCTCGGGCGCTCCCGTCGCCTTCGCGTGGCCCGCGGCGTCGATGTACGCCTGGATCGTGGAGGCTCCGCCGAAGTAGCCGACCTCGTCGTCGTACGTCACCTGGACGGTCGGGGGCGCGAGCTCGGCGGACGTGACGACCACCTGCATCGGGTTGCCTAGCTGGCTGACGCGGGACGAGGACGACGGGGCCGCGGCGATGTCGGCCGAGGAGCTCGTGCTGGACTCGCGCGGAGGGGCGCTGCACGCGGACAGGAAGACGAGGGTCGAGACGACGAGGGAGGTGGCGGTGCGCATACGGACGGTCCTTTTCGGAGACCCGCGAGGCGTGGCGTCGCGTGTGGTGCCGCACGATGGCACAACGCACGCGCGGCGCCGTCGTGGGGCCGGCAAAAGCTTTCGTGCAGACGTCATCCGCCAGCGGACACGCCAGCGCGCGGGTTTGCGACGCGGCGTTCGGAGAAAACGGCGAGCGCTCTGCGAGCTCGATCAGCGACGGGTCACTTGATGTCCGTCGCGTCGATCATCGATCGGACGAGCGCGCCGTCGCGCGACTCGTGGATCGCGGGCACCATCGTCTTGAGCTCGTAGCCGCGGTTCGGCTGCATGAAGAAGCACATGCGGACGTTCTCCTTCGTGACACCCTTCGCCGTGAACGTCCCCTCGACCTTGAGGCCGCGGTAGCGACCGAGGCACGTCGTCGGCGCGCGCGCAGTCTCGGTCCACTTGTCCCCCGAGGCCTCGATGCTCTTCACCATCAAGCGGATGAGGACGCGCGAGAACTCGTTCACGTCGTCGGAGACGGGATTCTCGACGCCCGCGACATAGACGAGCTCATCGGTGCCATCCTCGAGGTTGCGGACGACGGTGAGCGTCGCGTGGTCGACCGACTTGGCAGCCCAGTCGTCCGGGTAATGCGCGACGACGAGCCCGTTCTGCGACGGGTACGACTGGGGGAAGGCCGCTTGCGCCGGCCCTGCCGCGGATGCCGCCGCGGACGCGGATGCTGCTGCGGACGCCGCGCGGGACGCTTGGAGGTACCCGAGCACGGCGAAGACGAGGAAGATGCCGACGACGCTCATGAAGACGAGCGCGCCGATGACGATCACGATGATGAGCGGCGCGTTCGAGGTCCGACGCGGAGGCATCTGCTGCATCTGCTGCATCGGAGGCGGAGGAGGAGGCGGAGGGGGCGGGTAGGGGTACTGCACAAGCCGTCCATAGCAGCGAATCGACGGGCGCGCTCATCGGCCTGCTATCCTCCGCGGCATGGCAAACCGCCGACTCGGTATCGCGTCATGAGCCCCCGCAAACCACACGGTCACGATTTCAAACCGGCCAAGCCGGGAGCACAGGGAATTGAGTGTGATCGGTGCGGTCTCAGGGTCCACGTTTCGCAGGAAGTGCCGGAGGGTGCCTTCGTGCAGGAGGGGAACGGGCTGCTGCGCGTCGGGCCGGCGGCGTTCGGAAAGCTCGAGATGCTGGACGAGGAGCACTGGGCGAAGTTCCCGGGCTGCGAGCCATAGGCCGCAGGCCAGCAGGACCCGGGGCTGAGGCCGTCCGTTTCTGGTCGGCAAAACCACCGCCCATGGCGCAAGCTACGAGAACCCCAACGGAAGCCGGCCCCATTCGCGCGTAGGCCCTCCCCGTGCTAGCACCCGGGGCCTCTCCTTCCCTTCTCCGATGCCTGCGGAGGTCCCATGCGCGGTTGGATCGTAGTGAGCCTTGTTGCCCTTTGCGCCTGCGGCGGCACGAAGCAGAACGAATCGGGTTTCTCGAACGACGCCGGGTCGGGCACCTTCGGCGAGGACTCCGGCATGGGCGGAAGTGACGACGGTGGCCCCGGCTTCGCCCCGGGCACCGACTCGGGCACGTCGAGCAGCAACGGGTGCTCCGCCGCGTCGCAGCTCATTTACGTGCTCTCGGCGTCCAACCAGATCTATAGCTTCAACCCGCAGACCAAGGTCTTCACGCCGATCTCGTCGCTCCAGTGCCAGGCGGGGAGCATGACGCCGAACTCGATGGCGGTGGACCGCGAGGGGAACGCCTGGGTCAACTACGTCGGGGCCGACCCCACCTCCGGCAACGCGACGTCCGGGGGCATCTTCAAGGTCGACATCGCGACCGGTGCCTGCACGACGACGAGCGTGAGCCTTCCCGCCAACTGGTACCAGGTCGGGATGGGGTTTTCGACCGTCTCGGCCTCGGACACGACCGATACGCTCTACGTCGCGGCGACGAACGGCCTTGGCTGTCTGGGCGGCTTCGGGGGTGGCGGCGGCGGGGCGAGCAACGACGGCCTTGGCACGATCGACACGACGGCGATGACGTTCAAGAAGATCGGGCCCTTCACCGGCAGTCTCGCCGGCCAGAGCGCGGAGCTCACGGGGACCGGCAATGGCCGCCTGTACGGCTTCTTCGCCGACACCCCGGCGGCGTTCGCGCAGATCGACAAGACCACGGGCGCGACGTCGAACGAGGTCTCGCTGACGAGCGTGCAGTGCCCGGCCGCGTATGCGTTCTCGTTCTGGGGCGGCGACTTCTATTTCTATACGTCGCCCGACGGGACGACCAACTCGACCGTCACCCACTACACGACCGGCGACGGCGGAATCGATCCGAGCTTCGTGATGGACGCGGGGATCGTGATCGTCGGCGCGGGGGTCTCGACGTGCGCGCCCACGACGCAGCCGCCGCCAATGTGACGGCGGTCACATGGCGACCGCGGCGACCGGGAGGAACACGGCGAAGCACGTGCCGCCCGGGCCCGTGGCGACCGATACGCGCCCCCCGTGCGCGTCCACGATCTGCTTGACGATAGCCAGGCCGAAACCCGTTCCGCCCGCCTTGCCCACGGTCGCGAATGGCTGAAAGAGGCGATCGGCGAGCTCCGCGGGCAGACCTGGGCCATTGTCCGCGATCCGGATCTCGACCCCACCTGGTACGGCGAGCGCGGCGACGGTGACGCGCGCGCCAGGGCGGCCGGCGAGCGCTCCGCCCGCGTTGTTGACCAGGTTCTGCACGATCCGGACGAGGCCTAGCGGGTCGGCGTGCGCGACGAGCCCCGCGGGGATCTCGAGGACGAGCGCGACGCCCGACGCGCGCAAGGACTGACGGGCGGAGAGCAGCGTATCTGCGAGCGCCGCCTCGAGACGAACCGACTGCGCCGACACCTTGCGACCGCCACGCGAGAACGCCAGGGTGTCGTCGACGAGGGCGAAGACATTGCCGAGGAGACGGTCGCAGGTGAGGAGGAGCTCGTCGCGCGACATCATCGTCTCGTCGCCTTCGCGTAGCATCTCCAGGAGCTGCCGCGCGGTGCCGACCGGGCCGCGGAGATCGTGCACGATGAACCCGAGGGCCTGACCGACGGCGCCCATCCTCTCCGCCTCGGCGAGCTGCGCCATCGTCTCGCTGTTCTTGATGGCCACCCCTGCGTGCTCGAGGAACACGCGCAGGAGGTAGAGTCGCTCGGGCGTGATCTTGGAGTTTCGCAGCAGCGCTATGGCGACACCGAACTCCCATATCGGCAGCACGAGGACCCCCTGGTCGACGCCCAGGCCCGGGTCGTGGATGCGCTCCAGGAGCGGGAGTGCTTTCGCAGGGTCGGCGAGCTCGCCCACCCCGGCACGGAAGCGCACGCCTTCCCCGATCCGCGCGAGCGCCGCCGAGTCCGTGCCGAGCCAGGAGCACACCTGCTGGAGCAAGTGGCGGAGCAGGCGATCGATGTCTCCCGCGTCCCCGCGGATCGAGGTGATGGTGCGGATCAAGGCCTCGAGCTCGCGCGCTCGGCCCCAGTCGAGCACGCCCTTGGTCGCGAGCTGCTTGAGCTCGTCGGTGGCGAAGGGCTTGATGTAGTAGCCGATGTTCGCGCCCACGCCTTCCACGATGCTCTCGAGCGTGTGATCACTGTAGGCTGTGACGATGGCGACTTCGGCGCGCGGGTCGACGCGGCGAATGTGCTCGATGGTCTCCTTGCCGTCCCACCCGGGCATCCGCATGTCGCAGAAGATCATGGCGTAGGGCCGGCCGGCGGCGATGGATGCCTCGACGAGCGCGAGGCCCTTGCGACCGCTTGCCGCGCAGTCGACCTCGAAGCGGAACGTGCTCTTCTTGGGGGCCGCCGGCTCGGGGGAGCCAAAGAAGGCCTCGGCGGCCGCGTCCAGGACCGGACTCGAGCCGGCGGCGGGAGCCAGCACGGCGACGAAGCTGTCGCGCACGCTCTCCTCGTCGTCGATCACCAGGATTCGTGTGTTGATTGCGTCAGGGTTCATGGGCCACGAGCTCCTCTGGAAATGCGATCCGCGCGAGCGCCCCTGTCCCAGGCCCCTCGCTCTTCAGCGTCAGCGTCCCGCCGAACGACTCGACGATTCTCCGGCAGGACGCGAGGCCTACGCCGGAGCCCCTGTCCTTGGTGCTGAACCCGGGCTCGAAGAGGTGGTCGGCGACCCCGGATGCGAAGCCCGGCCCCGTGTCGCGCACCTCGATCGAGATCCCAGCGCCTCGCTCGCTGGAGACGGAGAGGACTACCTCGGGCGAACGGCCATCCGGCAGGTCCGCGAAGGCCTCCGCCGCGTTCCTCACCAGGTTTAGCAGGACCTGCATCAGCTTGGTGCGGTCGACGCGGACTACGGGAGAGGAGACCGCCCCGGGCTCGATCCGGAGAGTCGCCCCCCTCTTCTCGACGAGGCTCGCCTCCATGGAGACGACGTCGAGAAAAACGCGCTCGACGGTGGAGTACCCCCGCGAAGCATCGCCGCCGCTCACCGCGTACGTACGCTGGATCGCAAGGACCTCCTGCGCGAAGGACAGCGACTCTCCCAGCTTCTCGAGGCTCTGGAGAGCCGCTTGGCGTGTCCGGTCGTTCGCCGCTGCCATCGAGCCGAGCAGGTCCACGAGGGCCCTCCCCCTCCCCGCGCCGCCCACGACCGCGTCGAGCGCGGCGGCGTGCGGCTCCAGAAAGGCCTGAGCCCGCGACAGGTTGCGCGCCACCGAGGTGTCGCCGACGCACCCCCGCAGCTCGACGGCGCGGCCGCCGATGCCGGTCAGAGTGTTGCCGAGATCGTGGAGAATGCCGCACGCGGTCTCCGCTTTGCCGCGTGCATGCGCCTCTTCGGCGACGGCGGCGCGGTAGCGCGCCTCGCGCTCGACGATGGAGGTCACATCGCTGATGGCAAGCGAGTATGCGCCTCCGTGGAGGCCTCTCGCGCTCACCTCGAGCCACAAGTCGGGCCGGCGGGCCTGCGCGGGAACGTGGATGCGGAACCCGTCGAGGCGCCCCGAGCGCTCGGCGACCGCCTCGGCCAGCCGCTCCCGCACGCGTGGCGCGTACTTCTCGAGCAGGTCGAACACGTGGTCGATGGCGCCGTCGTCGCTGAGGAGGGACAGGAGCGCCGCGGCGCCCGCGCTGAGGAGGCGGGCGACGCCGTCCGCCGAAACGATCGCGATTCCCTGGGGGCACGTGTAGACGAACTGCAAGAGCTCGCGCAGCGTGACCGCTTCGCCGTCGTCCGCGGGCTCGTGGCTTGCGGGACTTGCGTCCCCGCCCGTGCTCATTCGGGCTGGACGACGAGCCAGCCGACCTGCTCGTGCACCAGCAACCGGAGGCGAACGCGGGTGGGCTTCATCCGGTAGGTGAACGTGTAACGGATGACCTCGTCGAGCGGAGTCTTGCTCTGCCAGGCGTCGACGAAGCGCTCGCGCACCATGAAGTTGTTCGTACAGGGGGCGACTTCGACGAAAAAATCGCGGCCGATGACGTCGCCCGCGCAAAGCCCCGCGAGGCGCTGCTCGAACGTATTGTAGGCGAGCACCTTGCCCGCGTTGTCGAGGGCGATGACTCCCACGTCGAGAGCGTCGAGGAACGCCGGAGACGCACCATGCAGTGCGTGAGCGAGGTCGGCGCTGTCGAAGGCCGTTCCGGGTGGCGGCGAGGAGGCTCGCGTGTGCGCGATGGGAGCGGTTGCCATGAAGGGCTGTACGACGCGGTCGGGGAGGATCTTTAGCCCCCGAGCGTCGAACACTCGGATGCGCGCTGCCCTCCCACCGCACCGGCCTGGGGTGCGCATGGAACAGCGCCGGGACGCAGGTCGGATGCGCGGCCTCCAACACTGCGTTCATCGTCGACCTCGCGACCGCGCCCGCTCCGTGAGCCTGGGCGCCGGCAGCGCTACTCCTGGTCCGCCATGTAGACGTACGCTGCCTCGCACCCATGGCCAAGATCGAACACCTCGTCGTGCTCATGCTGGAAAACTGTTCTTTCGACCGGATGCTCGGCTTCTCCCGGGCGGCCTCGCCCGCATTCGCCGGTCTGGTGGGCGACGAGGCGAATCCCGTGGGCATCGGGCAGCCCAGCTTCGCCGCCCGGCTAAGGGTGTCTCACCTGCCGTACGCAGACTACGACGGCTACGTGACGGACCCCGATCCGCACCACGAGGTCCCGGACGTGACGCGCCAGCTCTACGGGAATGGAGTGCCTGGCACCGATCCCGTGACGAACGAGGGCTTCGTCGACTCGTACCGGACGCTGGATACGAGCAAGGGCGCTCACGTCATGGGCTGCTTCGATCCTGGTCAGTTGGCGGCCGTGACCGCGCTCGCCAGCGAGTTCGTGGTGTTCGACCACTGGCACGCCTCGGTGCCCGGCCCCACGTGGCCGAACCGGTTCTTCGCGCACTGCGCCACCTCGGGTGGCCTGTGGGAGAGCCCGTCCGACGCGGCGTCTGCGGCCTCCGAGCTGGGCAACACGTTCCCGATGGAGAGCATCTTCGACTCCCTCTACAACGCCGGCACGCCGTGGGCGGTTTACTACCACGATGTCCCGCAATCCTTGGCGCTGGCCCGGTTGCACGGGCACCGGGACAGGTTCAAGCACATCGGCGCCTTCCTCGACGCCGCCAGGTCCGGTCAATTGCCTGCGTACTCCTTCATCGAGCCGGCGTTCTTCAACCTGCCCTCGCTCGGCATCTATGCGAACGACATGCACCCGGCGCACGACGTTCGCCACGGCGACAAGCTCATCGCCGATGCCTACAACGCGCTGCGCGCGGGGCCGCTCTGGCCGACGACGGCGCTGCTCGTTCTGTGGGACGAGCACGGCGGCTTCTACGATCACGTCGCGCCGCCCACCGCAGCGGACGGGGCGGTGGCGGACTCGCCGGACGCGGCGTCGCGCGCGGCGAGCTTCAAGTTCGATCGGCTCGGGGTGCGGGTGCCGGCGATCCTGGCGTCGCCGTGGGTCCCGCGCGGCGGGGTCGTGAGCGATCTGTTCGAGCACAGCGCCATTCCCGCGACCGTGAAGGCGCTCTTCGGGCTTCCCAATTTTCTGTCGAGCCGCGACGCGGCGTCCGCGACGTTCGACAAGGCTCTTTCGCTCGACGTGCTGCGGGATACCGTGGCCAGCATCCCGTATACGGCGCCGGCGGGGCAGCCGCTGGAGACGGTAGTGGCAGCGATGTCGGGGACGCAGCGGAGCCTGGTCGCCCTCTCGAGCGGGCTGCAAGTCCAGGGGCTGGCGACCGGGCCGGCGGCGAACTCCATCGCGGGTTCGGTCATGCGGGTCGCGCGGTATCTCGACGTGTGAGGCTCGAAGGACGAGATTCGCGGACAGATCGGAGGTCGCTAGGGAGCGTCTTGAGCGGGCGTCAGTTGGCCGGCGGTGAGGGAGGGGGCCGTCGCCCCCGTCGTTCGTCATTGGGGCCGGAGCGAGGCACGGAGCGAGAGCGTCTCCGTGAGCACCGGGAGCGGTCGGGGAGACGCGGAGAGCGGCGCGAAAAGCGGGTGGGGCGGCGCTCGGTGCTCGTCGGGCCGCCGCGAGAATCGAAGGTGGCGTTCCTCCATTCGGAAAACGGCTGGACAAGCAGGCAGGGCGGCGCCGGGGACCAAACGGGGAGGCTCGAGGAACGGGCGGGGAGGCTCGACGAACGGCCGGGGAGGCTCCCCTTCCTCGGAGGGCGGCCCGACGAGCGGCCCTGAACTGAGCCGCTCGACGAGAACGGCGAGAGGACGAGCCCATCCAGAGAGCGTCGCACGATGTCTGCGGCGCCGCTCGATGGCGCACGGACGGACGCTCCACGAGTGCGCGGAGCCGCCATGCGCAGGCGTCGGGCGTCTCCAGGCGCTCGCGGGGCGGCCCTCGTCGAAGCTTGCGACGCTCTCGTCACTCCCTGGGAGTCTCCCGGGAGACTCAGGGAGGCGCTGCGGAGTCGCGGCGACGATTCGCCTGGAATCTCGACAGCCTCGGGCAGGGGCTTGGGCGCTCGGGCAACTCCGCGGCGGGCGCGACGGTGGGGCTGGGAAGCTCGACGCACACGAAGGGCGGCTCTCGGAAGAGGCAGAGCACCCCCGCCCTCGACGACCTCTCCGTCGTGCCCGGGCACCGCGGCGACGATCCCGCCCACCATCTCGACTCTCCCGAGTGCCGGGGATCGCTTCCCGCCCGCCATCTCGGCTCGCCCGCCTGCCCGAGCGAACCCGCGGAGTACCCCGGAGACTCCGCGCGACGCCAGGGCCATGTCGCCCACCACCCGGGAGAGCACGCGCGATGGCACGGCGACGACGCGCGGTGCCAAGGCTACGACGCCCGGGCACCCCAGACACCCGCCGCGAGACCAGGGTGACGACGCGCGGTAACCGGGCGAGTCCGCGCGGTGCCAAGGCTACGACGCCCCGGTACCGGGGCGAGCGCGCGCGATACCCGGGCGACGACGCGCGACGCCCGGGCAAGTCCGCGCGGTACCCGGGCAAGTCCGCGCGGTACCCGGGCGAGTCCGCGCGATGCCCGGGCGACGACGCCCCGGTACCGGGGTGAGCGCGCGCTCTGCCCGGGCGACGACACGCGGTACCTCGCCAAGTCCGCGAGATGCCGGGGAGATGTGCCCGGCAAGCGTTCCTTCCGGCTTGCCAGCGTCCCCGGATTCCCCCGATTGCGAACGTAGCACCTTCGCGGTGTCCTGCATTGCAAGGGCCGTTCGGGACCTGCAGGCTTTTCGGTGTGTGACAGGCCGCGGGCCCGCTTTGGCGCTGCCGCCGTGCAACGGCCCCCGCAGTTGGGTCATCCAACCCCGCATGAACATTGCGCTCTGGATGGTTCAGGGCCTCCTCGCCCTCGCGATGCTCGTGGCTGGCGCCTTCAAGGCCGCCACACCGCGCCTCAAGCTCGCGGAGAAGATGAAATGGGCGACCACCTGGAGTGACGGCAACGTGAAGCTCCTCGGCATCGCCGAGGTTCTCGGGGCGGTGGGCCTCGTCGTCCCATGGCTACTCGGAATCGTCCCCGTGCTCACGCCCGTCGCCGCGATCTGTCTCGCGATCCTCATGGGTGGCGCCGTGAAGACACATCGCGACCTCAAGGAGCCGGTCCTGCCTGCGGTCATCCTCTTCTGCCTCTGCATCTTCGTCGCCGTAGGCCGATTCGGGGTCTTCTGAATCGCAACGATCCGTTCAGCATCCGGGTGCCGGCCAGGCGGCTGCACGCCCGGTCGTCCGTGCGTCGGCTGTTCTGCAACGATCCACGCCATGGTCGCAGCGAGCAGCAATGCTCGTGCCAGTGGAGGCGTATCGCCGGTGATCGAAGGACACCTCTTGCAGCACGACGCACAATCGTGGTCGCCCCGTTCCTCACGTATCCTGAGGGCGGATGCTGCACTCTCGGGCGATGCTGGTCCTCCTCGCCTGTGCCGTCGGTTGCGCGCCGGTGGCAAGCAGACCAGCTCCGGAGACGCCGGTGATCCTGTCCCCACTCGCGCTGCGAATGGATCAGGTGCGCCGGCTACGGGAGCTCGCCGATGGCCTCCAACAGGGCGACCCGCGCGCGTCCCCCGCGCGGGAGGCCCTCGCAGTAAGTCTGCTCGACCTCGGGGAGCAGCACCGCCTGCGCGCCGTCGAGCTCGATCCGAGCGCGGCAGCGCTCCCGGTACCGGTCGACCAGCACCCTCCAAGGCCACAGGGGGCTGGCGAGGAGGGTAATGACGCGCCGGTCCCGCCGGAGCCACCACGGCCGCTCGTACGGAGCGGCAGCGCGTGGGTCGCACTCGCCCCGGCGGCGCGAGCGCACATTCTCGCGCAGGACGCGTGCCTCCTCGAAGCCGCGGAGCTGCTCAGGTTCGCCGATGGAAGCGCCCTGCATGTGCGTCGCGCGCGAGCTCTCACGGCCATCGGGCAGCTGACCGAGGCGCAAAACGCCTGGGCCCTCGTGTTACGCAACCCGCCCGATGCGGCATCGGCCGTGGAGGGCTACCTCGTCTTCGTCGACCGATTCGGCGGCGAAGGAGACGGCGCCCACGTGACGGCGGCTTTGGACAAGGCCGGCGAGATGGCCGGCGGAGACGCAAGACTCCTCGCGTCCGTGTGCGAGCGCGCGCACCGCTGGAGCGGGACCACGCGCTACTGCGCTCCATGAGCACAGAACGACGCCCTCCGAGGACGGGGGCGCGCCGCGGTCCACCGTGATGCCGCAGGCGGCCACCGGGTACACTCCGTGCGTTAGCCCGAGCGTCGATGGCGACTGCCAGGGTTCCTTCGAGGGGCATCGGCCCCCTGCGCGTCCGCGCGTTCGCGGCGGGCGCGTCCCGCGTGGACGAAGCGCGCAAATTGCGAATCGACCGCTGCATCACGCCAGGGAGCAAACAGATCCATGAACAGCATGACCACGAAGGTGCACCTGGTGACGATCGTATGCGGCAACGAGCTCGAAGAGCGGGTGGCCCGAGACCTGGCGGCGCTCGGGGGCATCAGCGGCTTCACGGTCACCCGCGCGAACGGCCGAGGGCTACACGGGCCCCGCAAGTTCGGGGTCACGGACAGCGCGAATATTCGGCTCGAGATCTTGGTGGTGCCGCCGTGGGCCGACAAGGTCGTGGCGATGCTCGTCGCGAACTACCAGGGCGATCCACTCACGGCATTCGTCCAGGAGGTCCTTGCGCTGCCCCAGAGCCACTTCCTCCTCACATCCCCGACCTCGGCGGACGCAGACCTGAGCTCGACCGCGCCACCCCGGTAGGCGAGACACCCTGCGCTTGAGCTATTTAGCCGGCGGGGCGCCGTGCTCGAGCACGCGCTCGACGCCTCGGACCTTGGCCCAGTGTGGCTTACGCCCTGCTCGCTTTGGCAACGGGTGTCTCGGGCTTCATCTCGTATGCCTTCTGTAGACTCTCGGGCCGCGTGCCGAGGCCATCTCTCACCTTCTTGCTCCAGGGGACTCCGACGAGGTGCTTCGTTTCCTCGAGCATCGACTTGGGCTCGAGGTTGCGATAGCTGTCGATCTCTCCGGCGGCGACGGCTGTCATTGTCGCGTAAACTGGTTCGGGGTCGAATTGGGCGCGAGGAAAAGCTAGTTTGGAGTAGTCGAACAATCGTTCGGACGGGTCGTCTTCCCAGCTCTTCCACGTCTCGAAGCCACGATCGTTGAAGCCCGTGAGGAACGGCCCGGGGTTGACGGTCGCGACCTCGACGCCAAACTCCTGGGTCCTTCCGGGAACCGCATGGGTGTTCATTGCGGACTTCAGTGCGCCGGATAGAGGTCGAGGCCGCCGCAGTGGAAGTAGATCGCCGTCTTGAAGTT
>Ga0302319_10019539_pt1 | contig 12304 bp, 11 predicted proteins | sample Bog_T0_2_FD_203319 | JGI IMG/M metagenome (GOLD analysis project Ga0302319, IMG submission 203319) | Peat permafrost microbial communities from Stordalen Mire near Abisko, Sweden - Bog_T0_2 | ecosystem: Environmental > Terrestrial > Soil > Wetlands > Peat | place: Sweden: Abisko, Stordalen Mire... | reverse complement strand
GTTTTTTTTGCGTCTCCCAACGGTCAACTTCGTCTTTGGGCGCTAGGGGTGTCTCATGCAACTCTGTGTTATTGAAGATGCCCAGGAGTGAATAGAAATCCTGCGTGGGAATGGGGTCGTATTTGTGATTGTGGCAGGTAGCACAAGCGACTGTAAGAGCCATGAAACCGCGAGTCGTGGCGTCGACACGGTCATCTTGAAATTCAGGACTGAGCGAATAGAAGCCCAAACCAGCCTCATATTTTTCATGTTCAGGAATAAGGTCTCCGGCGATTTGGGCTTTGACGAAAAGGTCATACGGCATGTCTTGCTGAACAGCTTGAATTACCCAATCGCGGTAGCGAAAAGAATTTTCATAAGAGTCATCGCGCTCGGAGTTGAGACGGTCGTCAGAGTAGCGGGCGACATCGAGCCAGAAGCGCCCCCATTTTTCGCCATAGTGCGGCGACTCGAGCAGGGTGTCCACGATTTTGGCGAAAGCGTCGGGAGATTTGTCGCGCTCGAAAGCTGTCATCTGCTCGGGAGTGGGAGGAAGACCAGTGAGATCGTAATAAGCGCGGCGAAGGAGAGAGCGTTTAGACGCGGGAGCGACGGGTTTAAGATTCTTCTCTTCCAGTTTGGCGAGGACGAAACGGTCAATTTCGGTGCGCGCCCATTTCTTGTCATGCACCATGGGCGGTGCCGGATGGGAGATGGGCGAGAAGGACCAGAAGGCGCGCTGTTCAGCCGTGATGTTGTACGGCGCGGAGTGCGCAGCGGCCTTAGTAATCGTCTGCGGCCAGACGGCGCCATTCTTGATCCAAGTCTCCACATCCGCGATTTCAGCGTCCTTCAGCCGGCCAGTAGGCGGCATCTTTAAGCGGGAATCGCTGTAGTGCAGCGCCTTAACCATGAGGCTGTTCGCCGGATCGCCCGGCACGATCACAGCTCCGGACTTGCCGCCTTTCAGTGCACGTTCAGCAGTGTCAAGTCGCAGGCCGCCCATCTGTTCATCGGTGTGGCAGGCGTAACAGTTGTTAGCGAAGAGCGGGCGGATGCGCGTCTCAAAGAACTCTTCGTTGGCAACCGTGGAGGCTTGCTGCGCAAAGCTAGGTGCGATGGCGGAAAGGACGGCAACGAGAGCGAGCAGAAGGCTTGGGCGCACAGTAAATTTTCCAGTTTGGCTTTGAACGCTACGGTATCAGAAACGCTGCGAGAGTACGCAGGTGACAACCAAGGTGAGAACGATCTCTAGAATCGCGCACCTTATTAAGGAAGCAGTGTGTCGTCGGTCACAGCCCCAATCGGCGCGATTTTTCCCGCACTGCATACTGGAATGAGTATGGTTTATCCCTTCCCTGTCTTGACCGCTGATGAAGCCGCCGAGCTCATTTTGACCGGACAGAATGTTGGCTTCAGCGGATTTACGCCAGCCGGCGCCGCCAAAGCCATTCCGTTAGCCGTAGCCGCGCGCGCCGAGCGTGAACACAATGCCGGGCGTCCTTTTCACATCGGCGTTTTAACGGGTGCCTCTACCGGGCGTTCTCTCGACGGCGCCCTTGCTAAAGCCAAAGCGATCAGCTTCCGTACGCCGTATCAGTCTGACCCGGGCCTTCGCGCGCAGATCAACGCAGGCACTGTGCGCTTTGTCGATATGCACCTGTCTATGCTGCCGCAAATGGTCCGCTATGGCGCCATGGGGACAATCGATTGGGCGGTGGTGGAAGCCTGTGACATTACGTCAGGCGGCGGAATTGTGTTGAGCACCTCTGTCGGCGCGAGCCCCACTTTTTTGCAAAGCGCAAAACGCATTCTGATTGAACTCAATCGCAGGCATTCGCCCCTTCTGCTGGGAATGCACGACATTTTTGAGCCGGAAGACCCACCCACTCGCCGCGAACTTCCCATCTATACGCCGCGCGATCGCGTTGGTTCGCCCATCGTAGTCGTGCCCCCATCAAAAATCGCCGGCATCGTTCTCACTGATCAAGACGATGAATGCGAAGGCTTTGGCGAACGGAATGCCATCACCGACAAAATCGGCGCAAATGTTTCACACTTCCTGGTCAACGAAATGCGCGCCGGCCGTCTACCCAAAGAATTTCTGCCGCTCCAGTCGGGCGTCGGCGATATTGCGAACTCTGTGTTAGCGGCCTTGGGGGAAAATACCGACATCCCCGCTTTTGAAATGTACACAGAGGTCGTGCAGGATTCTGTAATTGACTTACTCGAAAACGAGCGCTGCCAGTTCGCCTCCACCTGCGCTCTTACTCTGAGTCCGGACGCTTCGCGGCGTTTCGCAAAGAACCTCGACTATTTCCGTTCGCGCATGCTTCTGCGCCCGCAAGAGATTACCAATCACCCCGAACTTGTCCGGCGTCTCGGCATCATCTCCATGAACACGGCCATTGAAATCGACCTCTTTGGCAACGTCAATTCCACCCACGTCATGGGCCGCATGCTCATGAACGGCATCGGCGGCTCGGGCGATTTCACCCGCAACGCCTATATCTCTATCTTCAGTTGCCCCTCCACGCAGAAGAACGGCAATATCTCCACCATCGTCCCTCTCGTCGCGCACACCGATCACAACGAGCATTCCGTGCAAGTCGTCGTCACCGAGCAAGGTGTCGCCGATCTACGTGGCCGCGACCCCCACGAACGCGCCCGCCTCCTTATAGAAAACTGCGCCCATCCCGAATATCGAGACCATTTGTTAGGCTACTTAAACCTCCTTCAAAAAGGTCACACGCCGCAATCCCTGTCTCGATCTTTCGCTATGCACCGCTGTTTTGAGGACTGCGGCGACATGCGCAAGGTCATCTGGTAATCGCCGCTTAAGAGAGAATACTTCTATATGAAGACTTCCCTCTTTTCGGCCTTCGCCCTCACGCTGCTTTTTGCATCGGCTGCTGTGTCTCAAACACCGGCACCAGCTACCGCCGCGCCGAAACACCACGTGGCCTTTCAACTGAGTGAAGGCGACGAGACGGCCTGGAATTCGCTAGTGATTCATGTCAACAACACGCGGAACGCCCTTGCTGACGATGGCGGCTCGGAAGTGGAAGTCGTTTTCTGGGGACCTGGCCTTGAGATGATCAAGAAAACCAACACGGTGTATGCGGAACGACTCAAAGCCCTGGCCGATAGTGGCGTTAAACTGCTCGCCTGCCGCAATGCCATGAAGAACCGGCATGTCACCACGGAAGACCTGTTCCCCTTTACCGGACAAGTCGATTCTGGCATCGCCGAAGTCGTCAAAAAGCAGGAATCGGGCTGGGCGTATATTCACTAAGCTTGTGGAGTGCGTCACAAACGAGACGCCATGCCGGACACGTCGCCATGCCAAAAACCGGGACAGCCTTCGCAATTTCGAGCGCACGCCACTTGCCTACTTACCTTATTCGATAACCTGCACGCCCCAAGCCGCCAAATTCAGCGGCGCGCGCCTGCTACCCGCCCCCTCCCCCACCCGTCGGCACATAGTGAAATCGAACCAGATAGATCTTGTCGCCCTTGCCATGCTTCGCCACTTTGAGTAAATCGATCAATCCCAGGAACCCCGACTCTCTCGCCAGTTGCGGAGTAATATCCGGAAAACCGATCGGCTCAATCGAATCGATCTCAATTGCCCCATCGTCCATCCGATACCGAGAGCCAACTCGTACATGCGGGCGCGTCCAAATCCGCACACTGCAAGTGATCTCTCCGCGCCGAACCCCCGCCCGCAGTCTCTTGGTGAACACCATGAGGAAAGTATACGGCCGGCACGCGCGAACAGGCGAATCAATCGTCGTGAGTGCTAGCATGGCAACGCGTTCGGTCAGTTGCAGGAATAGAGGCTCAAGATGGCATCAGAGCAGAGGCTCATTACCAATCAATATTTGCGTTCGAATAAGTACCACCCCGATTGGATCATCGCCAGCGCCAGCGGCGGCGCCAATGCTCTGTGGCTAACCGAGTGGCTCGTCGGCGCACTCAACCTCCGGTCCGGCATGCGCGTCCTCGACTTAGGTTGCGGTCGCGCGGCTTCGTCCATCTTCCTGCATCGTGAGTTCGGTGTGGACGTATGGGCCACCGACCTTTGGTTCAGTCCTTCCGAGAACCTGCGAAGAATCCAAGATGCCGGCGTCGATCGGCATGTGTTCCCCATCCGCGCCAACGCGCGCGCCCTCCCCTTTGCCGTCGAGTTCTTCGACGCGATCGTTTCCGTCGATTCGTTTATCTACTACGGTACCGACGATTTGTATCTGAGCTACTTAGCCCGTTTCTTGCGTCCCGCTGGCCACTTAGCCGTCACCCAAGCCGGGTTGACCAAAGAGATCGGCGACACCCTGCCCGCCCACTTGCAACAGTGGTGGACCCCCGATCTCAATTGCCTCCACTCAGCCGCTTGGTGGAGCAGTCATTGGCAGCGAAGCGGTGTGGTTGACGTAGAACGCGCAGATACGATGCCCGACGGTTGGCGCTTCTGGGCGGAATGGCACAAAGTCATCGCCCCTCACAATCATGACGAAATCGCCGCCTTGGAAGCGGATCAAGGCCGGAACCTGGGGTATGTTCGCGCCATCGCACGACGCCGGCCTCAAATCGACCTGTCCGATCCCGTCGAATCCATTCCTGCCAATTACACCCCAAAGCCGTTACTTCGTGAATCGTCCGCCTTGTAATCAGGGATCACGCGCGTAGCCTTCCATGTAGCCGCAGCCAGCACGCTGCTATCCTAAAGACAGCGGTGCCAAACCGAACAACAACACTAATTGATGCAGCACTTCTCCGAGCTCAACCTTTGCTCCGCGTTGCAGACCAACCTCGATAAGAACGAATTCCTCACGCCCACCCCCGTCCAGGCGCAGGCCATTCCGCCCATCAGGGAAGGCCGCGACGTCGTCGCCACCGCCCAAACCGGCACCGGCAAAACCCTCGCGTTCGCCATTCCCCTCATCGAAGCCCTCGCCGCCGTCCCCCGCACCAAAACCATAAAAGTCCTCATCCTCACCCCCACCCGCGAACTCGCCATTCAAATCGACGCCGCCTTCCGCCAACTCGCCGAAGGCATGCGCATCCGTACCGCTGTCGTCGTCGGCGGCATGAGCGAGTCCAACCAGTTGCGCGAAATCCAGGCCGGTGCCGAAGTCGTCATCTCCACCCCCGGCCGCCTCTGCGATTACCTCGACCGCCGCCTCATCAATCTCTCCCGCGCCGCCACCGTCGTTCTTGACGAAGCCGACCGCATGCTCGATATGGGCTTCCTGCCCGCGCTGCGCACCATATTTGATAAGCTTCCCGCCAAACGCCACACCATGCTGTTCTCAGCCACGATGGGGCAATCCGTGGCGGGGCTCGTCGCCAGCTACGTGCATAATCCGGTGCGCATCGCCGTAGAAGCGTCCGCCGAAACATCCGCCCAAATCGATCTCTTCTGCTACGAAGTCGCGCAAGGCTCTAAGTTCGATCTCCTCGAGCATCTGCTGAAGACTGAGCAGGGGTCGTTCCTCGTCTTCGTCGCCACCAAGGAGGGGGCCGACCGCCTCACGAAATTCCTCGAACGCGGCGGCCACCAGGTCACCTCCATCCACGGCGACCGCTCCCAGGTCCAGCGCAATAAAGCCCTCCAACGGTTTAAGGATGGGGCTTGCCGCGTCCTCGTCGCCACCGACGTCGCCGCTCGTGGCATTCACGTCGATGACATCGCGCATGTGGTGAATTACGATTTACCGCAAGAACCCGAATACTTCATCCACCGCGTCGGTCGCACCGGTCGCGCCGGCGCCCGCGGTGCCTCCTGGACCTTTGTCACCCCGCTCGAACGCGCCGACGTCCGCAACTACGAGCGCACCATGGGCATTCAAGTGCAATATCGCGAACTGCCTTCGCTGCCGCGCCCCATCGGCCTCATCACCGATGTCGATGCCTTTTTGGCGTCCATGAGTGCCACCGCCCAGCCATCGTCAACCACCGCCGCGCCCAAGCCCACCGCCACGCGAAGCTTCTCCAGCCGCAACCGCCGCCGCCGCTGATGTTGTAAGCAAAGGGGGACATTGCGAAGTTGCGTCCGATCTGCCACAAACTAGGAGTCAAGAGTGCAGCGGTGTCCCCTTTTGCGCTCCCAGGCGCAGCGGTGATTCTTCCCACCAAACCTACCCTCATCGCCGCCGCATACTACCGAAGCACCCTCTCCAAATCCCGCGCCCCACGCACAACACGCACAATCTCCACCCCATGGCGCTTCGGCAAATAGAAGATCAGCCACTCCTCAAACCCCTTCACCTGCCAACGCCGCAAACGCCGTGTCGGGGTTTGCCGAAAATCACACTCCGCCCCTGCCCGCGGCATAGCCGCCAGTTCCCAAAACGTGATTTGCGCTGCTTCTAGGAAACGCAGAGCCGCCTCAACATCTCCCCTCATTTCCAAATAATCGGCCGTCTCGACGATATCGCGTTGCGCCCGCCCCCGAATCTTGACTACCGGCAACTCATCTGCCTAGTCTTTTCTACAGACTTACCTATTTACGCCTTCGTGCCGCACGATCTGTGACCTCTTGCCGAAGTGCTGCCCACCACTCCGGCGTGGCCTCTTCGGCGCGTCCTTCCTTCATCGCATCCAACAGCGTCTGCTCAAGCGCTTCCTTCGCCGCACCATCTTGATCCCGTCGAACCAAGTCCCGAAAATATTCGCTGGCACTGGCGTATCGACCGCTGTGAATCTGCTCGTCAACGTACTGCCTCACAGGCTCAGGTAAAGAAATATCCATAGGAAACTTGTCTGCCGCGCGATGCGGGCCGCCTTTTTCAAGGTTAGCGCAGGCCAACCTCCCCGCCACCAAGCAAATCGGGGACTGTACCAAGCGCCCACTCTCAATCCCCATAGGCCGACACCGCCTCACCGCGCGCGTGGACTGTACCCGTTTTGCGCTCCCAGGCGCAGACAGCCGTTATCTAACTCGCCTCCGGCAGTAGCACTTCCCTTTCAATCACCGCACTATCAATCACCCGCATATCATAATCACCCTGCAGCCGCAGCCAATATCCACTCGAAACTCCCAGATACCGCCCCAACCGCGCGCTCGTATCCGCCGTAATCCCCCGGCGTCCATGCACGATGGCGTGAATCCGCGTAGCGGGCACGCGCAAGTCCTGCGCCAACCGCTGAATACTCAAGCCACGCTCGTCCATTTCCTCTTTCAGCAATTTGCCCGGGTGTTCTGGCATCATCCTGTCTCTCTTCTTCGGCATGCCTTTTCCGATCTCCTTCCTTCCTCAGTGGTAATCCACAATCTCAACGTCGCGCGCGTTTTCATTCTGCCAGCGAAAGCAGATCCGGTACTGATCATTAATCCGGATGCTGAGCCGTCCCTTGCGTTCCCCCTTCAGCGCTTCCAATCGGTTACTGAAGATGTTCTGCAAATCCGAAAGCGACTCCGCCGCGTTCAAGTGAGCCAAACGATTGAGGGCCTGCTGCGCAAATCCCGAAAACGCTTTGACAAACTCGCCATCCCACAACAAGGCGGTTTGTTTGTCAGCGAAGCTCAAAATCGCCATTACGTCTAGCGTAACACTTTGTCCGGAAGGATCCACGCCCGATCACCTGAAAGCCCATGAGCAAAGGGCGACGTTCCCGCCCATACTTGTACCCAGGGGGACATTCCGGGGCTGTGTCCGATCCGCTACAAACTGCGAGTCAGAGCGACGAATTGACGGCATGAATTGACGATGAGTTGGCCATATCCGAGGGGTTTGGCGATGAGCATCCTGGCTGCCCGAACGTTGGCTGGTCATTCGGCTATGGCCCTCTGTCCAACGGCACGCACACCTTTGCCATTACGGTTGTGACAGCGGACGGACGAACGCTCGCGCCCGGGAGCGTGAGTTTTGAGGTGATCGGCGCTGTATCGACCGCAACGGCGAAGAAAGAATACATCTACTTCAACGGAAAGGTGGTGGCCATTGAAAACCACCCGTAAACCTCTCAATATGCAAAACACAAAGCTAATCATGAACTCACTCTTGGTTGCCGCCATCGTGGGCTACCCAGCCTTTGGGCAGACTGCGAGTAGTTCCGCAGGCAGGCTCCTTCCTGCAGTCACGCTTCCGGCCGGCGTCTCAGATTTTCGCTCCGCCCTCAGCGGAGTGTTTGACAAAGCAGGCCACGAACGCCGCATTTTGCAAGGGACCGTCAGCTACGGTGGCACTACGGTCCCGTTCACGTTTACGCGGGAGCTGGACCAAAAAGTGCGCCTCGACCTCAACTACTCGGCGGGTACCCGTTCCCTGATCGTCGCCTCGATTCCCCGGAGCTTCCAGGCCTCTCAGACCGCAGCCGGGCCCAACGATCAGACGAATCACGACATTCTTGAGACGCTGGCCTCCGACGCGCCGGAGGCACTGCTCTACCTGTACGGGTCGTCGTCGGGCGTGATCAGCATGGGGGCCCGCTACCAACCGCCCGGGACCACCGCCAGTTACCCCGGCCCGTTTTGGGACTGGGTCATGTCGCACGAAAATTCGCCTTACCAGCCGAACTCTCCATCCCGCTTGAAGCAGTTTGCGTTCGACAACGGGACCAAGCTACTGACTTCAGTGAAGTATGTCACGAGCAATGGGATCGCCGAAATCGATTATACCGGCTGGGCCACGACGGCCAACGGAGAATCGTGCCCAGGGCAAATCACGCGCAGCGTGGCGGGCAACCTGGTTTTGACGATCACCGTGACCTCCTGCGATGCCGCCGCGACGGCCACCGACGGTTTGTTTTCTCTGTGAGTGCCCTCCCGGCCACCTGGCGAGGCCCGAGGATCTCGCCAACTGAGCGGCAAATGTCCCGTACACCGGTCGGAAGGCAACGGGACACCTATAAGAGTTAAACGTGCGAGCACCTAAACCAAAAGGATCGGATAGCTAATGCCACAGATTCAAAACACAACTGAAAGCTTGCGCGAGGCGAGGGCCGATCTTAATCGGGGCACTGCAATTTCGCCACTTGGCTCCAAAACTTTGCGTTTCGCATTGGTTCTCGCCGCCCTATTCTCCATAGCGATCGCTCCGGCGGCCGCTCAGGACCCCAACCTGCTCGCCACCCGCGGCGTATACCCTAACGGATCCTACACTTTCGACAAGCTGGAAAGCATCAACAATCTTAACGGCTCGCTCAGCTATACGATCCCGCTGACATCAATGCCGCTGGGTCGGGCGGGTATGACCGTACCGGTCACACTTACATATAACTCGACCCTAATGGATACTTACGCCGTCAATGGGCAAGATAGTAGTGGAACTAAACACACCTATAGCTGGGCGCAAACCAGCGTCTGGGGCGGCTGGCAAATCGGCGGCTTTACCTATCGTCTCTACGAAAGTTTCCCGCCCACCCAACCCTGCGGCAATGGCGCCAGCGCACCTTACACTCTCAGCATCGTGATGCCCGATGGCGCCCATCACGATCTCATGCCCTACGGTCAGCCTCAAGCCCTCTCAGGCACGGCGTCCTGGTATGACCCCGCAGACGGTGAAGACGGCTGCAACGGCGGTAAGTTGACTGGGCCGATCAATTATTACTACACAATTGATGGGACCTACATTAAAGTTGGAATTAACCAAACCAACCAGCAGTGGACTGCATACCTGCCGGACGGTACGACTGTGAACGGAACCGGCTGGCCAGCAAACAGTAACGTTCAGGGCTGGGCTACGGGCCTCGCGAGTGAGATTATTGATCGTAACGGAAATAAGGTTAGCATCTCAGTTAACCAATCGGCGAATACTGTGGTCCTGACCGATGACCTTCAAAGGACCCTCACAATCACAGGATTAACCTCGCCTACGTCGGTGACCCAGACAGGCTTCGGCGGCGGTACACTCACCTGGACGATCGGCGGCTACAGCTACTTCACTGTGACCCCAACCTGCACCACCACCGAATACCCATATGCTTGCGGCAGCTACTCCGGTGGCGGCCCAGCATACTTGCAGGTTCCATCGGATACTGGAACCTTACGCTATTCCTTTCAATACAAAGCACCCGACGGCTCAATGAGCCAGGTCACGTTGCCCTCTGGTGCGTCCACGACGTACACCCTAACGGCAACCGGCGCACTCGCCAATTCGACTTCCACTGCGTTCCCTTTATACGGCGTCACCGCTAAGCAGGTGAACTGGGTCGATAACTCGGACGGCAATGCGACCGCCAGATCAGAGTCCTGGTCCTTTACTCCCTCGTCGATCTCTGGCACCTGCTACTGTTCGAAGGTCATTAAACCCGATTACGGCACTGAGACGGTTTACTTCTCTGCGCCCGGGGGCCCATTGAATAATACGGTCGTCAAGCAGACCGAGCCAGACGGATCGACCGCTGAGTACCTGTACAACCTGAACACCCCCTATAACGTCACATCAAACCAGCCGCAAAACCCTTACCAGCAGTTAGTCGTCCGGAGCGTTGCCACGAATGGTTCGCCGGCGCTGGCCGCCGTCGAACGCCGTACGATCGACCAGAACGGAAATCTCGTTAACGATGTCTCGTACGACTGGATCTCCTACGCGTCTCTTACACACAATTCGTCCGGCTACCTCACGGGCTTTTCACCTGGCACGGCAATTAAGACAGTGGCAACCACCTACACAGTCGCGACCCCCAAGGCGAGCAATGGATCATCTGTCTCAGATAATTCCAGCGCCTACTGGAACCCAGGCTCGCCAGTGCTGCGCTCCCTCCCCTCGACTGTGACCGTGTCCGGCGTGGGCCCGGGGTCCTTCGCCACGTACACGAACTACGACTCCCACGGGAATGCTGGGACGGAATCGCGCTGGGACTCAACAAAGGCTGCGACAGTTCCATCCGCGCTCAGCGCCTCAAACGCTAGCGTCACCCAACGCACTTTCGATTCGTACGGGAACTTGCTCACGCAAACAGATGCAAATGGAGTCGAGACCGTTTACACCTATGATTCGCAGAGCCTGCATCCGACCCAGGTAAAGGTCGCGTCAGGCACCCCCGTGGCTCGGACGTCCACTTATGGATGGCTAGATCCCTACCTCGGCCTGCTCACCTCGGAAACGGACGCCGACAATGGAATCACCACCGCATACGGCTATGATCTACAAGGCCGCCAGACCCAGGTCGTGGAGGCCTCCAACAGCCTCGCGCACCAAACCAATACCACCTACAACGATGCCGGTTTGCAGGTGATCGTCCAGCGTGATCAGAGCACCTCCGGTGACGGAGCGCTAATGACTGTGACCACCTACGACCAACTGTACCGGCCAACCCTCGCGCAGGAGATGGAAAGCCCCACATCGGTAAGCTCCATTACAGCCTCCGGAGGCAACGCGCTGGGAATCAAAACCCAAACACGCTACCTCTACAGCGGTAACAACAGCTACAGATTGGTTTCCAATCCGTTCCGCGCCGCAACCTCAAGTGCCGCATTAGGCGAACAGACCATGGGCTGGTCACTCACCACCCTCGACCAAAACGGCCGCGCCGTCGCCTCGCAATCATTCAATGGCAGCGGATTGCCTGCGGCATTCGGCGGTGGCAACGCGAGCACTTCGGGCACTGCCACAACCAGCTACAGCGCAAACGTCACCACCGCAACCGATCAGGCCGGCAATGCGCGAATAAGCTATATCGACGGTGCCGGGCGGCTGACTGCCGTGACGGAGGCTCCCGTTGCGGGTTCAGGCACAACGGCGCTCAACTACAACACCATCTACGCGTATGACGTGCTCAACAACCTCATCTGCGCCAATCAAAACGTGTCCGCCGTCGCCGGCGCAACTTGCAGCGGCACCGCTGCCCCAAGCTCACGTCCACGGATTTTCTCCTACGATTCGCTTGCGCGCCTACAGTCAACGTCCAATCCTGAAAACGGAACTGTCAGCTACAGCTACGACGCCAACGGAAACCTGAAGACCAAGACAGACTACCGTGGTGTGGTGACCAACTACTCGGTGGACGCGCTAAACCGAGTCTATTCGAAAACCTACAACGACGTGGCGTCGCCGGTGGCGGCTACGGCGCCTGTGACCTACATCTACGCCACCGCCGGCAACCAGTCTGGTTCCTATTCCGTTGGCCAGCTTGTGTCCGCGGCGAGCGCCGATTCCACGACCACCTACGGCAACTTCGACGCGCTCGGCCGTGCTCAGACCAGCAGCCAAACCACCGCCGGGCAAACGTACAACTTCAGCTACACGTACACTATCTCCGGACTCACCTCCGAAACCTACCCCACGGGCCGCACCGTCAACGTCACCCACGACGGCGCCAACCGCGAACTCGGCGTTTCCGGCACCTTAAGCAGCACCACCACCAACTACGCGGGCAA
>Ga0302319_10019537_pt1 | contig 12304 bp, 8 predicted proteins | sample Bog_T0_2_FD_203319 | JGI IMG/M metagenome (GOLD analysis project Ga0302319, IMG submission 203319) | Peat permafrost microbial communities from Stordalen Mire near Abisko, Sweden - Bog_T0_2 | ecosystem: Environmental > Terrestrial > Soil > Wetlands > Peat | place: Sweden: Abisko, Stordalen Mire... | reverse complement strand
CGCGCCGCCGGTTTGGTCAGCCGGACGGCGGGCTCGCCCGCCGTCCGGCTGACCAAACCGGCCAACCTACGTGTCGCTGACCGGCCAACTTTGCTGTCGCGCGGCACCGGCGCCAGCCCCGCCGAATTGGGTTCATCCCCGCCTGCGCGGGGGAGAGGCATACTCGGGTGGCTTGACCAGAAGCGCGCGGGGTTCATCCCCGCCTGCGCGGGGGAGAGCCGGGCGACGCTTACGATGAATACCGTAGGCAGGGTTCATCCCCGCCTGCGCGGGGGAGAGCGTCAACGCGGCGGGCCTCGTGACGGGCGCCGGGGTTCATCCCCGCCTGCGCGGGGGAGAGTCGCGCGGGGCGGAAACAGTTGCGCCCGGAGGGGGTTCATCCCCGCCTGCGCGGGGGAGAGACCGCGCCATTCCACGCGAGGCTGTTGCAGAGGGGTTCATCCCCGCCTGCGCGGGGGAGAGTCGGTCTGTCCGCCGTCCCGTTCTCGGCAAGCGGGTTCATCCCCGCCTGCGCGGGGGAGAGGCCGCCAGCAACCCCAGTGGCTACCAAACGGCGGGTTCATCCCCGCCTGCGCGGGGGAGAGGTCGACGCGCATGCAGTCGGGGTCTACGGCGAGGGTTCATCCCCGCCTGCGCGGGGGAGAGCAAGGTCCGGGGCGACGTGCTGCGGGAGCAGGGGGTTCATCCCCGCCTGCGCGGGGGAGAGGCGCCGTGTCCGCGCTGGCCCGCAAAGACAAGGGGTTCATCCCCGCCTGCGCGGGGGAGAGACCACGGCGCGGGCAAACCTCGGGCTGGGAACGGGTTCATCCCCGCCTGCGCGGGGGAGAGGCTTCTGGCAGCACTACCAATAGTGGTGGAGCGGGTTCATCCCCGCCTGCGCGGGGGAGAGGCGAGCATCCCGACTTCGCACCGCAGTATCCCGGGTTCATCCCCGCCTGCGCGGGGGAGAGCCGCTTCCTGAATATCGGGATCGAGCCGCACGGGGTTCATCCCCGCCTGCGCGGGGGAGAGGTGAGGTTTGGAGGGGCCGGCAAGTCTGCCATGGGTTCATCCCCGCCTGCGCGGGGGAGAGTCGACCCCGCGGAATGCAGTGTTCACGGCGGCGGGTTCATCCCCGCCTGCGCGGGGGAGAGACCGGCAGCAAGGTGCTGACTGCCGTGGCGCCGGGTTCATCCCCGCCTGCGCGGGGGAGAGTGGCGTGCCTGGACCGGCTGTGCGAGCACTACGGGTTCATCCCCGCCTGCGCGGGGGAGAGTTTGCTTCGGCGACGTCTTCCAGCAGCATGGCGGGTTCATCCCCGCCTGCGCGGGGGAGAGGCCATCTTTGTCGTCACGATGGACCCGATTCAGGGTTCATCCCCGCCTGCGCGGGGGAGAGCGGTGCAGTCAATCGCCTCGGTGACCGTGACGGGGTTCATCCCCGCCTGCGCGGGGGAGAGACCGAGGCCGACCTGCCGCCCACCCTGGTGCTGGGTTCATCCCCGCCTGCGCGGGGGAGAGTCCGGCGGGAACATCGGCACCGACTACACCGTGGGTTCATCCCCGCCTGCGCGGGGGAGAGGCCGCGAGGTAATCGGCCGCGGCGAATTGCGGGGGTTCATCCCCGCCTGCGCGGGGGAGAGGGCCCGCTTCTCGGGCAGACCAGCAGTATAGCGGGTTCATCCCCGCCTGCGCGGGGGAGAGGCCATTGCCTAGCTTCCTGCCTTCGTCATTTCGGGTTCATCCCCGCCTGCGCGGGGGAGAGACCGCGCCGCCGGTGCGCGTCCACAGCGCCGTGGGTTCATCCCCGCCTGCGCGGGGGAGAGCATTCCGCTAACTCTCTGAATCAGAAATTAGAAGCAGAGAAGTGTGGTTGTCTTGCGCTGCTGTTTTACCACCCATGGTTGCTATCGGTATGCCGTCCCAAAGTAGCAGGCTGCGTGGGGATTCCCCCAGCACAAGATGACACAGCTTTCGTGATTCGACCCACGTCATCACAAAGCTGCCGCCATCCTGATAGGGGAACCAGTCCTGTGCGACCTCCCAAATCCTTTGCCGCACCGTTGACCTCATGTCTGGCGAGACGAAGGTGCCGATACCGATTTCAAGTGCAACGGATTGAAGAAAGCCCCGCCACCGGTCTGGCATTGAGCGAATGACAATGACGGTCATGGGCATGGGAACAAGCCCTTGATGGCATCGATCATTAGGGTCACTAGGCTCGTCTTGCTGAACTCCTTGGCCGCCCGGTTCCTGACAGCGCGTTCGATACCGCCTTGAGTCTTGCCATTGCGGTAGTCCGATAGGCCGCCGAATGCGATCGCCAGTGTGTGCGTTGTCCGGAACATGTCGGCCACGTCCAGTACAAAGGCATGGCCACTGTCTTCGTGCAGAAAACCAAGCTGGGGAATGGCTGCCACCGCGTAAGTACCCACTGTCGCGCAAGCATAAACAGCTGATGCGGCATGGTTGACGGCCTGATTTGGTTCGTCTGAATCGGTTGGCCTATCGCGATCGAAGTCCCGCCGCTTCCAGTCGATCCCAAATCGCTTCGCAATGACACCGTAGGCGGCTCGCATCCGGGCCGCCTCCATGCCGCGCAGTTCCTCCACAGGCATCGGGGGCGGCATCTCCCCGAACCGAAACTTGTACATCGCCCTCGCGATCGCATTCCTGGCCTCAACATCACTCCATGCACGCGCCTGCATGCGGGCGATTGCGCTACTGTCCGGCATCAAGGGCGGTGCAGAATACACTCGTGTACCTCCCATGCCGCAGAACACCAAGCCGGTGCCGTGGCGGGCAAGCAGTCGCACTGCGTCGTGCGTTACGCTTGTGCCGGGTTCCAGGACCAAGCACGATACGGTCTGATAGGGGATCGCAAAGTCCAGCGCCGTCGCCTGGTCCTCACCCGCATCCTGAACGAACCGCAGGCACCCGTCCTCGACCGATACGCGGCCGAAGCGGAGCATCATCACGCCGTGCCGATCGGCGTGCGGGATGCGTGCCTTTTCAAGGCCGAGCCGCCCGGACAGCATCGGATGCCCCTCTTATCGCTTGGCTACCTTAGTTTTTTTGTCTGCAATCCAAATTCGCCATCGTATGTGACAAGATATGTTGCGCCGTCTCCGGCGGCAACGACGAACCCGGCGAGAAGGCCATCGCCGTCTGGGCGCATGGCCACCACCGTGGGCGGGCGGTTGCCGCGCAGAAGCCTTACCTCGCGCCGTGCCCGGTCCGCATCCTCCCCGCTGAGCAGCCTGCTCTCCAGCGCTTGTTCGAGACTGTAGGCGATCTCTTCTATTGGTACGCTCGCTTCGTTGTGCGGGCGCATGTTGAGGCGCACCGGAACGGATGACTGCATCATCCCTCCCGTCTCGAGCCACCCCCAGCGCCCATCGCGCTCCACGGCCAAGTGGACCGTGCCCCCGTCGCCGCTCCTGGTCGCCGTCATCGCCGACGCGTCTTCGAAGTCGCCTGCGATCCGCTGAGCCTCGTGGAGGTAGCCGTCCTTGAACGCGAACGCTCTGGCGATGGAGTCGTCCCTTTTCATCCGGGTTTCTCCCCGGTCCCGGTCATATGGCTTCCTCAACGGCTCCGGCACCACGGCGCGCAGCGACCAATCGTCTGGGGGGTAGACCGCCTCCACGAGGGGGCGGGCATCGAGGTGCGGCACAAGAAGGTCGGACGGCGAGCCTGGAAGGCGGTTGGGGATCGCTTCAGGATGCAGCAGAAGCTTGGCCGATAGCCATAAGCGGGCCGTGTTGGGATAGACGAATGCCGTGCCGGGAAGCAGTTCTTTGAGCCACCCACAGTCGCGCACATCATTCTCATCAGGTGACAATAGACGAACGCACTCGTCGGGTCTTTCGTCCAGGCCGTCTCTTTTTCGTAAACCGTCCGCATGCCTGATGTGTCGGCGCCTGCGTCCAAGTCGCTGCAGGATCAGGTCGGCCGGGGCGAGGTCGAGGACCTGTTCATCGAAATCGATGTCGAGGCTCTGTTCCGCAACCTGCGTGCTGACCAGGACCCACCCTGCCCTCTTGTCGCCGCCGCTTTCCGGGCCGAAGCGGTCGATCACCCCGCCCTCGATCACCGCCCTTCTGGCCCGGGTGAAGCGGCTGTGGAACAGCAAGACGGGAACGCCGCGTTCGCGGAGCGTCCGGTAGGCGCCGATGGCATCCGGCACCGTGTTCCGGAACCACACCGCGCATTTATCGGCGGCGGACCAGGCTGTGAGGCATTCCAGTGCCTGATCTTCGGATGAAATGCGGATGATACGGTGGCTGGCCGCATATCTGTCCGGCCTGGTGGCGACTGGAATTTCTGTGGTGCCGTCCGATCTGCGCACGGTGAGCAGCGGGTAAGCGGTTTGGTTGAGGTCGCCGCCCGGAGTCGGCCATCCGGTGCCTGAGCTGAATGCGTCCAGTAGCATCCGGCGGGAAACGGACGGGAGCGTGGCGCTCATCATGACGGCGCTACCGCCCAGTGCGGCGAGGTGACGCAGGACGGCGCAGAGGATCTCCAGCATTCCCGGGTCCGCTGCGTGCACCTCGTCGGCCACCAGCACTTTCCGGTGCAGACCGACCCACCGGATGCCGCAGTGGTAGGAGTTCAGGCCGGCGAAAAGGGCTTGGTCAATTGTTCCGACACCGCAGTGTGCCAGGAGCGAGCGGTGCGAACCCTCAACCAGCCAATCGAGGCAGGTTGCGCCGTGGGTGTCCTTCGCGTCCTGCGATGAACTGATCGGGTTGCCGAGGGTATCCCGGAGCGCCGCACGGAAGAGCGGCATGTCATCGTTCGCGCCGTGAGCCAGCACGAGCGAGTGGTCGCCGCCGTGGAGGAGCGGCGAAATATGCATGAAGCGACGGTAAAGGCCGTTGGCCGTCGCCATGGTGGGCAGGCCCCAATATCCGCCCTCAGCGACCTTGGCGCGGATGGCGCGCCGCACAAGCATCGCCGACGCTTCTGTCTTTCCGCTTCCGGTGACATCCTCGATGATGGCGATGAACTGGCCGTTCAGGGCGACCCTGCAGGTCTCCGTCTGCAACGGGCTGGGGATGAATGACGCCGGGTCGTCGCTTCCGGCCATCGCGGCGAGCACTTCACGGTCGTCGCGCTCGGGTGGTGGGGCCAGCGGGATAAACGCCATGCTCCCGATCAGGCCGACCACGGCATCCGCTATCGGCCGCGCGACGCGGCTGAGGTAATCCGCCCAATCCACCGCCTTGATGGTGCCGCCCTCCAGCCATTCCGGCGGAACTGTTTCGGCTTTCTCCATGATGCGGTCGGAGACGGCTGAGCCGAGGCCGTCTACCAGCGACACGATGCCGGTGAGGAGCCAACTCGCGCGCTGGGCTCCGCCAAGGGTCGGCCACTCCGGTCGGCCAACAAGGGTGTCTGTGCCATCCACCATGCGGGCGAACTTCGGCGCGTCGGATGCTTCCGAATACTCGCCGAACTCGAAATGGTCAGAGACGGCCCGCGGACGGCCGTGGTGGAAAAACGCCGCCGCGACTACGGTGGCCACGACATCCTCGGCCCCTTCCCTGTCCAGGGTGCCGTCGTCTTCCAGCTTCCGCATTATCGCCTTGAAGCCGACCATGTCGTGCGCGCAGGGCAAATCCCGCGGCATCGCAGCGTCCCCACGAAGACGCTTCCATCCGGTCCGCGATTTTCCCTGGAACGCCTTCGCGACCTTTCCGGCATCGTGGAGCAGAGCGCACCACCTGAGAAGCCGAAGCGCGGCAGTCCGTTCCATCTCCAGAGCATGCGCGATGGACGTCAAGAGACCCGGGTCACGGGCAATCAGGGCATCCAGTGCGGCGAGCACGTCCAGGCAGTGATGCTCAAGTCGATGGACGTCGACCGTTGCTGGGGACCGTCGTCTCCAGGTTTTTCCCCAGCATCCTGTGTCCGTTGCGGGTTGCATGTTTCGCCTTGCAGCTATCGCCGTGCCGATGCTATAGGTTCGCCATCGAAAGATGGCAATGTAAAAATGGACGGAGGCGAAGAGGTGGGCCGTGCTGAACGCAGCGCGGCCGCCTTGCGGCGCGGGTGTCCCGTCCATCCGGCCTCCGGGCCGGACGGCGGCCATGTCGAACAGTGTTCCTCTCGTTTTCGGGTGTAGTTTCAATGGTGACTGGCGTCAGCCTGCTCCTCGACGTGCCGTTCCGCATTCAGATGCGTGGAGGTTCGGTCGCGTCCATGCCGCTTCCCGACGCTCTCGCGCATCCGAATGCCGTCCGGATCGCATTCGGGCATTCCTACCTTGATTGCGTCGCTAACAATTTCGTCGTCTGCGCCGTCCAGTCCTTTATGTTCCGGTCAGACACCAATGGCTGGACCGAGCGGTTCAACCATCCGCCTTCCGCTGACGAAATCCGTGCGGCATTCAAACCCTGGGCGACCTGTTTCGACCTCGTCCACCCAGACCGTCCATACATGCAGGTACGCTTTCAGGACCTTTCCTCTTCCGCGGATGCATCTGGGAGCAGCAGAAAGAAGACGCGGCCCCAGCCCAAAGAGCGGGATGATGCGGGTGCCGACCTGGAGGCTGATGCCGATGAGGGGGTGATTGACCTGTGCCTGCTATTTCCTGACGAAACATCGACGAACCAGCGTCTGCCGAAAAAGAGCGGTGAGCACTTTACCAAGCGGGGGCGCGTGTCGGGCCTCGGTGCGTCCGCGAGCGCAATGCTGCTGTCCGGCGGCAACGTGGTCGGTGTCGGGGGCGGTGGCGGCTACTTCAGCCCGGGAACCAAGGGGGCCGCCCTTGTGAGGCTGGAGCTTCCTGACACGGAAGGGCTGAACGATTCTTTTTGGCGATCAACCTGGCTGAATGTGGCTCACACGAGCTATCCCGGTCTCGCGGGTCTTGAAAGTCATCCAGCGATACCAGAAACGATGTTCGGATGGATGGCACCGGAGCTCCGCCGGACGCGCGGCAAGTCGGAGGACGACAAGGTCGGGTTCGCCCGCGCGGAGGCGGGCATGGTCAAAATCGGAGACCGTGAAGTCCCCGTGCATCCCTTCGCGACCATGTGGGGGATGTCGCGCCGCGCCGAACTGGCGCCCCCGCAGGACGGCGTGTGCTCGCTGACGGGCATTGAGGGGCCGGTTTGGTTCAAGGTCGAGGTACAGCCCGGCGGGCCGCGGTCTCCGCTCCTCCGACGTTCGTGGCACCCGTTGATCGGCATCCGCAAGCCGCCCCAGAAGGACACCGGACAGAAAGCGGGCTTGTCCGTCAACAAGGGACCCGAGTCGGGCATTTTCCGCGCGGCCGAATGGTCGAGTTTCTTTCCCGCAAAGTCCATTAGCGTCGCCGACCTGGAGGCTCACGGCATGCCGCCGGCGGTCGCGATGCTGGTGGACAACGAACGCCGCGGCGCCATCCACCGACTGCTTCGTGCTGCCGTCGGAACGGCCGGGCGGTCGCCCACCCTGCCCCTACTGGCTGTCGCGGTCCGTCAGGACAGGGTGCTGGAGGGCTGGTCCGAAGGTTCCGTGCGCCTGTGGACCGGTGACCGGGCGCTGCTCGGCAATCTCTCCGGCCTTCTCGATGTGCTCAAGAACGGCACCGCTGAGGCGCAGAAACTGATCGCGGCGGCGGTGGACGCGGCGGAACGCCACGCACCCGCCCTCCGCGCCGGGAAGGACGCCAAGGGTTTCAAGGCGCGCCTGAAGTCCGGCATGGCGGACGCCGTTGAAGTGAAACACGACGAACTTGGATGGGAAGCGCTCGACGAGGCGGCCAGGGTCGGCTCTGGAGCCGACGACGACGTGGAGGCCAAGATCGAGGCGATCGGCGGGATGTTGCGGGCGGTTCTGCGCGACGCGTGCCTCGAAGTGGTCCGCAACACGAATTACGGGGTGTTCGGCGGTGTTCTCATCCGTGAGGTGGCCGTCCTCGCAGCCGAGGCTGAAGCGGCGAAGCAGTCCGAAAAGGCCGGCAGCACGACTTCACGGCAGGGAGGCAGCCGCAATGAGTGAGACTGAGGCATCCGCGTCAGCGGGCGGGTTCGAGCAGACGGTGCTGGGTTTCGTCCGGCAGATGAAGGACGACCGGTCGTTGCATTCCAGGGTACGTCGCTGCTCGGCAATCTCCGAGGTTCTACTGGTGCCGCAGGTGCACAAGCTGCACGTCGAACTCGGGGCCGACGCATCCGCGAAAGGGGCGGCCCGGATCGCACTGCTGGTCTCCGATGCCGACCTGGACAAGGGGAACGTGGGCTGGCCCCTGGGCGAGTGGCTGGCGCGGGCCTGGGAGGTCAATAAGGCCGCGCGTCCCTCGAAGGATTGGAAGACCGGATGCGAGCGGCGGCTCGATGCCCTCCTCCGGACGTCGGACCCGGACATGTTCGTCCGGCTGCTTCGCGCAATGGCGGCCCGGCTTGACGGGAAGGTCCCGTTCGCCGCCGCGGCGCAGGCGGTCCTTGAGTGGGAGCGTCCCAGCAACCGCCGCAATGCGGCGATGCGCATCGCATGCGAGTACGCCGTGGCGACCGGTTATTAAGAACCCTTACCGACACCACAGAGACGAAGGAATGCACATGACCCTCCCCGCGACGCCGGCCGACATCATTCAGGTGAACACACTCACCTTCGCTCCCTATGGCAACGAAAACAGGGACGAAGCTGGCCATCCGAAGACCATGAACATGCTCGGGACGCTCCGGGGGCGCTGGTCTACGCAGAGCCAGAAGGCGGCGCTCCGTGCCTCTCCCCATCTCAGCCCGGCGGGCTGCGGCATCCGCAGCCGGAACTTGGCGATCGAGACGTTCGAGCGGCTCGCAGCGGCTGGGCTGCCGGAACGGCTCTGCTGCGCCGCGGCTGAGCTTGTTCGCGCAGGCCTGGGCAACGGCTCGCTGCGGACTCCGCGTGAGACCGTCGACGAACTGGTTAAGATTCGCCTCAACAAGAAGGATTTTCGCGAATTCGTCGCCACGGCGTTCCCGAAGGTGAAACTGCCTGCGCCAAAAAACAAAAAGAACGAGGGCGACCAAGCCGACGGCAGCGAACCCGAGGTAAAGGAAGCCGGCGCCTCGAATCTCAAGACCCAGATTGCGGACCTGATCGCACCCAAGGACGCGTCGCTTTCGTACCGGATCGGTAGAGCGAATTCGGCGTCGTGGCCGTCGGCATGGGCGCTCGACATGGACGTGGTGGGGGCGCTGTCTGGCGGGGACGAAGACCTGCGCAAGGAACTTTTGACGGTTTTCCGTGCCGAGCAGCCCCTCCTGTTCAGTACTCTCGAAGTTGCCTGGAAGGACGGTGTCGTGAGCGAGGCGGTGCTGGCCTGGAGCCAGGGCGGCGCCGCGGCGGTCGGCGAGACGCTCGAACGTCTCGCCCCGGGCGGGAAGGTCGGCAGTCCGATGCCCAAGGTGGCCATTGACATCGATATCGCCATGTTTGGACGGATGGTGGCGAGCCTGCCCGACGCGACGGTCGAGGGCGGCATGCGCATCGCTCACTCCATGACCGTCGGCGAGTTTCAGATCGAGGCCGACTTCTTCACCGCGCGTGAGGAGCGGCCACGCGACGGGAACGACAACGTGGGCCACATGGGCCACGCATTCTGGGGCGTCGGCATCCATCACCGCTACCTCATGATCGACATGAACGTGCTCCGGACCAACCTGAAGATTGGCGGCCGCTCGCAGGCGGAGGTCGAGGAGATGGCGGAGAGCGCGCTGGAATGGGTCGTATCGGCCTTTGCAACGACCATGCCGGGCGGGAAGGTCACCAACTCCGCCACCTTCTCCCCCGCCTCTTACCTCATGATCGAGCGCGGGTCGGCGCCGTCGACCAACCTGGCGGTCGCGTTCTCCAAGGCCATCCCGGCCGATGCGGCCGACCACATGGCCGAGGCGATCGGTCGGATGCGGTCCTTCAAGGTGGCGCTCTCGCGGGTATATGGGGTCGGCAAAATCGTCGAGGTTTGCGCCTACCCTGGGGTCACCGCGTCCCCCGCGGGTGACGGCATTGCCTCCTGCGGGAGCCTACCTGAAGCGATCAAAGCGGTGGCCCGATGATCCTCGCGTTCGACATCTGGGCCACGCTCGGCAGTTGGGGGGTGCCGGCTCTCTCGGCGGGCAACGTGGCCCACCGGGAGACACAGCTCCACCCTGGCAAGGCCGCTGTCGCTGGTATCCTGGGCGCGGCGATGGGGATCCCCCGCGGAGATGTACCGCATTTCGCGGGGCGATTCCGCACGGCCTGCCGCACGGACGCGATGCCAAGCCGCCTACCCTCGCCGGATTATGAGTCCACGCGGCGCAGTTGCGCCCCGCAGAACTGGACCGCTGCCGCTTCCCGGACATCCCGGTTCGAGGATATCCGGGAGATCGAGAAGCTCAACGGCGGCGCGCCGAGCGGCAGCATCCTGTCGACCAGGGAATACTGGTCGGCCGGGGGCTGGACGGTCTTCGTGGCCGCCGAACAGCCGCTCCTGGAGGAAATGGACGACGCCCTCAGGTCGCCATATTACCAGGTTTTCGTCGGCCGTACTTGTTGTTCGCTCGCTTTCCCCGCGGCACCCGCCCTGCTTCCCGTTGACGGGCTGACCGAGGCCGTGCTGGCCCATCGGGGCCTGCACATCAGGATCGAAGATCCGATCCTGCGGGAAGCGATTTTGCAATGGCGGACGGTCAAGTCCGGGGTTCTCCACTGGGAGGACGGCTTCCCGGGGGTCCCCCCGGCCATGACTCGGCGGCTTGTGCGTCAGATCCCGTACGCTGTCCCGCAACAGGATGACAGTCCTCGCCACCGTCTGCGTTTGTTCGGCGAGCACGTCGAATGCTCGGCCCCGGGCACCACTGCGGCGCAGGGGATATCGTGATGAAGTGCCATTACATCCGCGCGTCCATTCGCCGCGATCCAGTTGCGGTCAGGCACTTCGCGGTGACCGGCCTGCTCGACGGATCCGCCGAGAGCGACCACCGCCTCGCGTGGTCTGTCCTGTCTGGAGATCCCTCTGCAGAGCGGGACTTCGTCTTCTGCATTACCAGCAGGGAACCCTTCACGCTCGAGATGCTGTCGTCCCGCACGCCTTCCGTTCCCGAAGGGCTGTGGGACATCAGCGTCAGGGAAGTCGACCTCTCCTTCGCTGCTGGAACCGTGCTCAACATCACGACCACCGCGGTTCTGAAGCGCAGCAAGCGCCCTGACGGTCCCGACAAGCGAGGCAAGGCGCACGATTTGGTTTCCGCCATCCTCCATGACCTCCGGTCCGGCATCCCGGCTCCCGAGGTTGCCCATCTGCCTTTGGACGCGTCCAGGGGAGAGGTCGTTGGTCCTGCCGTCCTCTACTGGTTCTGGCGTGCCTCCTCGCGCTTGGGCTTCGAGATGGTCCAAGGCGACAACGGCAATCCGATCTTCGCCGCCAGGGAGACCGGTTCGTCCAATAGCCGCGGGAAAAATCACGAGGGCCATCCGCCATCGCGCGCGATCAAGGCTGATGGCCGTCGCGCTGTCAAAATAAATGCGCGCGTCCGCGTGACTGATCCGGTGGCTTTCGAGGCCATGCTGCGTCACGGGGTAGGTACTGCCAAATCCTATGGTTACGGAATGGTGCGAGCGCAGGTCTTCGCTGCAGCATAGCTGTACGATCCAGCAATCATGTCTTGTGCACCGCGCAACTTTGGGATGCGTCGGCATATCGCGTTTGCAGCCAAAATTGCGGATGATGCACGTCTTTCCAATTGTTTTTGGCATCTCCTCCGCGCAGGCGGAGATGCGTCCCGCCGGCAGTGCTAGGCTCCGGTTGCTTGCTTCCGACTGACGCCGTATTCTTCGCATGGGAATATGCCCTGAGCAGGCAGGGATGCACCCGAAAGTTGGCACGGTTCTGTTGTGCGTTACATGCCCCGCGCAGGCGGGGAAGCGTCGGAAATGCCGCCAGCTTCTTGGCCCCTGGTAGATGGCCATGACGTTGCGTCCGTTGTAGTCGTCAAACATGAAACCGTTCTGAACGGTGTCCATGCCAACCGGACGGAAAGCATCGTGGGTCCAATGGCTGGCCTGGAAACCTTGGTGTCGGGTTGGAGAGGGTGTGCCGGTCAGGGGCCTTTGGCATCTGGCCTGTTCGCGGCCACACAACGGCCAGATGGCGGCGCCACTCCTCCTCGGTCAGCGCGGCATCCACCCACTCCATCGAGTACGATGGCGGATTGGACCCCAGGTGAACACTGGCCTGCGAGACGGTTCTGTTGCAAAGTTGGCGATGGGATCCGGCGTGGGTATGATCGGCCCCGAGGAAGCGGGCGAGGGCGCAGGAGTGGCGGACTTCAAGGGGCGGCATTTCACCGGGGAGGTGATCCTGTGGG